>ENA-OWPA01000257-OWPA01000257.1-bioreactor-metagenome-genome-assembly--contig:-NODE-257-length-91220-cov-21.561228_pt1 | contig 91220 bp, 102 predicted proteins | sample MGYA00238139_ERZ651803 | MGnify/ENA primary metagenome ERZ651803 (study PRJEB26909, sample SAMN07631231) | bioreactor metagenome | isolation source: Switchgrass digestor | place: USA: Dartmouth... | reverse complement strand
TGATAAGCGTGTAATTCCCGCTTTCGAGGATGTTTAGTGACCCGCCGTTGAGGAGTGTTAGGCCTATTCCTGTTGTGTGGAGGTTTTGATCCTGGGATTTGGGTTTATGGTTGATTTTTTTTGGATGGTGAGTTCTTTCAGGGCTTTTTTGGCTTTTTTGTATTCTGGGTCTATTTTCAGGGATTTTCGTAGCATTTTAGTGCTTCTTTGTGTTTGCCGAGTTTTTGTAGTGTTTTTCCTTGCATGTACCATAGTGTTTTGTTTTGGGGGGTTTAGTTTGAGGGCTTTCTTGTAGCATTTCAGGGATTCCTCTGGTTCTTTGAGGTCTTCTAGGATTATGCCTTTCCATTTCCATGCATCGGCGAATTCGGGGTTTATCTTCAAGGCTTTTTCATAGCATTCCAATGCTTTTTCAGGTTTACCGATTGTGTCAAGGAGCGCTCCTTTGTTGCTCCATGTTCCATCGTCTTCTGGATCTATTTCAAGGGCTTTTTCATAGCATTCCAGTGCCTCATCATATCTCTCAAGTTCTTCGAGGACTACTCCTTTGTTGTTCCATGCTTCTGCTAGTTTTGGATTGTTTTTGAGGATTTTTTCATAACATTCTAAGGCTTTCTCTGGTTTTTTGAGTTTTAGTAGTGTTATTGCATTGTAGTGGAGGACTTCCGGGTCGTTTGGTCTTGCTTTGAGGGCTTCCTGAATTCTTTGAGGGCTTCTTTGTAGTCTCCACGTTCTAGGCTTGATCGGCCCCCAGCAAGGTGCCATCCAGCCTTTCCTGCGGCTATCCAATCCTTTATCTTCTTAAGGGGGGTCATGCTCCAGCCTCTCTCAACTTCTTTTTCATGTAATCGTTGGGTCCTAGTATGCAAGTTTTTATCGTCTCATGATTCTGATAGGCTTCCTATGCTTGCAGCGGAACCTATTATGGGTTGATTCTTTATTTATCTGTTAGTATAGGTTTACATAAGGTTTTTTCATGTCTTAAGGATTCTAATCGTAAGAATTGCGAGCATCATTAGCCCAAAAATTCTGATCGCCTCTTGATGGCGAATTATCCAATCTTCTTTTTTTCTGAAAAATACAATAAAACGAAAAGGAGCCCCACGACTAACCAGTCAGTCAACTCAACCTTTGGGCTGTTTAAATATAACAGTTCAAGGAAAAAGATTATGAAAGTAACCATAAAAAGTATATCAAATTTTCTTTCACCTTTTTCAGACCTTTCAATCATTACAACCCCTCTATTTACCTAAATGTATATTGTTTCATTCTCTCTTAGCGTATCATCTGGATTTTTAGGAATCTCCTTGTAGTGTATACAATTATCCGCACCAATGTATGCTTCCAGTTTGTATCCATATATCGGGCCACGATGAAGGGATATATACTTCCAGTATTCCCTAGGTAGGTAATGATCCCTTATATTAAGAATCAAATCCCCTTCTGCAATAATACAAAAAACAAGGCTACAGTTGCCACAAAAGATCCTCCTTCTAACATAAAATAACAGCCACCAACCACACCTACTGCATCTAGAATATCCTTTGGGATGTATGTTTGATGTTCCACGATAAATTCTTTGATGCTACCTGTAATGTTGTTGAGTTTGGAGTCTATGTAGGCTATTGTTGTTGCGTATGCTGCCATGTTAACTCTTATGAGGCCCTGACCCACCAGGCCATAACTGATGATTTCCAAAGGTCATGGGATTGTGTGGGGCGGGTTGTATTGGGCTAATAAGGCCTCTTGAAGGCTTTTCTCGCGTTGTCCTTTAAGCCTTCAAAGGTTTGCTGTGCTGTTATCCTAAGAGTGACTTTAGCCTTTCATTTGGAGTTCTTTCAGGGCTTTTTTGGCTTTTTTGTATTCTGGGTCTATTTTCAGGGCTTTTTTGTAGGATTTTTTGGCTTTTTGGTGTTTTCCAAGTTTTTGTAGTGTTTTTCCTTGCATGTACCATAGTGTTTTGTCTTGGGGGTTTAGTTTGAGGGCTTTCTCGTAGCATTTCAGGGCTTCCTCTGGTTTTTTGAGGTCTTCCAGGATTATACCTTTCCATTCCCATGCATCGGCGAATTCTGGGTTTATTTCAAGGGCTTTTTCAAAACATTCCAGCGCCTCCTCATATTTTCCAAGTTTCCTGAGGAGTACTCCCTTGTTAGCCCATGTTTCGTCGTTTTCTAGGTTTATTTCTAAGGCTTTTTCATAGCATTCCAATGCCTCATCATATCTCTTAAGTTCTTCAAGGACTACTCCTTTGTTGTTCCATGCTTTTGCATTTTTTTGGTTTATTTCTAAGGCTTTTTCATAGCATTCTATTGCTTTTTCAGGTTTACCGATTGTGTCAAGGAGCGCTCCTTTGTTGTTCCATGTTCCATCGTCTTGTGGATCTATTTGTAGTGCCCTTTCATAGCATTCCAATGCCTCATCATATCTCTTAAGTTCTTTAAGGACTACTCCTTTGTTGTTCCATGCTTCTGCTAGTTTTGGATTGTTTTTGAGGATTTTTTCATAACATTTTAAGGCTTTCTCTGGTCTTTTGAGTTTTAGTAGTGTCATTGCATTATAGTGCAAGATTTCCGGGTCGTTTGGACTCGCCTTGAGGGCTTTCCTGAATTCTTTAAGAGCTTCTTTGTATTTTCCCTGTTTTAGGCTTGATCGGCCCCCGCTGAGGTGCCATCCAGCCTTTCCCCTGGCTATCCAATCCTTTATCTTCTTAAGGGGATTCATGCTCCAGCCTCTCTCAACTTCTTTTCTAGGTAGTTTTTGAATCCTAGTATGCATGCCTCTATCGCCTCGCGATTCTCATATGTTAACAGGGCCACAACGCCCATTCCGGTGCCTATTATAGTGCCTCCATGTTTTATGGCGCCCACAACATCCATCCTTTAAAGCCTCCTTGAACAGCTCCCATTCATCCCTCATGAATTTACCTAAATTATTTATAGCCCTTCCTATATCGTCGGGATCGCCACCAACACTACCACTGCTAACCGCCCTTAGAGTATCTACGGCTTCTCTATACTCATTTACCATTCTACGGGTCCATCCGTCTGACTGTCTTGATAGTATTTCAAGATAGTTTTGTATTGGTTCTGTGTCTCCTTGTATTGGTTCTGTGTCTCCTGTTAGTAATGTGTAGGTGATGAATGTTGGCAGACCACCTGGTGTTAGTAGTATGGTCATCATTGCGACATTTTCGAGGTTGTAACATCAGGCTTTTTCTTGGTTTTTAAGTTTTTTGTGAAGTGCTGCTTTGGTTTTGTGTAATAGTTTGTTTTTTGGGTCTATTTTGAGTGCTTTGTCGAAGCATTTTAGGGCTTTTTTGTATTTGCCGATTTTGGATAATGTTATTCCCTTGTAAGTTAATGTTTCAATGCTTTTTTGGTTTATTTCTAGGGCTTTGTTGTAGCATTCTAGTGCTTCTTCATATTTGCCCAGCTCCTGGAGGGTTGTTCCTTTGTTGTTCCATGCTTCTATAAGTTCAGGGTTTATTTCTAGGGCTTTGTTGTAGCATTTTAGCGCCTTTTTGTATTTTTTAAGTTCTTTTAGTATTATTCCTTTGTTGTTCCATGCTTCTGCATATTCCGGATTTATTTTTAATGCCTTGTCATAATATTTTAAAGCTTTTTGGTATTCTTTGTTTTGGGTGAAACAGAATCCTATGTTGAATAAATCTTTCTCAGTTTTTGATATGAGGAGCCTATAGACATTTATGGCTTTTTCATACTCTTCTTTTTCAATTAATCCCAACGCGATTTTTCCTAGAGAATATTCTATGAAAATGAAGACTACACTTAATAGAAATATAAATAATATGACTGCATTTAAATCCAATTTAATCTCCCCCAGTTTCTTTTTCAAGAACAGCCTTCACAAATTCCTTAAAGCCACTCACCGCCCACGAACCAACCGTTATTCCTCCAGCAATAAGCTCAATACCATATTTCACAACACCCACAATATCTCCCCTCTTAAGAGAGTTATAGAACCTCACATATCTATCACGGAAAAACCCGAGAATATCTCCTCTTTTCCCATCGGGTCCTATTAAACTATTTGGATCTAAACTATTCTGAAGCTCTTTTATCACATTATCCAAGACTTCATTAGGATCCGTTATCTTCTTTAAAAGTAATTCAAAGTATGTAGCATCCTTACTCAACCATGCATACGCCATAGCAAGAGGTATGCCACCTGGTGTTAGTAGTAGTGTCATTATTGTGGCGTCTTTGATGTATGGTAGCCATTCAGGATGCTCCATGATAATATATGCGGCCAGGGTAACAGCCAAACTCAAACCAAGGGTTTCTGGGGCTGAAAGCACACCCAGTTCAAGCACAGCAGCCTCGGCTGTTGAAACACCAGCAACACCAATAAATTTCCACCAACCACTCCCATTCAAAATTTCATTCCCAAGTTTTTTGGCTAGTTCTGTTTGCTGGTGGTAGTGGTAGTATGCTCCCATAATATTCCTGTTTTATGGTCTATTAAATGAAAAAACCTTAACATCCCCCTTCATCTTGGCAACATGATAACTCCTCTTTATGTTCCGAATATAATTAATGCAAGGATTATGGCAATCATCCATCTTATTTCTTCTTTTTTTCCCTTCAACTCATCCACGAAGAAGTGCAACCAGAATAAAAGGAAATAAATAAACACGGTTAAAAGGGCCGCTATTGGAACCAAACCATTAAAATGCCTAATCCCAACAAAATATAAAATAATATCAACACAAATAAGAAAATAAACCTTCCCAAACAAAGATTCATAATCCAAAAAAGACCCTTCTCACTAACAATATACTGCTTCATCCCACCGTAGAGTACCATCAGGGTTCTTCGGCATTCCATGTTGTATGCAATGGGATCCTTCATACTGAAGTATTGGATTCTTTGATTAAAAGGGTTGCGACTATCAGAGCAAAAATACCTATTAATATTCTGTCTAAGATTATCATTGTTAAAGCAAAGATGTATGCTAGTATTATGGAGGATTTGGCTAACCATTCCATCTTAAGTTTCCCTATCTTATTTAAGAAGATGAAAGAGATTATGAGGAATGTGAAAGCCCCCACATCCCCCCCAAGGAAAAAAGATCCAATGGCAAGCAACACACCACCTATAACCCCATATAAGAGAAAATCCAACCTCTTTTCCCGTTCTCCTAAACCTCCTAATATCAGTAATATACAACCTATAAATACTAACATAAAAAGTATACAGCCTATGATTATTCTTAAACCTAACATAGAACCACCCATCCTTTTTCTCCAATCACCCCACCACAAATCACCTCAAAGCCAAAACCAAACACAACTTAGTAGATCTGCCACTGAAACCAACACCTAGATAATCAGCACATAAAGCTTATCAATCCAAACAAACCACCACCTTAAATATATACTGCTTCATCCCACCGTAGAGTACCATCAGGGTCCTTCGGTATTTCAATATAGTGTATACAATGATCCTCACCAACATAAGCCCTAAGCTCATAACCATGAGCCCATGTACGATGATATGCAATATATTTCCAATATTCCTCTGGGAGATAATGATCCCTAAAATCGAGTATCCCATTGCCTATAGCCATACACAAACCAACTGGCTGAAGTATTACCCCACCACCAGATTTCGATAATACATATATTACTGCTGGAAGCATATATTCAACAAAATCATTTGAAATGTATGTTTGATGTTCCACGATAAATTCTTTGATGCTGCCTGTAATGTTGTTGAGTTTGGAGTTTATGTAGGCTATTGTTGTTGCGTATGCTGCTATGTTAACTCCTATGAGGCCCTGACCCACCAAGCCATAACTGATGATTTCAACAAAGGTCATGGGGTTATGTAGGGCGAGTCGCATTGAAACTATAAGACCCATGAAGGCTTTTCCCACACTATCCCTTAAACCTTCAAGATTTACTGTGCCATTACCATCCAAGAGTGACTTTAACCTTTCAGAGGACATTATGGTTCGGCCAAGTTCTTGGGCCCATTCTGTTTGTTGGTGGTAGTAGCAGTATGCTCCCATGAAAGCATAGATCATGTCCCTTACTATCCCTGTTGCATGGTCTATGATGAGGTATCTTCCCTGCCCGTCACTGATAAGCGTGTAATTCTCGCTTTCGAGGATGTTTAGTGACCCGCCATTGAGGAGTGTTAGGCCTATTCCTGTTGTGCGGAGGTTTTGATCCTGGGATTTGGGTTTATGGTTGATTTTTTTGGATGGTGAGTTCTTTCAGGGCTTTTTTGGCTTTTTTGTATTCTGGATCTATTTCCAGGGCTTTTTCATAGCATTTTAGTGCTTCTTTGTGTTTGCCGAGTTTTTGTAGTGTTTTTCCTTGCATGTACCATAGTGTTTTGTTTTTGGGGTTTAGTTTGAGGGCTTTCTTGTAGCATTTCAGGGCTTCCTCTGGTTTTTTGAGGTCTTCTAGGATTATGCCTTTCCATTTCCATGCATCGGCGAATTCGGGGTTTATTTCAAGGGCTTTTTGAAAGCATTCCAGCGCATCCTTATATTTTCCAAGTTCTTCGAGGACTAGTCCTTTGTTGTTCCATGTTTTGTCGTCTTCTGGATCTATTTCCAGGGCTTTTTCATAGCATTCCAGTGCCTCCTCATATCTCCCAAGTTCACTGAGGACTACTCCTTTATTGTTCCATGCTTCTGCAAGTTTGGGGTTTATCTGTAATGCTTTTTCATAGCATTCTAGTGACTCATCATATCTCCCAAGTTCATTGAAAACTAGTCCTTTGTTGTTCCAAGCTTTATCATCTTGTGGATTTAATTGGAGAACTTTGTCATAACATTTTAATGCTTCTTCATATATCTTAAGGTTATGTAATGTTATTCCTTTAGTTCCCCAAGCTCTATAATTTTTTGGATTTAGCTCTATGGCTTTTTCGAAACATTTTAGTGCCTTTTTGTATTTTTTAAGGTAAATTAGAACGGAGCCTTTATTGTACCATGCATCTGCAAGTTTGGGGTTTATCTGTAATGCTTTTTCATAGCATTCTAGTGCCTCATCATATCTCCCAAGTTCTTTGAGGACTAGTGCTTTATTGTTCCATGCTCCTGCATACTTTGGATTTATTTTTAGTGCTTTTTCATAGCATTCTAGTGCCTCATCATATCTCCCAAGTTCTTTGAGGACTAGTCCTTTGTTGTTCCATGCTTCTGCAAGTTTTGGATTGTTTTTGAGGATTTTTTCATAGCATTCTAAGGCTTTCTCTGGTCTTTTGAGTTTTAGTAGTGTTATTGCATTGTAGTGGAGGATTTCTGGGTTGTTTGGTCTTGCTTTGAGGGCTTTCCTGAATTCTTTGAGGGCTTCTTTGTATTTTCCCTGTTTTAGGCTTGATCGGCCCCCAGCAAGGTGCCATCCAGCCTTTCCCTCGGCTATCCAATCCTTTATTTTCTTAAGGGGGTTCATCCTCCAGCCTCTCTCAACTTCTTTTCTAGGTAGTTTTTGAATCCTAGTATGCAGGCTTCTATTGTCTCACGATTCTCATAGGCTAATAGGCTTCCAATAGCCATCCCAGTGCCTATTACAGTACCTCCATGTTTTATGGCGCCCACGACATTCCCATCCTTTAAAGCCTCCTTGAACAGATCCCATTCATCCATCATGAGTTTACCTAAATTATTTATAGCCCTTCCTATATCGTCGGGATCGCCACCAACACCACCACTGCTAATCACCCTTAGAGTATCTACGGCTTCTCTATACTCATTTATCGCTTGACTCCATTCGTCAGACTGTCTTGATAGTATTTCAAGATAGTTTTGTATTGGTTGTGTGTCTCCTGTTAGTAGTGTGTAGGCGATGAATGTTGGCAGACCAGCGGGTGAGAGTAACATCATGGCATCTTCGATGTATGGGAGCCACTCAGGATGTTCGATGAGGATATAAGCGACTATTGCAACAACTATTCCTATGCCAGCTGTCGCCGGCGCTGACAAGGCTCCTGCTTCGAGGATGGCGACTTCAGCTCCTCCTTCGAAGCCGACGACTTCAGCTCCTGAAACACCAGCAAATCCAATGAACTTCCACAAACCGGTCTCATTCAGTAGTTCTTTTGCGAGGTTGGCTGCCCATTCTGTCTGCAGGTGGCTGAAACAATATGCCCCCATAACATTCTTAAAGATATTGACATCCCTCACTATCCCTGTTGCAGTGTCGATGATCAGGTAGTCATTATCATAGTTTATTATGGTGTAGTTCCCAGCTTTTGTAATATTTAGTTTTTCTCCGTTCAGGAGCCTGTATGCTATGCTTGTGATCGCAGCACCTTCCATGATATCCCCTATATTGTCGAGGCTTCCATTGTATGGGAATAGGCGTTGCATTGAACTCTGAGGGGTTTGATGTCCCGACAATAATTAAATAGCCCTGTTATACCCCTGGAGATGCAATTAAACCCACTATAAGGAGCATTACCATCATCCATCTTATTTCATACTCTTTTTCCTTCAACTCGTAGTAGAGCCAGCATAAAAGGAGAAGAGTGAACAAGCCTAAAGGGGCTGCTATTAGGGACAAAACATCACAATGATACTTAAGCGCAAGAATACATAGGAACATAACTATGCAGATAAGAGGATAAGCCCTCTTATACCAAGATTCATAATCCAATAAGATCCCCTCCACTTTAGATATATACTGCTTCATCCCACCTCAAACTACCATCAGGATTCTTCGGTATTTCAATATAGTGTATACAATGATCCTCACCAACATAACATCTCAACTCATAACCATCGTACCAGGAACGATGATACGATATATACTTCCAATACTCTTTTGGAAGATAATAATCTCTAAAGCTCAATATTTTATCACCAAACCACATACAAAACCCAATTGACCCTAATATCGCCCCAGCACCTCCTTTTGACACGTATCCAAAAACAGTAAGTAAAATATCTATAATGTCTTTTGGAATGTATGTTTGGTGTTCTATGATGAATTTTTTGATATCGTCTGTGATGTTTTGGAGGCTTGTGTAGGCTATTGTTGTTGCATATGCTGCCATGTTGAGTCCTATAAGTCCCTGACCCACAAGAGCATAATTGAGGATATCAACGAAAGCCATTGGACCTTCCAGGGCAATGTACATGGAGATTACAAGGCCAATATAAGCCTTCTTGATACTATCATCTAAACCTTCAAGGTTTACTGTGCCATTACCATCCAAGAGCGAATCTAACTTTTCAGAGAATATTATGACTTGGCCAAGTTCCCGGGCCCATTCTGTTTGTTGGTGGTAGTAGCAGTATGCTCCCATGAAAGCATAGATCATGTCCCTTACTATCCCTGTTGCATGGTCTATGATGAGGTATCTTCCCTGCCCGTCACTGATAAGCGTGTAATTCCCGCTTTCGAGGATGTTTAGTGACCCGCCGTTGAGGAGTGTTAGGCCTATTCCTGTTGTGTGGAGGTTTTGATCCTGGGATTTGGGTTTATGGTTGATTTTTTTTGGATGGTGAGTTCTTTCAGGGCTTTTTTGGCTTTTTTGTATTCTGGGTCTATTTTCAGGGATTTTCGTAGCATTTTAGTGCTTCTTTGTGTTTGCCGAGTTTTTGTAGTGTTTTTCCTTGCATGTACCATAGTGTTTTGTTTTGGGGGGTTTAGTTTGAGGGCTTTCTTGTAGCATTTCAGGGATTCCTCTGGTTCTTTGAGGTCTTCTAGGATTATGCCTTTCCATTTCCATGCATCGGCGAATTCGGGGTTTATCTTCAAGGCTTTTTCATAGCATTCCAATGCTTTTTCAGGTTTACCGATTGTGTCAAGGAGCGCTCCTTTGTTGCTCCATGTTCCATCGTCTTCTGGATCTATTTCAAGGGCTTTTTCATAGCATTCCAGTGCCTCATCATATCTCTCAAGTTCTTCGAGGACTACTCCTTTGTTGTTCCATGCTTCTGCTAGTTTTGGATTGTTTTTGAGGATTTTTTCATAACATTCTAAGGCTTTCTCTGGTTTTTTGAGTTTTAGTAGTGTTATTGCATTGTAGTGGAGGACTTCCGGGTCGTTTGGTCTTGCTTTGAGGGCTTCCTGAATTCTTTGAGGGCTTCTTTGTAGTCTCCACGTTCTAGGCTTGATCGGCCCCCAGCAAGGTGCCATCCAGCCTTTCCTGCGGCTATCCAATCCTTTATCTTCTTAAGGGGGGTCATGCTCCAGCCTCTCTCAACTTCTTTTTCATGTAATCGTTGGGTCCTAGTATGCAAGTTTTTATCGTCTCATGATTCTGATAGGCTTCCTATGCTTGCAGCGGAACCTATTATGGGTTGATTCTTTATTTATCTGTTAGTATAGGTTTACATAAGGTTTTTTCATGTCTTAAGGATTCTAATCGTAAGAATTGCGAGCATCATTAGCCCAAAAATTCTGATCGCCTCTTGATGGCGAATTATCCAATCTTCTTTTTTTCTGAAAAATACAATAAAACGAAAAGGAGCCCCACGACTAACCAGTCAGTCAACTCAACCTTTGGGCTGTTTAAATATAACAGTTCAAGGAAAAAGATTATGAAAGTAACCATAAAAAGTATATCAAATTTTCTTTCACCTTTTTCAGACCTTTCAATCATTACAACCCCTCTATTTACCTAAATGTATATTGTTTCATTCTCTCTTAGCGTATCATCTGGATTTTTAGGAATCTCCTTGTAGTGTATACAATTATCCGCACCAATGTATGCTTCCAGTTTGTATCCATATATCGGGCCACGATGAAGGGATATATACTTCCAGTATTCCCTAGGTAGGTAATGATCCCTTATATTAAGAATCAAATCCCCTTCTGCAATAATACAAAAAACAAGGCTACAGTTGCCACAAAAGATCCTCCTTCTAACATAAAATAACAGCCACCAACCACACCTACTGCATCTAGAATATCCTTTGGGATGTATGTTTGATGTTCCACGATAAATTCTTTGATGCTACCTGTAATGTTGTTGAGTTTGGAGTCTATGTAGGCTATTGTTGTTGCGTATGCTGCCATGTTAACTCTTATGAGGCCCTGACCCACCAGGCCATAACTGATGATTTCCAAAGGTCATGGGATTGTGTGGGGCGGGTTGTATTGGGCTAATAAGGCCTCTTGAAGGCTTTTCTCGCGTTGTCCTTTAAGCCTTCAAAGGTTTGCTGTGCTGTTATCCTAAGAGTGACTTTAGCCTTTCATTTGGAGTTCTTTCAGGGCTTTTTTGGCTTTTTTGTATTCTGGGTCTATTTTCAGGGCTTTTTTGTAGGATTTTTTGGCTTTTTGGTGTTTTCCAAGTTTTTGTAGTGTTTTTCCTTGCATGTACCATAGTGTTTTGTCTTGGGGGTTTAGTTTGAGGGCTTTCTCGTAGCATTTCAGGGCTTCCTCTGGTTTTTTGAGGTCTTCCAGGATTATACCTTTCCATTCCCATGCATCGGCGAATTCTGGGTTTATTTCAAGGGCTTTTTCAAAACATTCCAGCGCCTCCTCATATTTTCCAAGTTTCCTGAGGAGTACTCCCTTGTTAGCCCATGTTTCGTCGTTTTCTAGGTTTATTTCTAAGGCTTTTTCATAGCATTCCAATGCCTCATCATATCTCTTAAGTTCTTCAAGGACTACTCCTTTGTTGTTCCATGCTTTTGCATTTTTTTGGTTTATTTCTAAGGCTTTTTCATAGCATTCTATTGCTTTTTCAGGTTTACCGATTGTGTCAAGGAGCGCTCCTTTGTTGTTCCATGTTCCATCGTCTTGTGGATCTATTTGTAGTGCCCTTTCATAGCATTCCAATGCCTCATCATATCTCTTAAGTTCTTTAAGGACTACTCCTTTGTTGTTCCATGCTTCTGCTAGTTTTGGATTGTTTTTGAGGATTTTTTCATAACATTTTAAGGCTTTCTCTGGTCTTTTGAGTTTTAGTAGTGTCATTGCATTATAGTGCAAGATTTCCGGGTCGTTTGGACTCGCCTTGAGGGCTTTCCTGAATTCTTTAAGAGCTTCTTTGTATTTTCCCTGTTTTAGGCTTGATCGGCCCCCGCTGAGGTGCCATCCAGCCTTTCCCCTGGCTATCCAATCCTTTATCTTCTTAAGGGGATTCATGCTCCAGCCTCTCTCAACTTCTTTTCTAGGTAGTTTTTGAATCCTAGTATGCATGCCTCTATCGCCTCGCGATTCTCATATGTTAACAGGGCCACAACGCCCATTCCGGTGCCTATTATAGTGCCTCCATGTTTTATGGCGCCCACAACATCCATCCTTTAAAGCCTCCTTGAACAGCTCCCATTCATCCCTCATGAATTTACCTAAATTATTTATAGCCCTTCCTATATCGTCGGGATCGCCACCAACACTACCACTGCTAACCGCCCTTAGAGTATCTACGGCTTCTCTATACTCATTTACCATTCTACGGGTCCATCCGTCTGACTGTCTTGATAGTATTTCAAGATAGTTTTGTATTGGTTCTGTGTCTCCTTGTATTGGTTCTGTGTCTCCTGTTAGTAATGTGTAGGTGATGAATGTTGGCAGACCACCTGGTGTTAGTAGTATGGTCATCATTGCGACATTTTCGAGGTTGTAACATCAGGCTTTTTCTTGGTTTTTAAGTTTTTTGTGAAGTGCTGCTTTGGTTTTGTGTAATAGTTTGTTTTTTGGGTCTATTTTGAGTGCTTTGTCGAAGCATTTTAGGGCTTTTTTGTATTTGCCGATTTTGGATAATGTTATTCCCTTGTAAGTTAATGTTTCAATGCTTTTTTGGTTTATTTCTAGGGCTTTGTTGTAGCATTCTAGTGCTTCTTCATATTTGCCCAGCTCCTGGAGGGTTGTTCCTTTGTTGTTCCATGCTTCTATAAGTTCAGGGTTTATTTCTAGGGCTTTGTTGTAGCATTTTAGCGCCTTTTTGTATTTTTTAAGTTCTTTTAGTATTATTCCTTTGTTGTTCCATGCTTCTGCATATTCCGGATTTATTTTTAATGCCTTGTCATAATATTTTAAAGCTTTTTGGTATTCTTTGTTTTGGGTGAAACAGAATCCTATGTTGAATAAATCTTTCTCAGTTTTTGATATGAGGAGCCTATAGACATTTATGGCTTTTTCATACTCTTCTTTTTCAATTAATCCCAACGCGATTTTTCCTAGAGAATATTCTATGAAAATGAAGACTACACTTAATAGAAATATAAATAATATGACTGCATTTAAATCCAATTTAATCTCCCCCAGTTTCTTTTTCAAGAACAGCCTTCACAAATTCCTTAAAGCCACTCACCGCCCACGAACCAACCGTTATTCCTCCAGCAATAAGCTCAATACCATATTTCACAACACCCACAATATCTCCCCTCTTAAGAGAGTTATAGAACCTCACATATCTATCACGGAAAAACCCGAGAATATCTCCTCTTTTCCCATCGGGTCCTATTAAACTATTTGGATCTAAACTATTCTGAAGCTCTTTTATCACATTATCCAAGACTTCATTAGGATCCGTTATCTTCTTTAAAAGTAATTCAAAGTATGTAGCATCCTTACTCAACCATGCATACGCCATAGCAAGAGGTATGCCACCTGGTGTTAGTAGTAGTGTCATTATTGTGGCGTCTTTGATGTATGGTAGCCATTCAGGATGCTCCATGATAATATATGCGGCCAGGGTAACAGCCAAACTCAAACCAAGGGTTTCTGGGGCTGAAAGCACACCCAGTTCAAGCACAGCAGCCTCGGCTGTTGAAACACCAGCAACACCAATAAATTTCCACCAACCACTCCCATTCAAAATTTCATTCCCAAGTTTTTTGGCTAGTTCTGTTTGCTGGTGGTAGTGGTAGTATGCTCCCATAATATTCCTGTTTTATGGTCTATTAAATGAAAAAACCTTAACATCCCCCTTCATCTTGGCAACATGATAACTCCTCTTTATGTTCCGAATATAATTAATGCAAGGATTATGGCAATCATCCATCTTATTTCTTCTTTTTTTCCCTTCAACTCATCCACGAAGAAGTGCAACCAGAATAAAAGGAAATAAATAAACACGGTTAAAAGGGCCGCTATTGGAACCAAACCATTAAAATGCCTAATCCCAACAAAATATAAAATAATATCAACACAAATAAGAAAATAAACCTTCCCAAACAAAGATTCATAATCCAAAAAAGACCCTTCTCACTAACAATATACTGCTTCATCCCACCGTAGAGTACCATCAGGGTTCTTCGGCATTCCATGTTGTATGCAATGGGATCCTTCATACTGAAGTATTGGATTCTTTGATTAAAAGGGTTGCGACTATCAGAGCAAAAATACCTATTAATATTCTGTCTAAGATTATCATTGTTAAAGCAAAGATGTATGCTAGTATTATGGAGGATTTGGCTAACCATTCCATCTTAAGTTTCCCTATCTTATTTAAGAAGATGAAAGAGATTATGAGGAATGTGAAAGCCCCCACATCCCCCCCAAGGAAAAAAGATCCAATGGCAAGCAACACACCACCTATAACCCCATATAAGAGAAAATCCAACCTCTTTTCCCGTTCTCCTAAACCTCCTAATATCAGTAATATACAACCTATAAATACTAACATAAAAAGTATACAGCCTATGATTATTCTTAAACCTAACATAGAACCACCCATCCTTTTTCTCCAATCACCCCACCACAAATCACCTCAAAGCCAAAACCAAACACAACTTAGTAGATCTGCCACTGAAACCAACACCTAGATAATCAGCACATAAAGCTTATCAATCCAAACAAACCACCACCTTAAATATATACTGCTTCATCCCACCGTAGAGTACCATCAGGGTCCTTCGGTATTTCAATATAGTGTATACAATGATCCTCACCAACATAAGCCCTAAGCTCATAACCATGAGCCCATGTACGATGATATGCAATATATTTCCAATATTCCTCTGGGAGATAATGATCCCTAAAATCGAGTATCCCATTGCCTATAGCCATACACAAACCAACTGGCTGAAGTATTACCCCACCACCAGATTTCGATAATACATATATTACTGCTGGAAGCATATATTCAACAAAATCATTTGAAATGTATGTTTGATGTTCCACGATAAATTCTTTGATGCTGCCTGTAATGTTGTTGAGTTTGGAGTTTATGTAGGCTATTGTTGTTGCGTATGCTGCTATGTTAACTCCTATGAGGCCCTGACCCACCAAGCCATAACTGATGATTTCAACAAAGGTCATGGGGTTATGTAGGGCGAGTCGCATTGAAACTATAAGACCCATGAAGGCTTTTCCCACACTATCCCTTAAACCTTCAAGATTTACTGTGCCATTACCATCCAAGAGTGACTTTAACCTTTCAGAGGACATTATGGTTCGGCCAAGTTCTTGGGCCCATTCTGTTTGTTGGTGGTAGTAGCAGTATGCTCCCATGAAAGCATAGATCATGTCCCTTACTATCCCTGTTGCATGGTCTATGATGAGGTATCTTCCCTGCCCGTCACTGATAAGCGTGTAATTCTCGCTTTCGAGGATGTTTAGTGACCCGCCATTGAGGAGTGTTAGGCCTATTCCTGTTGTGCGGAGGTTTTGATCCTGGGATTTGGGTTTATGGTTGATTTTTTTGGATGGTGAGTTCTTTCAGGGCTTTTTTGGCTTTTTTGTATTCTGGATCTATTTCCAGGGCTTTTTCATAGCATTTTAGTGCTTCTTTGTGTTTGCCGAGTTTTTGTAGTGTTTTTCCTTGCATGTACCATAGTGTTTTGTTTTTGGGGTTTAGTTTGAGGGCTTTCTTGTAGCATTTCAGGGCTTCCTCTGGTTTTTTGAGGTCTTCTAGGATTATGCCTTTCCATTTCCATGCATCGGCGAATTCGGGGTTTATTTCAAGGGCTTTTTGAAAGCATTCCAGCGCATCCTTATATTTTCCAAGTTCTTCGAGGACTAGTCCTTTGTTGTTCCATGTTTTGTCGTCTTCTGGATCTATTTCCAGGGCTTTTTCATAGCATTCCAGTGCCTCCTCATATCTCCCAAGTTCACTGAGGACTACTCCTTTATTGTTCCATGCTTCTGCAAGTTTGGGGTTTATCTGTAATGCTTTTTCATAGCATTCTAGTGACTCATCATATCTCCCAAGTTCATTGAAAACTAGTCCTTTGTTGTTCCAAGCTTTATCATCTTGTGGATTTAATTGGAGAACTTTGTCATAACATTTTAATGCTTCTTCATATATCTTAAGGTTATGTAATGTTATTCCTTTAGTTCCCCAAGCTCTATAATTTTTTGGATTTAGCTCTATGGCTTTTTCGAAACATTTTAGTGCCTTTTTGTATTTTTTAAGGTAAATTAGAACGGAGCCTTTATTGTACCATGCATCTGCAAGTTTGGGGTTTATCTGTAATGCTTTTTCATAGCATTCTAGTGCCTCATCATATCTCCCAAGTTCTTTGAGGACTAGTGCTTTATTGTTCCATGCTCCTGCATACTTTGGATTTATTTTTAGTGCTTTTTCATAGCATTCTAGTGCCTCATCATATCTCCCAAGTTCTTTGAGGACTAGTCCTTTGTTGTTCCATGCTTCTGCAAGTTTTGGATTGTTTTTGAGGATTTTTTCATAGCATTCTAAGGCTTTCTCTGGTCTTTTGAGTTTTAGTAGTGTTATTGCATTGTAGTGGAGGATTTCTGGGTTGTTTGGTCTTGCTTTGAGGGCTTTCCTGAATTCTTTGAGGGCTTCTTTGTATTTTCCCTGTTTTAGGCTTGATCGGCCCCCAGCAAGGTGCCATCCAGCCTTTCCCTCGGCTATCCAATCCTTTATTTTCTTAAGGGGGTTCATCCTCCAGCCTCTCTCAACTTCTTTTCTAGGTAGTTTTTGAATCCTAGTATGCAGGCTTCTATTGTCTCACGATTCTCATAGGCTAATAGGCTTCCAATAGCCATCCCAGTGCCTATTACAGTACCTCCATGTTTTATGGCGCCCACGACATTCCCATCCTTTAAAGCCTCCTTGAACAGATCCCATTCATCCATCATGAGTTTACCTAAATTATTTATAGCCCTTCCTATATCGTCGGGATCGCCACCAACACCACCACTGCTAATCACCCTTAGAGTATCTACGGCTTCTCTATACTCATTTATCGCTTGACTCCATTCGTCAGACTGTCTTGATAGTATTTCAAGATAGTTTTGTATTGGTTGTGTGTCTCCTGTTAGTAGTGTGTAGGCGATGAATGTTGGCAGACCAGCGGGTGAGAGTAACATCATGGCATCTTCGATGTATGGGAGCCACTCAGGATGTTCGATGAGGATATAAGCGACTATTGCAACAACTATTCCTATGCCAGCTGTCGCCGGCGCTGACAAGGCTCCTGCTTCGAGGATGGCGACTTCAGCTCCTCCTTCGAAGCCGACGACTTCAGCTCCTGAAACACCAGCAAATCCAATGAACTTCCACAAACCGGTCTCATTCAGTAGTTCTTTTGCGAGGTTGGCTGCCCATTCTGTCTGCAGGTGGCTGAAACAATATGCCCCCATAACATTCTTAAAGATATTGACATCCCTCACTATCCCTGTTGCAGTGTCGATGATCAGGTAGTCATTATCATAGTTTATTATGGTGTAGTTCCCAGCTTTTGTAATATTTAGTTTTTCTCCGTTCAGGAGCCTGTATGCTATGCTTGTGATCGCAGCACCTTCCATGATATCCCCTATATTGTCGAGGCTTCCATTGTATGGGAATAGGCGTTGCATTGAACTCTGAGGGGTTTGATGTCCCGACAATAATTAAATAGCCCTGTTATACCCCTGGAGATGCAATTAAACCCACTATAAGGAGCATTACCATCATCCATCTTATTTCATACTCTTTTTCCTTCAACTCGTAGTAGAGCCAGCATAAAAGGAGAAGAGTGAACAAGCCTAAAGGGGCTGCTATTAGGGACAAAACATCACAATGATACTTAAGCGCAAGAATACATAGGAACATAACTATGCAGATAAGAGGATAAGCCCTCTTATACCAAGATTCATAATCCAATAAGATCCCCTCCACTTTAGATATATACTGCTTCATCCCACCTCAAACTACCATCAGGATTCTTCGGTATTTCAATATAGTGTATACAATGATCCTCACCAACATAACATCTCAACTCATAACCATCGTACCAGGAACGATGATACGATATATACTTCCAATACTCTTTTGGAAGATAATAATCTCTAAAGCTCAATATTTTATCACCAAACCACATACAAAACCCAATTGACCCTAATATCGCCCCAGCACCTCCTTTTGACACGTATCCAAAAACAGTAAGTAAAATATCTATAATGTCTTTTGGAATGTATGTTTGGTGTTCTATGATGAATTTTTTGATATCGTCTGTGATGTTTTGGAGGCTTGTGTAGGCTATTGTTGTTGCATATGCTGCCATGTTGAGTCCTATAAGTCCCTGACCCACAAGAGCATAATTGAGGATATCAACGAAAGCCATTGGACCTTCCAGGGCAATGTACATGGAGATTACAAGGCCAATATAAGCCTTCTTGATACTATCATCTAAACCTTCAAGGTTTACTGTGCCATTACCATCCAAGAGCGAATCTAACTTTTCAGAGAATATTATGACTTGGCCAAGTTCCCGGGCCCATTCTGTTTGTTGGTGGTAGTAGCAGTATGCTCCCATGAAAGCATAGATCATGTCCCTTACTATCCCTGTTGCATGGTCTATGATGAGGTATCTTCCCTGCCCGTCACTGATAAGCGTGTAATTCCCGCTTTCGAGGATGTTTAGTGACCCGCCGTTGAGGAGTGTTAGGCCTATTCCTGTTGTGGGCGCGCTTGTGGGGTCTGATCCTGGGAAGAGGGCCTCCATCACATAGTATTCTATTGGATTTATAGCTGATGTTCTCGCATAATTGAATGCTTTTATGTTTTCGGGTGTGCCTTCTGCTTTCACGGCCATGTTGTGGTTGCATTCGAGGCTTATCCATGTTCCGGGGGCGTGGTCTCCTGCTGAGACCATCACTGGCATGGTCCTGGTCCATGTTACATTATAGCGCGTGGCTGCTCTTCTGCGATGAGATCGTGGAGGTATATTACTTCAAGGCCTGTTAGGAATGTTCCGTGGGCTGCCTTTAATGGTCCGGGCTCGTATGTCCTGTTTAGCCACTTTTGTAATGTCTGGTTTGTTATCTTCCCTGTGGCGAGGGTGTAGGTTATGATGGCGTCGTAGTTGCTAGCCTCCCAGATGAGAGTGTCGTTTATTATGATATTGGGTCCTGTTTCTCCTGGTGGGTGTATGTATTGGCCGTTTGTGTAGAGTAGGAGGAGTGTTCTTGTTGATTTGTTCCCTGGGAATGTTATATTGGCTATTGTCACCTTTTCCTCGCCGGGATACTCCACACTGACCTGTAAAGGGTCTATGCACTTGTTATAGTTTGTGAGTATGAATGTCTTTTCTGCCTGGGTTAAATTGAAGTTGTTGAGATATTCATTCACTTGAGGTTCTGCTCCGAGCTTTGTGTAAATTTCTATGAGTCTGTTCAGGCCAGCTATGACTTGCCAGACTATTTCTCTTTGACTCTGGCTGTTAGCCTGGTAGAATGGGTTAGTGACCTCGGCTAGTTTGTATGCTATGCCATCCTCAACAAGGAATATTGTTTCATTGAATAGGCCCGAAGCTATAGCCCCTATACTAATCCATTTAACCGTGTCATTGAGCGGAATTTTAAATGTTAAATTTAGGGGCTTCCCAGAGGATGTTGCCGTGGAATTAACATGGACCGTTGCAAGCATAACCTCCAATGTCATAGTCTTCGTGTCTGTTATGCCATAGGCTTGGACTGTTAGGGTTACTTTGTAGGTTCCTGGTTTGTAGGCGTGTACTGGATTCTTCTGGGTGCTTGTGCTTTGGTCTCCGAAGTCCCATTTGTAGTATTGTATTGTCCCTGTACTTTTATCCTGGAACTGGACATTATAGCCTTGTATTGTGTAGGTGTAGTCTGCCCTTGGCCTTACTATAATTCCACCCTTACCTATAACACTATATACTGTTACATAGTTTGGTAGTCTTCCTGTGCTGTTGTAGAAGTTTATTATCCTTGCATTGGCATATATTAGGCTTTCTGGGCGGACTTGTCCAATGGCTGTGCTGGCATAATTCGGCGACCTCCCATAGGATTCCATGAAAGCCTTAACATTCTTTGCCACCTGCAAGTATCCTGCTTTTTGGAGTGTTCCTGTTCCTGTTCCACTTGGACTGGGCGGGGAGGCCATACTATTGAATGACAAGCCAACTCTCCTAGCCTGATCGAGGTTTATGATGGTTGTGGATGAGGCGTAGAGGTAGTCGTCTGCCGACACATTCTTACCGTTAATCGCAACCTGTGATGGTATTTTTTCATGTTGTGCGGTGTAGTTTCCGATCAGCTTTGAAGCGTCACAAATCTCATTATAGGATAAACTCACAGCTGAAGAACTGCCCAAAAGACAGAAACAAGAGAGGATTGCCAGAAGAAACAATAACCTCCTCACAGCCACCACCATAATATGATAACACATTATAGTATAAAAAGATTACTATCTCTTTTAGAGACGAAAAATATAAATATGAGGATTTTGGGGGTTGTTTTATTTGTAATGTTGCATGATCATGTTCTCCCTTCATTTTTTTCTGGTGTTCCTTAACATAATTGCCTCTGCTAATCTGTACGTTGTTGTTCCATTTTTTTACCTGCAGCCCCTGTAACTGTAATACCGACTCCAGAAACAGCTCACCCCAAGGATTCCAACCTAAATAGCTTCCAGATCATTAAATACTCCTAAAGCTATAACACCAAAGCCCAGCAGGTTGAAAAAGTGAAATAATTTTTCATATCTAAAAAAATCAAAGTTTTGATGTTATGAGGTATCATTCCTATAAATAGGCACAACCACTCCAAATTGCTAATATGCCTCTTCAAGTGTGTAGCCCAACCACCAGGCAACCATGCAAGCATCAGAAACAAACCTATTATACAACCCCAACTAAAGTGCCGCCAATTACATATTTTCCAACTTTATGCCAAATTAAGTTTATATATGTCAAAAGTTTATTTCCTTCTTTGTTGATCAAATGTAAGTAAAATTAACGCCGCTATAGCCACTACAGTCATAATAGTTCTTAGTGATAATGGCTGTTGGGTTAATACTACTATATAAAAAAATAAAGCCAAAAATATTGTGTAAAACAAGAGTTTTAATCTTCTTCCAGGACTATTATAAATACTTTGAAGTCTGATGTATCCATAGAAAGTTAGTATCATTAACATGAACATTAACAATCTTAACTCTAAATATTGGAAAAAATTAAATTCTATGTATAAAAAAATGCCAAAAAATACCACGCACAAAAGTAATGTTATTCTTTTTTCATTTTTTTCACTTATCTCAAACATACTTCTTCCACTCCCTAAAATTAAAATAATAATTAGGTATATGTCCACCATCCCTCATTAACATGCGCTGTTCCTATAGTACCTAAGTAAGCTGTCCCTAATAAACCAAAAAACTTACCCACTGGATGATCTGTGTAACCTAGCGTCACACAAACCCAGGCACACCCATAGTAGACTCTCCACCAGTTAAACTCCTTACCATGCCATTTACCCTTCTTCTTCAACCGGTACTTCCAGTTTTTACCAATGATCTTTTGCATTTCCTCTCTGCTTAGGACTTTTTATCTGCTATGTTCGCGATTTGATCTCTATCCGTGCTTATATGGTCTTTTGCCTTTGACGTTCTTGCATCTCCCCTAATTTTACTGGTCGTTGATTCTATTAGCTTTTGGATCCCCCTCTTTTGTGCTTGTCAATGTAAAGGTCCGATAGGAAATGCTGGTTGGAGGGTCAAGATGCTTTTGGTTTAATCTTCGCGAATAATCCCAGTGTCATCAATATTAGTGTTATGAAGAAGGATCCGAGGCAAAGGCATATTAGCCAGAAGGGGCTGAGGCCACCTAATAATGTCCCCGCGGGGCCTTTGACCACAAACTCCACCAGATTCATAATACATAATGTTAGGGCCACCACTATCATATTAACATTTTCTTCCCCTTTCATGCTGAAATGCGCTATAAAATATCCGGTCAGGACAAAATGTCATCCTAATTCACCTTTGAATAGCAAAGTATTCTCCTCTCATAATGTGGACTATAAAATATGCCAACCATATCTCCACTCAAACTGTGGGAATAATGTACAGTTATCCCAGTAGATTCCCAATCCTCAATGGGGGGTCCTAAGTCTCTTTGTTTTTAGTGGCGGTTCTTAGGAAAGTTTTCAGTTGAGGCGCGTTGATTAGGAAGAGTGTTGTCAGTAATCCGATGGCTACATACCAGTTTAAGGTGTTTAATGCTGGTTGAAGTACCAGTATGATGTAGAGGAAGAGTGCTGTGAGGACCGTCTCAACAAAAACTTTAAGCTGCCATTTATTGTGTCGATTTGAAGTTCTATAACCATAGAGGGAGAGCATGGCAAGCATCATCAGAAAAACCATTAACTCCGAGGCTCCATGGACATCAAACACATAAAGGAATGAAATTACCATAAAAACCGTGAATATGCCTAAAAAATATCTCAAATCTCTATTCCTCCTTTCATCAGACATTATAAAAACCTCCTGAATAAGAAAAATGGTGGTACTTTAATACCACCACCCACAATGTGTACGATAATAACGCCCTTCTGAGGGTTCAAACATGAGATAAAGGGCGCCAGCTTTGCCCCATGGGCCACCGTACACTGTCCCCGCAACAGCAGCCCAGTAATAAACTTTCCACCAGTTAAACTCCTTACCATGCCATTTACCCTTCTTCTTCAACCGGTACTTCCAGTTTTTACCAATGATCTTTTGCATTTCCTCTGTGCTGAGGGGTTCTATTCGCTGTGTTCTCCGCGGTTTTGTTGTAACATCCATGTTTATTCATCTTAGATGTTTAAGATCTGGGCTTCCATTTTGTTTTTTGTTCGCTGTATTTTAATAATGCTTTTGATGGCTTTTCTCAGTCTTTGGATCAGTTACTGGTCTTTTGATGATTAGCACTGTAAAGACGATATATGCGGCGGCGGTTACTGTAAGCGCGACGCATGTGGCCCCCACAACATTTTTGTTGATGGGTGTTTTTGTGAGGATGGCATTTGTTAAACCTATGAGGTTGAATCCCAGTGTGAACAGCGCGCTGATCAGTAGTGTCCTGGTAAGGCAATGATCATAGCATCCACCAAGACCTTTGATAACCCTATTCAAACCGGTCATGTACAGTATAACCATGACATCTAAAATGAGGATATAAGCTGCTGAATTAATAGCGTTTCCTGAGACAATATAGAAGAATGGGGCCAGCTCATCCCCCTGCATCCACCCTGATAAAACTACAGCCGCGCTTATGGCAAAAACCGCCAGCAACGTTAATATAAACATTTTATCTTTCATAATTTTTCTCCTCTTTTAAAATAATTGGTTGGATGGTTAGTATTCTACATAATGTATACAGTGATCACGCCCCAAGTATGCTTTCACTCTTTTATTTGGCGGGTGATATGCACAGTATTTCCAGTACTTTCGCGGCACATACTTATCCCTGACAGTGACTATTATATTACCCAAACCATATAATGTAATAGGAAGCCACCACAACTTGCCTCTAATGTTCTGCATTTCCTCTGTGCTGAGGATTTTAGCTGAGTCTGTGCCTTGTATTGGCTGATCTGTTGAGATATTCATTGGATTCATTTCATGTTCTGTCTGGTTGTCTGATGCCGTTCTGTTTTCCATTGCTTCTGTGTTATCACTGCTCTTGATTATGAGGGCGTATCCTGTGTAGATTTCTTGGAATTCTTCCAGTGACATTTCTATGTTTCCCATGGTGGGGTCTGCTAGTTTAACGGTTTCATTGTTGACTTCCCTGATGAGGGTGTAGTGTCCCACACCATCACTCATTGTATATGCGATCATGTTCTCGTGGAGTTCTGTGATGTTCAGTTTCATGCCTGTCATGTTAACGCCCTTGGCCTTTGCCGCCTCCAGGAGGCCCTGCATTGTTGTACCCTCTTCTGTGGTGCCGGCGAGGTCTGCGAGTTCATCCTCGGTTGTGTTTATTCCAAGGTTTGGAGTAGTGTGGCGAGTGCTGCCGGTCCGCAGGTGTAGTTCCTGGTCTGCAGGACCACGCCGGTGTTATCTGCTGTGATGTTATCGTCTATAGTGAACTCTGCTGGATCCGTGAAGTTCTCTTCCAAGTTATCTGCTGTGGATAAGTCCATGGGATTCGTGGAGTTACTGCTGTTATCCCGTGGGGTTTGTGCGGCCGCAGCAGCGTTAAAAGATACTGCGAGTGTTAAGAGGATCAGCAAACCCAAAAGACACGACTTTCTCATCCACTATTCACCACATATCAGGTTGATAATAAATCTATAAGAAAAACTCATATATATATTACGGTGCTATGTTAATGTATTAATCACATAAAAGGAGGCCTTTAAACATCACTCAGCTCGCCTCCGAGGTAATAGTAGCAAATAAGGAAAGATGGAGGGGGAAACAGGAGATTTCAATGAATTATTGGATGCTTAACACTATTAAAGAATCCATTTGCATGATGCTGTATTTAAGTTGGTATGACCTCCAAAATCAGATATGCCCATTACAAGTGTGGTGACGATTGGCTGCTTTAGCGTTCTTCACGATATTGATGGAGGTTGCCATGAAAAATGGATATGATAGTCAGTACACACACCGAAATGTCGAGTAACCAGGATCTCACCTCCAGGACACCATCCAGTATTGTTCTCATCATTATGAAGATGACGGCTATAATGCCTGGGGATATTTCAAGTTTATGGGATGATTCATAGAATTACATATACTGCAGCAATTATGCAAGAGTAGCCATAAATATGGTGAATGATTGGGGCTTCTTATTTTTCATTGTCATCATCTTTAGTAGAGTTGAGGATTATTTTCCCCAGTATCCATCATATATCTCTGATACCTTTTTTATGAGGTAAGAACCTGTGAGCAGGCCTCCTGCAGTGTTTAAATGTCATTCCTGCCTTTAAGAGTGTTATACAAGGTTCCGATGCCACTGATAATCTCCATGCAACCCTCTCTGATTTTGCCACAGTCTGGTTTGGGATTTCTGTCTACTTTATATGTGCTTCCATCCATGCACGTATATGGGGTATCCTTTCCCGTCCAATTTATATGTGACTTCATACTTGTAGAATGTTATTACTCTATTTCCATGTCGTTCGCTCTATTTTCTGATAAGGCGTTTTTTGATTATCTTGTAGCCTTTACCTCGATATCTTTTTGATACAGAAATAGTCAGACACATCACTTTCAGATAATATGTGCTCCTTCCATACCTCACACCCACTGCAGAGGCACTCTTCATGTGGATCTATATCCCTGCAAATGGCCCTTCCTGTGGAACAGTAGACCCCTGGAACCCTGTCTGTGTCCATGCGCATGGCGCTGTCAAGGTCCTGCTGGGTTATGAGTAGCATTATCTTCTTCTTATCCCTCACGCACCGACTTTCCCTCTGGACGGGACACTCAAGACAGAGGCACCTTCTGATGTTCTCCATGCTGAAGTCAACCTGCATGTCATCACCACAGTGGATATATGTACCTGCAGGTACTTCACATTTGCCACATGAACAGAAAAATTTTAATTAATAATCATTATAAATTGAAGTTTTTTTAGAAAATAGCTGCTATTTAAAGCTTTTGTCTTGTAACATTTAGAAACTGATATTAATGTAGATGACCTATTTAATATTGGTGGAATCTGTGTACCCTTCTAAGGGCAGGGCAGTTCTACCGAAGGCAGTTCTACCGAAGGTGATCTAATGGCTGAGTTGTACGAAAAAATGGTAAAAGAGGCCATGATGGCCCAGAAAGCCGATGTGGAAACCATAAAAAAGAACAGGGGAAAAGAGTTTAAAATAAGGGATACGAAGGCCTACCTGGACGTTGTGCAGGAAATGAAGGCTGCAGGAGACCAGAGCGAGGCGGTGATAAACCTGCACAAAAACTCAGTGAAGGCCCACTATGAGATACTTGACAGCCTGACAGACACCATAAGACCAGAGGACGACCCATTCGTGGAACACTACCAGACACCTGTGGTCCTTGAAATACTCCGGGATGAGGACAGCGAATTTGAAAAGAGCCTCCAGGCATTCATAGATGCCATAGAAAAGTCTGAGGCACTTATAGGAAAAGAGGCAATAAGGAGGTACGGTGGATTCTACGGCCCAACATGTGTGGTTGACTTTGCCCTCATGCCTGGCAGCACGAGCAACGTGGTGAACAGGATTCTCAGCAAGACAGACATCCCCGAGATGCACAAACAGGCAATACTATCAGCAAAATCATGGGGTATGAACACTTCCTACGGTATAGGGGAGGTATTTGCAAACGAACTTGAGAGGGGGGCGACCGCCGCAGAGGCAGCCCAGAAGGAAATCGAAATGGTGAAATACATCTATGAGGAGCCAGTGGAGGCCCAGGCAAAACTCATGGACGACCATGGTCATGAATCCTTTGATGTAAGGGAGTACATGTCCCGCTACAGGAAGGAGATGGAGGCAACCGTCAGGGCAGCCATGGATGACGGGGTGCACTACGGTAACATACTCACTGTACCAGCATACTGTGTTGGTGACATATCACACCACATAGCCCAGTCCACCTACAACATGTGCAAGGACGACGTTGTCATGGCCATAATAGAGGCAACCACCGAGGTCATGGACAGCACACTCAACAGCGCAGTATCATCATTCAAGAGTGAATACGATGTCCTTAGCCTTGCAACAGGGTCATCTGCATGTGCTGTTGAGTACATACTCGAACTTGACGGCTTCAATGCAATAGGTGTTGTCGACCTCCTCACAAAGAGGTTCCACAACTATGTCCAGCTATACCCCACAAGGGGAGCTGCAGCTGAACTGCACAACAGCGACTTCATGGACATGATATACCGTGGATGGACACACATAGATAAGGCAAGGAGGATGCTGAACGGAAAAGAGGGGCCACTTGAACCCATGGTCGGCGACTACAAGGTTGATCTCTCACCTATACACGAAAATGAAGTCATAATGAACCCACAGCGCTACACATACCCGGCATGTGCAATAACAGTGAGGTTCTCAGCCCTCATGAGACTTGCTGACTACCCATGCCTCCTTACAAGTGAACCGGTCACCGCAACACTCATGACCAACATAATCGCACTCCACAAGGAGAGCGCTGCATCACCTGCAAGGACATGTAAGAACTGCGCAGCAGCAGCCCTAATTGACTTCAGGCACAACCACTGCCAGTGGAGAGAAGCTGTATAGCTTCACCCGCCCATCCATTTTTTTGGTGATTGTATGAAATGTTATGTCTGCGCCGAACAGGGCAAGGACACCGATGCGGTTGCAATATGTATAGTCTGCGGAATGGGGCTCTGCACCGAGCACGCCATAAGGGAGGAAACCGAGATCTGGAGCGGAGGCTACCCCTTCCCGGCAGAGAAGGTTAAGGGTACACTGCCCAGGATACTCTGCCCCTACTGCTACAACGTCATGAAGGAGGATTGAGATGGTATCCCTTACAAAGAGGTGTATCGCTGAGTTTATAGGCACATTCTTTCTGGTGTTCTTCGGTGCCGGGGCAGCCGCCATAACCCTGATGATAGCATCTGGGGGCACAGCTCCAAACCCATTTAACATAGGCATAGGTCTCCTGGGTGGCCTTGGTGACTGGGTTGCCATAGGTCTCGCATTCGGTTTTGCAATAGCTGCAAGCATATACGCACTGGGAAACATTTCCGGGTGCCATATAAACCCCGCTGTGACCATAGGGCTCTGGTCTGTTAAGAAGTTCCCGGGGCGCGACGTTGTACCCTATATCATTGCACAGCTCCTGGGAGCCGCCTTCGCAAGCTTCATATTCCTCCAGTGTGCGGGTATAACTGCAGCCACCATAGGTGGACTGGGGGCCACAGCACCCTTCCCGGGAATCGGCTACTGGCAGGCCATGCTTGCAGAGACCGTGGGAACATTCCTCCTCATGATCACAATCATGGGCATAGCCGTGGACGAGAGGGCCCCGAAGGGCTTCGCAGGGATCATAATCGGCCTCACAGTTGCAGGTATAATCACAACCATAGGTAACATAACTGGAAGCTCACTTAACCCGGCACGTACCTTCGGCCCATACCTCAATGATATGGTCTTCGCTGGCACCAACCTCTGGAACTACTTCCCCATCTACGTCATAGGACCGGTTGTGGGAGCTGTCCTTGCAGCCCTCACCTACCAGTACCTCACATCAGAATAATCCCCATTAATTTATTTTTTTTGAGTCAGTAACACCGGATAGTCCTTTCTTTTAAATGTTCCTCTTCATTGTCTCAAGCTGTTCCTTTCTTCCCTTGAGACCGGTTGATAGCAGGAAGAGTGTGAATGCAACTGCAACAAGGAAGAGGAATGAGAACCTGTAACCCATTACTCCACTACCCATGGACGCTACAATGCCACCGATGAGTGCACCTCCAACAAGCTGCCCTGCACTTGATAATATGTTTATCAGGGCCTGTCCAGATGCCCTGTGTTCGGGGGGAGTTTCAGATAGCATTATGTACCTGAGGGGTGCCCCTATGACGGTTATGAGTCCGAGGGCCATGAGCACCTCAGCAAGTATGAAGAGAGGGGTGGTTGATGAGAGGAGGGCCATGATGGTACACCCAACCATCAGGATAAGGCTCCCTGAGATCATCACTACCCTTGAACCAACCCTGTCCAGCAGAACACCCACAATGGGGGCCGAGAGGGCCATGGTGGTGACGAAGGGGAGGAGGCTGAAACTGGCCATGGACTCTGACAGTGAAAGGGCGAGGAGGGCGTAGCTGGGTATGAATACGATTGCAGCCTGGGATAGGCCATTACCAGCAGAGATTGCGGTTGCAATGCGGACCTCACGGCTGGCCAGCAGGTCAACCTGCACCACGGGATCGGGTGCAGCCCTTTCAACCCTCCAGAGTATGGGTGTGAGTGCCGCTGCCAGGATGAGAGGTACCACTACGATGGGCCTCATCAAACTCCCTGTGAGGTCAGTGGTATCGATCTGGTTTATCCCGACTGCAAGGGAGGCCACAATGATGGCAAGAAGAAGGGTCCCTCTGGCATCAAATTCACCATCGTCCGTTTTGCCTGTAACTGGCAGTATAAGGAATCCCCCGACAACTATCGTGGCCGCAATTGGGATGTTGATGAGGAAGAGCCACTGCCAGCCATAGGGGAGTATGAAACCCGCCAGGATAGGTCCGGCTATTGATGAGAAACCAAATACGGATCCTATGATACCGAGGGCTTTCCCACGGCTTTCAGGTGGAAATGTGTCCCCTATGAATGCACTCGCAACAGGGAATATCCCCCCGCACCGAAGCCCTGTATGGATCTTCCGAGGATTAGGAGGGGATATGATGGTGAGATGGCAGTTATGACCGACCCCAAAGCAAAGAGGATGATGTCAAGTATGTAGATGTCCCTGCGCCCGTACCTGTCGGAGAGCTTTGCCATGAGGGGAGTCCCGATCATGAAGAAGAGTATATAGGATATGAATGTCCAGGATGCAAGCCGGGGATCCACCTTGAAGTAGCCCTCTATGGCTGGAAGTGCGGGGCCAATGATTCCTATGTCGAGGGCCCCCATGAATACTCCAACAAAGAGCAGAAGCAGTATCCTGTTCCTGTTTTCTGTCTCAATCATATGATTAAGTCTGAGGGCATCCTGTTATAAAGGTATGTTCTGACTTTAAAGAGCTGCTGATTGAAGGAATTTCATGGAGTTCTTTCAAAAACTGAAGAAAAAATGGAGGGCTTTTATTTTGATAGGATAATTCTTAAAAATTAAAAAAATGGATGAGGGTTTATTTGGTCACTGGTTTATGAGTTTCAGCCCGGTTATATCTGCGGTGTTGGTGTCCAGGGCCCTGAGGTCCTCTGGACTGAATTTACGTATATCGTCGTGTCCTGCAAGCTGGGCCAGCATCTTGGCCTCCTCGGTCATGGATTTTATGTAATTGGCAACCCTTCTTGCTGCAAGGTCCACGTCCATCCTCTCCCTCAGGACAGGGTCCTGCGTGGCGACACCAACAGGGCACTTACCTGTGTAGCACATGCGACAGGCACGGCATCCCATTGCAATCATTGCACCGGTACCTATGTAAACCGCGTCGGCTCCCATGGCCATGGCCTTGGCAACATCGGCACCGCTGCGGATACCCCCTGTTATTATGAGGTCAACCTCGTCCTTCAGCCCTATATCATTGAGACCGTTAACTGCCTGCACGAGGGCTGCGAGGGTTGGCACACCGGTATGTTCTATCACAACCTCTGGGGCTGCCCCTGTTCCGCCCTCCATTCCATCCACGGAGATAACGTCGGCACCGGCCTCCGCCGCGATCTGCACATCCTCATAGACACGTCCGGGTCCAAGTTTAACGACTATGGGCACCCTCCAGTCGGTGACCTCCCTGAGCAGTTCTATGTGCTTTGCAAGGTCACCCTCCCGTGTGGCGTCTAGGAAACGGGCAGGGCTGAGGGCGTCGGTACCCTCGGGTATCCCCCGGATCTTCGCAACCTCCGGGCTCACCTTCTCTGCCAGGAGGTGTCCACCCATACCTGGCTTTGCCCCCTGACCTATCTTGACCTCGATTGCATCGGCCACGTTGAGGTAATCTGAGGATACACCGAATCTTCCACTTGAGTACTGTACCATGAGGTTATCTGCGAGTTCCCTCTCCTCAGGGAGCATTCCTCCCTCACCGGTGTTGGCGCAGGATCCCACCATGGATGACCCCTTGGCCATTGCGAGTTTGCTCTCCTTGCTGAGGGCACCGAAGGACATACCTGCAATGAGTACGGGGGTCTGGAGTACCAGTGGTTCCTCTGCAAATCTGTCACCAAGGACTACGCTGGTGTTGCAGGGCTCCCTGTACTTGTCAACTGGTGGAATTGATGCCTGGGCAGGGAGTATGATTATATCATCAAAGTTTGGCAGCCTCCTCTCTGTACCGAATCCCCTGAGGACGTACTTACCAGCCTTTGAGGTGTATCTTATATCTGCGATTGTCCTGGGGTCCCATATGCTGCCTGCACCGGTTGGTATGAGGACCGGGCATGCTGCAAGGCATGAACCGCACATTATGCACTTTGTCTTATCTATCTCGGCATGGTCCTCCACTATCTTTATGGCATCTGTTGGGCAGACGATTTCACAGGTGCCGCAGAATACGCAGAGCCCCTGGGTTGCTGCTGCAAGGTCTGATGAGGGGGATGATGGTGTTATTGATCCTGTACTGGGAGTTTTGATCTCAAAGCCCCTCTGGATGTCATTAACGTATTCCATAACGTCCAGGGCCTCAAGACAGCCCTGTTCACAGGCAGCCACACAGGCGGGTGTGTCTCCGGGCTTTTCAATGCACTGCTGGTCACACTTTACCATACCCTCATCGGTGTAGGTTATGGCACCGATGGGGCACATGAGCATGCAGAGTTTGCAGCCGACACAGGATTCCTGATCTATTTTAACTGCACCGTTTTCTCTTTTAATGGCGTCCCTGAAGCAGCCCCTTGCACAGGATGGGTCCACGCACTGCTGACAGACTATGGCATGGTAACCGGTGTCCATCTTGTTGAGGAAAATCGCACTCCTTCCAAGGACAGATTCACATGCCTCAAGGCACTTGTTACAGCCATCACATTTTTCAGGTTCTGTTAAGAGTATCTGCACCATATGGATCACCTAACCGTAGAATGGACGTATCTCCTTTCTCTGTATTTTCTTAAACTCATCTGGAGATGCTTCTATTGAGTAACGCTCAAAGAGGGCTGCTAGCTTCCTTATATCGGAGTCCTCCATTTCAACGATTCTGGTGTTGGTACCGCCATCGAAGTCACCTCCGACGTATATGTTGCCCCCTATTATCCAGTCACCGGTGTCCTCTCCGCTGTCCCCGGTTATTATGAGGTCACCGCTCAACATGTAGAGTCCTGCAAGGTCTCCGATGTCTCCATCTATGATTATGATGCCTCCCTTGTTAAGCTGGCCGATACCATCACCTGCATCCCCATGGACAACGATGGTACCGTTGTAGGTTCCAAAACCCACACCATCATCTGCATCCCCATGGACCACTATCTCGCCGGCTGTCATGTTGTTTCCAACGTATCTTCCGGTTTTGCCATTTATCTCTATTCTGGGGCCGTGGTTGAGGGCACCTATGAAGTCACCGAATTTACCATTCAGGATAAATTCAGCTTCCTCCCTGATTCCAACAACAATGGAGTCAAGTTCGGCGTTGCTTTCTATTTCGAAGTGCCTGATTTCATTGTTCAGCCCGTCCTTTATCTTCCTGTTGATGTCCCTTGTTGTGAGGTCATCACCCGCAATTTTCATTTCCTGAACAGTCATCTAACATCCCCTGTTTTAACATGTTTTTTAATGAACAATTTTCCATGCTGTAATTTAAGGTTTCTCATTTCTGGAAAGACCAGGTAGATAATTATATATTTTAAGGAGAATATTTTATCATTAAATGAGAATTGTAAATGGGTGATGTTATGAAGACCCTTGTGAGCAACCTGCGGGGAAGGTGCCTCTTTGATGTGGCCATGAAGACCCAGATCGATGGACTGATATCCATTCAGACAGGGGAGGTCAATGACTCCTGCCTTGAAAAATTCGTTAAGGGAGGAATAGTTAGAATTGATACCCAGGACCCCATTGAGGCGGCCAGGAGGATATCTGAAGTTATAAGGGGGGCCAGAAAGCATGGAGAGGTTTATGTGGCCTCTGATGGTGACGGACTTGGGGGCATACTTTCATTTGTTGCCCACAGGGAGGGTGTGGATGCCATCTACACATGTTTCGGAGAATCCGCGGTGAGGTTACCACCCCTTAAAATGGATATCTCTGATACCAAGCTGAGGATACTCGAGGCACTTGAGGAGGAGAGTCTCAATGCGGTTCTCCTCTCAAGGAAGGTGGGGATTTCAAGGGCAATGGTCTACAAGCACCTCTCAGCCCTGATGGATATGGGTCTCGTGAAGCAGTCCCAGATGTTTGAGAGGTACTCCATAACAGGGGCAGGTAAACTTGTGATAATCTAGTCATGCTGGACTTACAATATAAAAAAACCTTAAAAAAAAGGGGTTATTCCATGGGGTAGCCGACCCTCAACCTGTAGGATGCCCTTTCACTTATAAGGACAGTTCCCGGTACAAAGAAATCATCAAACTCTTCAACCTTCTTCTTCATGCACGGCTTCAACTCGTCCTTGTTTGCATAGGAAGCGCATTCGTCCCTTTCCAGAACACCCTTCCTCACAAGTTCAATGTACCTCATCTTCAGTGTTTCATCATCAAGTACGCTCATCATAATCACCAATATCTACTATGATGCCCCATAATATATATTTTTTGTAGCAATACCTGATTGAGGTATAAGTATTTATACTACTTTCAACTATACTATATACAATGTTCAGAAAACCATTTTCATACGGTCAAAATGGAAAAAGATTCAAGGGGCCTGAAATGATTAGGAAATCCTTAAATTACTCCAGAATTGATGAAGAATACTCTTTAATGTTAAGAACAGCTGTTGAACACCTTAGAACTGCGGGATATAATTTAAAGATAAATAACGGTAAAAGAAAGTTAAGGCCAAGAACTTTAAAGGGTTTTGTCCCGGATATTCGTGCATTAAATGACTCAGACGAAATTCTGGTCGATATAGCCTCCGATGCACCTGATATCAGGAAATGGAGAAGATTTGCGTACACCGATGGTGTGAGATTATGGATCATAGCGCCCCGGAGTTCAGTGGATTCTGTGAAAACCTGTGTTGAGACATTCTCCATACCTGCGGAGGTCTACTCATGTAACGGCACAATGAAGCTGAGGCGTGTTTTATAGTTTTTTGCAGTGGACTGGCAATGGTTGTCATCACAGGACATCAGTAACTTCATTATCTGCGAGGTCACTGAAACTCATATATGGGTCTGTGCTCCCTTCGGCTGCGGCGGATCCCCATTGTGCCCCATTTTTTGGGATTGCAGCGATGAGGAAGGATTAAGACATTTTGTATCCTTTACTGAATTCGTTTTTATTTTTTTAATCTTTCTCTCTATATGCACAACCTTTCCAGGAAGTTCTTTATTTGATGTCGGTTGATGCATCCTTTGCAGAATAAAGGTATTCGCTGTAATGGCTGAATTAAATGAGACAGGGCGTCTGAAAATAAATATGGCTGGTATAGTCGGCATTTAATTTAAATAAGACACGTTTATAGATGCATCCTCCTTTTTCACTGGATTTTTTTGTCTCATAGATAGACGCAAAGGTTTTATACAGGGTCATCCAATCAATTTACAGAACTTTTTATTTGAGGTTAACATGAGGACCATCCTTATAATTCTGATTCTGGTTCTTTCAGCAATGCAGGTTCAGGGTGCATCTGCATGGTCAGTGAAGAACCATCATGACATTGCAGAGAAGGTATACAGTGAAATGCCAGAGGACGTGAGGAACAGGATGAGCCTTGATGAAATGAAGAATGGCGCTGATGATCCTGACACGGTATTCCTTGACTTTAAGTACCATGTGTATCCATACAATCTTGAAAAGGCTAATTTCTGGTTGAATCAGGGAAAAATAAGTTACGATGCAGGGAACTACCGCTATGCAAGTTACTGTTATGGGGTTGCAAGTCACTACATCTCCGATGGCATCTGCGGTCCCCACACATCCTCAGGATCCAGCAGATACCTCCACACGCTCTACGAGATAAGGGCGATACTCCTTGAACCCCACATGGTTGCTGTGGACGGTGACCAGTCACTGGAGGCAGAGAGCCTCTGGAGGGCATGGGTCATTGATGGTGACGACTCCCACATCTCAGAGGCCATCGACCTGGCCTGCAGTGTATCCTACCAGCAGATTATGACTTCCATCGAGTCCTGAACCATTGATTGATGGAATCATAGGGACCCCTTCAGAACAGCATACCCCCTAACCAAAGGTTGAGGATATCCAGTCCCCTGCATAGTGTGTTATTACTATGATCATGATGGCTGTTGCAATATGTTCCAGCAGAACCCTTCCTGGAGGAACATTCCGGGACCTTGCGATATGAAAACTCAGAACCGTCAGAAGAAGAAGACCCCATATAATGGATACGATAATAGCCAGTGTTAAATCGAGAGTAAGAACTGGAACAAGAAAGGTGAGGGCGAATAAAAATTTACTGATGAATGTTGCAAGGGTGGATTCCCAGATCTCTCCCTCTGTGTGAACATTCTCTGCCTCCTCAGAGATGTGTATACCCATTGCATCTGAGAAGGCATCAGCTATTGCTATTGTAAGGACTCCGCCAATAACAGCAAGTCTTGAATGGGTACCTGAATGCAGTCCAACCATGAGGCCGAGGGTTGTTATTATGGCCGAGGTGAGACCAAAGCTCAGCCCTGTTTTCAGAGAATGTTTCATAATATTCCGGTAATTCACTACTTCATCATTATATCAAGGACACCGGGCCTTTTAGTCTTCTTATTACCTCCAAGGATTCCGGATTCAAGGAATTCCCTGTTGGCCCTCCTGTTGATTTCGGCGAAGATCATCTTGTAGGCCTCGCACTGGTGGTCAACACCGTCTATCTCCATTTCACCATCCCTGATGGTGATTGCATTGTAGGGGCACCCACCGAGACAGAACCTGTAGAAGTCACAGTCGCCACATTCCTCATCAACAAGTTCCCTCCATTCATAGAGCCTCCTTAGGGCTTCACTCTCCTCAAGATCCTCCATTGAGGGCCTTTCAGCCACATTACCCATTATGTAGTCCTTCATACCAACGAAGCGATAGCATGGGTATATATCACCGTAGGGGTCAACTGCGAAGGTGTTGCCCACACAATCAGCATGTGTACATACAACCCCCCTTCTGAGGAATGCGCTCTTTGCAAAGTGGTCTATGTTCTGTATCTCGATCTCACCGAAGTGCTCAAGGTAGCTGTCAAGGAGATACAGGAGCAGGTCACCGTACTCCTCGGCGGTTATGGCCCACTCCTCAGGGTCTGAACTCTTCAGGGATGGCAGGGCAGGGTGCAGCTTCAGGTTCATACCGTTCTCCAGGAAGAAGTTGAATATCTCCTCCCTCCTCCTTATCGAATAGGATGTGAAGGTGCTTATGAAGCTCACCCGAAGCCCATGCTTCCTTGCTATCTCATAGCCCTGCATGGTCCTATCAAAGTACCCATCGCCCCTCTGGTAATCATTTATCTCCCTTGGACCGTCGAGGCTTGAACCGATGGGTATGCTGTATTCTGCGAAGAGTTCCGCCATTTCATCGGTCATCAACCAGAGGTTCGTCTGGATGGCGAAGGCAGGCTTGAGGAATGAAAGCCTCTCAGATATTAGCTTGAGGGTGTCGCGGTAGAATTCGTATCCCGCAAGGAGCGGTTCCCCTCCATGGAATGTGAAGGTTGCAGGTTCATTTCTGAATTCCATAAGCCAGGAGACCATCTCCCTCACGGTTTCCATGTCCATAACCCTGGAGTCCCTGTCAACGCCCCAGCAGTAGCTGCAGTCTGAGGGACAGTTCATGGATGGTATTATCATGACATGGAATGCCATAAAACCACCTAATCTGCGGTCTCAAAGATGTGGCCGCATTTCTCACAGACTATCTCCTTCATGGACGTCCTTGACTTGTGCTCATCCATGAATCTCCTCTTAACTACCTTGTCCCTGCAGCCACAGACAGGACACTTACTTAAAAACTCCTCCATTTTCATGTCTAGACCTCTATTATCTCCTCAACAACATACTTACCGCCGCAGGGGCACTCCTCTATCCTGTCACCCAGGTGGTAGGGAGGGGTTTTACCCTCAACCTCAAGGGTTCTCTTTGCCCTGCAGAGGTCACAGTATGCAGTGACTATCCACATCATGTAAATTAGATATAGAAGCTCCGATATATAAGATATCAGGGGGGTCATACCTTGGTTGAGAGTCCTGAATACACCGTTGAACTGAAGGATGGTAAATTTGAGATAAGAAGGTACCCTGGCTATATACTTGCACAGGTTGACGTTGAAGCCAGTTTCAGGGACGCCATGGTCATAGGCTTTTCTATTCTTGCAAACTACATATTTGGTGGTAACCGGCGGAAGGAGGAACTTCCAATGACATCACCTGTAACCGGTGTTAACCTGGGCTCCTCTGAGAGGATACCCATGAAGGTCCCTGTGACAGAGGAGGTCCCGGATGATGCTGATTCAGGGAAATACAGAATATCATTCACGATGCCATCATCATACACCCTTGAAACTCTCCCGGAGCCACTTGATGACAGAATTAGATTTCGCGAAGAGAAGGATCAACGTTTTGCAGCCTACAGGTTCTCGGGGAGGGTTAACAGTGATATGGCAGCTCAAAGGATAGCTGAACTTAAAGAATGGCTTGAAAGGAATTCAATTGAACCAAGATCAAACTTCATAATAGCACAGTACAATCACCCGGCCGTCCCTGGCTTTTTGAGGAAAAATGAGGTTCTTGTGAAGATAGATTGAATTTCTATTCGGTGGAAAAACCGGGAACGATTTTTTCTGGAGATAGATTGAATTCCATGGTGATCTAATGAATGAAATTGAGAGGAATCGTTACTTCCTCAAGGACAGCATAAGGAAAAGGGTGGATTTTTCAAGAACACCCCAGAGTATGGGGGTTGAAGCCCCGCCCTTTGAGAAGCCCTGGGATCCTGATTCAGAGAGGTTAAACCTTCCAGTGAGGGACTGGGCAGAGTTAATCGATGCAAACATTGTAACCTGCATAAGAAACCGCAGGAGCCGCAGGAGCTACCTTGACACACCCCTGGGCCTTGATGAACTTTCATTCCTTCTATGGGCCACCCAGGGCATAAGGATCATCGCAGGCGACACAGCATTCAGGAATGTGCCATCTGCGGGATGCAGGCACACCTTTGAGACATACCTTGCAGTCTTCAATGTTGAGGGCCTTGACACAGGACTCTACAGGTACATACCTTCAACCCACCAGCTGATGGTCGAGTACCGTGATGAGAGCCTCCCCCAGAGGATCATAGAGGCCACCTTTAACCAGAGATTCACAGGAAATTCTGCAGTGACCTTCATCTGGACAACAGTACCCTACAGGATGGAGTGGAGGTATGGTCTTGCAGCCCACAGGGTGATCCTCATGGACGCGGGTCATGTCTGCCAGAACCTCTACCTTGCCTGTGAGGCCATAGGAGCAGGTACCTGTGCAGTTGGAGCCTATGACCAGGAATACCTTGATGAGGTCCTTGGAGTTGACGGGGTGGATGAATTTGCCATTTACCTGGCCCCGGTGGGTAAGATTTAAAAAAATAGGGGGGATGTGCAGCTGATTTCTAGACCTTGACTGATGATGGTAGCTGCATTTTTTTCTTTGAGGTATGTGTCCTTGTAATCTTTGAGTATATCCTGAGCAGATCCCTGTATCCTATTATTTTACCCCTGAACCTGATATAATTTGGTGCTTTGAGGTATTTTCTCATGTACCTGTTAACATCTGCTGCCAGGGCCCTGTATTCCTTCCTTGAGATGTAGCCATGGAATGTGCTCTTCACACCAGCGTTTGATGGCCCCCTGACCTTGATGGGCCTTATGGGGCCGTTCATGTAATCTGTTACCATGAGAAGGAATCTGGCTGGAGTGTAACCTGAGTAACTACCTTTGAGCTTCCTGCCCCGCAGGATGTCCCTGTAGATTCCATCTGCAGTATATGCCATCCTTGCAGGGTCAATGCTGTGGTAGGCTATGAGTTTGCTGTTATAGAATCTACCCTTCCTCTGGAGCATCTCAGGGGTTTCATTGAGCATTCGAAGGATCTCTGATGCAACGAAGCGACACTTATCCTCCCAGGAACAGCCCGCACAGTCAACGTTTGGCTGTATGATCCTCACACCAGCTGATGTCAGAAATCTGTAGGGGGACACTATGCCTGCGAAGTATCTGCTTGAGAAGTTATCATCCCATGCTCTTCTGAGGAATGTGGTCTTTTTGAGGTCAAGGCTGCCTGTGTTAACGAATATCACACCCTTACCTGTTGATGCAGCCATCCTGGCAACATCCGTCATGGCGCCGGGGCAGGATGCTGCAAGATAGACTGCAACGCCACCCTCACGGGCGCACTTAACAGCACGATAACCCTCCCCTGGTTTTGGAGCCAGGGGGTCCACTGTAACATTGTGTTCACTCTCATTCTCGATGCAGGTCTTGATAATGTTGAGACTCTCAATGTCAGCGGAACGGTTTCCGGATATGCAGTCTGAGGTCAGGAATATGTCCGCTGCAGTGGCATCACCGACACTCACTGAAATAAAAAGTATCACCGCACCCAGCAGCATAATTCTATTGAATTGCAAGTTACCACCTGTATAAAGTTTTATCCGGAGCTTTTAAGTATTTTTCTCGGAAGATTTATATAAAATGAAATTCTACATTCTACTCCCGATTTTTTCTTCATGTGATCTTTAAGGTGATAATTTGGTTCCTGAGATAAAACAGAAGTGTCTGATATGCGGAAAGCCATGGATGGATGGAAATGATACCTGTCCCCACTGTGGCAGCAAAAATAAAACCGCAAGCATAGATCCAGCAGATGATCTTGAACTACTGAGGTCTCTTAACAGCATTCTCAAAAAAGAAAGGGTTTCGGAGTAAATCCGAATACATTTTATCTTTTATTTTAGCAAAGAAAGGGAATTAGATTCTGGAACTATTCTATATACTGTTTGACGTTTTCCCTCACTATGGCTGAAGCACCAAAGCCCTTTATTTCCTCGAGCATTTCAGGGAATCTGCTCTTATCTATGAGGACGTTCACCTGTGAAAATTCCCTTCCACGCACCACGGTTGGTTCATCTGAACAGTACTTCATCCTCACCAGAAACTCAACCACATCATCTGCACGGTGGTTGGCTATGTTGAACTTGACATCAAAGTAGTTCCTTGCCTTGGTGGCACCGTAAAGCTGCTTGAATATCATTTCAGCCTTCTCAAGTTTCTCACCTGTGCAGGATGGACCAGCGTAGAGCCCTGCACTTGATTCCATGATGGTGTCAATTATTTTAAGGCCGGCCTTCCTGAGGCTGCTGCCGGTCTGGGTGTTGTCCACTATGAGGTCGGCGCCCTTGGCGATGTACACCTCTGTGGCCCCATCAGAGTTTATTATCTGGACCATCTCATTGTCACCGTCACGCAGCCCCCTTATCTGGACCACGGGTTTGCTGTCCCCGAAGAGTTCCCTGTAGCCAGGATTCTTCATGAAAAAGTCCCTTGTGAGGTTCGGGTACTCTGTGAAGCACAGCAATGGTCTTTCCCTGCCGGAATTTTTGAGGAAAAAGTCCTCAAGGGACCGGTATGGCTCCTCCTGGGGTACTGCGACTATCAGCCTCGTCTGACCGTAATCGAGGTCGCCTATCTTCTTTATGGATCCATTGCCACTGTTTATGGATTCCTCACGGACCCAGTCCTCTCCTATTATGGCTATATCAAGCATCTCACGGTTCAGTTCGACGGGGGCACTCTGGGGCCTTGTGAGGTATGCCTTTATTTCAGGATCATTTGTTATCTCTATTTCATTCTCTTCGCGTCCTGGTTCGTATCCCTTAACCTCATAACCTGCATCCCTGAATAGTCTGTATGTGTTTCCACGGTTAACATTATTTAAACTACCCTTGGGTAATCCAAGAACTATCTTCATAGCTTTCACCTCCAGTATGATGGTTGATTGAGTCCTAAATCCCTTCCGGAGCCTACCATTTTTCCAGGTGTATCCTGTCCGGGTCAAAGAGGTCCCTTGTGCCGGGGTTTTCAGCAGGGTAGCCCAGAGGTATCACTGAGAAGGGGATCACGTGTTCCGGGATACTGAAGAGCCTCCTTATACCCTCAACACGATCTTCGAGGGGGTAAACCCCTGTCCATACAGCACCTAGACCAAGGGAGTGGGCTGCAAGGAGTATGTTCTGTGATGCGATGGAGCAGTCCTGCACCCAGAATCCAGGGATCTTTTCCAGGCTGCTATCGCAGCATACTATGATTGCTACGGGGGCGTCCTTCACCATTGCCCCGTAGGGGTGGACCTCAGGTATCTTCTCAAGCATCTCCCTGTTCCTCACAACTATGAAATGCCATGGTCTCTCGTCGACGGCTGAGGGGCCACACATGGCTGCATCGAGTATCTTATCTATGAGCTCTTCTGGCACCTCTCTGTCCTGGTACTTTCTTATGCTCCGCCTTGTTTTGATTGCTTCGAGGACATCCATTTTACTCACCTTACCATCTATATGGACCGTGACCTTTATATGTTGGGAGGTCCATAATAGTTTCATAGACTACGAACGAGTGATCGTATGAAGGTTGAGGATCTGAAAAAGCCATGCCCGGAATGTGGAGAGGTCGATAAGGACGTTTCAACAGTGAGAAATCCCCAGAACAGGGATAAACTCAGGGAGGCAGGCATCCCTGAGGACCAGGAGATTGTGGGGGCAATAAAATGCAGCAGATGTGGATATGTCTTTGAATACTGTGAGGGGGGAAGCTGCAAAATAGAGGTCAAAAAGATTTCAATTGATTGAGGGTTAAAGGTACACTCCCCTCATGAATCTGAGTATTCCCCCTAAGGGAGAATCCTCCTTATCCTCCTCTATCTTCAGTTTCATGACAAAGTCTGAGAGCCAGTCTGCAAGTCTGTATCTTCTGAGGTCTGAGGGCTCAACCCAGGCAAAGCCCTCATGTTCATGGCTGAGTTTCACACTGCCCTCTGCCCTGCACCTGATTATGATATGGGCCGCGTTGATCACCGGAAATTTCTGTTCAACAACACCCATAACCTCTTCAGGGATAATTTCAAGGTTTGTTTCTTCCTTAACTTCCCTTTTAAGGGCTTCTTCCAGTGATTCGCCTGTACCGATCTTTCCACCGGGAAGCTCCCACCTGGAGGCGTTGGTCTTTGAATCAGAGGCTCTCTTGATCAGGAGGACCCTTCCATCATCGTCTTCAATGAAGGCCCTCACAGCAAGGATATAAACACTTCCGACCATAGGCATTCCTCATCCATGATTGGGGTTCAGGACATATAAATGGATCAGTGGTTCAATTCTGGGAGGTGGTCTATTTCCACAGCCAGAGAGTCCTGGAGATATAATGGACCAGCACTTCAGGTGAACGGACCGCTTAATGGTTCCAGTCTCTGAATTCAATGGAGACCCTAGTTCCACCATGAGATTCGATTTTCAGATCCCCGTTCATCTGCTCTGAGAGACTTCTGATAAGCTGCATCCCCATTGTTGAAGTACTCATGGGGTCAAAATCTTCTGGAAGGCCCACACCATTGTCAAATATCTCAAGAAGATAGCCATCATCACTCCTTTTAAATGAAACCCTTATAATCCCCCCTCTTCCCTCAGGGAATCCATGTTTGATGGCGTTGGTGAACACCTCATTCACTATGAGTGCCAGCGGCACAACGGTGTTTATGTCCAGTTCAGCGTCATCTATATCTGTTTCAAGGCCTATACGCCCGGAGTCCTGGATGAATGAATGGTAAAGGTCCCTCACAAGGCCCCTGAGATACTCTCCAAAATCAACCCTCCTCTCTTTGCCGGAGGTGTATAGCCTCTCATGAAGCATGGCCATTGCTCTGGCCTTTGACTGGGCCTCCCTGAATAGCATCAGGTCGTCCCGGTCCTTCACGTACCTTGACTGGATGTTCAGGATGCTTGAGATTATCATGAGGTTGTTCTTGACCCTGTGGTTTATCTCCCGCAGCAGCATCTCCTTCTCCTCAAGGGCGCGCTGGAGTTCAAGGTTCTTCTTCAGAAGTTCTCTCTGGGCTGCGGATAGCTCATTGTTTAGCCGTGTGAGTTCATTGAAGAGTTCTTTTTCGACTTCAGCATGCTCAGGGATCTCTATTTCGGGTGCTGGGGGTATGTATTGTTCTGCAAGGTGATAGATCTTTATCATATCCTCCCTTGATGGTGAACCCACAACGTAAATCCTGTCAGAATCGAGGAATCCTGAGAAGTGGTAGGTTTTAAGATTACGCAGGTTCATCTCCCAGTTATATGCAGCCCCATTTTTCCGGATCTTATCAAGAAAGTTTGAAGCCTTCTCCTGGCTGCCATGGTCCATGAGACCGGCAAAGGAGCCCATCCCATGGGGAATGTCAGCACCGTAGCCTGTTATCTTCTCTATGGTTCCATCCCTTTTCAGGATCAGGAACACGCCTTCAATTTCATCGGCCATGATTGTTCACTCCAGTAAGGAGGTTGTACTGGACCTCATTTATTGGGTCAAGAGGGACCCTCCTACAAGGTGTTACCATTGGTTCACCTCTTTAAATGTCAAGGAATTCTTCTGCGACCTTCACAGCACCGGATGCATCTGCAGCATGGAGGTCCGCACCAACCTTCTTCCAGAGTTTTATGTCAACGTTGAAGGGGTACCCTCCGACCATAACCGGTGGTCGGTCCTCCAGTTCATCCAGGAGCTCTATGATATGCCTTACATGACTGACGTTGAAGGTCATGGTGGCTGACAGGGCCACAAGATCCGGTTTGAGGTCAGAAACTATGCCACTGAAGTCCTCCGGGGGAGTGTTCGCTCCAAGGTAAATTGATTCCCAGCCATTCATCTCAAAGAAGTCACTCACCATCCTTATCCCTATCTCATGGAGCTCATTGTTAACGCATGCCGCCACCAGCTTGAGGTTTCGCCTCTCTGAGGCGCTGTAGATGTAGGGGTAGAGCTCTGACATTATGCTCTGGGTGACAGATGTTGCATAGTGTTCATGGGCCACCGATATCTGGTTGGTCTGCCACAGCCTCCCTATCTCGTGCTGAACAGGCTCGAAGACCTGGAGGTATATATCCTCCACCCGGATACCGGATTCCAGGGATGATACTATGAGTTCCCGGGCTTCCCGGGCCTCTGTATTCAGAACTAGTCTGAGGTACTCCTCTGCAAGTTCACGGAGGGGTTGGTCCCCCAGGTGGCTTGATGATGGATGTGAAGTTTCAAGGATTTTGAGTGCGCCTGAAATGTACTCTGATGCCTTATCAGCAACTTCATCATCGGCTAATTTCATAATGGCCCTTTCTATACTTTTAATAGAACCTCTGAGACATTCTTCAGGCAGACCCAGATTCTTAAGGAGAACATCTGCCCATAGCACATAGTCACTGAAGAGCTCCGGACTGGAGTTGAGGATTGCCTCCTCAAGGTAATCCAGGTGGTAGTTTATATCCTGCAGGCAGAGCTCCTCATCTGACACAAGGCCCATCTCATCAAGATCTCTGTAAACCTCCCTACAACTGCATTCCTGTCCATTACAGTTCGCATCAAGCCCCCTCCAAATAGTATTTAAGATGAAACCAAGATAAGAGATTTATCATTTTCACAGGAGATCTTGATGAAGTCGGCGGAAGGTTTCAGAATAATATCTGCAACAGGGGAATGTCCATTATGTGTCTACCGGTGTGAGGTGGTGGTTGAGGATTTGAAGGAGGTTAAGGTGTACTGCAGACACCCCAGGGGTCCGGGTAACCCGTCACACTGCATATACTTCCGGAGGGACAGGAAAGTGGATGGGTATTAAGAGATGCTATGTGGATAACATTTATATCTTGCTTTGAATAAAAAGACATATTAATTAAAAATAATTATAATTATTATTCATAATAGATTTGCATAATGGATCTGCAGGTGTTAAGATGCTTACCTCTGTTCAGAAGGAGATACTTCAGACACTCATTAACCTTTACCGGAACTCAAATGGCAAGTCAATCAAGGGGGAGGAGATAGCCGCCATAATGAACCGGAACCCCGGCACAATAAGGAACCAGATGCAGTCCCTCAGAAGTCTGGGTCTTGTTAAGGGGGTGCCTGGACCCCGGGGGGGCTACAAGCCAACAATAAAGGCCTACCACCAGCTGAACATATCCTCAACAGGCAGGGAGACCGCTGTACCGATTTACAGGGACGGGGAGCAGATTGAGGACCTATCAGTGGCTAAAATTGAATTCACCAGCATACCTGATCCCGGTGAGTGCGAAGCCGCCATAAAACTTGTTGGAAGTATAAGGAAACTTGACCTCGGTGACAGGGTGCGGATAGGTCCAACCCCTGTTAACAAGCTTGTGGTTGATGGTGTGGTTGTCGGAAGAGACGATATGGATAACATCATCCTCCTCGATACAACCGCTATAAGAAGCATACCCAAGAAGACCGTTGCTGAGGTCGCAACCCGTGATCTTGTAACACTCGCACCTGATATAACTGTGAAGGAGGCTGCAGCCCGCCTATCATCCCTTGGAATCGAGGGCGCCCCCATAGTGGAGGACGATGAGGTTAAGGGTATAGTGACGCTCAGTGATATAACGGCATCCATAGCCGCAGGCACAGAGTTCATGCAGGTTTCAGATATCATGTCAAAGAATATAATAACGGTTAAACAGGATACGATGATAGCCGATGCCATTGAGGTTATGAATAAACACAATATTGGCCGGCTGATAGTCACAGACAGTGAGGGGAGGCCCACAGGCATAATAACCAGGACAGACATTCTTGACAGCATCGCCGGACTTGAATGAACTCTTTATTTTTAACATCAAACACCTGAGGGATATTAATTGCACCAGCTTTCATATCACCCCTCCACGAAAAGATTTTAGGAGTCCTGGACAAGGATATATAATTGCACCAGCTTAACAGGATCCAGTACATACCGGCTAAGGCATGCACTCGAGATCTGTTATTTAATTAAATCTTTACAGTTATCAATCCAGGGAAGTGTTAATTTTGAATGTGAATCACATGAATATAACCCAGGGTATGGGTGTGGCAGAGCTCATAGAGGAGATGGGACGTTCAGGGGTCCTGGGAGCTGGCAGGGTCCACAGGGCAACGAAGCTCCTGCGTGGGATGATTGATGACCTGGAAATGGCCATCTTCATGAGCGTGGCCGGGCCCCTGGTTCCAGGCGGCATGAGGAGGATAATAAGGGACCTCATAGATGATGGAACCATAAGCGCCCTGATAACAAGTGGCGCAAACCTTACCCATGACCTCCTGGAGGCCTTCGGGGGCGCCCATTACAGGGACTATGGCTTTGACGATGAGAAACTGCACCAGGAGGGTATAGGCCGTATTGGTGATGTCTATACAAGGTCAGAGGACTTTGAGGTATTTGAATCAGAGATCCAGGAAATATTTTCATCCATATTCTCAGCAAAACCCCACATATCCATCCAGGAACTCATACATGAGATAGGAGGCCATCTGGATGATGATATGTCAATAATAAGAACAGCACATCTTCGCGGAGTCCCCATATACGCCCCTGGACTCATTGACAGCATGCTGGGCCTCCAGCTATGGATGTACACCCAGGATAACAGGATCTGCCTGGATGCTGTGAAGGATATGCACAGTCTCTCGGACCTTGTTTTCAGCCATGAGCGCATAGGCGCCATAATACTTGGAGGAGGACTCCCCAAACACTACACCCTCGCATCAACCCTCCTCAGGGGAGGGGTGGATGCCGCGGTCCAGATAACCATGGACCGTAGTGAGACCGGGAGCCTCAGCGGGGCACCCCTGGAGGAGGCAAAGTCATGGGCGAAGGCCCAGGCAGGTTCAAACCTTGTAACTGTGGTGGGTGATGCAACAGCACTCTTCCCGGTCATACTGGCGGGGGCATTATCTGAGCTTTAGGGCGAGGTTGGAGATTAGACGGGATTATCATTACTGAGGGTCTGTATGATTGAGTTTCTATACCCTGTTTCAGGTTTTCTCATGAAGATTGCCGATGAGTGTGAGGATGAGTGGGGGAGGCCCCGCACCGGTATGGTGGCAGGTGCCCTCTGCGGGGTATCAGCAGGTTTTCTATCGGTTAGTGATCCTGCAGCAGCATGCATATTCATTGGCATATTCGCCGGCACAATCCTCTCACTGAAGGTTGACTGCCTGAGCCATGCTGTCGCAGCCCTCGTATTCATCCTGATCATCCTCTCCGGGGGATTACCTGTTATAAGCATTCCCGCCACGTTACTGTGCACCATGGGGGCCTACATAGATGAGTACGGGAACGACAACCCTGTGGTCTATAGAAGAAGCAGGATTTTAAGGATTTTCTTTGATTACAGGTTCTCACTTAAGATGGTGGTAGTTCTCCTCGCCGTCCTGTCATTCGCGGGCTTTATGACGGGCTTCGGACCCCTGACCGTCCTGCTGTTCCTGCTTTTTGAGGCTGCCTATGAGGTTGGAGGCAGAATAGGGCATTAATGGGCTGAATGGATATTCATTCAGAGGAAACAGGGTTTCAGGGATTCAGAAGGTCTTTAATGGATTCTATTATCCCTGCTGCTGCAGCTGCAGGGTTATCTGCAAGGTAGATGGATCTTCCAACTATTATGGCATCTGCGAACCTGAGGGTCTCCCCTGGGTCTCCTCCCTGGGCTCCCACACCGGGGGATATGAGAAATGAATCCTGACCTATGATTTCCCTCAGCCTTGAAAGCCTTTCAGGTCTTGTGGATGGGCCAACATAATTTTTGACACCAAGATCGACCCCCATTCTGGCTATTTCATCTGCAGCGCCCTGTATGAACATCTCTGCCCCTGGGTGTGACATCTCTGTCAGGAGGAAGACCTCACGTCCCATTTCCTCTGCGACATTGAGGCAGGCCCTGACACTGTCTGCTCCCGGGAATCCGTGGACTATTATGGCATCAGCCCCCGCCTTGAAGGTGGCCCGGCATATCTTTTCATTGGTCTCGGGTATATCTGCAACCTTGAAGTCGGCTATGATTCTGCAGCCAAATCTCTTTCTGAACTCAGCAATGATATCCATACCCTCTGAGAGTACAAGGGGGTACCCTATCTTGACCGTGTCTATGTATTCCCTGACCTCTCCGGTGACCCTGAGGGCATCATCCCGGTTCATGAGGTCCATTGCAAGTATAAGTCTGTTCATAACGTCCATAACATCAACTCTCCGGGATCTCAAACATTGAAATCGACTCTACTGAACTTTATGTCCTTACATATCTTACATATATTATCCTTTCAGAGGCCCCCGCAACCATCAAGGAAACTTTAATTTAGATCAGAATTTATAGAAAACATTATATACCTCAATTTTAAAGTTTACTTTAGAAGGATTCAAGAAGGTGATAAATTGCATATCATGGAAGGATTTCTCCCCTGGCAGTGGTGCCTCCTCTGGTATCTGCTCTCAGCCCCGGTCATAGTCTATGGCCTCATCAGGATAATAAGGATTGCAGATGAGAAACCCGAGGCAAAACCACTCCTTGCAGTTAGCGGTGCATTCATGTTCGTTCTCTCATCCCTTAAACTGCCATCTGTAACCGGCAGCTGCTCACACCCCACGGGTAATGGTCTTGGCGCTGTACTCTTCGGACCGGCAGTTACCTCGGTGATGGCACTGATTGTTCTGATCTTCCAGGCGATACTTCTGGCCCATGGAGGACTCACAACCCTTGGAGCCAACGTTTTCTCAATGGGTATAGTGGGACCCTTCTGTGCCTGGGGAATCTACAGGCTCACCAGGTCCTCACTTTCCACATCAGTTTCAGTTTTCCTTGCAGCCTTCCTCGGGGACCTGATGACCTACGTGACAACCTCGGTGCAGCTGGCCCTGGCGTTCCCGATTCCCGGATTTTCAGAGGCCCTGATGAAGTTCATGATCATATTCGCCTACACCCAGCTACCCCTTGCAGTGGCAGAGGGCCTCCTGACGGTGGTGATATTTGAGAACATACTCAAACTCAAACCTGACATAATGGAAAAGCTTCAGATAATCAGTAAAAAGGCTACGGAGGCCTGAAAAATGGATAAAAGACATATTTTAATGCTCCTTGCTGTTATAATAATCAGCGTGGCACCCCTGATAATCTACAGTGGCCATGGAGAGGATGATGGCTATTTTGGTGGTGCTGATGACAGTGCAGGTGATGCGATAACTGAGACCGGCTACAAACCATGGTTCCAGCCACTATGGGAGCCTCCAAGCGGTGAGATAGAGAGCCTCCTTTTCGCCCTGCAGGCAGCAATAGGAGCCCTCATAATAGGCTACGTCTTCGGCTACTACAGGGGCAGGGGTGAATCATCAGAATAATCCTTTGAGGTACGATGGCATCAGGTGAGGATAATGAACATCTCAGTTGACTACTATGCACATAACAACAGCCTGAGGGAAAGCAGCACGGGCTTCAAGATGTCCCTCTGCATAATTACAATGATAATATCAGTGATATCACCCACACCGCTAATCCCTGCCATCGTGGCGGTTTTAATGACCCTCACCATCCTCTTCGTGGCGGATATACCTGCATCATACTACCTGAGGTTTGCAGCGGTCCCTGCAGGTTTCGGGCTTTTAACCCTTGTCCTCATGACCCTCTTCTTCGGTGTGAACCCTGCAGCAACCATAATGGGGCTCAGGGTGTACAGTGATGGTCTTCAGACAGGCCTGCTTGTGTTCTCAAGGATCATGGGAGGATTCTCCTGCCTGGCATTCCTTGCCCTCACAACGCCGGTGAATGAGATATTCCATGAACTTGGAAGGCTCGGAGTGCCGCCAGCCCTAACCGAGATAGCCCTCCTCATGTACAGGTCAATCTTTGTCTTCATTGAGGAGGCCTCGGTCATGTACCATGCCCAGGATACAAGGCTCGGATACAGCGGCCTCAGAAACTCCTACAGGTCCCTGGGCCTCCTTGCAGGCAACCTATTTATAAGATCATGGCTCAGGGGCGAGACCGTCTACCGTTCCATGGAGTCACGGTGCTACACAGGATCCATGCCATCACTGAGGAAGCAGTCCATGGGGTTCAGGGGCATGGCCATGATCATCCTCTTTGACGGTCTCCTTGTGACAGGTCTTCTTTTCACGTCAGGGGTCTGGTTATGATCCTCTGAGATCTGCTGATATCCTCACATCGGTTTTTTGATTTCTGATACCTCCAGATGGTGGGCTATGAATTTATCCATTCATGATCTGTTTCATCGATCCGATAGGATTAAGCAGACTTAAATATAGAATACACATTATTATCATAACGTTTAAGGGATCACGGTGTGAACATGAGGATTATCGAGGCAGTAGATATCAGATACACATACCCTGATGGCACAGAGGCCCTCAGGGGGATCAACTTCCATGCAGAGAGGGGGGAGGTCGTGGCCCTCCTGGGACCAAACGGGGCTGGTAAATCCACGCTGTTCCTCCACTTCAACGGGATACTTCAGCCCACCAGCGGGAAGATAATGATAGATGGGGAGGAACTCGACTACAGCAAATCAGGGCTGATTAAAGCGCGTCAGAAGGTTGGAATAGTTTTCCAGAACCCTGATGACCAGCTATTCGCACCGAGGGTGGATGAGGACGTGGCCTTCGGACCCCTCAACATGGGTCTTTCTGAGGATGAGGTTGAGGAGAGGGTACGGGACGCCCTCCAGAAGGTGGGGATGCTGGGATACGAGAGCAAACCACCCCACCACCTCAGTGGCGGTGAAAAGAAGAGGGTTGCAATAGCAGGTATACTTGCAATGAAGCCGGATATAATGGTTCTGGATGAGCCAACCTCTGGCCTTGACCCCAGGGGTGCCTCACAGATCCTCAGGCTCCTCCACAACCTCAACGAGGAGGGAATGACCATAATCATATCAACACATGACGTTGACCTCGCCCCCCTCTACTCCGACAGGATATACATAATAAGTGATGGAGAGATAATAAGTACAGGGGCGCCTTCCGAGGTCTTCTCTGATATCGATACTATCCGTGGTGCCAACCTGAGGCTTCCAAGGATAGCCCACCTCGTTGAGATACTCCAGAAGGAGGATGACCTTCCCTTTGAGGAGCCCTACCCCCTGACAATAGGGGAGGCCCGGAGGAAACTCCGTAACCAGCTCAGATAGGTGATTTCATGATAAAGGTCGGGATCTGCGATACAACCTTTGCAAGGTATGATATGGGCGGAGCTGCAATCGATGAGCTGAAGAAGCACACTGCAGGTATAAAGATCATAAGGAGGACCGTCCCCGGGATAAAGGACCTTCCGGTGGCCTGCAAGAAACTCATAGAGGAGGAGGGCTGTGAGATGGTCATGGCCCTCGGGATGCCAGGTCCAGAGGAGAAGGATAAAGTATGCGCCCACGAGGCATCCACGGGTCTCATACAGGCCCAGCTCATGACGAACACCCACATACTTGAGGTATTTGTACATGAGGATGAGGAGGATGACCCTGAAGAACTCAAGGTCCTTGCAGATAACAGGGCAAGGGAACATGCCCAGAACCTCATCATGATGCTATTTAAACCAGACAGGCTTACACGTGAGGCCGGTATGGGTCTGCGTGAGGGCAAACCCGATGCCGGGCCACTTTAATGAAACAGAAGGAGGTTGATTTCATGGTTAAGGTTATTGGAATCTGTGGAAGTCCAAGAAAGAATGGTAACACCGAGATACTCCTCAGGGAGGCTCTTGATGCCGCTGAGGAGGCCGGTGCAGAGACTGAACTCGTGAGACTCGCAGGTCTTGATATAAATCCATGCAGGGCGTGTGACTCATGCAAGAAGACAGGTGAATGCGCCATCGAAGATGACCTCAACAGGGTGGTTGAACTGGCAGCATCCGCCCATGGAATAATAATAGGGAGTCCGGTCTACTTTGGTTCCGTGACAGCCCAGACCAAGATGTTCATGGACAGGACAAGGCCTCTCCGTAGTGAATTCAGGCTGGCAGACAGGGTCGGCGGTGCTGTGACCGTGGGGGGGTCACGAAACGGTGGCCAGGAAACAGCCTGCAGGGACATTCACAGCTTCTTCCTTATACATGAGGCAGCTGTTGTGGGCGACGCCTCACCCACTGCACACTACGGAGGAACCGGTGTCGGCGGTGCAAAGGGCGAATCAGCCGATGACATGACAGGTATCGAAACAGCAAGGAACCTTGGAAGGAGGGTCGCCCTCCTTGCAGCAAGGATCCATGGCTGAATCCAGAACTATCTGAGTGGAATTCATGGCTGAACACAGGCAAGAGGACGTTGCGGTTGTTGTACCTGTATACAATGAGGAGAAGACCGTGGCGGGTGTCATAGAATCCCTCCTTGATAGGGGCTACAGGGTCATAGCCGTTGATGACGGCTCAAGGGATTCAACCCCTGAGATACTTGCAGGAATAGCATCTGAAAGGGATGGATTATCTGTTTACACCCACGTCATAAACAGGGGTCTCGGAACGGCCCTGAGGACTGGTCTGAGGGCGGCTGTGGATGAGGGGGCCTCCTGCATCGTCACCTTTGATGCGGATGGGCAGCATGACCCTGATGATATTGAGGGGGTCATCGAGCCCCTCCTGAAGGGGGAGGCCGATGTGGTGATAGGTAGCCGGGACTTCTCTGAGATGCCCCTTTCAAGGAGCCTCGGGAACACCCTAATGAACCTGCTGACCCTCCTGTTCTATGGTTGCAGGGTTTCAGATTCCCAGTCTGGTCTGAGGGCATTCACAGCCAGGGCAGCATCAGTCATTGATATAAAGAGCAGAGGTTACGGTGTTTCATCCGAGATAATAGGTGAGATACACAGAAATGGTCTCAGGATGAGGGAGGTTACAATAAAGACGATATACACTCCCGAGACAATATCCAAGGGGACCAGCACCTCAGTGGGTATAAGGATACTTCTGAGGCTGATCCTGAACATGCTTAGAAGGGTTTAAACAGGAGATCAGCTGTGAGATCCAGTGTTGGTGAGTTTATGATATATCAGGTTATTGGAACTGTTATTGGAATTGCAGGTATAATTGTATCCTTTGCGAGGTTCAGGGAGTCAAGGACGTCGCCGGGGGGTCTTCTTCTCTGGCTGATACTCTGGGTTTCGGTCATACTCTTCTCACTTAACCCCCCGTTCTCAACCAGGATCGCCAACCTTCTTGGCATCGGCAGGGGACTTGACTTTCTACTCATAATAGGCATACTCGGAGCCTATTACCTCCTTTTCAGGATATACCTCATGGTCGACAGGATCCAGCAGGACATAACCGAGCTTGTCCATGAAATCGCCCTCAGGGAACATGATGATTGAGGAAACAGGGGGTTCATATGAGGATATGCATCGTTACGGAGTACTTCCCTGGAGGCGAGGAGCTGAACATCCGGGGCGGTGCAGAGGCCTGTGCCTTCAACGAGGCCCTTAAACTGTCAGAGAAACATGAGGTCACGGTACTGACATCAAGGACCCCTGAAAACCCTGAGAACTACAGATGCGGGAACATGGAGGTTATCTGCTGTGGCCCTGTGAGGTCCTATGTCCAGGCGGGTTCAATCACAGGGAGACTCTCCTTCATGTTATCAGCATACCGTGAGGGATTAAAACTTGACCCTGACGCGGTGATTGGCTACAACTTCATAACACACCCCGTTGCCTGGATGATCGCAGGAAAAAGGAATGCTGCGGCACTGGCCCGCTACCATGACGTCTGGATCGGGGAGTGGGTGAGGAACATAGGGGTTTCAGGCATCCTCGGTGAGCTGCTTGAGAGGTACACACTCTCACGGAGATTCGACAGGATAGTGGCGGTATCTGAGTACACAGCAGGCAAGATCCTTGAGAGGTATCCCTGGCAGCAGGTCTCTGTTGTTCATAACATGGTCGACTTCAGGACACCTCCTGTCCGGAAAACCAGCACACCATCAATTGCATGTGTATCACGCCTTGTTGAATACAAGAGGATCCAGGACCTCATAAGGGCGGTTTCGGTGATAAGGGAGAAGTTCCCTGATATAAGGTGCCGGATAATCGGCACAGGTCCCCTTGAGGAGCGTTTAAGGGGTCTTGCACGTGAACTTGCTGTTGAGGATAACGTTGAGTTCATGGGCTTCGTTGAGAAACACGCAGATGTACTGGAGGTTATAGCAGAGTCCTGGGTCTTCTGCCTTCCAAGCGTGGTTGAAGGCTTTGGAATAGTTGTTGTGGAGGCCATGGGCTGCGGGACACCCTTCGTGGCTGCCAGGATACCCCCTGTAATGGAGGCAAGCCAGGAGAAGGGAGGACTTTTCTTTGAACCCGGAAACTGGCGTGACCTTGCAGAGAAGCTTGAACTTTTGCTCTCCAGCGGAGAGCTCCATGAAAGGTTAAGCTCTGAGGCTGCAGATGTTTTCAGGGACTACAGTGCAGATTCCATAGGTAGAAAGCTGGAGAGAGTGCTGACGGAGGTCACAGGCAGGGATGAATGATTCCCCCCATGGGTGTATTCGTGGTTCTTTTTCTCAGGGCTGCTGACAACTATTAATAGTCAGGGAACATAACTGATATTATGGTTATCTACTTCAGAGGATGTCTTGCAAGGGAGAGACTGCACGGGATATCCAGGGCCACAGAGAAGATACTCAGAGCCGCAGGACTGGAATACAGAGTCCTTGATGAAGAGTCATGCTGTGGTTCGGTCCTTCTGAGGACAGGGTTCCTTGAAGAGGCAGAGATTCAGATAAGCAGGACAGGAAGCATGCTTGATGGGGAGGAGGTTGTTGTATCATGTGCTGGCTGCTACAGGACTCTCAGCAGGGATTACAGGGAGAGAGGTTATAATATAGCCGTTAAGCACATATCTCAGCTCATAGAGGAACTGATGGCAGAGGGTAGGATTGAATTTGAGAAAACAGACCTGAAGGTGACCTACCATGACCCCTGTCACCTCTCACGCCACAGCGATGAAAGGGACACATCCAGGGCTATTCTGATGGAATTAACAGATTTCAGGGAAATGGAACATCATGGCAGGGACTCCAGATGCTGCGGTGCCGGAGGGGGGCTGCGTTCAGCCCAACCTGATGTATCGTCTGCTGTGGCATCTTCACGGATAGAGGAGGCTGAAGGGACCGGGGCAGACGTCCTGTGCACCTCCTGTCCATTCTGCAGCCTCAACCTCGGAGCAAGATCCATGAGGGTCATGGACATAACAGAGCTCCTATCGGAACTTATCAGGAGGAGAAACGTTGAATGAGAGTGAAATCCGCCAGATGAGGATTTCCTTCAGCAAACTCAATGAAAGACGCCTTGAACTTCTGGATAGGCCAGAGGTGGCTGAACTGGCAGACAGGGTCAGGACGATACGTGAATCATCCATTGAGAACCTCAACGAACTCATAGCAGGGGCATCTGAACGCTTCACGGAAAACGGCGTCGAGTTCCATCTTGCAGCTGACGCTGATGATGCCTGCAGGATAATATATGAGAGCCTCGAAGGTGACACCATTGCAAAGTCAAAGTCCAACACCCTCTCCGAGATAGGGCTCGCAGATTACCTCAGGAGGAGGGGGGTGGAGGTAATTGAGACGGACCTGGGGGACCGTATACTCCAGCTTGCAGGTATAGGAAAACCTGCGCACCCTGTTGGACCGGCTCTCCACCTGGGTGTATCTGAAATAGCGGCCATAGTAAGGGATAAACTCGAAGCTGACATCAGGGATGATCCCCATGAGATAATGGAGGCGGTGAGATCCGATATACTGCAGTCCATAGCTGAATGCAGTGCAGGGATAACCGGTGCCAATTCTGTGGCAGCCTCTGATGGATCAGCTGTTATAGTCCATAACGAGGGAAACGTGGCCAGGCTCTCACTCATGGACACACACATCATGGTCTTTGGTGTGGATAAACTGGTCCCTCAGATCGAGGATGCTGTATCGGTGGTTAAACTGGAGACCGCCTATGCCACAGGTACCAGGGTGCCATCCTACATCAACGTGATCTCAGGACCCTCAAAGACCGCGGATATAGAGAAGATGCTCCTAACCGGGATGTACGGTGCATCAAGGGTCATAGCAGTTGCAGTTGACAACGGGAGGTCCGAAGCATACCCGGAGGCCCTCCTCTGCATAGGGTGCGGCAGCTGCATAGTCAGCTGTCCCGTCTACAACACAGTCGGGAACAGGTTCGGTTACCGTGGATACCTGGGGGGCCGTGGTGTTGTTATGAGCAGCTTCATTGATGGCAGGGAAGCTGCAGCTGAATCAGGCCTCTACATGTGCACCCTGTGTGGTCTCTGCACCGAGAAGTGCCCGGTTGGAACACCCACGGCTGAGATGATGGAGAGGCTCCGGCGGGACTGCGTTGCCGCGGGTATAAGGCACCCAAGCCACATGAGGATAGCGGCGCGGATACTCAGGAGGGGTTCACCCCTCTGAAAAGAAAGGTATAAAAAGGTGCTGTGCTAGATAAATTAAAAAAATTATCATATCATGTTTCTTGGGATATTCATTCCATGATTTTTACCAGGAGGTTATAGATTGCTTCTATTGATAAGTCCAATTAACACTGAGGAGGCACTAGAAGCCATAGAAGGCGGTGCAGACATAGTCGATGTTAAGAACCCTGCAGAGGGATCCCTGGGAGCAAATTTCCCGTGGGTGATCCGCAGGGTCAGGGAGATGACACCGGAGGACATGCTTGTAAGCGCGACACTGGGTGATGTGCCCTACAAGCCGGGCACAGTATCCCTTGCAGCCATGGGGGCGCTGGTGTCAGGAGCTGACTACATAAAGGTGGGTCTATACGGGACCAGAAACTATGATGAGGCAGTTGACGTCATGAAGAACGTTGTGAGGGCTGTTAAGGACCAGTCAGACGCCATCGTGGTTGCAGCCGGCTACGCTGACGCTCACCGTGTTGGCGCTGTTGAACCCATGGAGATACCCCGCGTTGCGGCTGATTCCGGTGCAGACCTTGCAATGCTTGACACCGCCGTTAAGGACGGTAAAACACTCTTTGACTTCATGGACATGGAAAAACTGGAATCCTTTGTATCAGCTGCCCGTGATCATGGACTGAAGTCAGCCCTCGCAGGATCAGTTGGCAGGGAACACCTGAAACCCCTCCATGAGATTGGCTGCGACGTTGTAGGCATAAGGGGGGCTGCATGTGTTGGCGGAGACCGCAACACAGGCAGAATCCACAGGGACGCTGTGAGGGAACTCAAGGAACTCCTGGACAGCTTCTAAATTAGCTGAGGGATTTGAATGTACAGGAAAAAATTAACTGAAGCAGAAACAGGTTACACATTTGATGATTTTCTTCTTCTTCCCCAGGCATCATATGTGGAACCCAGGGATGTGGAGACCGCTGGCAGGGTATCAAGGAATATAGAGCTCAAGATACCCGTAATCAGCTCCGCCATGGACACGGTAACAGAGTATGATATGGCCATTGCAATGGCACAGGAGGGTGGAATGGGGGTTATCCACAGGAACATGAGCATCAGGGACCAGGTCGAACAGGTGAAGAAGGTTAAAAGATCCGGAGACATCACAATAAGGGACGTTATAACAATATCACCTGATTCAACCCTCAGGGAGGCCCATGAAATCATGGACCAGGAGGAGATAAGTGGTCTGCCGGTTGTTGAGGACGGTGTGCTCATAGGTATAATAAGCCGCAGGGACATTGAACCCATCTTCAACTCAGATGCGGACAAGAAGGTTGACCAGGTCATGACAAGGGACGTTGTCACCGTGGACGAATCCATAACCCCCAACGAGGCCCTTGACATAGCCTACGAGAACAAGGTCGAAAGGCTCCCTGTTGTGAAGGATGGAAGGATCGTCGGCATGCTCACAATGAAGGATATACTGGAGCGCAAGAGGTACCCCAACGCGTCCAGGGACAGTGAAGGTTACCTCAGGGTCGCAGCCGCCACAGGCCCCTTTGATCTTGAAAGGGCCAGGGCACTGGATGAGGCTGGCGCAGATGTGCTGGCAATCGACAGTGCCCATGGACACAACATGAACCTTGTGAAGAGTGCCGGGGCAATGAAGAAGGAGATAGAGGCTGACCTCATAGTCGGCAACATAGCAACCAGGGAGGCTGCAGAGGACCTCATTGCACAGGACGTGGACGGTCTAAAGGTGGGAATAGGGCCCGGTTCAATGTGCACAACAAGGATCATAGCAGGTGTCGGTGTCCCCCAGCTCACAGCCATAGCAGAGGTGGCTGACGTGGCCGCAGAATATGGAGTGCCTGTCATCGCCGATGGAGGTATAAGGTACTCAGGGGACATTGCAAAGGCAATAGCAGTGGGCGCCGACTGTGTGATGCTGGGTAATCTCCTTGCAGGTACCTATGAGGCCCCCGGTGATGTTGTGGTTATGAACGGACGTAAATACAAACAGTACCGTGGAATGGGGTCCCTCGGTGCAATGACAGGGGGTATAGGTGCAGGCACGGATCGTTACTTCCAGGAACCCCGCGGGCACATGAAGCACACCAAGGTGGTGCCTGAGGGAGTGGAGGGTGTTGTCCCGTACAGGGGCACGGTAAGTGAAGTTCTCTTCCAGCTCATAGGCGGTCTGAGAGCATCCATGGGCTACTGCGGTGCCGCTAACCTAAGTGAGATGAAGGAAAGGGCGAAGCTGGTCCGGATAACTTCAAGCGGTATCAAGGAGAGCCACCCCCACGACCTCCTCATAACCAATGAGAGTCCAAACTACCCGACCCTCAAATAATTATTTTTTTATGGAAATGAGTGAACTTGACTCTGTTGCTGTCCTCTGCGGTGGCAGGGGAAGGCGGATGGGCTCAGATAAGGGACTTCTTCTCATGGATGACCGGCCCTTCATAGAGATCATAACAGCAAAATTACTTGGACATTTCAGTGATGTCCTTGTGGTTCTGCGTGACACTGACCAGGCCGGGACCTACAGGGGCATCCTCGATGACCGTGTGAGGATCCTGACGGATGAGCTGCCTGGTGCAGGACCCCTTGGAGGAATATACACTGCACTGGGGAATATATCAGGGGATGCTGCGCTTTTCCTCCCCTGTGACGCGCCCCTTGTTACGGACGAGTTCCTGGTGAATATGAAGGAGTGCTTCCGGAGGCTTGGGGATTCCTGTGACGCCATAGTACCATGGGGGGATGATGGACCGGAACCCCTCCATGCTGTGTACTCTGCCAGGGTGAGGGGGACTGTGGAGGCGCTTCTATCCAAAAATAAAAGGAGAGTGGGGACTCTGATTGAATCCATTAACTCCTGCCGCATAGCCGCAATCAGACTGGATCCGACACTTCAAAGCTTCAGGAACTTCAACCGTCCGGAGGATCTCAGGATCTGATATCAACTGTGCGTGGATTCCTTCCCATCTCAAGAACAAACTTGTTTACACGCTCAATCATGTCGATGTAGTGTTCTTTATGGATTTTCTTCCCATCGACAAGAGCATATTCCGGTAAAGACCCGTACAGATTCTTAAACTCAATTATCTCGCTAACCATTTCCCTATACTGCTCTAGGGTCAACCTTTCCATGGATACCAACCACAGGAGTTTTTCTATACTCTCTTTATCATAATATATAAGTTATACGATTTTATTTTCACATCAAGCCAATATTAAAAATTTAAATTAAAATATGAAATCTTTCTGGGTCCCTTTACTGAATTCTTCCCATGAACTCAACTGAGGACCTCCACCCGGGCCTCCCTGTTGAAGGGGTTCTTCCTCACTGCGAGGGAGAACAGGTAGGGGTAGTTCTCACTCAGGTGCTCCATGTAGCCAAGCCACTCCCCGATAACTGCACTGTAGGCCCTCGTAAGGTCACCTGCAAGGTGTTCATAGTCTGAGGGCGGGAGGGAGGTGATATCCGCCCTGGCCTCGAGCTCCTCCATCAGATGGAACACGGCCCAGAGCATATCTGTGAAACTCTCATGTTCAAGTAGATTAGGATTTTCCAGGAGCCCAAGGAGGAACTTTCTCCTTGATACGAGAAACTCCCTCAGGTAATGCAGGAGTTCAATGCTCTCCTCTGATCCAAGCTCAAAACTGAAGTCCAGACCATTGAACTCATCAATTATTTTCCTGAAATCCTCACTGCTCCAGGAGGTATCCATAATCAGTCTGGATGCAATGAACGCTGTGTTTGATTCAAAGGGGGACACCTCCCTCAGGAACTCTGTACCGGTTTCACTGAAGAATGCACCTATGACCATGTTGAGCTTTTCAAGCCTCTCAGAGAGTTCCCTTCGGGATATAGCGGCCTCAACAACTATCACCACTATGAGTATCTCCAGGGGCACGAATGCAAGGTCTATACCAATGTAGAAGAGCTCTGTTTCAGGTTTATGGAATATCAGATATAAAATGAAGTATATGGATGCTGATACAAGTACCAGAAGAAGCGCCAGTTTTACTCTCCAGTTAATTTTTGTCTTCATTGAATACCCCCTGTATCTGGGTTGCTTTCCAGTTAATCTTTGTTTTCATGGGATACCCCAGTGTATATCAGTGCAACAGGGTTCCTTGAGACCATCATGGTGCCCCTATCAAGTGCACGGCCCCTGGCTATGTTGAGTTCAGTGATGTTCACATCAAATCCAAGGTCCCTGAGGCACTCCATTGCCTCAAACTTCGTCTCAAGGAGTATCGCCGTCACGATTATCCTGCCACCGGGCTTCAACTTATCCTTTATAATCCTGAGGATCTGCTGCAGTTCACCCCCGCTCCCACCCACAACTGCAATGTCGATGTCAGGGATCTCACCGAGGACCTCAGGGGCATCACCCTCCATCAGTGTTACATTATCTCCAAGGCCATGCCTCTGGAGGTTCATTTCAGTTGTTGAGATGGCTTCAGGGTTCCTGTCGATTGCATAGACCCTTCTGACCCTCCCTGCAAGTTCGAGGGTCACTCCACCGGTTCCACAGCCCACATCAACGGCAACATCATTTTTACCGGGCTCTGCAAGGCACATGATGAGGCATCTCACTTCCATGGCGGTTGGGCCCGGGACTGAGGGGTTCTTTATGAACTCATCGTCGGGTATCAAGTCATCACCTTTACTGGGGGGTTATTCCATCATCGTCGGGTATCAGGTCATCAAATCTTAATGCGGTTAGATATCCTTACCGGTCCACCTTCTGAAGAGGTCGTTCTCTATTCCAAGGACATCAAGGACCTTTCCAGCTATGAAGTCCGCCATATCCTCTATGCTGGCGGGTTTATGGTAGAAACCTGGCATGGCAGGGAGTATTATCCCACCCTCCCTTGAGACCCTGAGCATGTTTTCAAGATGGACACTCCTTAGTGGGGTTTCCCTTGGGACGAGGACAAGATCCCTTCTCTCCTTCAGGCAGACATCCGCAGCCCTTGTAAGAGAATTCTCCGCATATCCGTTGGCTATGGCAGAGAGGGTCTTCATTGTGCAGGGAGCGATGACCATTGCCCTGAAGGGGGATGATCCGCTGTTTATGGATGTTGTGAAGTCACCGGCATCGAAGCACTCATCTGCCAGTTCCTCAAGGGCCCCTGGTTCAATCCCAAGTTCATATCTTATTATCTCACGTGCGGTGTCGGTTATCATGAGTCCAATCCTCACTCCAGCCCCCCTGAGGGCCTTCAGGATCCTCTCACCATAGATAACGCCACTCGCACCTGTCATGCCAAGTATTATCATTTTAATCACCTTCATTCATGTGGGTAACATTCAGAAGATCATCTGAACCGGAGGTAGTCCGGGACTGTTAGGCGCAGCTGCCTTGGATGGGAGGGCCTCCTCTCAGGGAGGTCCATGTAGTCATGGAGGCTGAAGTCCCTGAAGGACCCTGCAAACTCCCCGGGAACATAGACACAGATATCTGCATGATTGAACCTGGCCTCCTTCAGGGCCCCGACGAGGCTTGAAATGTGGCTCAGGTTTACAATTGAGTCACCAACAGAGACCTGGGTCCTCATCTCATCAAAGGCAGGGTACTCGGGTAGATTCACCACCACGTAGTCCGGGTCGAGGCCCATGTCCTCTGCTATCTCCTCCTCAGCCCTCTGTATCTCTGCCTCCGTTATCCTGAAGACCCTCTCGGGGTCCTCAAGTTCATTGAGCTTCACAGAGTCAACGGTCTTGAGGAGGTCCCTGTTATCAAGCCTCCTCATCATATCACCTGCAAGGCCCTCCTGGTTCCTGCACATGACGATGAGGTCCATGTCGTCGTACCTGTAAATCCTGGACGCGTCCAGGACACCACCTGATATGAGGCTCCTGAGACACCTCCTGAACATGGAGTTCACGATCCTGGTGGTGTGGTGCTGGTATACGCTGGGGTACATGAAGTACCTTGCAAGGAGGGTGGATTCGGCTGCCTGGACGCCCTTCCTGTCAAGTACAAGGTCGTTCTCCATCTTCATGTTGTATATCAGCCTTTCAACGTCGATTATACCGTAGGCCACACCTGTGTAGTGGGAGTCCCTGAGGAGGTAGTCCATCCTGTCAACATCCAGCTCCCCGCTGATGGCCTGGCCAAGGACTCCCTCACCCCTGAGTATCCTCATAACCTGCCTGAGGTCGAACTCCTCGGATATTATGTCCCCAAGGATGGATTTTCTTATCAGCTCCCTTGTGAGGCTCTCATGGGACATCTCAAGGACACCCTCGGATACATGGGAGAATGGGCCGTGCCCAACGTCGTGGAGGAGGGCGCACAGCCTCAGGACCCTCTTCTTTTCACGGCCAAGACCGAGGTGCTCTGCAAGTCGTGATGCAAGGTACATGGCACCTATGGAGTGTTCGAACCTTGAATGGTTTGCACCGGGGTATATGAGGCTGGTGAATCCGAGCTGCTTTATGCGCCTGAGGCGCTGGAACTGTGGCGTGTCAACTATCCTGACCTCGAACTCACTCAGTTTCAGGTTTCCATGGACGCTGTCCCTTATGAATTTCATGTCTTGCCCCGTTAATCTGTTCCAGGAGGTTTCTGTCCTGATTTTTTTCAGCCGCCTGACATTATGATATTCTTACCGCTGTCGGTGTACTCCTCCTTCTTAAATTCAATTTCATGCTTTGTCCTCTCAATTATCTCACTGAGGGCCTTCAGTGTCTCCTCACGATGCGGACCGGCCACAGCCACCATGAAGAGTGTCTCTGAGGTGTAGAACTCACCGAGATAGTGGACCACGGCAACGTCCCTTACCGGGTACTTCCTCCTGACATCCTCCACAATACCCTCAAGCTCAATCTGAGCCCTCTCAGTGTCGGGTGTTGTGAGTACCAGCTTATCTATCCTCTTATCATCCACACCACGAACAATACCCTCGAAGGTGAATATGGCCCCGCATTCATCAAGGTATGGGCTTTTCTTGAGGTTTTCTATGAGGTCCTCCATCCGGTAGGCCTCCTTCTCATCGGTTACCCGTACAATCATGATATCCCTCCAAGTTCACTGACCTCCTTTTTTGCAAGGTGTTTTATCCTTTCAACGCCATTGATCTCATCTATAACTTCCACCACAGATTCAGGGAGGAGGGAACGCCAGTCCCCATCATCCAGCATCCTTCGCCTAACCTCTGTCCCGGAGTACCTGTCACGGTAGAAGAGTGGCGGGGCTGTAACCTCGTAGCCATCCTCACTGAATAGCCTCTGCACGAGTGGGTTCCCGCTGTAGACCCTGTCAAAGGGTGGTGTGAGCATCTTTATGTGGCCCACCCAGAGGGCGTTGCACTCTATGTCCTGGACAGGGATGATGTAGTAGCGTGACGCAGGGATCCCGTTTTCACTCAGGGCCTTGGTGAGCATCATGACCCTCTCACCTGCTGTGAATGGATCGCGGATGCTGTGGCTCAGCTGCGCACTGCCAATACATATTATGAGTTCATCGACCTCCTCGAGTATGCTCTTTATGACCTGCAGGTGGCCCCTGTGAAATGGCTGCATCCTTCCAACCAGCAATCCCCTCATTGTCATCACCGCATAAAGGTTATTATGTCAGTAAAACTATTAGAACTATGGTGCTTCTAGTATATATTCATGGAGCCGGTGGCGATTGTGGATCATTCAATGGCAGTCTGCAGTTCATGGACACTGCCAGAGGAGATAGGCAGGTGATACAATGATAAGGGTAGAGAACCTGACAAAGACCTATAAACTGGAGAATGGAGACGAATTCAGGGCACTTTCTGATATTAACCTTGAGGTGGCCGAGGGTGAAATACTCGGAATTCTGGGCATGAGTGGATCAGGTAAGACAACCCTCCTGAGGATACTGCGGGGCGTGGAACCCTTTGATTCAGGGAGGATCACCCTTGATGATGTAACAGTTGAAGCTGATTCCAGCCAGTACTATTTCTCTAAGCTGAAGAAGAAGACAGCCATTCACCTGCAGAGGTCCTTTGGTCTCTGGGCAGAGACAGCCCTTGAGAACGTTATAAGGAAGCTCTACGCTACAAGGTATGGTGATGAGTCCATGACAGACTTTGACTATGCCTCTGATGAATTCGGTGAGGAGGCCATGGAGCTCCTGCGGGTTGTTGGACTTGAACACAAGGCTGACCACTTCGCCCCGGTACTGAGCGGGGGTGAAAAACAGAGGCTCATAATGGCAAGGCAGCTTGCAAAGAAACCCCGGGTCCTTCTACTTGATGAACCGGCAACCATGTCCTGCCCGAGGACCAAGCAGGAGATACTGGACGCCATAAAGAACATAAACAGGGAACTCGGCGTCACCGTGGTCCTTGTATCCCACCTCCCGGAGGTCCACGAGTACCTGGCCGACAGGGTGGTGCTCATGGATGGGGGCCGCATAGTTGATGATGGCGAACCCTCAGCCATCATAGGAAGGTTCCTTGAGGACATCGAAACCCCTGTTGAATACACTCCGGGGGCCAGAGGGAAGGAGATACTCAGGGTCCGTGGGCTCGGGAAGAGGTTCGTACTCCTCAAGGGTGGAGCTGTCCTGGAGATGAGTGATGTTAACCTCGATATAGCTGAGGGGGAGATGGTGTCCATAATAGGCCCCAGCGGAGCAGGTAAGACAGTCCTCCTCAGGATGATAGGGGGTCTGGATCTACCTGATGAGGGTACAGTGGAGTTCCGCCTCAACAGTGAATGGGTCAACATGCATGAGCCTGGCGTTAAGAGGATGGGAATAAGGCGAAAGATGGGGTTCATGCACCAGGAGTTCGCCCTCGTGCACCATGCAACCATAAGGAGTCAGATCGCCTCAAGGCTGGGTGTTAAGGGAGAACATGTTGTTGCGGAGGCAAAGAAGAGGGCCGATGAACTCGGAATAAGTGACATGGTCCTCGATGTCCTTTACCAGCTCACTGATCTTCCTGAGACCGAGGCACGGTACCGTCTGGAGAAACTGGGCCTCTCACCTGAGATACTTGAGGAGCTCTTCCCAAGCTTCCCTGACAGTGAGGTTAAGAGGTATGCTGAGCCCATATTCAGGGCCCTTGACCTTCCCCTGAGTATACTTGACAGGAGGTCCTATGAGCTATCAGGCGGCGAGAGGGTGAGGGCGACCCTTGCCCTTGTACTCGCATCGAGGCCCGATGTACTGATACTGGATGAGCCCTTCGGGGACCTGGACCCAATCACACTGCGCATGGTCTCCAACTCCCTCAAGAGGATCAACATGGAGTTCGGGACAACCATCATAATGGTGAGCCACCATGTTGACTTCATAAGGGAGCTCAGCACCAGGGCCGTGATGGTTGAGGATGGAAGGATTGTGATGGATGGTGAACCAGGTGAACTCTGTGATGAATTTGTTGAGAGGAGTCATGCAAGATACCTTCAGAGGGTTAAGGGGTGATGTCCATGGATTTTGAGGATTTTCCGGTTGAAAGCGCCCACAGGATACTGACACCCAGACCGACGGTTATGGTAACAACCGTGGATGAGAAGGGTAACATCAACGCAGCCCCCTTCTCATTCACAATGCCGGTCTCAATTGACCCGCCGGTTGTTGCCTTTGCATCGGCGCCAGACCACCACACAGCCAGAAACATTGAGAGCACACATGAATTTGTTATAAATATAACACCTGCAGATATAATTGAACGGATGTGGGTCACCGCCAGGGACATTCCAGCAGGGGAGAATGAACTCGAGGCTGCGGGTCTTGCCTGGACCTCTTCCAGGAAGGTGAAGCCTCCAAGAATCGTTGAGGCCCCGGGGCACCTTGAATGTGAACTCCTCCGGATGTTTGAGGTGGGGGACCATAACCTTATAACAGGGTCTGTGGTGAGCGCATCGGTGCGTCCTGGAGCTGTGAAGGAAGGCCTCCTTGATGTTGAGTCTGTGAAGCCTGTCCTCCATGTGGGTGGAAACAAGTTTGTCATAGGTGATCATGTGAGGCATGTTGAGTAGGTGGTTTCATGTTTGAAAAGATAATGGTTCCAACGGATGGCTCAGAGTACGCTGCAAGGGCAGAAGATATGGCCATAGAACTCGCAGGGCGTCTGGGTTCCGTGGTGATTGCAGTCCATGTCATCGATGAGAAGCTGATATACCCCTTTGATGTCCTTGAGGATGAGGGTAAGGAGATACTGGCGTCTGTTCAAAGGAAGGGGCGTGAGGCTGGTGTCCGGGTTGATGAGGTACTTGTCTTTGGCAGCCCGGCCCATGACATGAAGAAGATCACAGAGAAGACAGGGGCTGATCTTGTGGTTATCGCATCCCATGGGAGGTCAGGCCTTGAGAAACTGCTGATGGGTAGTGTTGCTGAGACAACCCTCAAGACTGTGGATGTTCCGGTCCTCCTGGTGAAATGATAATTTTTTCACCCCTGGTTAGAAAGGTATATATGGAAGTATATAATAATCTGATATATCAAAATTTGATATATCAGAGAGGTGTTAGGTTGAAAAGGGTGTTCAGCGGTATAAAGTCCTACCTTACAGACTGGAAGAACCTTCTAACCCACAGCCTCGTGGGTGTTCTGATACTCTTAATCGCCCTCTATGCACCCGTAAGCCCATACATTAGGATGGGCTTTGTGGGATGCGTTGTTGGATTCAATGTATTCAGAATGAAGTACCTCGACCAGTAAAACTCTTTTTTTAAGGACCTCCGGGTCCTGCAGATATTATTTTTTGGATTAATCCGGACGTATATTATTCTTTGCTTCAGATCTTCTTTTTATCAGCAGATACCCTGCTCCCTATGCGCAGCCCATTAAACAAGTTATCAGATGGATGCCGGGCCTCTCAACACTATAAGGCTTTCGCAGTGAATTTATAGATAATTTTAAATTTTAGGAGAGTAATAAAGATATAGCGTGGCAGCTATAAAATTAGAGGTATCAGCCATGAAGAGATACAAGTGCCGTGTATGCGGATACATCTACGACCCCGAGAAGGGCGAGCCCCGGACGGACACACCACCGGGAACACCATTTGAGGACCTCCCGGAGACCTGGAGGTGCCCCTCATGCGGTGCAAAGAAGAAGATGTTCAAACCACTGGATTGAGAGGTGAATGAATGGACAAATATGTTTGTCAGATGTGTGGATACATCTACGACCCTGAGGAGGGAGACCCTGTTTCAGGCATAGAGGCAGGAACACCCTTCGAGGACCTCCCGGACGACTGGGTATGCCCGGTCTGCGGGGTTGGAAAGGACCAGTTCAAGAAGATGGATTAGATGACAGCAAAAAGGATTGCTGATGGGGTTTACTACACCGGCACCATCGACTGGGACAGAAGGACCTTCGATGAACTTGTAACCCTCCCGCGGGGTACAAGTTACAACTCCTACCTGATCTCTGGAACCAGCGCCACAGCCCTCATTGACACCACGGAGCCATCAAGGGCAGCCGAACTCCTGAGGACCCTTGAGGAGATGGACGCAGATATAAAATACATAGTATCACAGCATGCAGAACAGGATCACTCAGGCACCATACCTGAACTCCTTGAAATCTACCCTGAGGCAGAGGTCATCGGGACACCTGCATGCATAGAACTTCTGCAGGAGCTTCTGAGGATCAACGGGAACTTCAGGGAGGTTAAGGACGGTGAAAGCATCTCCCTGGGTGACAGGACACTGAGATTCATCGTAACACCATGGGTTCACTGGCCAGATACCATGGTAACCTACCTTGAGGGGGATGGCATACTCTTTACATGCGACTTCTTCGGATCACACATTGCAACATCAGACATCATGGAGACACCGGATGACTTCCTGAGGGAGGCAAAGAGGTACTACGCCCACATAATGATGCCCTTCAGCCAGATGGTGGCATCAAACCTCAGGAAGATCTCGGAGCTTGAAGTATCCATGATGGCACCATCACATGGCCCGGTCATATCTGAACCCGGGCTCATAATGGACGCCTATGATACCTGGACCTCAGGCGGGGAGGGAGTGGTCATCGCCTACACCACCATGCATGGAAGCACCAGGGTCATGGTTGAGAGACTCACAGAGAAACTCATGGAACTTGATGTGAGTGTGAGACCGGTGAACGTTGCAGAACATGACACAGGGGAATTCCTGACGGAACTCGTCGACGCATCCGTGCTTGTCGTGGCATCCCCGACGGTACTCACAAGACCACATCCAGCCATAGCATCAGTCCTCTACCTCGTAAACGCCCTGAGACCACCCTTAAGGCATGTTGCGGTCATGGGATCCTATGGATGGGGCAGCCTGATAGAATCCGAGGTCAGGAAGCTCCTGTCAAATCTGAATGTCGAATACCTTGAATCCGTCCTTGTGAAGGGTCTCCCGGTGGAGGAGGACCTTCAGAGGGTGGATGAACTTGCCATGAAGATAAAGGGGGTGAATGAATGGTAAGTGAAAGGATGCAGGAGGCGCTAAACAGGCAGCTAAATGCTGAGCTCTACTCAGCATATCTCTACCTTTCAATGGCAGCCTACTACGAGGCCTCCGATCTTCCTGGATTCGCAAACTGGATGCGTGTACAGGCCCAGGAGGAGCTTTCACACGCAATGAAATTCTACGACTACCTTGTGCAGAGGGGTGCAAGGGTCGTACTGGATGAGATAGAGAAACCACCATTTGAGTGGGAATCACCACTTGAGGTGGCCAAGCATGTCCTTGAACATGAGAAGAAGGTCACAGGACTCATAAATGACCTTGTGGACCTCGCCATCTCAGAGAGGGATCATGCAACCAACAACTTCCTCCAGTGGTTCGTTGCAGAGCAGGTTGAGGAGGAGGAATCAGCAGGGAGCCTTCTCCAGAGGGTGCGCCTCGCATCAGACTCACCCAGCGGACTCCTCATGCTGGATGCAGAACTGGCAAAGAGGGTCTACAATCCACCCGCAGATAAGGGGGAATGAGCTATGGGGGAGAAGGTATACGAACTCAGAAAGATAAAGAAAAAGGGAAGGGGAATGCCCCTCATAGGGGATAAATTCCCGGAGATGGAGGTCCAGACGACCCATGGACCGATGGAACTCCCGGATGAATTTGAGGGCAAATGGTTCATCCTCTTCAGCCACCCTGCAGACTTCACACCGGTCTGCACAACGGAGTTCGTGGCCTTTCAGGAGGTATACCCGGAACTCCGGGAACTTGACTGTGAACTCGTGGGCCTCAGTGTTGACCAGGTATTCTCCCACATCAAGTGGATCGAGTGGATAGCCGAGAACCTTGACACAGAGATAGAGTTCCCGGTGATAGCAGATACCGGACGGGTGGCGGACACCCTGGGACTCATCCACCCGGCAAGACCCACAAACACCGTCAGGGCAGTCTTTGTGGTGGACCCGGAGGGGATAATAAGGGCCATCCTATACTATCCACAGGAACTTGGAAGGAACATCCCGGAAATCGTGAGGATGATACGTGCCTTCAGGGTCATAGATGCTGAGGGGGTTGCAGCACCAGCCAACTGGCCCGATAACCAGCTCATCGGTGACCATGTGATAGTGCCTCCCGCATCTGATATTGAAACCGCGAGAAAGAGGAAGGATGAATATGAATGCTATGACTGGTGGCTATGCCACCGCAAAGTAGGGGGTGAATGATTTGGAGAAAAAATTCTATGAGCTACCTGAGCTCCCGTACCCATACGACGCCCTTGAACCACACATATCCCGGGAGCAGCTCACCATACACCACCAGAAACACCACCAGGCATACGTGGATGGTGCCAACGCACTCCTCAGGAAACTGGATGAGGCAAGGGAATCAGACACAGACGTTGACATCAAGGCAGCCCTCAAGGAGCTCTCCTTCCATGTTGGGGGCTACGTGCTTCACCTCTTCTTCTGGGGTAACATGGGACCCGCAGATGAATGCGGAGGAGAACCCTCAGGAAAACTCGCAGAGTACATAGAGAAGGACTTTGGAAGCTTTGAAAGATTCAGGAAGGAGTTCTCACAGGCAGCAATAAGTGCAGAGGGTTCAGGATGGGCGGTACTCACCTACTGCCAGAGGACAGACAGGCTCTTCATAATGCAGGTCGAGAAACACAACGTCAACGTCATACCACACTTCAGGATACTCCTGGTCCTCGATGTATGGGAACACGCCTACTACATTGACTACAGGAACGTGAGACCAGACTACGTTGAGGCATTCTGGAACATAGTTAACTGGAAGGAAGTTGAAAAACGCTTCGAGGATATCCTCTAACCAGTAATCACAGGAGATCATCCTCTCTTATCTTTTTTTCAAATGATTTTCCTTGAGTCAGATTAGAGGCGGCCCTTATTTTTTTTAAATCATCACCTTGAGTCAGATTAGAGGCGGCCCTTATTTTTTTTAAATCATCATCTTCCATGGAGTTTCTCCTGGTCCAAATACCGGGGTAACATTTATTTTTAAAGCATCATAAATCATTAAGAGTTACACTGATCCGGGAATGATTCTGATGATCTGGAATAGGGAAATGGAATGCATATCAAGGGATGAACTGGAGGAACTGCAGCTCAGGAGACTACAGGATACCGTGAAGAGGGCCTATGAGAATGTACCCTACTACAGGGAGGCCTTTGAAAGGGTGGAGGTTTACCCCGAGGATATAGAGACCCTTGACGATATAGAAAAACTCCCCTACACAACAAAGGACGACCTGAGGAGGGTCTACCCCTTCGGGATGTTCGCAGTGCCACGCAGGGAGATAGTTGAGGTTCACACATCATCAGGGACAACAGGCAAGCCGGTGGTCTCAGGCTACACCAGGGAGGACATTGAAATATGGAGTGAGGTCATGGCAAGGGGCCTTACCATGATGGGCCTCACCGAGGATGATGTAATCCAGAACACCCACGGCTACGGACTTTTCACAGGGGGCTTCGGTGTCCACTACGGGGCCCAGAAGATCGGGGCCACGGTCATACCCATATCAACGGGGCAGACAAGAAGGCAGATAGAGATAATGAAGGACTTCGGAACAACAGTCATGATATTCACACCATCCTACGGTCTCTACCTTTCTGAAATAGCACGTGAAGAAGGATTCAACCCTGAAGAGTCCAGGATAAAGGCAATAGGCTTCGGAGCCGAGATGTGGACCGAGGAGATGAGGGCTGAGATCGAGAGAAGATTCAATGCACCGGCCTTCAACATATACGGCCTGACAGAGATAATGGGGCCAGGTGTTGCAATGGAGTGCAGTGAGAAGAAGGGACTCCACATTGCAGAGGACCACTTCTACCCTGAGATAATAGATAAGAACGGTGAGAGGCTCGGCCCAGGGGAAAGGGGTGAACTTGTGATCACAACACTGACGAGGGTGGGGATGCCTGTTATAAGGTTCAGGACCAAGGACATAACCTCCATAGACTATGACCCCTGCAACTGCGGCAGGACCCTTGCAAGGATCTCAAGGATCACAGGCAGGGTTGACGATATGCTCAAGGTCCGCGGGGTATCAGTGTTCCCATCACAGATAGAGAAGGCGCTACTCCGCATAGACGGAATAGAACCCCACTACCAGATAATAGTGACAAGGCCCCACCTCATGGATGAACTTGAGGTCAGGGTTGAAACATCACCGGAACTCTTCTCAGATGATATCCGGAAGATGGTGGAGACCCGGGACCGCATCGAGGAGTTCATAGAGAATGAGATAGGCCTCAGGGTCAAGGTGACCCTTGTGGAACCCGGAACCATACCCCGGAGTGAGGGCAAGGCTGTGAGGGTGATAGACAGGAGGAACCTCTAGTTTAAAGGACGAGGCTGTGATAATATGAGGGTTAAGCAGATATCTATATTCCTTGAAAATAAGAAGGGCCGGCTCTGGAAGGCCCTCAGCACACTTGCAGAGGCAGGTATAAACCTCAGGGCACTTTCACTTGCAGACACATCCGAATTCGGCATACTGAGACTCATAGTACCCGAACCTCAAGAGGCGGCGGCCGTGCTTGAGGATAAGGGTTTTGTCGTTAAAATTAAGGACGTGGTTGCGGTTGAAATGGATGACCGGCCAGGGGGCCTTTCATCCATCCTCGAGGTGCTGAAGGACTACGACCTGAACCTTGACTACATATACGCCTTTGTACATGAGAAGAAGGACAAGGCCATACTGTTCATGAGTACAGAGGACCTGGACGCCCTTGAGGGTGCACTGAGGGATGCGGGGGTGCGCATGGTCCCGCCTGAGGAGGTCTATTCCCTCTGATTGATTTTTATTCCTTGTGGGTGAGCCTGAGGTCCTCCACAGAGTACTCAACACCCTCCTTCTCAAGTTTTTCTGTTATACTCCTGCTCATTTTACCAACTGCAAGTACAAGGACGTTGAGGCCCCTCTTTGCAGCTGCAAGTGCTGCGTGGGGTGTTGCGAACTCAAAATCCACCTGCAGGTTCAGTTTATTTGCAGCCGCCCTTGAAACGGTCCCCATTATCCCGGTTCTATCATGGCCTCTGCTGAGCTCCCTCAACCTTTCAAGGTCGGCGTTCCTTGATCCACCCTCAGATATTCCTGGCAGCACGGCTATGGTCACCTTACCCCGCTGGAGTGGTATGGTCCCCCCGAGTTCTGATAGGGCAACATCCTCACCCCTCCGTGCAGGGTGGAGTACCTCTGCATAGGCCTCCCCGTTTCTCCTCCTCCTTGCATATAGTATACCATCCTCCATGAAAAGTTCAACCTTATCCCCCTCCTGGAGGTCCTCCCAGGCTATGGCCGGCCACACAGACCTGTAGAAGCTCATGGATTCAAGCACCTCATCTGCGTACCTTCGAAGGTCCATGGCGGCCTCCTTGATCTTCTCAGCACCCCTCCTTGTTATCTTGTAGTGGGACCTACCGCTTCCGGACTCAACCAGGCCCTCGGCTATGAGGCTCTTGATGTTCTCAGAGACTGCCTGGACAGTTACTCCGAGCTTATCTGCTATGTCCTTCTGCCTCACATAGGGCTGACGCATGGCTATCTCACTAAGTATCTGAAAGCGTGTAAGTTCACCCTTTTTTCTCAATGCCTTCATCCATTCACCTTCACATTCTTTATGGCCCTATCAAGGAGTTCGAGGAATTCTCTCTCACGCTCTGAGGGTATGTAGGCGCCGCAGGCAGTTGCATGGCCCCCTCCGCTTCCACCCACCTTCTCAGCGACCCTCCTCATTATGGAGCCGAAGTGTATGCCGTCGAAGGCCAGGAGCCGTGAGCATCGCAGCGAAACCTTGAGTCCATCAGCGGTTTCTCCCAGTCCAATCATGGGCCTCCTCCAGTCACCGTAGCCAAGGAGCATGCCTGCGACCGTGCCCACAACGGCTGTGTTCACTCCCGGAGCATGGAAGTACTGGAGGTTCTCCATGTCCCTTATCAGTTCCTCATCCATTATCTCGTTGAGTGTAGCTGCAAGGTAGGTCCTGTGATCCCTGAGCACATCCTCCAGTTCATCCCTTTTCCCTTTCCGGTCCCCTCCGATTATCTCCATTGCAAGCTTCCACCTTGAGTTGCGGTTACAGGCGTTCACCGCCGTTGAGAACTCAGACAGATCCCTGAAAACAGTGTACCTCTCCTCGGAGCTGAGCTCATAGACCTCGCCGAGGATAAGCCTTGGAAGGTATCTGTGATATCTTTCAGGGACTTCACTGACCATCATGCGGTATATCTCGTTGAAGAGTTTCCTCTTCTCATCATCCGTAAGGTCACAGAGTTTTCGCTGTGATTCCCCATTTTTGAGGGGTATTCCAAGGTTTTTGAGCCTTGCAATGCACTCATTGGTGTTGTTTGTTGTCGGGAGAGTTACATCCCCAAAATAGGAGAGCGCATTAACCAGAGGCCTTGTATGTCTACCATAGATTGTCAGGTCACTCTGGCACTCGATCTGACCCTCACTGACGCTGTCCTGGAGGATATCCCTGTTCAGGCCTTCCATTTTACCGAGGGTGATGTTCTGCATGTCACCCACCGCTGCAAGGAGACCCATCCAGCTGAGGTCCCTGTAGCCGAATTCCCTTGCAAGGAGGTAGGTGAGTCCCCCGCCTGAGACATGTGTTGAGCCGTCCATCCCATAGAATATGGGGTTTATCTCCAGGAAATCCCCGCTGGGGGCGGTGAAGTTCATCTTCCTCACAGGGGGGTGGTGGTCCAGTATGAGAACCCTTGAGTTTGATTTAAGGTTCTCATGGACTCTCTGACCGGATCCAAGGTCGCTGAAGATGGTGAGGTCAGAGGAAAGTTCAACTTCAGGGACCTCGTTGATGTTTATGATCCTCACCTCATGGTCCATATCGAGCCTTTCAAGGACCTTGCTGAGCACCGTCGCGGCTGTTATACCATCACAGTCAGTGTGACTGTAGACCGTGACTGTTTCAGAGGATTCAACCATCTCCCTGGCCCTTCTGAGGGCCAATCTCAGTTCATCCATACCCATAGCCATGGCATCATCTCTTCCTTGAGGACCTCACAAGTCTTGCAATTTTTGGAAGGAGTTCGCTCTTTTTACCATTGTATTCCACAACAACCCTTCCTGAGGACTCCCACCAGGACGGTGGGTATGCCCTGTCTGATTCCATACTGGCCTCCAGCTGGAGCTTCCTCGCAGCCCTCAGTATCTCACTGGCGGTCGGGGATTCAACAGCATACTCGAGGGGCACCCTGCGACCCTCACTCCGTGATTTTCTTGAATCAAGATAAGCTGGCCATATGATCAAGTTCACTCCTCCTGGTTTCGTTCATTCTGTCAGTCCACATCTTCACCCATGCTAACTGCGAGCGCAGCTATCATATCCTTCACGGTGTACCTTTCGGGTGTCACGGCGGTGATTCCATGCTCCTCCAGCTTCCTGAGGGTTATGGGGCCTATTGCAGCCACCTTAACCCTCTTCAGAACCTCTATGAGCTCTTTACGCCGGTTACCGGCGATTTTGAAGAGGTTCTCAACAGTGAGGGGGCTTGTGAAGGTGACTGCATCCACCTTTCCATCCAGGAGACCATCTATAAGCTCCTCTGCGGGGCCGGTGTCTTCAGGTAAACCGGATCTGTAGGCCTCGGCCACGAGGACCTCTGCACCCATCATCTCAAGTCCTCGGGGAAGGACCTTCCTTGCAGAGAGTGTCCTTGGGAGAGCCACCTTCCAGCCCTCAATGTTGAGACCGGTGAGGGCATCCAGGAGGCCCTCGGCAGTATAATCCTCCGGGACGATATCGACCCGGAGTCCATGCTCACCGGCCACTCTGGCGGTCCTGGGACCTATAACTGCCACCAGGCAGTCCTTCCTGATTTTCCCTGCAAATTCTCTGCAGAGCTGGAAGAGGGATTCAACGGCGGCCTGTGACGTGAATATTACAAGATCCCATTCATCAGCCCTCCGGCAGACTTCCCTGAGGGATTCTGTGTGCGCCTCCTTTAATTCAAGGGTCGGGGCCACGAGGGCCCTTCCACCTGCCCCCTCTATCAGTTCAACAGCCTCTGCAGATCTTTCAGGGGGCCGTGTCACGGCCACGGTCCTATTTCTCAGTCCCTCTAATTTCACGGTAGACATTGACAACATCACCCACCACTATGATGCCGGGAGGCCTCAGGTCCTTATCTGCGATGTCTCCAAGTGTCCCGAGGATTATCCTCTCATCATCCAGCGTACCGCTCTCAATCACACATACCGGGGTGTCGGCGGGGCGGTGCTTCATGATCTCCTCCATGTTCTCCCTTATGTTGCCAACACCCATGAGTATTATGAGCGTATCTGCATTGTAGTCCCAGTGGACCTGCTTAGCGGGCTTTGATGGGTCCTCGTGGCCTGTAACCACCGTGAAGGATGTTGCAACGCCCCTGTGGGTTACAGGAAGCCCGACTGATGTGGGGACACCAACAGCCGATGTCACTCCGGGGATGACCCTGTAGGGGATGCCGGCTTCCTTCAGGGCCAGGATCTCCTCACCACCCCTTCCAAATACGAAGGGGTCGCCGCCCTTGAGCCTCACAACGGTCTCATGTTTTTTTCCTTCCTCAACGAGTATTCTGTTTATCTCGTCCTGGGTCCTGTGGTGTTCACCTGCCCTCTTACCGACGTATATGAGCCTGGCGTCATCAGGTGCGTATCTGAGTATCTCTTCACCTGCAAGCCGGTCATAGATCACCACGTCTGCCCCTTCAAGGACCCTTATCGCCTTGAGTGTTATGAGTTCAGGGTCCCCGGGTCCTGCCCCAACAAGATAGACCACCATGAGCATCACCCTCTAAACTTCAGGATGCCCCTGAAGAATTTGAAGCCATCCACGGATCCCAGTATCTCCTCGGATGCCCTCTCAGGGTGGGGCATCACTGCGCATACAAGGCCTGATTCATCGCAGACCCCGGTTATACCGTCCAGTGAACCGTTGGGGTTTTCCCCATGGAACTGGAGGACGACCTGATCGTTTTCCCATACCTCACTGATATTGTCGTGGTAGTACCTGCCCTCGGCATGTGCCACAGGCATCCTTATAACCTCGTCCTTCTTGAAGAGACCTGTGAATGGCGTCCTGGTTGTTTTAACCCTGAGTTCGGTCCACTGGCAGTTGAATTTTGGGTGCTCGTTTACGGTGAAGACCCCTGGCACAAGCCCAACCTCTGCCAGTATCTGGGCGCCATTGCATATGCCAAGTACAGGTTTTTCCTCCCTCACAAGTTCCCTGACAGCGTCCATGACAGGGGTTATGGCTGCGATTGCACCTGCACGGAGGTAGTCCCCGTAGGAGAAACCCCCCGGGATCACGACGGCGTCGAGGTGATCAAGGTTGCGCTGGTTCCACCAGACATACTCAGGTTCCGCCCCTGCCAGTTCAAGGACATGGTGGACGTCACGGTCACAGTTGGATCCCGGAAACCTTATAACTCCCACCCTCATGGTTCAGCCTTCCATCTCGTTTATACTGACATCATAGTCATGGATGACCGGGTTGCAGAGGAGGCGCTGACACATGTCCTCAACCTCCCTCTCAACGGCCTCAAGACTGTCCTCATCCATGGTGAAGGTTATAACATCAGTTGTATCGGTGTCCTCAACCTCATATCCAAGGAGAGCCAGTGCCCTCTCAATTGTGGCTGCCTCAGGGTTCAGCATGCCCTTCTTTAGCCTTATTCTGACCTCGACCATAAACTTCATTCCATCACCTCAGAGTTCAACATTCCACCTTTCGATGTCCTCATCATCAAGTATCATCCTGGCCACCCTTCTGTAGGCGCCAACAACACCCTCCTCTCCACGGCGGAATATGTCCTTGTCCAGGGGCTCTCCGGTCTCCATGTCCCAGAGGCGGCAGGTGTCAGGGCTAACCTCGTCGCCGAGTCTTATCCTGCCACCGGAGTCCCTTCCGAATTCTAGTTTGAAGTCGGGCAGGATAAGTCCCCTTGACTTCAGGAAGTCCCTGAGGACACTGTTTATCTGGAGGGTGATCCTCCTTATCTCCTCCAGTTCATCCCTGGTGGCGATCCCCAGGGCGAGGATTATGTCATCGTTCAGCATGGGGTCCCCGTGCTCATCACTCTTGTAGTCCATCTGTATGAGGGGTGGTATGAATTCCTGGCCCTCAGTGAAGGGAAACCTCCTCACGATGCTCCCCGCTGCTATATTCCGGGTTATGACCTCTATGGGTATCATCTCAAGTTTCCTTGCAAGGATGCATCCTGGTTCCCTAAGTTCAAGGTACTGGGTCGGTACCCCCGCCTCCTCGAGAACCTCGAATATCTTTGCTGAGATCACAGAGTTGTAGTAGCCCTTCATCTCGAGGGTGTCCTTCTTTTCACCGTCACCTGCGGTTATATCGTCCCTGAACCTAACGGCAACGATTTCAGGGTCATCTGTAAGGAGAACATCCTTTGCCTTACCACTGTACAGTGGACCGTCTATCTTCACATCCATACTATCACTTTTAAAGAATTTGAGTATGAAATCCTGATCAACTCTCCAATACTTATATAGGTGTAAATTCTATTATGAGTTATATTGCGATTCAGTTATATAATCTTGCGAAATCAGATTCATGCTTCTTAGGGTGAAATAATGTGTGGCATTGTGGCTTGTATACTTAAGGATGGGAGTGCAGCCCCGGTTCTCCTGGAATGCGTCAGGAGACTGGAGTACAGGGGCTATGACTCCGTTGGTATTGCGACATCGGACCCCATGATAAGGATAAAGAAGGACAGCGGCAAAATCGACGAGGTGGACGCAGAACTTGACCTTGCAGATCTACCGGGCAGTATGGGGATAGCCCATGTTAGGTGGGCAACCCATGGTCTCCCCACAGCTGAGAATGCCCACCCACACACCGACTGCAGTGGCGAGATAGCAGTTGTACACAACGGGATAATAGAGAACTACCTTGAGGTTAAGGAGGAACTTGAATCTGAGGGCCACATATTCAGGTCCGAGACAGACACCGAGGTCATACCACACCTCATAGAGAAGTACATGGATGAGGGGATGGACCTTGAAGCCGCAACAGCCACAGCACTCAGGAAGCTCAGGGGGGCATATGCGATTGCAGTGGTATCATCCAGGGAGCCGGGAAGGATCGTGGGGGCCAGGAAGGAGAGCCCCCTCATAGTCGGTGTCGGTGAAGGTGAATACTTCCTGGCCTCAGATGTGCCAGCCATCCTCAACCACACCAGCAGGGTGATATACCTTGATGACGGTGAGATGGTCATACTTGATGGGGATCTGAGGGTCACCGACATGGAGGGCAACACTGTGGAGAAGGAGATCCATTCAATCGACTGGTCCGCTGACATGGCAGAGAAGGGCGGCTACGACCACTTCATGCTTAAGGAGATACATGAGGAACCCTCCGCGGTGAGGGACACCCTCACAGAGTGGGATGAGGTGCTTGGAGTGGTTGAGGAGATAGGCGAGGTTGAAAGGATCTGCTTCGTTGCCTGCGGAACATCCTACCACGCATCACTGGTTGGAAAGTACCTCTTTGAGGGCCTCCTGGGCATACCAACCGATGTGATCCTTGCAAGCGAGTTCAGATACTCAGCAGGGGCCCTGAATGACAGGACACTGGCGATATTCATAAGCCAGTCAGGTGAAACAGCGGATACCCTGAACGCCCTCCGCGCAGCCAATTCAAGGGCGAAGACCCTGGCAATAGTCAATGTACTTGGGAGCTCGGCAACAAGGGAGGCCCAGCATGTTCTATACACAAGGGCAGGACCCGAGATAGGTGTGGCCGCAACCAAGACCTATGTGAGTCAGCTAACAGTTATATACATGCTCGTGGCTGCGATGGGCGCACCCGAGCTCATGGATAGACTTGGAAGGGTTCCTGAGTTCATGGAGAGGGCCCTTAAGGATGAGGATGGCATCAGGGAACTTGCAGCCACCTGCAGTGACGTGAGTGACTTCTTCTTCATAGGCCGAGGGTTTGCTTATCCAACGGCCCTTGAGGGCGCCCTGAAGCTCAAGGAGATAACCTACATACACGGTGAGGGCTACGCAGCAGGGGAACTCAAGCACGGACCCCTGGCCCTGATAGATAACGGGGTCCCGGTCGTTGCGATTTCACCGCCAGGTCCGTGCCATGATAAGACCCTGAGCAACGTTGAGGAGGTCAGAGCAAGGGGTGCAAGGGTCATAGGGGTTGGCAGTATTTCAGACGAATCCCTCAGGAAGGAGGCTGATGACTTCATAGGCCTTGACCCTGAGGTGGATGATGTCATATCACCCCTGGTCTACATCGTTCCCCTCCAGCTCCTCTCCTACCATGTGAGTGTGGAACGTGGACTGGACCCTGACAAGCCAAAGAACCTTGCAAAGTGTGTGACCGTTGAGTGAAGGTGATCATGGAAAGCAAATACCGGGGCTCTGACGCTGCAATCCCTGAATCTTCAATCTTCCTGAGGGGAGGGTACCTTAACTGACCATCTCATTGTAAGGTACTCCTTAATTTCTGATTCAGGTACCCTCTTCAAAGCCCTCCTTTTACGAATAACCCTTCCCAGCCCCCTGTAGGCATCATATTTTGCCCTAAGGATTATGAGTTTCCCCCTCTTTATGTTCAGAAGTACCTGAATAATTTCTGTGAGAACAAAGAGGGGGAGACACATTAAAAGCAGATCAGCTGGCATGTTCTTAATGAAGGTCCAGGTATAATTTCTCCAGTTGTGGTAAACCGTGAAGTCACTTATAAAGGGATTGGTACCCCCCTTGTAGTGGTATACAGTGGCATCGGGTGCATAAAGGGAATCCCATCCTGCGCTTCTGAGTCTGAGTGCCAGATCAAAGTCCTCATAGTATGCAAAGAAATCCTCATCAAAGTATTCAGCGTCGACCTCGACGTCTTCAAGGGCTTCTCTTCTGTAGAGACAGGCACCGGCACAGCAACCCAGGATTCTGGCCCTTTCATTGAAATTTTCAACTGGTTCATATGCGCCCCTGTTGAATCCAAGACCATTCAGGGAGTATTCAAGGCCGGCAGAGTCTATGAGTTTTCTGTTCTGTCCCCATATCATCCTGGCCTGCACACTCCCCACCCTCTCATCGTCTCCGGCCGCCAGTATAAGATTCTCTATAAAATCTGGAAGAACCTCCGTGTCATTATTGAGGCATACCACATACCTGCATTGGGGGTCATCAAGGGCTATCCTGATCCCCTGATTGTTTGATGCAGCGAACCCCAGATTTTCATGGTTTTCGATCAATATTATCCTGTCACCGAGGTATTCACTGAAGTTACTCTTTATAAAGTCCACTGAACCATCCGATGAACCGTTGTCAATGAAGACCACCCTGAAGTCTTCATAGGTCTGTCTGAGAAGAGACCTGAAATACACCTCGAGGAAGGATACCCCGTTGAGGTTGGGTGTTATGATGTAGGTTTCTGGCATATGATCACTTCTGAGATTTTTATGGTGTATTTTTCCGGGCTATTATGAAACTGTAGGTCCTTTCGACTTCATCAACAACCCTATCCCATATGAATTCTTCTTCAACCTTCTTACGGCCCTGAGATCCCATCCTGTCCCTCAGTTCATCATCAGAGATTAAAAGTTTTATTTTATCATGGAGGGCCTCCTTGTCACAGGGTTCAACCAGGAAACCGTTTTCACCGTCATCTATGACCTCAACAACTCCACCGGACCTGTAGGCCACAGCAGGCACACCACAGGCACCTGCTTCAGCAAGAACCATCCCGAAGCCCTCCCTGGTGGATGGAAGGACAAGCACCCTGGCCCCCCTGATCCTGGATATGACCTCAGGGTAGCTCAGGTTATGGTGGAATGTGACCGAGTCCCTGATGCCGCACTCATCGACCATGGCTTTCAGTCTGGCCCTCTCCACACCATCACCTATTATTTCGAGTCTGAGGTCAGGAAAGTCTATGACGAGTTTACTGAAGACCTCTATGAGGTGATCCACATGTTTATGGGGGGCGAGGCGTCCAACGAATATTATGTAGTTCCCGGTCGCCGGGGTGACAGAATCGATGAGTTCAGGGTCAACGCCGTTGGGGATGATGTGGATGCCATCGGGATTCCTCCCATGCAGTTCTGTGAGTGCTGAGGCCGTGCTGCGGCTAACGGTGATCACACCATCATAGGGGAGCCTCATGAGGACCCTCTCAAGGATTGTGGCTGTTTTTGAGGACTGCAGCCACTGGTCCCCATGGGCGGAACTCACATCATGGATGGTTGCAACCATTGGTGTTCCATGAATCCGGGAGGCAAGGAATGCTGGGAGGAGTGGAGCGTACGTCTGGGCGTCAATGATGTCATAGTCATGGGTCATCACCCACCTGAAGGCCGCCGCCATGAACCTGATGAAATCCAGGGGTCCCCTGAGAGGAGGTTTCCTTATTCTGGGGCCCAGGTGGTGCACCCTTACACCGCTGACCTCTTCATACTCACCGACTCCATGGATCCCCATTGATATCACATCAACAACATGACCCCTCTCAACGAGTCTCCTGGCAATTTCAAAGTATCTCCTCTCCCCTCCTCCATTGTAATGCGGTACAAAGAAATCTGAGACTATCAGTATTCTCATAGGACCCACTTTCCAGTATTCTGTTCAATCAGTTTCCATCCAGAATTTCATCAATTCCATCAATTTATATCTGATGTATGATATAATTAATAACATAGTGGGGCAGACATGCTGCGTCAGGTTCCTCCACAGAGGGGCATGATGTAAATCGGGGGGTGATGTAGGTGGGGGTTTTCCCATGAATCCAATGGCCATCATATCCATCACAGCCTTCGTGGTGGCCCTTGTATCGGGTGTGTACATATTCGTCAAGAACCCTGAAAGCCGCTTTAACAGGGCACTCCTCCTTTTCTCAGCACTGATAGCCTACCTTTCACTCACAGATTTCGGCCTTTACATTTCAGAGTCCTACATGATGGCCGACTTCTGGGTAAGGATGGGATTCCTCTGGCCCATTGTGGTCCCGGTCATACTGCACATGGTCCTGCTCTTCACGGGTAGAAGACCAACCATGCCACTCCTTGCAGTTATCTACGCACCTGCAGTGGTCATAGCGGCCCTTGAACTCACAACGGATCTTATAACCGCGGGGCCCACCATGACTTCATGGGGCTGGACCTTCAGTGCCGCGGAGAATTCGCTTCCCTACCAGATCTCAAATATCTGGGGATTCATCATAGCATCAGTCGCCATCATACTTGTGGCCCTGCACTGGAGGTCATCCCGGGGTTCAGATCGGACGCAGGCCCACTACCTCCTCACAGGCCTCATCTTACCTGTCCTGGCGGGCGTCCTGACGGATCTCGTCCTCCCTGCAGCTGCCATGGCTGTACCTTCACTCACAGATCCTTCAGCCGCACTCGGGGTTTCCATCATAGCCTATGGTGTTATGAGGTTCCGTTTACCAATCCTGAGCCCCTTAAACGCTGCCATGGATATTGTGAGGAACATGAACACCTTTCTTATAATCACAGATCTTGGGCTGAATATACACTACGTCAACCCGGCAACTGAGAGGCTAACAGGTCTTCGGGCAGTGGAATTCTCAGGCAGGAAGGTGACTGATCTCCTTAAATTCGATGAACTCAGCACAGGTTCCATCATGGAGTCCCGGCTCAGAGGTAAGGATGAATGGATCCCGGTCATCGTATCGGCGGGTCATGTGCATGGCTCAGGGGGTGAACATCTGGGCCTGCTCTTCACGGGTTCAGATATGCGGCCCATCCTGGAGATGGAGGAAAAGCTGAGGAGGAGGGAGGATCGTCTGGTGCTCCTGACAGAACACATGGCTGATGGTCTTGGAGAATTTGACAGGGACTTCAACTTCAGATACCTCAGCCCATCGGTGAAGAAGATAACAGGCTACGATCATGAAATGCTCATCGGCATGTCCGCCCTTGACTTCCTGGACTACCTGCACCCCGATGACACGGAGGAGGTTAAGAAACTCATACTGACCCGGGGGGAAGGCCACAGGGCAACCTTCAGGATAAGGAGGCCCGATGGGAACTACAGGTGGGTGGAATACGTTGACAGACCAATCAGGACTGATGGTGATATCGAGGGCTACGTGTTCGGTTTGAGGGATATACATGAACATAAACTGGCAGAGGAGGCCCTGATCGTCAGCAAGGAGAAATTCAGGGAACTCTTCAGGAACATGAGGAGCGGCATAATTGCTGTTGAATCTGATGGAAAGGGATTCCGGGTTAAATCCATGAACCCGGCAGCCGAGAGGATGGAGGGCGTCTCCTGCGCCGCCATCCAGGGTATGGATCTTCAGGAGGCACTCCCTGAGATCTGGAACTCCCCCATCAGGAGGGCCCTCCAGGAGATCAGGGAGACCGGTGAGGCCATCCACTGCCCGGAGGTTGAATGTGGGGAGGGATGGTTTGATGTGCACCTCCACCAGCTATCAACCGGGGAGGTGGTCATCATCTGCACCGACATAACCCTCAGGAAGCAGTATGAGGATGAACTCAGAGCATCGCTCAGGGAGAAGGAGGCCCTCCTCAGGGAGGTGCACCACAGGGTCAAGAACAACTTCCAGGTAATATCCAGTCTCATAAATCTTCAGCTCGATGATGCTGAGGATCCAGCGCCCCTCAGGGACCTTCAGAGCAGGATCCAGTCCATGGCCCTCGTCCATGAACTGCTCTATGAGTCAGAGGATCTCACAAGCATTGACATGGGGCGCTACATAGAGAGGCTCACCTCCTCCATAGTTAACAGCCACCATAACGGGGAAATAGAAGTTGAGGCGGTGGTGGGTGACATAACACTTCCCCTTGAAACAGCCATCCCTCTGGGTCTCATCATCAATGAAATTGTCACCAACTCCTTCAAGCATGCCTTCACCTCCAGGGGAATGATAAGCGTAGAACTGGAGGAACATGGCGGTGAATTCACACTCACCATCGCAGATAATGGTGTGGGTCTTCCCCCTGATTTTATAATTGAAGATTCGGATTCCCTGGGCCTCAGGCTGGTGGCGGGCCTTGTGGATCAGATTGACGGGACCCTCGAGGTTTCCGGGGAGGATGGGACCAGGTTCAGGTTAACCTTTGGAGTTGTTCCTTACCGTCAGAGGGTCTGATGATCTGTGATTTGAGGGTATTCAGGTGGCTCTCAGAGGGTCTGATAATCATAAGCTGATGAGCAGGCACCGACTCTGATTCAGGGGTAATGGCAAAATTTAAGTTGTAATTACTGTATCATTTAACCATGGCGCTCACACCAAGAGGGGACGTCCTCAGGACAGTCATGGATTACCTTGAGAGGGAGTCCAGGGATTCTGTGGACAGAAGGAGGGACCTGTGGAGGTCAATCTCGGATAAATTCATAAGGACAGATGATGGATCCTACACACTGAAATCTGAGGCCGGAGAGGCCATGCACACCAGGGTGGGAGCCATAACAGAGGCCATTGAGAAATTTGTAAAACCCACGGTTTCAGGGATCAAAGACGATTTAAGGGTCCTGGACCTCTGCTCAGGTCTGGGATACAATACCGCAGCCCTCCTGGAGTTCACAGACGCATCCAGTGTAACGGTTGATATGGTGGAGATCTCAGCAGGGACCATGGCCACCGCCCTCATTGTACCATCCCCGAATCCAGCCCATAAAATCGTTAAGGGGGCTTATGAGGACTTTCTGTTATCTGAGGGATTACTGTCCCTCAGGACCTCACCTCCAGCACCCTCAGGCATCGAGCTGAGGGTCCACTGTGGGGATGCAAGGGCAGTGGTACCCCTTCTTGAGAGGGAATACTATGACGCCATATTTCTGGACGCATTCAGTCCAAGGGTGGCCCCTGAACTCTACACTGTCGAATTCATCTCACTCCTCGCAGGGGTGCTGAAGAAGAGGGGCGTACTTGCGACATACACCTCCGCAGCCCCCATGAGGGCAGCCCTCATCGAAGCAGGATTCCATGTGGGCCAGGGACCTGTGTTCGGGAGAAAATCAGGGGGAACACTGGCCTCCATGGACCCCCGGATGGTCAGAAAGCCCCTTGACTGGAGGGATGAACGCATGATAGCCCTCAGTGATGCAGGGATACCCTACAGGGACCCTGAATTATCTGCAGATGCCCTGGAAATAATGGGGAGACGGAGGGTCGAGAGGATGTCTGCGAGGGGCGTTACAAGGATATCATCAGCGGTTAAAACCCCACTCTACCTTGGTTCAGAGCAGGTAGAGGGGAGAACCGGGAGGCGCGTCCGGAGAAACCTCAGCAGAATAGGTATAGATGACCCTTCAGGTCCGGAGGCGCTATACATAATCTGCCCCCAGATGGATGAATGCATATGTGGCTGTGGGGAGGATAGACCAGCCAGCTCAAGGGATAGGGTCATATCCATGAGGAGGAGGCTGATGGACCTGGTTAACCTGCGACACCTTGCTGATAAAGCAGGTTAGTATGTGATCCAGCCCTGCTTCCAGTGTTTCTGAGGCATGGATTATGTGGGAGGATTTTTAGGGTGCTGATTACATATTAATCAGTATCATCGTGGATATACACTGATCTGAGCATGTAGTATCTGGTGGTAGCCACTGCAGAGTACCTGTTAATCAGTATCATTCTGCTTGATTTCACTGATCAGCAGGGGGAACACCCTGCTAATGACTTTATGGGAGGATTTCATGTTTGAAATAAAATCAAAGGACGGCCTCGGAAGGACGGGGATCCTTAAAACAGAGCATGGGACCGTAAGGACACCAGCGCTCATGCCTGTAATACATCCAGGTAAACAGACCATCGATGTTAAGGGCCCCGGAGCCGAGATTGTGATAACGAATGCATACATAATCTACAGAAACCCTGAACTGAGGGAGAGGGCTCTCAGTGATGGAGTTCACAGACTGATAGACTTCGACGGACCCATAATGACGGATTCAGGTTCATTCCAGCTATCAGAGTACGGGGACATTGAGGTCGAGAACCCTGAGATAATACGTTTCCAGGATGAGATAGGCACAGACATAGGCACATCACTGGACATACCAACACCACCTGGTGTTAGCCACAGGAGGGCCCTAGAGGAGGTTGAGGTCACCCTTGAGAGGGCCAGGGAGTCCATTGAGTACAGGGAGAGAATGATGCTCAATGCCGTTGTACAGGGTTCAACACACCCTGACCTGAGGAGGTACTGCGCATCACGCCTGGCCGAGCTACCGGTGGAGCTCCACCCCATCGGTGCTGTGGTGCCTCTAATGGAGTCCTACCGCTACAGGGAACTCGTCGACGCCGTACTTTCATCGGTATCTGAGCTCCCACCCTCAAGGCCAAGGCACCTCATGGGGGCCGGGCACCCAATGCTATTCGCCCTGGCAGTTTCAATGGGCTGCGACCTCTTTGATTCAGCGGCCTACATACTCTACGCAGAGGATGACCGCCTCCTCAGCACTGAGGGAACATACAAACTCGAGAACCTCCAGGAGATGCCATGTTCCTGCAGTGTCTGCACGGATTACACACCATCAGAGCTCATGGGGATGGACAGGGAGGAGCGGAGGAACCTGATAGCGGAACACAACCTGCATGTGAGCTTCGCAGAGATAAGGAAGGTCCGCCAGGCAATCCACGACGGAAACCTCATGGAACTGGTCGAAGAGCGCTGCAGGGCACACCCCCGCCTCCTTGAGGGGTACAGGCGCATGTCAGAGTACGTTGATCTCATTGAAAAATTTGAGCCCAGGTCCAAGAGGTCGGCCTTCTTCTACACAGGCCCAGAGTCACTGGGGCGAGTGGAGGTCCACAGACACCTTAAAAGGGTGAAGGAGTACCTCGGGGAAAGATTAGCCCTCGTGGCCCCATCAAGGAGGCCCTACTCATCCAGCCTCCCTGCCAGGATCGGGGGTTTCAGTTCACTGAGACCCCAGAGTGGGGGACCATGGAGGGTCGTGGTGGTGGACCTCCCCTTCGGTATAATCCCCCTGGAACTCGACCAGGTATATCCCCTGGCCCAGAGCGATGCCCCGGGTATAATGGACCTTGACGGGGAGGAGTTCCTTAGGGGCCTTGTCAGGGACATCATGGATGGAGATGCAATAGTGGACGAGGCCCTCTGCAGCGAACTTGGAATTGAACTCCCCTACAAGTACAGGGGTGAAGTTGAAACCACCGTTGATGAGTTGGACCGTGTGAGGATGGTGGCAGACTACCAGTTCGGTAGGGGTGCTGGTGAACTCCTCTTCACCGATGATGTGAGGATTGAGAGGAGCCGCAACACGGGTAAGATAAGGCACATATATGCAGGGGATGAGCTCATCTGCACCATGAGGGCATCAGATGGTCTCCTGGTCCTCGGGGCAGAGGGGGCGGTCAGGCTCCACAAGGGAACAGACTACCCTGCCTGGAGGGTGGCAGTAAATGAGGAGTCTGAACCCTTTGCAAGGAAGGGTAAAAGTGTTTTTGCAAAGTTTATAATAGACTGCGACAATAATATAAGGGCCAACGATGAAGTTTTAATTGTTAATGCTGATGATGAACTTCTGGCCACAGGCAAGGCACTCCTCTGTGCCGAGGAGATGATGGACCTCAACCATGGCCAGGCAGTTAAAACCAGGAAAGGAGGATTTTAATTGATACCGGGTATGGGAATGAACCCCAAGCAGCTGAAACAGATGCAGAGGGCCATGAAGCAGATGGGAATGGATATGAAGGATCTTCGTGGCGTTGAAGAGGTTGTTATCAAACTCAAGAGGAAGGAGATCATAATAAAAAACCCCAAGGTCAATGTAATGGAGTTCATGGGACAGAAGACATACCAGGTGACTGGTAAGGCCCGTGAAAGGTCCCTTGAAGCTGAAATGGAGATACCCGAGGATGACATCGAACTGGTCATGAACCAGACCGGTGCAAGCAGGGAGGACGCCACAAGGGCCCTCCAGGAGACAGGGGGGGACCTTGCAGAGGCAATTATGAGGCTGAGCTGATGGTACTGATAGCCCATATCTCGGACCTCCATGTGGGCGCACCCAATTTCAAGGAGGACATACTCCTTGAGGCCATAAGACAGATCAACAAACTCAAACCCGATGCAACTGTCATAACTGGGGACCTCACAGATAACGGCTACTACCTTGAATTCCTTCAGGCAGCAGAGTACCTCAGCGACCTTAAGGGACCCCACATATTTGTACCAGGAAACCATGATGCCAGGCACGTGGGCAATGAGACCTTCGAGGATGTTTTCAGGTACCGCCGGGGAACCTTTGTGATGGACGGTCTCACCATCATAGGACTGGACAGCAGTGAACCCGACCTCGATTACGGGAAGATAGGGAGGTCCCAGCAGATCTGGATGGAGGATGAACTTGACAGGGCGTCCTCGAGGGGGCACATCCGGGTCATAGCTCTGCATCACCACATAATCCCCGTGCCCAAGACGGGACGTGAGAGGAACGTCCTTGCAGATGCAGGTGACATACTCCAGTCAATAATCAGTAAGGGCGCCGACCTGGTCATATCGGGCCACAAGCATGTCCCCCACGTCTGGAGGCTGGAGAACACCTTCTTTGTAACTGCCGGGACGGTCTCATCCCTCAAACTGAGGGGTAAAGATATTAACTCATATAATACATATTACATTGATGAGGATTCCATGAGAATAGTTCTCAATCAGGTGCAGGGAGAGAGCATTGAACTGGCATCCTGCAGCCTGTAAAATATCAGCTAAAGGTGGTTACTTGAGGGTAATTATAGATGCATCGAACGTGGCCCATTCAAGGAAGAACGATGAGGAGAAGCCATGCATAGAGAACATACTGTCAGCGGCAGAGGAACTTGAGAAACTTGGCTACGAACCTGTTATAATCGCCGATGCATCCCTGCGACATGAGATAGATGATAAGGAGCAGTTCAGGAAGCTCCTTGAGGAGGGTAAATTCCAGCAGGTCCCCTCAGGTACCAGTGCCGACCACTTCATACTGAAGATGGCTGAGGAGGAGGATGCCAAGATACTCTCAAATGATGTTTTCAGGGACTACAAGGACGAATTCCAGGATATAAACAGCAGGAGAATACCCTACACCTTCAGGGAGGATAAGATTCTGATAGGGACCTCCGGGAAACCAAAGAAGGTCAAGAATATACTTCAGAAGATATGCAATGAGGCCCTCAGGGAATTTGAGAGGAAGAGGATCGACGCATATAAGGTTAAAAGGGGCAAGAAACTCAGCGGTATAGCCATAGCAAAGGAGGCAATAGACAGAATAAGCAGGAGTCAGGAGGAGGGTCTCGAACCCAGACTTGAGGGCATATTCATGAAGCTACCCCTCTTCGAAAGGTTCATGAGCATGGTTGAGGAGGTTGAGAGGACCAGCAACTACATAATATTCGTCCTTGTTCATCCAAAGGATTACCGTGATGCTGTGAAGTACGCCGGGAACATCGCAGTCACCGTCGGCGACAGGCTGAAACTGGAACACGCCCCCCTGGTGGCTGTCAGGAATGATCTCTTCCTCAAACCAGGCACCTTTGAGCTCAACATAATGTACTCGGAGGATGTCATGGAGGAGGCCCCCTACAATGTTAACATAACCATAAATGATCATGATTACAGCTTCGTTAAGAAGAACTCAAGGAACATAGCGAGCACCCTCGCGGCAAGGATAGGTTCATGGAGATTCCCCATAGTGTCTGTTAAACCAAGCATGCTCCTTGAGAAGCCAGGGGAGTTTGAGGTAGTCCTGGAGAAGGGAGGCAATGATTGATGGTCATGGATTATCTGCTGCGGAAGATACTGGGTTTCTTCCTGAGATACAGGGTCCTCAGCATAGGGACCAGGTACATGCCCACCAACAGTACAGAGCGCGAATACGTGGAAATGCTAAACTACACCAGAACAATGCTCATAGAGATTGAAAGGGCCCATATAAACACCAGCAACATATTCGATAACCTCACAAGGGAGCTGGGGACAGAAAACATACCAGGAAACAGGAAGTTCATTGAAATCAAACCCGCTGATGAGGAGGTCGACGAATACGCCCTCCTGAGTAACATAATAATGGGAAGTGACCGCTACCTCTACATCGAGATATTCAACGGCGGCCGGATAGTGGATGAATTCGTGGATATCATCGAGAATGAAAATGGAAAGATAATCGAGAAGAGCTCAAGTGAGGTGCTTGCCAGGTTCCTCTCCAAGAATGACGCCATAAGGGTTGCTATAAAAATTATAGGCGCTGGAAGCAGGAGAGGGATAAATGTGAGGGCCGCGGCGGGCATGACAGGCGCTGCAGCCATTGAAAGGGCCATAAACCTCAACAGGGAGATAGGGGAGGTCCCGGGTGTCGGGTTCACAAAGCTTGGGGGTGAATTTGCCATAATATTCACAGGTGAATTTGAAACCCCCACCGGAGCGCCGTCCTACCGTGACAACTACCTCTTCACCGACATGATCGACTCCACAGCATTCATAGAGAGGTATGGCCGTGACAGCCTCGTTGAGATAATGAATGACATAAAGGC
>ENA-OWPA01000256-OWPA01000256.1-bioreactor-metagenome-genome-assembly--contig:-NODE-256-length-91270-cov-7.680359_pt1 | contig 91270 bp, 75 predicted proteins | sample MGYA00238139_ERZ651803 | MGnify/ENA primary metagenome ERZ651803 (study PRJEB26909, sample SAMN07631231) | bioreactor metagenome | isolation source: Switchgrass digestor | place: USA: Dartmouth... | reverse complement strand
ATATACATTATATCATATATTTAACATTATTGCACTACAAAAACCTGTTTTTGCCTAAACCCTTTCTGGACAGTCTGGCCACAATTCGTCCGAAAACCCTTTCTACGAAAGGGTTTTCGGTATTTTTATATAAGTTATCATTACAATTTACTTAAAATACATCAGGGCTGCAGCAGCAGGATTCAACAATGAAATAATGAACGGAAAGGAACCGGTAGATTTAAAATCCGTAGAAGCAATACAAAGGGCAGCTGATCTCATCCCTGCTGACAGTGAACATGTATGTTACTTTACCTTCATTATAGGTGGTGAAAACGAATATTTCCATTCTGCCGTCCCCGTTTGTGTCAAGGACCATGATATCCGGCACGGAATCGTGGGTCCATTCGAGTAAAGGCTGGACCACGGACTGGCTATCAATTTCCCTCAGGATAAGAACAAAAGAATAGTCATTCTCCGACGGTGCCATGGGATCTTCACCGTGATATGCCGATACAAGGGTCTCGGTAATTCCGTCACCCTCGAGATCAACCTGGATAATGCTTTCTATATGGAACGATGACCCGGCCAGTCCCTTTTCATTGAGGTATTTTTCTACCGCGTCTTCGTACCCGCTGCTTGCCCCGATTCTCATGACATCCCTGGGAACGGCATCCCAGTTTTTTATCCCGCATCTTTGCATAATAACGCCCCCTTCATCGGCACAGCGAACGGATATATACATTTTATCCTGTGCGCCGGAAGGGGGCAAGAGGGCAAGAAATGGTTCGCAGTATCATATTCACTTATGGCATTCGCTGTCCATGGGGCATCCTGAACAGCAGGCTCCGCATGAACTCCTGTGGTTTTTCTTGTCGCGGATCAGTTTTACCACCACCGCGACCACTATCAGCAATACGATTGCCCCCACTATTAGTGAAGCAAGATTTTCAGATATAAAACTCAGCATTATGCCTGAACTCCTTTCAAGGTTTTGTAGGTGGAGGTTTCATACTTGTTCCTCCGGAAAATCATGTAGAGCATGGCTGCCAGCACTGCAAAGCCCGCAGCCGTTCCGGGAGTGAACCCGTTGCCTCCGAAGAACATTCCCAATTGATATACTATGATCGATACCGAATATGCGAAAATGCACAGGTAGCCGATTGCATACCAGGTCCATTTCGGACTGTTCATCTCGCGCCTGATGGCTCCCATTGCTGCAAAGCACGGGGCGCACAGCAGGTTGAACAGCATGAACGAGAAACCGGACAGGGCTGTAAAATGGCTGGCTATGGGAGAAAGGCCTTCAAGCGCGCCTTCCTCGACCAAAACAAGGGCATCTCCGCTGATACCATACAATACGCCAAACGCCCCAACCACCTCTTCCTTTGCGACAAGGCCCATTAATGTGGCCACTGCCGCCTGCCAGTATCCGAAACCGAGAGGGGCGAAGATTGGGGCAATGAGCCCGCCTATCGCTGCCAGCACACTGTTGTCCATGTCATCAACAATGCCGAAGGATCCATTTTCTACGCCAAAGCTGCTCAGGAACCAGATCAGTACGCTTGCCGCGAGGATAACCGTTCCGGCGCGCTTGATGAAAGACCAGGCGCGCTCGCCGGTTGTCCTCAGGACGTTTTTAGTAGAAGGTATATGATATGGAGGGAGTTCCATGATAAATGGAGAAGGTTCTCCGGCAAAAGCCCTGGTTTTCTTTAAAATTATGCCTGAAATCAGAACGGCGGCTACACCGATGAAATATGCAGTTGGTGCCACCCACCATGCTCCGCCGAACAATGCTCCGGCTATAAGGGCTATCAGGGGCATCTTAGCTCCGCAGGGTATGAACGATGTAGTCATTATCGTCATTCTGCGTTCTTTCTCACTTTCTATGGTACGTGAAGCCATTATTCCGGGAACCGAGCAGCCGGAACCAATCAGCATGGATATGTAAGACTTGCCCGAAAGGCCGAACCTCTTGAATATCCTGTCCATGATGAACGCTGCGCGGGCCATATACCCGACGTCTTCAAGTATCGAAAGGAACAGAAAAAGGATTACCATCTGGGGAACAAATCCAAGCACGGCCCCAACGCCGCCGACGATACCGTCGACGATAAGGCCGTTCAGCCAGCTTACTACCCCTATTTCTTCAAGCCATGAAGAAAGGGGGGCGATTATCCATTCACCAAACAGGATGTCATTGGTAAAGTCGGTCACCAGGGTGCCTACCGTCGTTACAGAGATATAGTAGACAATAAACATGATAAGCGCGAAAATGGGCAGTCCCAGCCACCTGCTGGTAACTATCCTGTCTATTCTGTCGGAGGTGCTGACATTTGACCTGTTTTTCTTTTTGACGGCTGTCCTGACGACCTTGTTTATGTAGGCATATCTCTGGTTGGTGATTATGCTTTCAGCGTCGTCGTCCATTTCTTTCTCGCAGGCCTTTATGTCCGCTTCGATATGTTCGAGGACCGAAGGGTCAAGGTTCAATTCCTCTATTACCTTTTTGTCGCGCTCGAATAACTTGATGGAATACCAGCGGGAATGCCCGCCGGGTATTTTTCCCTCGATGGCTTCCTCGATGTGGGCGATGGCATGTTCGACAGCGCCGTCAAATATATGCTTCGGTTCGGTCTTCTTTCCGGACCTCGCAAGCTCAGCGGCTCTTTCTGCAACATCAATGGTGCCGATGCCTTTAAGCGCTGATACCTCGACAACCTCACACCCAAGGTCGTCGGCAAGTTTACCCGCGTCAATCACATCGCCCCTTTTCCTAACAATGTCTATCATGTTTAGAGCGATGATCATCGGGATTCCCAGTTCGGCAAGCTGGGTCGTGAGGTAAAGGTTCCTTTCAATGTTGGTACTGTCGACTATGTTGATTATCGCGTCAGGCTTTTCGTTTATCAGGTAGTTCCTGGCGATAACTTCCTCCATGGTGTAGGGGGAAAGGGAATAGATACCGGGAAGATCCTGGATGATAACATCAGGATGCCCCTTTAGTTTTCCTTCCTTTTTTTCGACGGTGACCCCGGGCCAGTTTCCCACGTACTGGTTGCTGCCCGTCAGGTCGTTGAACATAGTTGTTTTACCGCTGTTAGGATTTCCGGCCAATGCGATTTTTATCTCCATAACTGCCTCCAGATGTCGGTTAGACACATCTAACATGTGTATAAAAATTTTATTCTTCCTCTATTTCAATCATTTCAGCATCGTTTTTCCGTATCGTTAGTTCATAATCAAGCACGCGAATTTCCATGGGATCGCCCAGGGGGGCGACTTTTCTGAAAAACACCTTTGTGCCTTTGGTTATACCCATATCAAGAAATCTTTTTTTAAGAGCGCCGGAACCATGTATCTTTTTGATAGTGACTGTCTCTCCTATTTTTGCATCACGAAGCGTCCTCATATGTTTCCTCCCGTCAGACAAGGATCAGGTTAGCCATGTTCCTGTCAAGAGCGATCCGGCTGTTTTTTATAGAGAGTATAATGCTGCCGTTGATCTCGCTTATGACCGTGACCTTTTCGCCGGTAACAAGGCCAAGCCCGGAAAGATATCGGCGCAGTGCGTCATTTCCCATGACTTTTCTTATGTAATTGGTTTCACCTGCCCGTGCCAGACTGAGTGGCATTAATTAATCCCCCCATAGTAGTTAGTCTGTTCTAACTATAGTTTAATGCGTCTAACTCCAAATGTCAATGCGTTTCTTTCAGCCGAAATGACGATTTTACATAATATACAAAAATGATAATATCCTTGATAAAACAGTTGGCAGATGTTAACATAATTATATGGAAGAAGAAAGGAGACTCCGATGCAGGTTAACGAATCCATTGAGAATTATCTTGAAATGATACTTATACTCCAGAAAACAAAGGGGTATGTCCGCTCGGTGGATATCGCTACGGAACTTGGGGTTACCAGGCCGAGCGTGAGCCATGCGATGAAACTGCTACGGGAGAATAATTATATCGTTATGGATTCCAGCGGACTTATCAAACTGACCGAAACTGGCGCCGAGATCGCGGAACGCATGTATGAAAGACACGGTATGCTCGCCAAGTTCCTCATGTCCCTCGGGGTCGACGAGGAGACCGCTTTAATCGACGCCTGCAAAATAGAGCACGATATAAGCGATAAAAGTTTCGAGGCCATTTGCAGATATATACAGAATAAATAAGAAAAATAAATGGAAGCGACGGGCAGGCCTGAAGCCTGTCCTTTTTAATTCTGTTCCAGGGCACAGGAACTGCCGCAGCCTGACCTGCCTTTGCTCTGCGGTTTCCAGCCGCAGATCCGTGCGCGCTGTATCGCTCCGAACAGATTGGCTTTTATATGCCTGTTTTCCCTGGCGAGGTCTCTTATCAGGTCCTTTATATACTGGCGCCTGGTGGAACCGTCGGCAGGACATCCGCTTTTTATGGGAACAAGGCCGAGGTGCCTGACAGCCGATCTGACAAGCGTTTCTTCGGTATAGATCAGGGGCCGGATCAATGTGACTTCTTTTCTGTCAAGGAAAGTAACGGGAGAAAAGGTATGTATCCTTCCCTCGTAAACCTGTGACATCAGGAATGTCTCAATCACGTCGTCCATGTGGTGGGCGAAGGCGACCTTGTTGCAGCCGAGACTGATGGCTGCGTTGCACATGGCGCCTCTTTTCATGTTGGCGCAAAGGGAGCAGGGATTTTGTTCCTTTCTTACGTCAAAAACGATTTGGGCTATATTGGTTTTTTCTATATGATATTCGACACCAATGCTTTCATAAAAGCTCTGAAGGCTTTTTCTGTCAAATTCTTGAAAGCCCAGGTCAATCGTGACAGCCATAAGGTCGAACTTCGCGGGAAGGAACCGCTGCAGCTGTTTCATAGCAAGAAGCAGCAACTGGCTGTCTTTTCCCCCGGATACGCCGACTGCCACCTTGTCCCCGTCCTGGATCATGTTGTAGTCTTCAACTGCCTTGCGTACTCTTGAGAGTATTTTCTGAAGCATATATGGCCTGCCCTTCTCTTGGAAGTCAAAAACACTTTACTAATCTGCCTTCGGATATTATAACAATAAGGGGAATCTGTGCACAAGCGGTTCTCAATGGTTGTTATTAATCAGACAATATGATAAGATTTATTTATATTTATCAGACAAATTATATCAGACGCCGGGGTATTTTATGCTTCAAAGAATAAGGAATCTGAAGATAGTACAGTCTTTTCTGCTTCTGAAGGGAAACACAAAAGTATCCATAGTGTTCGAACCCCTGTGGGGGATACCATATACGATCTATACTTTCTACCTGAGCCTGTACATAAAGGAAATGGGCGTATCGGACGAGCAGCTCGGTATAATAATAGGCGCCGGGTTTTTGTCTGCGGCTGTTTTCTCATTTTTCAGCGGAATGATAACCGACTACCTCGGGAGAAAGAAAGCGACCTTTATTTTCGATCTCCTGGCATGGCCTGTGGCTATTTTTATCTATCTTATCTCCCGGAGCCTTCTTATGTTTGTTATCGCCACGGTCGTGAACAACCTGATGAAAGTTACCGCCGTATCCTGGAATCTCATGCTCATTGAGGATGCCGATTCTGACCAGCGTAAAGCGGCTTATAACATCAAGGATATCATTAACATTTCCCTTGGCATAATAACCCCCCTCGCGGGTCTTGTCGTTGCCAGGCACGGAGTCATTAAAGCCGAGAGGGCATTCATGATCATAGCGATTATAAGCATGACTTTGATGATGCTGTTAAGAAACAAGATGTATACCGAGACAAAGATAGGCCGGCAGATCCTAAACGAGAACAAAGGCCTTGCTTTAAAAGACATGCTGAAAAAAGGGCCGTTCAACGGAGCATTTGCCCAGCTTCGGGAAAACAGGCATCTGAAAATTGCCTTTTGGATTCAGGTGCTGTTCAACCTGACCCTGCCTTTGGGGGCGTTCAACAGCATGTATTTTGCCCCGTTCATGACTGAACACCTGGGAATAGACAAGGCCACTGTTTCAGTGCTGGGCGGCGTTTATGCCGGTGTGATGCTTATCGTGTTCCTTTTTATCAACCCTTCAATTCCGGGAAGGAATATGAAAGCGCCAATTTTAACAGGACTTTTTCTCCAGGTCATTGCAATGATCGGTATCCCAATGATTCCTAAAGGAATGATGGCCCTGGCGATCCTGGCCGTTGCCCTGTACTCCTTCGGATATGGCATATTCATGCCTTTCTTCAGCACTATGCTGGCAGATGTGTCGGAAGGAAAAAGCAGGGCGGGCGTGTACTCCCTTATAAATACGGCGACAGCCGTTCTGAGCGCCCTTATAGGGTGGGGCTCGGGCTTTCTCTATGCGGCCGCTCCCCGCTTCATCTTTTACATTACAGCTCTTCTCCTGGGCCTCAGCATCCTCTCCATGCTCCTCCTCAAAAATGAGTAACGGGGACGTGAGTAACGGGGACGTGAGTAACGGGGACGTACACTTTTACTCATTTTGAGTAATGGGGACAGGTGAATCCAGTGAAGATTTGGGTCTTGAAATACCATATCAAACCCTGTATAATTGACAATGCCGTTAAAATATATATTTTCGAGGTGTAGCGCAGTTGGTAGCGCGCTTGGTTTGGGACCAAGATGTCGGGAGTTCGAGTCTCTTCACCTCGACCACGCTAAAAGCCCGTTGTCCGTAAGGATAGCGGGCTTTAATTGTTTTTCACCCACTGCCGATTTCACCATCAGGGGGATGATTTGTGGGATGGTTTGAGCGGGCAGAGTTTGCATAAATCTTTTGCTTTTGTAAAAACTCAGAATGTAACGTTCAGTCAGCAAAACCTCAGTGTTTTACGTTATATCTGAAACAGTCTGTTTGAATCAATATAGTGAAATTATCGGCCGTATGACCAGATTTGTGCTGCAGGGAGGACTAATCATGAAAAGATTATTTGTCATTATATTGGCATCAGTATTGGTTTTATCGTTACCGGCATGTTTCAGGCCAAGAAATGACACTAACGATAAAGCACCCAGCAACATAACGGATAAAAACAAGGACAATGCTGATACCGAAAAAGAAAAAAACAAGACTGAAGACAAGGATATCACTATAAAAGAACAGGTTATATATCAGGGAAATGATATTGTTGTTACTGTGAAAGGCTTTAATACGGAAAGTATTTTTGGGCCTGAAGTAAAGGTTCTCATCGAGAATAATTCCGCAAAAAATATAACCGTCCAGACAAGAAAAAGTTCGGTCAACGGCCTTATGGCAGAAACAATGTTCTCGGCAGAGGTAGCCGCAGGGAAAAAGGTAAATGACGCTATTACGTTTATGGCATCCGAATTAAAGGCTGCCGGTATCACAACAATAAAAGATATAGAATTTTCCCTGCATATTTTTGAAACTGAATCCATGGATAATATTGTTGATACCGATTTAATCAAACTGAAGACATCGGTGGATGATTCTTTTGTGCAGAAGTTTGATGATTCTGGATTCACAGCTTACAACGCGGACGGAATAAAAGTAGTGGTCAAAGAAATGAACAGTTCAGAAAGCTTTTGGGGATCCGATATATATTTCTATATTGAAAACAACACGGCCAAAGATATAACTGTTCAGGCAAGAGACGTATCGGTAAACGGCTTTATGATCGAGCCCAGTAGAGAGCGGAGCTTACAGATTCGAAACTGAAGTCACGGTTGACTTTCTCCCGAATTCCAAAGGGTTTGTACATTTAGGCAAAGGAAAACTCCTTCATGACATTAACGGATTTGTACTGGAGGGTGAATACGAAGGAAGCCCCTATTCGGTGTCAATAAGCGGCAAATCGCTGTATTCCTGCCATATTGAATACAATTATCTTGGAAAACATGGTGACTGTGTGGATCTTAATACCTTAACCGATACTTACTACATATATCCCAAGTGCGAGTACTTCTCTGTAACAAAGATTTCACTTGCTACTGAGGAGATATATAAGGTATGGCGGACAAACCCGGCGACATTGCTTCCTGTACCACAAAATGGCTAACCAATTTATCAGCTTGTTTAAGAGTCTCTTCTTCTTTTGACAGTTTGATATATAATAAACGGTACCAGGGCCAAAAGAAGCAAAAAGTATTTACTGCCGTATCGATTGACTTGACCGGAGATGCCAAATTGGAGAGGAATACTGTCCGGGAGGAAAAAAAGTGCAACCACCGCGGCAATCAACGGTAATACCAAAATAATGATCCCGAGCTTATCAATTTTCATGGTATACCTCCTTAGAAGGTTTTATATCTGTCTTAATTATACACTGTATTATACACTGTTATCACTTCTTTACTATTCGGGGCACCTGGATGAGGTTCTTAACATCCTCCTCAGTCCCCGTTGCTCATTTTTGTGGCTGGAGACAGAAGTCGTCCAGGGTACCCCAGCCGCCGGCATCACATTTTATGTAGGCGCCTATTGTAATGGTGCCGCTTGTCACGACTATGTCACGAATCTCGGGATTCTGCCATACCGCCCAGCCTTCGTTGGTGGTGGACGCCCTGTATTCCTTCCCGTCAGCAATGGCGAACAGGTACATGTCGGGATTCTTCGTATCCCCGCCCTGGTTGAACATGCTGAGGATGTATTTGCCCTCGGGAAGGCCGGTTATGGTCTGCTCCACCCGGAACTGGACGCCTGTGGCTGAGTAATAGTGCAGCGCTATATTACCCGTTTTGGCGTCTATGGCCTTGTTCTGGTAATCTGTATGCTTGCCGCCATATTCGGTTATCTTCCACATGGTTGTGTCCGGATCCTCAAAGCTTCCGTTTATTACGTAATTGAGCGGATTGATCTTCAGGTAGCACATGATTTCCGTGTCATTGGCCATACCTTTTATGACATAATCCCCGATTCCCTTTTTCACGGCTTCATCAAGGGCGGCCATATCCCAGGCCACATCCACCTCTTCCACGGTCCGGTCGTTGTATACGGCCTTGACGGTCGCCGGAAGGCTTATGGGAGTATCGATCATGGCAATGACATGGACATCGGGGATATCGTCTACCCGTCTTTCGGTTTGGGCTCCGGTCGAAAGATATTTGAAAACCTTGAGGGAGGGCAGAGGATGTCCGCTGAAATCGAAAAGGGCCTGGTTGTCGACGGCGCTTCCCCCGTACCATATGCCTGCATCATCGGGATCATATGAGGCTGCATAACTGGTAGCCCAGCCGCTGCCGTATTTTTCCCACACAGTCTTGTTTTTTTCATACTCATTGGCTGGTCCTACCGGGATCCATGCCGGTTCCCAGTAAAAATACCCTATACCCTGGGGCCCCACATCCACCACAGCCTGGACCACGTCCCTGATCTGGTGAGCCTGGCCCTGGACCGTTATGGGATAATTCAGTTCCTGCCTGGTCGGATCAGGAGCCGTATTCCCGAAGCCGTCGCCATCCTCCGCCGTGTAAACATAGGCATTCTCAGCGACCATGACTTTTTTGCCAGTGATCCCGGCGATTTCAGACAGGGTCTCGGTCAGGTTTTCAAGCGTACCGTGCCAGTATGGGTAATAGGACGTGGCAAAGACGTCATAATCCACATTAAAATTGCTGAGCGCCATCGCGCGCTTGATCATATTGTCCGATGACTCGGGATTGGTGTAATGGACGGCGATCAGGATGTTTTCATCGACTTCCCGAACGGCCCTGCTGCCCATGTTCATCAGCCGGCAAATGTTCCGTATGTTCTTTTCCCCGGCCATTGCCGTGTTAGTTTCGTTGCCCAGCTGTACCATGCCCACATCGACTTTTGCCTGCTTCAGTTTTTCAAGGCAATCCCTGGTGAACTGGTACAGAGCTTCGCATTTCGCGTCTATGTCTAGATCGGCCCAGGCTTTCGGCGCCATTTGCTTGGACGGGTCGGCCCAGAAATCCGAGTAATGAAAATCGACAAGGAGTTTCATCTTATATTTCGCAGCCCGTTTTCCGATCTCAATGGCGGTATTTATATCACAGTTCCCGCCGCCGTAGCCGTTTCCGTTTTCATCGTAAGGATCGTTCCAGACCCGCACGCGGATGTAATTCACTCCTGCTTCATGGAGGGTCCTGAAAATATCCTGTTCCTTTCCTTTGAAGTTATAGAACTTTACGCCGCTTTTTTCCAGCGCAAGCACGCTGGACACATCCACACCCAGGATAAAATCCGAAGGCAGCCCGTCTACCTTCTCGACCCATATTCCCGGATCCGTTTCCTTCGGGGAGCAGGAGGCCATAAGTACGAAAAGGGTCATGGCAAGCAACATGCAAAACACCTTTTTAACCATCCAGGGGCACCCTCCATTCAGCCTTTAGAACAGCTGACCTGAGTTCGCAGGCCCATTCCCCGTCGAATTCAGGCCAGGATTCCAGGTAGATATCGTCGGTCTTCCTGAGAGGCACTATATCGATGGTTATCTTTTCGGGGAAATCGAACCTGCGCAGGCTGATCTCCCATGGCTGGCCCGTATAGAAATTGTCAGCCGAAAAACAACCGTCAACGGACATTTTCGCCGTGTTGCCTACATAATCGATGTCCAGGAAATAATCGTTTGCAGTGGGATCCAACCCGCTGAAACTGATCTCGTATGAAAAATCGCTTACCTTTTTTATTGCCACCGACGGGTCCGAAACCGGAACCTTCATGCCATAGCAGGTGAATATCCCTTCACTGCCCAGTTTTTCAAAATTCCGCGGAACGAATGGCAGTTCCGGGAAACACTTTATAACAATGTCCCTGGTGGCCAGTATCTCGTAGCCGCTCCGGGAAGGTATGACGGGATTCTCGCTGATGACCAGGTATTCCCTGTCAAGGCGGATCTTCCAGGCGTTTAGGGCATCCTGCCTTGTTATGAGGTATTTCAGATCGGGCACGTCGTAGTTCCCGTAATAAATCGTCTCGCCGTTGATTTTGCACAGCGGGGTGGCAAGCCAGGCCCGGTTCTCCTTAATTGAAAAGGGAAAGAACATGTAGTCGCCGTTCCTTATGTCAATCGGCGGGAACCGGATGGCCTTTTCATCCGTCCCGACGGTCAGGGTCACGTTTTTATGCTCGGCCATATCGTAGCCGCGCTGGTAATTGTTTATGAAGATATAGCCCTCGTTTCCGTTATGTCTCACCGAGGTCCTCAGATCCGTCAGGTTGGAAGGCTTGAGGGGATTTTCATCTGGTATATATGCTACCATTTCGCACAGGGAACTTCCGAAATCATTCAGGAACAGCGCAAGCAGCTTAATTTCCCTGAAAGTATCCGAGATCTGGCCATATTCCCTGATGGGGGCGTTGAAATCGTAAGAAAGCTCGGGCAGATCGTTGGGATAGCCCGTGGCAGTGGATTCCTGCAGCGTGCTCAGCTTACCCATCGGATTGGTTCCGCCGTGGTACATGTAATAGCCCAACAGGTTCACGCCGCAGCCCAGCTTTACAAGGCTCATGGCGCCTATATCCCTTGCCGTGGCGACAGGCCTTCTGCGGTATGTTACCTGCAGACCGCCGCCGAGTTCCGCCATCAGGAACGGGAACCTGTTGATGTCGAAGGTGATTCCATGGCCCAGCTCATGGTCGCTGCCTATATTGTGGTCGTTCCGTTCATGGGTGAAAATATAGTTGGGATTTGGTTCCAATTTCGTTGTGCGCTTGTCCCAGGGCGCGTCGCAATACCCGCCCATGACCGGCAGAAGTCCTCCGGTAACGGCTCCGCCCCAGCCGGTAGCTGTAAAATACGGCACATCGAAACCCGTTTCGAGGGCTATGCTGTAAAGCCGCTTCATGTGTTCTTCACCGGCTTCGCCGGTCAGTCCGCCGCAATGGCCATATTCGTTTTCGATCTGGATGCCGATTATGGGGCCGCCGTCCTTATGTAACAGGCCCCGGACCTGATCAAATATCACGCTGTAGAATTTCTTTACTTCTGAAAAGTAAGCTTCATTGTTTTCCCTTACAGGAAATCCTTTTTTCAAAAGCCAGTCCGGGAAGCCCCCGTTCCTTACTTCACCGTGGACCCAGGGCCCAATGCGAAGGAAGACATACAGCCCCGCATCGGCACAGCACTGCACGAATCTCCTAAGATCCCTGTTTCCTGAAAAATCGTATTCGTTTTCGATTTCCTCGTGATGTATCCATATAGTATACGTGGATACTATGTTCACGCCTCCCGCCTTCATCCTGGCCAGGGATTCATCCCAGCAACTGCATGGGTAGCGGGAATAGTGGAATTCTCCCATTACCGGGAACCAGGGTTCGCCGTTTTTTGTCAGAAACCTATTGTTATATGAAAATGTATCCATAACGCACCTATTCCTTGACTGCTCCGCTGAGTGATGTAATCAGCATTTTTTGTGTGATGATGAAGAAAAATACGAATGGTATGGCAATCAGCAGGGAACCTGCCGCGAAGTTGGTGAACTCGTTTTTCTTGTCGGTGACGAAGTTGAACAGGCCAATGGCCAGGGTCTGCTTTTCAGGCGACCTGAGCACCATGGTCGGGAATATGAAGTCCATCCATGGGCCTACGAAACTGGTTATGGAAAGGAAAACCAGTATGGGCCTGATGATGGGAAGAATTATCTGTACAAACACCCTCAGGTTGCTCGCGCCGTCAATTATGGCAGCTTCGTCAAGGTTCTTTGAAACCTGGTCGAGGTAGCCCTTTACCAGCCAGATATTATAGGGCAGGTTGCCGGCTACGTAAATGAGCACCAGTCCCCAAAGCTGGTCTATGCCGCCGATTCTCAGGAGTATCACATAGATGGCGACCATGCCCACAAACGAAGGGAAAATCTGGAGTATGAGCATGGACATAAGCAAAGGCTTCCTGAAAGAAAACCTGAACCGGGACATCGCATAAGCGCCGAGAGAAACGAACAGCGTGGTCAGGAAAGATGTGGACAGGGCGACGATAAAGGTGTTCCTGAACCAGCGGGGATAGTCCGTATTCCTGAACAAATGCTCAAAATGCTCGGTAGTGAAACCGTCCGCAAATGGCAGGATGTTCAGCGACGCTATGCCTGTGCCGGGTGAGAAAGCCGCACTGACAACATAAACAAGCGGGTAAAGGGTAAAGAATACCGCTACCAGGAAAAACAGGTATACGACCGCTTTATTGATTGCCCTGACTACCGGATTATTCATTCTACCCCCTCCTTGAACGCGCGCGTCCTTCTGAAGTTATAAATTGCGAATGGAGCCAGCACCATGAATATAAGCACGGCCAGCACCGACGCGTAATGGTACTGCAGGAGATTTATGGTCAGCTTGTATATCCATGTGATGAGAAGATCCGTTCCCGCAGCCCCGGTGGTGGTCGAATCGGCCAGTGTCGGCCCTCCGCCGGTTACGAAGAAAATCGCGCCGAAATTATTTATATTGTGTGAAATGGACATGATGATGAGGGGAGTTGTCTGGTAAATCACAAGCGGCAGCGTGATGGATTTGAAGACCTGGAATTTGCTTGCCCCATCCACAACGGCCGCTTCGTAAATGTCCCTGGATATGGCCGTCATCGATCCGGTGACAAGCAGCATGAAATAAGGAAATCCTGCCCAGAGATTGACCAGCACGCATGTGAATTTTGCAAGCCACGGGTCGGACAGCCAGGGTATCACGTCCTTTATGATTCCGAGATGAATCAGGGTCCTGTTGACAGTACCGAAGCTCCCGTTCATCAGGTTGCGCCATACGAGCATGCTTATCACCGAAGGCACTGCATATGGAAGTATGAATATCGACCTGAAAACGGGTTTCAGCTTTATTTTGCTTTCATGAAGGACGACCGCCATCAGCATGCCGCCAAAGTAACAGGTGAAGGTGGCAAGAAAACCCCAGGCCAATGTCCATAGGGCAACCTTGCCGAAGGCCGATGTCCACGCGGTCTTTCCTGAAAACATATCGATGAAGTTCTGAAATCCCACCCAGTCGACAGTATTTTTGGGCGGTATATGGTCCGGAGCCGAATAGTTGGTAAATGCAACAAGAGCCGAGAAAACAAGCGGGACAAGAACGAAAAACAGGATCATGATGACGGTGGGCGCAAGGGCGAAAAGGGAAAAGGATTTTCCGGTAAGCTCGGAAAACGTGTGCCTGTTGCTTGTGAAAACCTTACTGTCACAGAATTTTTTATATTCTTTCAGCGCGCTCTTTACAGAAATCACATAAATGGCTATGAAAACAAAAATAACAGCCAGGGCCATGACACCGTCGATAAGCATGAATATCGAGTTGTCCCGAAGCTTGATGCTCACATCAGGTTGCGGTGAACCCAGTGTGATCAGACCATGTAAAGCTTTTACGAATTTAGGGATGTTTATGATGGCAATAACTTCGATCAGGGCAAAAAGTATGCCTTTCACATACTGTTTTAAATAAAGAATGTGCGAAAGCCCGCAAAACAAAATCGAGGTGATCAATACTTTGTTTTTATCGGACCCGTCAGCGCGAATAGTCACTGCAGCACCTCCTTCTGGCGATAAAAACCCGGCCGTCGGCGCGGATTTGGATGTCAGCCGCAAAAAAGGGAACGATAACGTCCCCTTTTTTGCGTATATACTCATTAATTGCCCAGGATGGCCCTGTCGCACGCGTCAAGTTCGCTTTGTACATCGGCGCCGTCCCAGATATTGGCGCTTGCAGAGTTCATGGCATTCCAGAAGTTGCTCATTTCAGGGATGGAAGGCATCGGGAACGCATAATCAAGCTGCTTAGTAAATGCCCTGACATAAGGACTGTCAACCTCTATGTCGGTAGCAGGAAGCGCTTCGGTTATATCAAAGCGGAGTTTCTGCATTTCGGGAGACATAAGGAATTCGGCAAACATGGCAGCTTCTTCGGGATGGTTGGAGTATGCCGAAACGAACATGGTCCTGGTTCCCGAGAATGAAGAAGCCGGTTCAGACTGTCCGGGAAGGCTCGGCAGAGGAGCGACGCCGAAATCTATCCCTGCATCTTTGAAAGGCTTGATGTTCCATGGGCCGGTTATGTACATTGCAACTTTGCCGGCCTTGAAGGCTTCGTCGCAGATCGAAGTCGTCAGGTCCGCTGCAGGAACATTCAGTATAGACTTCATTGACTGGAAGAATTTTATGCCATTCACTGCATCAGGAGTGTTCAGGTAAGTCTTTGTCGTGTCGGTGCCTGTCGGCCCGAAAAGACGGTTCCCGTTGGCTGTCGTAAAGAGTATGGTATAATAACCGTTGCCGACATCCATCATGAATCCGTACCGGTCACCGCTGTTGAATTTCTTTGCGAATTCCACGACTCCTTCCCATGTGGCGGGAACTTCGCTTTCGCTGATGAGCGCTTTGTTGTAGAACAATGCGTATGTTTCCGCTGATACGGGATAACCAACTATTTTTCCTTCATATGTAACGGCCTGTATGCAGGCGCCAAGAGCGTTCTGCTTTACATAATCGGGATTGGAAACCTCTTCGATGTGGCCTCCGCTTACAAGTTCGCCGATCTTATCATGCGGCGCGGCAAACACGTCGGGACCTACGCCGGCTGGACCGTCCAGCGCAATCTTTCCCGAGGAGTCGCCAAGTTCAACATTTACATACTTGATGGTAATGTTGGGGTGAAGTTTTGTGAATTCTTCTCCTGCCTTCTGGATGAATTCGTCCGGTCCGCCCGTGGATTCCCACACGGTCAACTCAATCTTTTCTGCAGAGTCTGACGGTTTCTGGGATTGAGTCGAGGTTGATGAAGTGCCTGGTGAAGAGCCTGTAGGTGCCGAAGGAGTGGAGGTTGATCCGCAGCCGGTGATGAATGCGGCCGTCAATAAGATGGCCATAAAGACTGTAAGCAGCTTTTTCATAGAAATCCTCCTCTAATTTCTTTAATTATTATATAATTTATTCAACATCGATGATGTTGAATTATATGACTGTCTTTGGTAAAATGTTGAGCAACCGGTTGCTCAACCTACACACTAAGAGTATCACGTTATATGTTATTTGTCAATAATTTGATTTATTACCATGACAGATGAATGAAAAAACCTTTATTTATAGCCAGAGGGGTGATCCATATCAGTGGAAAACCGCGCAACAAGCTTACTCTTGACGATATAGCGAAGGAACTTGGCTTGTCTAAAGCGAGCGTTTCACGTGTCATATCCGGCAAGGGACGAATCAGCGATCAAACCCGCGCGAGAGTCATGGAACATATAAAAAAGCGCGGATATCAGCCAAATCTCATTGCCAGGAGCCTCGCGCAGCAGAAGACCATGAATATAGCCGTGGTTCTGCCTGCCGATGGCAGCATCGTGGAAATGCCGTTTTTCCAGAACCTTCTCATCGGTATCTGCAATATTGCTTCAAAAAGCAATTATGATGTTATCGTGCTGACACAGGAAGAGAACGACATATCCCAGATAGACAGGGTGGTAAGGCATAAGAAGGTCGACGGCGTCATACTGACCCGTTCCATGGCCAGGAATATCGACGCCGAATACCTGGAAGAAAACGAAGTTCCTTTTGTGATGATCGGTTCTGCGACTGATAAAACGATCCAGATCGATCATGACCATGTATCGGCCTGCCGTGATCTGACGTCATCGGTGCTTTCGGGCTATGACAGGGATGCCCTGAGAGGACGTGTTGCGCTTATAGGCGGAGAAATGCAGTATATAGTTAACCAGAGCAGGCATACCGGTTTCCTGGAAGGGATCCGCTTGGTCGGATTATCCGAAGAAGATTACACTTTCTTCAGAATGGATTCCAAGGAAATGATCAGGGATGCGATTAGAGAGATAATAAAGAGAGAACAGAAGGTAATCTTTTGCTTTGACGACCTGATCTGCGAGAATGCTTTGCTTGAGCTTGGCAGACACGGTATCAGGGTTCCCGGGGATATCGAGGTTGCCTCCTATTACTGCAGCTATATAATTGAAAAACATTATCCCAGGATCGCCGCCATCAAGTTTGACGCAAAAATGCTTGGAGAAACGGCTTTCAATATCCTGGACGGAATGCTCAGCGGGCAGGAAGTGCCCCAGAAGACGCTTTTGGAATACAAGCTGGTCAATACCAGGTAGCGTCCTTTGTTCAGAGAGGACGTCGCTCTCGTGGAACGCTGGCTTGCAGCGGAGCATGTAAAACCATGTATCAGAGTGAAGCAGAGGGACGGTTCCTTTGCTTCATTCTTCTTTGATTAGTGTGCACTAAGTTCTTCATCCTGAGCGATGTGAAGACAGGGATTGTGCAGCTTTAGCCTGCGGCGATTTATCGCTCCGTGAATCGGCCCGGGATCCACGGAGCGACTGTTCCGCTGTCCATGCTCCGCTTTAATCACATGCCGGCACACCGCTTTATAGTTAAATAATTAATGCGAAAACATGCGCAGCAGTCTTAAGTAGTGGTTGGCTTCACGGAGGACGTGATCGCCCAGGAGCGGGATTATAATGGATCTTATCCTGCAGCTTATCAGCCCCTGTGTCCCTGCTTCCTTGAAATCCCTGATCTGCTGCGTCGCAGCAAGACTGTCTGCAGTGACCTTATCAAGCGGGACTGTACGGTTCAAGGCTTGTAAGGCTTCGTTTGTCAGCGCATCGAACATGTTCCCGAATTCATTGGCTTTAACGATCAGGTCATTTTCCGTGGGATCCAGGAGACCGCGGATGAACTTGGCGTGCTCGGCCATGATCCGGTTCCAGAAAGCTTCCTGCTCGTATGCTTCAAGTTCCGGGTTGACTTCGGCACGGCTCTGCAGCTTTTGCATGGTCGACAGGTACAGCTTTGCTTCTCTTAAGATGTGCTCGATGAGCAGCGGATAGTTCACCGTAAACAGCCTGCATGACAGAACCTCTGACAGGATACGTGTCTTGAAAGCTATAAGGCCTCTTACGAGTCTTATGGCATGGTCATTCAAAGCACGCACTCGCCGCTCGAGGGTGGGGCTATGAACCATACCGCCGCCAACAAGATCGGCTTCCGCTCTCGTTATTCCTGTTGCAAGGGGAACACCGCTCAAAAGGGCAGTCAACTGTTCGGCAGGCAGCGTATATTGGGTGATTACTTCGCCGGAGTCCAGCACATCCTGGTCAACCACTCCGTTTGACAGCGCGACCACTTCATTCATCATCCGGTCGAAAGCTCTCCGGAAAGAATCGGCCTGCTGGGCCAGGTTACTGTCTTTTGACGTAAAACCTGCTTCAAGGAAAAAAGAATGCTCTTTCATTATTCTCCCGAAAAACAGGTGCAATGCAAGAGACTGCTTGATGAAATCATTTACGGAAATCATACGGTCCTACTCCTAACACAGTTTGTTTTAGTAACTTGTACTTCATCATATGTTTTTCAGGTCCGATATGTTATTTTTGTAACCATATTGTCCCTTGATTTTGTAATACTGCATTACGACAAGACTTTACAGCGATTTGAGTTACGAAACGGCGGACCGATTTAAGTCGCATGCAGTTACGACTATTTGCAAATACTGAATAAACAAGTATGGATAATTGTACAGGAAGATGATTTTCTTAAGTCTTGCGAGGGGACAATTATGAACATGAAATTCGACAGGGTATACTATGAGCCCGACGCGCTTAATTATGAACTGGGCAAAAAGCTGCAGGTCAAATACAAGGATTTGCCCTGGGTGGAAATCGAGAACCATAACCGCATTCCGGAGCTGACCGCTTCCGCCAACCGGGACTTTCCGAAATTAAAAAGGCTTCTTATTATAGGCATCAGGAAAACACACAAGTATGTGCCTAACCATAAGGTTTCGGACTGGCTGGTGCCATTTACCTCATCAGGCTGCAGGGCAATGTGCCTGTATTGCTACCTGGTATGCAATTACAACAAGTGTTCATACATGCGCCTGTTTGTCAACAGGGAACAGATGCTGGACAAGCTGATCAGGAAATCTTATGAGGGAAATCCGCAGACCTTTGAGATAGGGAGCAACAGCGACCTGGTGCTGGAAAACACCATAACAGGAAATCTCATTTATACTATTGAGCGCATCGCCCGGGAAGGGCGGGGCAAACTCACTTTTCCGACCAAGTTTGATATGGTGGAGCCTTTGCTTGGCTTGGAACACAGGGGTAAAACAATATTCCGGATGAGTTTTAATCCCGAAAAGATAATTCAGCGTATTGAACTGGGAACCTCCCCGCTGGAATCAAGGATCCGGGCCCTAAATGACGTCGCGGAAGCCGGGTATCCCGTGGGACTGCTTATCGCGCCTGTGATACTTGTACCCGACTGGAAAAAACAATATGGGGAACTGATAGAACAGCTGTCTGATGAATTGAGCCCAAAAGTCAAAAAAGAAGGGTTTATCGAGATAATCCTTATGACATACAGCTTTGTGCATAACGCCATAAACACCGAGGCATTCCCGAACGCCGCAAAATTGCTGGATAAGGAAAAGATGACCGGACGGGGACGCGGAAAATACAGTTACCGCAATGATGTCAGGGAAGAAGCAGAAGTATTTTTGAGAGATAAACTGTCACAACACCTGGGAACCATGCCAATCTGGTATATATCATAAACAGATACCCATGCACAAAATCCAGCCGGGATGATATGGAATAAGTGTAACATTTACTAATATACTTTGATGCGGATTTGTGGTAGTATTAATAGCCGTATGTTATTTTTAAAGTTAAAAAGTTAAAAGGATAAATTAAAAGTAAGAATATAAGCAAATAAAGGCAGGTTTAGATAAAAAATGAGGAAAACCAAGATCATATGCACTCTCGGTCCGGCAGTAGATGATGAGAGTATTTTAAAAATGATAATTGAAGAAGGCATGGATGTTGCCAGGCTCAACTTTTCCCACGGAAGCCATGAGGAGCACCTGAAACGTGTCGGGATGCTCAAAAAAGTCCGCCGGGAAGTTGGAAAGCCTGTCGCGCTGATGCTTGACACAAAAGGTCCCGAAATCAGGCTCGGCAGGTTCAGAGAGGGAAGCGCAGCCCTTAATGCAGGCGACAGGTTCATACTGACTGCCGAGGATGTTCCGGGAACCAGGGAAAAGGTATCAATATCTTACATAGATCTGCCCCGTCATGTTAAAAAGGGTACACGGATCCTTATCGACGACGGGCTTGTGGAACTGGTAGTTACAGATACCACCGATACCGACATCATCTGTGATGTCATTAACAGCGGTGTTATCAAAGACAACAAAAGCGTCAATATTCCGGGCATCAGAATGGACATGCCATACCTGAGCGAAAAGGACATTCAGGATATCAAGCTTGCAATCGAGCATGATTTTGACTATATTGCGGCTTCATTTACAAGAAGCGCTTCGGATATAATCGAGATCAAAAAGCTTCTTGAGGAAAACGGAGGCCAGGACATACAAATCATCGCAAAAATCGAAAACGGGGAAGGCGTGGAAAACATCGACGAAATACTCATGGCTAGCGACGGCATAATGGTAGCCAGGGGCGACATGGGAGTGGAGATAGACTTTAACGAACTGCCCAGGATCCAGAAGCTGCTTATCAAAAAAGCCATGTTCCACGGCAAAAAATCCATCACGGCAACCCAGATGCTTGATTCGATGATATCAAAGCCCAGACCTACGAGGGCGGAGATCAATGACGTAGCCAATGCTATTTATGACGGAACCAGCGCTATCATGCTGTCAGGAGAGACGTCAATAGGAAAGTATCCCGTGGAAAGCGTAAGGATCATGGCCAGGATAGCCGAAAGCACCGAGGCGGCCATCCATTACAAAAAGAGGTTCCGCCAGATGGAACTCACCGAGTCCACATCGAATGTCACCAATGCCATCAGCCATGCGACCTGCACCACGGCTCATGACCTTGATGCGGCCGCAATAATCACCCTAACTGTATCGGGGACCACGGCGAGGATGATCTCGAAATTCCGGCCCGCATGCCCGATAATTGCCTGCACGACGAGCGAAAAGGTCTGCAGGCAGCTGTCCATGTCCTGGGGAGTAGTTCCCGTCCTGTTTGAAGAAAAACAGAACAGTGACGAGCTTTTTGAACATGCCGTGGAGAAAGCCGTAGAAACCGGGCTGGTCAAAAGCGGGGACCTTGTGGTGCTGACGGCGGGATTGCCCCTCGGGATACCCGGCATGACCAATATCCTGAAAGTCCATATAGTAGGGGACATACTTCTTAAAGGAACAGGCATCACCCAGAAAACAGCGGTGGGGACGCTCTGCGTATGCAAGAATGAGGAAGAAGCCCTGGCGAAGTTCAACGGCGGGGAGATACTTGTCATACCCGAAACCAGCAACAGGCTCATGAGCCTGTTAAAAAGGGCCAGGGGCATAATCACGGAGAAAGGCGATATCACGTCCCATGCCGCGATCGTGGGCCTAAGCCTTGACATTCCGGTTATCTGCGGAGCCGAACATGCTACCGATCTTTTGCGTAGCGGGATAACCGTTACCATGGATGCCTCTGCCGGTGTTGTGTACCCGGGCGTCAAAGAATAATTCCGGAGAAATACGTGTACTGACAAAGTGAGACAGCAAGCCGCAGTTCCCCCCTATTGATAAAAAAATATCAATTATAAATCCACTTATAAGAAATATATGGTGGCATTCGAACAGGAATTTGAAGGGGTCGAGACCCTCTCGGTGATAATAAGGGTTGTAAGTACGCTTATCGCGCTGCTGACTGTCGTGGTCATAAGCCATGATTATTACAGGTCAAGACCTCGCTGAACTTATCAAACGTGTGTCATAGGGAATAATTCATTTCGTTGAGTCCGGGATGCCATGCAGGTGTTCCGAAGCCTCGGCCTCTGCTTTGGTGCGGTGTACAGTCCCGCGGGGATGCTGCGGAGGCGCATAGACAGAGTACAGCTTGATGGGTATATTGCCTGTGTTTATTAAATTATGCCATTTTCCGGCAGGTATGATGAAAGCGTAGCCTTCCCTCACATAAGCCCGAAAATCAAGAGCCTCTCTATTGTCTCCCATCAGGACGAGACCCTGACCCTGCTCGATACGTATAAATTGGTCCAATTCCGGATGGACCTCGAGCCCGATATCTTCACCGACATTTATGCTCATTAGCGTCAGCTGCAGGTGTTTTCCTGTCCATAAAGCCGTTCTGAAATTGTTATTCTGCTTTGCTGCCTGTTCAATATTAACAGCAAAAGGCGATGGACCATAATCAGAAAGCCTGATTTCCCCAGTATATTGATAAGGAGCAGGAGTGTAAGGCGGCATGTTGGTTACATAAGGATAATTATTTATGGGCGTATTGTAATATGTGCTTCCCGGACCATAAGGCTGCCTTGCGTTATAGTCGTAATAATATGGAATAAAAAAAGAATGATTATAATAATTATTCAAACGGTTCATTCCTTCCGTATGCTTATCCACTATATCATATGATTCATTGCATCCCGGTGTTATTGTTCCGGCTGAAGTTGTCAGAATAACTGTTCCTGCGACAATCTGTAATAATTGCGGATGTTTTTTACCATACTTAGTATATGGAAAACACGGTGCGATGAGGGTGATGTATGTCCAGTGGCGGCAAAAGGCTTTATAAATCCCTGGATGATAATATAAGCGAGATAAAGCAGATATTCCGCGATGACGACGGACTCGTAATAAGATCTTTCCGCAACCGGGATAATCCCATTTTTAAATTCTGTGTTTTGTTCATTGAAGGCATGACGGACAATAAACTCATTGATCAGTATATCATCCAGCCGGTGATCCAATACCCTATTCCCGGGTATCTCGTAGGGGATTTGGACGTGATATCGGAACAGGTTGTGCTTTCCCATAATGTAGAAAAAGTATGCGATTTTGCAGACCTGGCGGAAAGGATTCTTCGCGGGGAAAGCATATTGCTGATGGAAAGGTGTGATAAAGCGCTCGCTTTAAGTACCGAGGGCTGGAAGTCAAGGGATATAACCGAGCCGGAAAGCGAAAAAGTCCAGAGAGGCCCGAGAGAAGGTTTCGTTGAAGATATAAATACCAATCTGACCATGATCCGAAGAAAGCTGCCGACAACCAATCTGAAAGTCAGAAACATGATTATCGGCAAGCAGACGAGGACAAAGGTGAGTATTTGTTATCTTGATGACATTGCCAATAAGGACATTCTCAATGAACTGATCAACCGGCTTGAAAAAATCGATTTCGACAGTATCCTGGACTCGGGTTTCATTGTCGAATTTATAGAGGATTCTCCCTACTCGCCGTTTGATACGGTCGGAAGCACCGAGAGGCCTGATATTGCTGTCGCGATGATGCTTCAGGGGCATATAGTCGTGGTGGTGGACGGAACTCCGTCTGTACTTACGGTGCCTTTCCTGATGAATGAGTATTTCATTACCAACGACGACTATTATATAAATTTCTATTTTTCATCGGTAAGCAGGATTGTAAGGGTAATCAGTTTTTTTATTACGGTTCTTTTACCTGCCTTTTATGTGGCTATCCTGACCTATCACCAGGAAATGATCCCATCTCCCCTTCTGTTCAGCATATCGGCGGCAAGGGAAGGAATACCTTTCCCAACGGTTGTCGAAACCCTGGGGTTGCTTGTTGTTTTTGAAATATTGCGTGAAGTGGGTATGAGAGTTCCCATGCAGATCGGCCAGTCCCTCAGCATACTGGGAGCTGTTGTCCTGGGCACTGCCGCCGTGGAAGCCAGGCTTGTAAGCTCATCGGTTATCATAGTCATCGCTCTTACCGGCTTGACGGGAATAATGTCAATAAAGATAAAGGGTCCGGCTATACTGATCCGATTTTCTTTCGTATTGCTGGCGGGATTCCTGGGACTTTACGGGATAGTCTGGGGAATAATAGTCGTGACTCTTCATTTGTGTTCCCTCAGATCCTTTGGTGTCCCATACATGATGCCCTATACCTCTCTCAAGCCGGGCGAAGTCGCTAACACTATCATAAGGGCTCCCCTCAGGTTTCTGAATAAAAGGGATAAGTTTGTGTCAGGAGAAAACAAAATGAAAATGGAGGAAAAGGACATCTCGAAATGAAAAGGCTTTTACTGCTTCTTTATGTGATCATGTTTATCCCGTCTACGACGGCCTGCTGGGATTCCAGGGAAGTTGACAAGTTTGCCATTGTAACAGGTATGGCTGTCGATAAAACAGAACAGGGCAAATACCTGGTGACCTTTGAAGTAGCTGATTTCATCCAGTCATCGGAGGGGCAGACAATAAAGTCAATATTGATAGAATCGGAGGGGGAAAGTATATTCGAAGCGGCACGGAATGCCCTGAACATAAACGCGCCCAGATTATATTTCGGGCATACTACTGTCGCAATTTTCAGCAAAGCGGTAGCCCGGGAAGGAATGCTGAAAGTACTGGATTTTTTCCTGAGAGATGCCGAGCCCAGGCTGAGCATAGATCTTTTTATTTCAGAGGAAGAAACAGCAGGTGAAATATTAAGGACCAAGCCACTGACTTCAGAGTTTGTTGCTGTTGAAATAACAGACATAATGGATGAGCAGAAAAACCTTTCAAAAGCCCTGGCGGTACCTGCGTACAAGTTTATAAACGCCATGACCGGGGAAGGCATATCAGGGATTATGACTTCCTTACGCATAACGGAAAACAATGGGGAAAAAAATGTGAAAACAAGTGGAACTGCAGTTTTCAAAAATGACAGGCTCATTGGTTTCATCAATGAGGAAGATACCTTTGCCCTGAGTTTTATCCTTGATGAGGTAAAAGGCGGGGTCCTGGTGGTTGATGTCGGAAATGAAGAGAAGATGTCCCTGGATATAGTGAACAATATAACAGACGTCAAGCCTGCCAGTGAAAACGGCGAACTTTCGGTAAAAGTGAAATTAAAACTGAAAGTTGCGCTGATCGAGCATAATTCCGCAAGGAATTTCAACAATAAGGAAGGAAGGGAAGCCCTGGTGAAAATGGCCAGGGAGCAGCTAAAAAACAGGATTGAAGGCATAGTGAAAAAAATTCAGAATGATTTCGGGGCAGATATATTCGGCTTTGGCGACCTGTTTTACCGGGACCTTCCGAAAGTATGGAAAGAGGTAAGGAAGGAATGGGACGATATTTTCAAAAATTTAAAGGTGACAGTGGAACCTGAGATCAAACTCACACATACAGGCTTGCTGCTGGAACCTATCGAGATTGGTGACTGAAAAATGTATGTAACTTTGAGCATATTGATCATAAGCCCTCTGTTTGTGATTATTGATCTTATACCACTTTACAGGAAGAAAGAGTGGGCAGGTTTCTTCCTGTTTGGTATCATGCTCGTATTTTCCATTGTCCTTGCGGTAATTATGGATCTCAGGGTGGATGTGCCAAGCCCTGCAGAGCCCATAAAAAGGATAATAACGTTTATTGTCGGACCAGTGGACCAGTAAAAAGGGAGAAACGAATGGGAAAAGAAGTCGTAAACCAAAAACAGGCTATTACTATCATGGCGACATTTATTATAGGAAGCAGCACCATTCTGGGCTCCGGAGTGAAAGCGAAACAGGATGCATGGTTAGCCATCATCATTGCCATGGGTATATTTAGCCTGGTAATCCCCATTTATGGCAGGATATGCAGCATCTATCCCGGGAAAAACATTTACCAGGTAATGGAACTGCTGCTCGGTAAAGTGGCCGGCAAGATTATATCCTTGCTTTTTGTATGGTATGCCTTCTTTCTCGGCGCCCTGGTAATCAGGGATATTTCAGAGTTTGCCCGCACCGTTTCCCTGCCGGAGACCCCGGAATGCATTTTCGCGTTTTTTGCTGTGCTCCTTATGATATTAACAGTAAGAGGAGGGGTGGAATTACTCGCCAGGTTCCTCGGGATATTCTTTCCCATATATATTTTAATGATCCTTACGGTTACCTTTGTATCGATACCGTTTTTTGAACTTAAGAACCTGAAGCCTTTTTTGTATGATGGGATAAAGCCCGTGCTCGGCGCTTCGCTTGAGGTGTTCAGTTTTCCCTTTGCAGAGACTGTATTATTCGTATGCATTCTGGAGCATCTCAGAAAAAACGGCAGTCCATACAAGACCTATTATGTTTCGATGCTGATAGGAGGAGCTATATTACTGATAATCTCTGTGAGATCGATCCTGGTCCTGGGATTCCCTATGTGGCAAATGCAGAATTTCGCTTCCTATGCAGCGACCCGCCTGATAAGGATAGGGGATTTTTTCCAGAGAATAGAGGCTTCAGTGGCGATAGTTTTCATTATAAGCGGATACACAAAAGCTACCATTTGCCTTTTCTCAGCATGCAAAGGGATCGCCAGTATTTTCAACATCAAGGAGTATAAGCATATTGCTGCTCCCATTGGAATACTGATGACCCAGCTTTCCATAATCGTATATGATAACGGCGCCGAATTGGCCGAATGGGCAGCAACCATTTATCCCTATTTCGCATTTCCTTTCCAGGTCATCATCCCACTGATCATATGGATAATCGCCGAGATCAAAATAAGAATGCAGAAAGCTTCCCCCTCGCAATCTGTGGAAGAAAAATCCGTTTCATGATAAAATTTAATAAACACATTCCAAAAATAAATACGGAGGTCGGGCTATGGCATTCAAGCTTAAACCGGGTCTATTGCTGGGAGCGGCATCCGCCGCAACGCAGATCGAAGGGGGAGAACTGAACCACTCCTGGAACGACTGGTATGCCAGGGGCAGGATAAAAGACAGGTCCAATCCGGCAATCGCAAACGACCATTATAACCGATGGAAAGAAGATGCCGATCTTATGGCGTCGATGGGTCTTCAGATCTATCGATTCGGTATAGAATGGGCAAGGATCTGCCCGACAGAGGACACGGTGGACGAAAATGCAATATCCCATTATCGCGAAGAGATATCATATCTTAAGGAAGAAGGCATAAAACCGCTTCTGACCATACACCATTTCACCAATCCCATGTGGTTTGAGAAAAAAGGCGGGTTTACGAAGGCAGAGAATATCAAGTATTTCCTCGACCTGGTGGCCCTTGTGGTAAAATCCTTCGGAGACTTGGTATCAGAGTACATAACGATAAACGAACCGAATGTCTATGCCACAAGTTCCTATTTCTTCGGCGACTGGCCTCCGGGGGAGAAATCTTTCGGAAAAGCTGTAAAAGTCATGTCAGTTATGGCGGCATGCCATATCGAAGCATACAAGCTGATCCATAAGATGAGAAAAGAAATGGGATACGATGACACGAAGGTCAGCTTCGCAAACCATGTAAGAGTGTTCGATCCGGAAAATCCCGGGAACCTGAAGCACAGACTGACGGCTTATCTCCTGAACAGGTTTTTCCAGGACGCGCTGTCCGAAGCCATGTACCTTGGCAGATTCAAATGGCCCATCAGGAAGGTCATGCCTGTCGAGCCAGGTGAATACTGCGATTTCATAGCCATCAACTATTATACCCGTACGACAGTTTACAGGTTTGGCGACGGGGTAAAAAAAGACGCTCCCAAGAACGATCTTGGCTGGGAAATTTATCCCGAGGGCCTTATCCGCTGCGCAGAAAGGCTTTATGAAATAATCAGGCGTCCCATCTACATAACGGAGAACGGGACCTGCGACAACAGGGATATATTCCGCTGCAGGTATATATATGATCATCTCAAAGTCATCTGCGACTCGGAACTTCCTATAGAGCGTTACTACCACTGGTGCTTCTGTGACAATTTCGAGTGGCTGGAGGGTGAAAGCGCCAGGTTTGGCATCGTTTACGTGGATTACAGGACCCAGGCCCGTACCATAAAAAGATCGGGCGAGTTCTTCTCTGAAATCATCAGGGCTGGCGGTGTTACCCAGCAGATGTACGATGAGTATGTAAAGAACCAGCAGTACCATCATTGAGATGAGATGCGGGATGTCAGTAATATAAGAGACAGCCGGCGGTAAAAGAGGGAAAGATGATGATTACATGTAAAGACAAAGTCTTCAGGCTTGACACTTCAAACACCACTTACATGTTCCGAATCACCGGGTTCGGCCACCTCGAGCATGTTTATTACGGGATCCTGCTCGATGAAGAGGATTCGGCCGATGTCATGGCCTGGAAAACCACGGTTCCCGTCAGCGGGGTAAATTATGACGAGTCTGACAGGATCTACAACCTTGACATAATGTGCCTCGAATGGTCCGACAACGGGCGCGGGGACTACCGCCAGAGCCCGTCGGAACTTATGATGCCCGATGGCACCTTTGTCAGCGACTTTATCTATCATTCCCACAGGATCGTTGATGGCTCTGTTCCCATGAATACCCTGCCGTCTTCATACGGCGGGGATCAGACCCTTGAGATCACGCTGAAAGATACTACCTCGGAAATATATCTTGTCCTTTACTATACCGTATACGAAAAAGCGGACTGCATCACCCGCAGGGCCGTCCTGAAAAATGAAAGCGACAGCCCTCTGGTTATCCGCAGGCTCATGAGCATGATGGTGGACCTGCCCGACGAGAAGTTCCGGATGTATACCCTCGACGGAGGATGGATCAGGGAAGCGCACCTTCATGAAAGGCCCGTGGAATACGGTATTATAATAAATTCGTCAAACACCGGTACCAGCAGCAACCGCCACAATCCGGCTTTCATGCTGGCAAGCGACATCGCCACCGAGGACTATGGTCATGTATACGGTTTTAACCTTGTTTACAGCGGGAACCACTATGGCAGCGCCGAAAAAAGCGCCAGGGACATAGTCCGGGTTTCCGCCGGCATAAACCCCCATCTTTTTGAATGGACACTGTGCGGGGGCGAAGCCTTTGAAACTCCCGAAGCGGTCCTTACCTTCAGCGACGGGGGATTCAACGGCATGAGCCGTAACATGCATGCTTTTGTTAATGATCATATCGTAAGGGGCCAGTGGAAAGGAAAAGAACGTCCCATATTGTTCAACAACTGGGAAGCCACCTTTTTCGATTATAACGAGGGGAAACTGCTTCAGCTGGCCAAAACCGCGAAGGAACTCGGGGCCGAGCTTTTCGTCCTGGACGACGGCTGGTTCGGGGAAAGGAACAGTGACGAGGCAGGCCTTGGCGATTACGACGTCAATAAAAAGAAATTTCCCCGGGGTCTCAGGCACTTCGCTGATAAAATACGTGAAATGGGCATGGATTTCGGGCTATGGTTCGAGCCCGAAATGGTCAACCCCGACAGTAAGTTATACCGGGCCCACCCTGAATATGCAGTAACTCACCCGGACAAAAAGCCTGTGCTTGGAAGGAACCAGCTGGTGCTGGACCTTTGCAGGAAAGAGGTCCGGGATTACATAGTCGAAAATGTAGGCTGTATCATTGATGAAGCCGGTGCCTCCTATGTCAAGTGGGATATGAACAGGAATATTTCAGAGGCATGTTCTCCCGCCCTGCCGAAACAGGGAGAGTTTTATCACCGCTATATAATGGGCCTTTACGATATCCTTGGCCGAATATTTGAAAAAAGGCCCCATATCCTTCTTGAGAGCTGTGCCAGCGGAGGAAACAGGTTCGACCTGGGAATGCTCTGTTACAGTCCTCAGATATGGACATCCGATGACACCGATCCCATCGAGAGACTGAAGATACAGGGAGGTCTTTCTTATTTCTATCCTCCCTCCGCCATGGGAGCCCATGTTTCCCAGTCTCCCCATCAGCAGACCCTCAGGGATACTCCCCTGTCCACCCGTTTCAATGTTGCGTGCTTCGGCTGCCTCGGGTATGAACTGGACCTGAGATTCCTTACCCCCGAGGAGAAGAAAGAGATAAAGGAGCAGGTGGAATTTTACAGGAAATACCGTAAAGTGTTCCAGTATGGCAGGTTCACGCGGGTCAGGGATGCCGCGGGAAAAGACAATAAAGTAATCTGGCAGTCTACAAGCGATGACGGGGAAATAGCCCTCACAGGCTTTTTCCAGACCATGACCAATGCGGCCGAAAGTGATGACAGGCTTATCGTAAAAGGGCTCAAACCCGGCAGATATACGGTAAGGACACGACCCCAGCGCCTGTTTATCAAGCGCTTCGGCGGGCTTATGAAGCATGTCCTTCCCGTGGAACTGAATCCTGACGGGTTCATCATGCGCATGGCCAACCGCCTGTACAGCCTTGCAGACTGCGTGGAGGAGTACGAATGCTCCAACAGGGCCCTTGAGGCCGGTATCCCGCTGAAAAGCCAGTTCATGGGCACCGGGTACAATGAGAATGTACGTATGCTCGGGGATTTTGGTTCAAACATCTATATTACCGCTTCACGATCCCCGGACTGTGAAAACTAAGTTTTAAATCGCATGCAGGCACGCCGCATACAGGTATACCGTTTTAAATTAAACTGGGCAAACCGGAATCAATAATCCCGTGGGGGAGGAGGAATCGCCATGACTTACACGAGAAACCGTTATACCTTTGGCCTTGGTACCATAGGCAGGGACATGCTCTACTCATTGGTGAGCATGTATTTTGTTTTCTACCTGACAGATATTCTCAATCTTCCTGACTCGACCATGTGGCTGATGACAGCAGCCCTGACCGTGCTGAGGGTTTTCGATGCCCTGAATGATCCCATAATGGGTGTCCTGGTTGACAATACCCGGTCCCGGTGGGGCAAGTTCAAACCCTGGATCCTGATCGGCGGTGTTGTAGGGGGAATCCTGACAGTGCTGCTTTTTACCGATTTCGGACTGAAAGACGCAAGGTATGTTATTGTTTTCATTATTATCTACCTGTTGTGGGATATCGCCTATGGAGCCAATGACATCGCTTACTGGTCGATGCTTCCTTCTCTGTCCATAGACCAGAAGGAGCGGGAAAAGATCGGGTCCATCGCAAGAATATGCGCCAATGCGGGTATGTATGTGGCTGTAATCGGCATACCGGTTATAGGAAGCGCCATGGGCAACAGCACAAACGCATGGTTTCTTATCGCTGTCGGTGTAGTGGTCCTTTCGCTGCTGTTCCTGTGCTTCACCCTTTTCGGCGTTAAGGAGGATCGCTCCATAAACGTAAAAGTGGAAACCACATCACTTAAGGAAATGTTCAGCGTTCTTCTGAAAAACGACCAGCTCATGTATACGGCTATTTCTATGGCGCTGTTCATGATTGGATATGCGACCACGACGGGATTTGGGCTGTATTTCTTCAAGTATGCGTTTAAAGATGAGGGAATGTATCCTGTTTTTGCAGGAATCCTTGGTGTGACACAGCTTTTGTCCATCTCGGTATTCCCGCTGTTCGCCAATAAGTACACCCGGAAGCAGTTGTATACCTTCGCTACCGTCCTGGTGGTTGCCGGGTACATAATATTCTTCTTCTCGCCTATGAACATGATACCAATAGGCATATCGGGCATCCTCCTTTTCATAGGGGAAGCTTTCATCCAGGTTCTCATGCTGATGTTCCTGGCCGATACGGTGGAATACGGCCAATGGAAAATGGGACGCCGCAATGAAAGCATTACGTTTTCGGTTCAGCCCCTGATCAATAAGATCGGAGGCGCTTTATCGAACGGAATAGTCGCTGCGACTGTAATCATATCCGGTATCAACGAGGCCCCGACTCCCGATGACGTAACCGAAACCGGGATCCTTATAATGAAAATATCAATGCTGATCCTTCCCCTTGTCTTCATAGTGGCCGGGTACCTGGTCTACAGGGCAAAATTCAGAATAGACAAAGAGCTGTTTGACAAGATAGTATCAGACCTGAAGGAACGCGGCGACATAGCACGGAATGAGTAACGGGGACGTATACTTTTACTCATTTTGAGTAATGGGGACAGATCTATAACTGTTATAAAATGTTATCCTATCTGAGCGAAGCGAAAAATATAGCAGTATCCGCCTCGCGCTGCAATGACTACCTGGAATGAAGGAGGCTTATCAATGCTGACGGAAAACAGTAAGATAAAAGACCTGATAACCCATCCCATCGGAAAGGATATAATCAGGAAAATAATGCTCCAGAAGGGCAAGAAGGAAAACATGCTTGCAAATCCGCTGGTCGCCAATATGAAACTGAAAACACTTCCGAAACTTACAGGAGGATTGATCGACCAGGGATTCATCAACGCTATCCTGGAAATCATGAACAGCGAGCCCGATGTTCCCAGGTCCGGGAATGGGCCGGTAAAGCCTGCCTGGTGGAAAGAAGCCGTGTTTTACCAGGTCTATCCCCGAAGCTTCAAGGACAGCAACGGTGACGGCATCGGAGACCTGGGAGGCATCATCGAAAAGCTGGATTATATAAAAGAACTTGGCGCCGACGCCATATGGCTGTGTCCGATCTATGACTCTCCCAACGACGACAATGGCTATGACATCCGCGATTACAGGAAGATAATGGCCGAGTTCGGCACCATGGATGATTTTGACAGGCTCCTTGAGGCTGTTCATGCGAGGGGCATGAAACTTATCATGGATCTTGTAGTTAACCATACATCGGACGAGCATGAATGGTTCCGGAAGGCAATTGAAGAGCCCGGTTCAAAATACGGGGACTTCTATTTCTTCCGCGACGAACCGAACAACTGGACATCCTATTTCGGCGGAAGCGCGTGGAAATACATCGAGGAGAGGAACCAGTACGCCCTGCACCTTTTTTCGTCAAAGCAGATGGACCTGAACTGGGAAAACCCGGAACTCAGGAAAGAGATCATAGATATGGTGCGCTGGTGGCTGGAGAAGGGCGTTGACGGGTTCAGGATGGACGTTATAAATTACATTTCCAAGCGTCCCGGGCTTCCCGACGGTCATCCCGGAATCGGAGCGCTCATGGGCATTTATGGTGTGGAGCATTATTTCTATGGTCCAAAGCTCCACCAGTACCTGCGCGAGTTGAAGGCAGAGGCGTTCTCCCCGTACAATGCGTTCTCGGTGGGCGAGACGCCGGGCATCGGCATGGAAATGGCCAAGCTCCTTACAGCCGACTACAGGAACGAGCTTGACATGATATTTTCCTTTGACCACCTTGAAAACCCGGGTAAGGGCAAGTTCGACGATTACCGCTATGACCTCAATTATTTCAAGGAATACATGATCGATTGGATGGAGAATTACGGGACTGCCAGCCAGATGTCGCTGTTCTATGAAAACCACGACAACCCGCGCATGGTGTCAAAGGTCGATCCGGATCCGAAATACAGAAATGTGCTTGCGAAACTCCTTGCGGTCATGCAGCTTACTCTTCGCGGGACCCCGTTCATTTACCAGGGACAGGAACTGGGCATGGCAAATAAGAACTTTACGTCGATTAACCAGCTTCGCGATATAGAAAGCATTAACCTGTACTCAGAATGGAAACAAACCATGGGCGAAACGGAAGCATTCAAAAAAATACTGGCGGGTACCCGCGACCATGCGAGGACCCCGATGCAATGGTCTTCAGGCAAGTATGCCGGGTTTTCCGATGCCGAGCCCTGGATAGGCAACGATGATGACCATAAAGCCTGCAATGTGGAAGACCAGATGAAAGACGAAGACTCTGTCCTGAATTTTTACCGGAAGATGATCAGGATACGGAAGGAGCATCAAGCCCTAATTTATGGCGATATTGAGATAATCAGCAAAAAGACGGCGGACCTGTTCACATATTATCGCAAAGACGGGAATGAGACTTTATTCATCGAATGCAACCTGGGAAGGAACACCATACGTCGCCCGGGGAACCCTCCCGCGGGATCAAGGCTGATCTCCAATTACCCGGATACTGACAGCCGCTGCTTAAGGCCTTATGAAGCTGCCGTCTGGAAAGTGTGATGTGCCACGGGGACGGTTCTGTTGGCACACTTGTGCCAAAGGGACAGTCCTTTGTGCAAACGGGGACGGAGGTTTTTACACATTATTTTATTCCAGGGATTCGAAGGACCAAAATGTAGGGGCGACCAATGGCCGCCCGAAAAGCGGGCGTGCTAATAGCACGCCTCAACATAGTTCTGGTCTTCTATGCACCCCGGATCAGTCCAGGCTGAACTCAACAGTCTTGGTAAGCTGGCCTTTGTCTATTTCTGTTCCCTCGGACTCGTAGGCCAGGATGGTGATCTCGGCTTTGTATTTGCCCGATGTGAGCTTAACGCCGTCCTTATTGGTCATATCCCATTCATCCTGCCATTTGAGGGATTCACCCGGATTTATAGTCCTGTTGACAAGCATCATGGTAAAGAATTTACCGTCTGAATACCTGTAAACTTCATTGCCTGATTCATCGGTTATCACAAGCTCAAACTGCTGTCCCGAAGAAAAAGTCAGATCTATGGGCCTGGTATGATGACTGAACAGTTCGAAATCAAATACGACCTTGTCCTGGAGCACCGAGTATGTCGCCCTCGTCTCAAGACTGCCTGCCGCAAATGAAGGCGGTCCGGCCTGGACATTATCCTTTATCGCCTTGTCGGTGAAGTACGCCAAAGTAGCGAGTTCGCCGTAAGTGGTTTTGGATTTCGGATCGAAAATTCCCTGGCCCTTTCCCTTGGCTATGTCGTTCATGTATGCGACCATAATCGCATGGTTGTATTTGGGATAGATCTTATCCGTGTCATCGTATACGATCATTTGTATGACCATGATTTCATCGAGGCTGGTTCCTGTTTTCTCGGCCCACAGGCGGGTGAACTCATAGACCACGGCTTCTCTGAGCAGAGAATCAGGCGCTCCTTCGTAATTTTCATCGATAATGAGCCGTACTGTCTTCTGGAAATCCTCCACTGTGATATAGCCGTTCAAATCAACGTCTTTGAACACGGAACCAATATCATGTTCAAGAGCCAGTTCATCTATATACTTTTGTGCCCAGTGACCGGGTCTTGACATGATAAGCATTGTGTCAGCGGAAACGGGAACTGAAAGTACCAATGTCAGCAGTAATATGATGGATAAAGCGAAAGATATTTTTCTCATGTTGAATCCCTCCGGATATAATTATTCTCGCCTAAATAGACGGAGAACAATCGGAAAGGTTCAGCATAATTTTTCCTGTTATCGTGCTTAATTAATCATATGCTATGAAGCGGCGTGCCTGCATGCGATTTAATCAGAGCATGAATGGCTGAGCGGGCGCGACTTGAATCCCGGATAGATTCACGGGTCGATAAATCGCTGCAGGATACAGCCCCTTACAGCCCTTCTACAGGAACAACTTCAGGAAAGCTCCGATTCCTATGCCAAGGTAATTGCCTATGGCATATCCCAGGATACCGCACAGGATCCCGGGCAGGATCACCTCGTCGTTTTTCAGGGCCTTGGCTACGGGGATAATGAAAGCAGGTCCGAAAACCCCGGCGGTGGAAGTTATGATCATGGTGTGATAATCTATTTTTGCCAGCCTGGCCAGTACGATATGTACAAGCACGGTACCGAACTGGATCACAAGAAGCATGCACAGCATCAGCAAGGCTCCGCTGACAGCGCTAAGATCAAAGCACAGCCCCATTGCAACCGAGAACATAAGCAGGAAATACTGGCCCGAACTGTATGAACCGGGGGCATACCGTATCTTTTTTACAAAGGACAGAAGAATACCAAGGGTGGTCACTATAATCATAATAACAGCCGTATGTTCACCGAGCTTCGCCAGTCCTGTATTTCCGTAATTACTGGGAAGCAGAAGGCCGATACCGAGAGCGACAGCGACACAGATTACTGAAATAAGAACGAGACAAAGTCGTGTTAAGAAATACTTAAGCGGTTTTACGCTTTGCTTCTTTCCGCTGAATGCTTCAGCGTAACGGCTGGCTTCTTCCATGTCCGCTTTGCCCGTATAGCTGTATTCCGGCAGTATTTTTTTCATCATTCCCGGGAATATGGAAAGAAGCATGAAGAAATAAATGCCTCCCCCGATCATGTCCGAGGTCTGCAGAAGCAGGATTTGCTCAGTGGATGCGCCAAGGCCGTGACCTATGGCTATCATGTTCGGGGTTCCGCCAGTATAGGTGCCGATAAGCATACCGCTTATGTAATGGGCATCAGGAGCGATTTCCTTAAATATGAAAAACGCTGCGACCGCAACGATAATTACCGCTGCGGTATTCATCCCAAATGATATGATCATCGGCCGGGCTAGTTTTTTCAAGGCAGGAAGATCCGCTGAAAACAGGATCAGGGGCATACCGATCAATACAAGAACCGAGGAAACGTCCGCAGACAGTGTCATGTCTGCGCCCCAGCTTTTCAGCGGGAAACTGAACAACAGCCCGGAAAGGTAACATAGGAAAACGGGACCTAACGTATTCAGCAGATTGAATCTGCTTGCGGCAAGTGTTATGAGACGAGGCCAAAAAGCAATGATCAATATCATCAGTATAGTAGCCATAGCCGGGCCCCCTCCCTGTAAAGTATATTTGGTGTAATTTTCTTAAGTTTATCATAATTATGTTTACATTAAAAGGAAAACCATGGATATGTTCATACTTGCTTCTTATGTAACGCCAAAACCCTCGAAGCAGATGAATACCTTCCGAACAAATACATGTAATCCGGCTTTACAACGGTATCGGTAAGGTATGCAGACCTGGTCGCTCCGCGTTTCCTGTGCTGGTTCAAGGCCCTGATAAATCCGTCTATGGTCCTGATGCCGATGCCATGCCCGTAATATCTGCCGTTTATAAGCTGGATCACATTTTCACCCTGCCACTCTGGAGTATCGGGGTCAACGTCAGGGTTCGCGACATAAAGGCAGTCTCCCGGCAAAGGATCGCTGATATTATCGAAAGAACGGACACCAAGGTCCTTGTCAAGGTATTTCCAGTTCATCAGGTAGAGATTGGCGAAAAGTTCGTTGAACAATTCTTCGGGCAGTATTTCGGTAAGTCCGAGATAGAAGACGATGACTATGGCAGTCGAGCATTCAGTTCCGTAAAGCCTGCTGTTTCTCAGAATGTCCTTTATCGCCCTGTAAGGGCTGACATTTGGTTTTAAAAGAAAACCTCCGATTTGCGTTCTTTCCCAGTATTCAGGGTTGCATTTGGACTCTTTGAACACTCTGAATGAAAAAGCGCTTTCATTGAGCTCCACTGCGGCCCGTACAATTGCAGCCCTCGCGTCGAGCTCAAAGTCAAGAGCTTCAATGGACCTGTAAGAATATGTACTGCTGCTGGAAAACAGTTTGTTCGCCGCCACACGCTTGACGCTGTTATTGCCGTACCGCTTCCGTATTTCTTCCTGTTCTAAAAGCCGGCCTCCGATCCGTATCATGTTATGGTCTCCGAAGCAATGATCCTGTTCCATTATATGAACAAGCTGCCCCGGGGGTTATCCATACCCGGTTGTTTATTATGGACGTGTTGGCTATACTGTTAATGTGATTACTTAATCAGGTAAACGGAGCGGGTTTGATGAACATAGGGTTTTTTGATTCAGGCATAGGCGGGCTGTCTGTCCTTAAGGAAGCCCTGAAGCTGATGCCCAATGAAAACTATATATATTACGGGGATACCGACAATGCCCCGTATGGCATAAAAACCAAGGAAGAGGTCAGGGATCTTACCTTTTCGGCCGTTGAATTCCTGGTAAGGCATGATATAAAGGCTCTTGTGATAGCCTGCAATACGGCGACGAGCGCTGCGGTGCGCGAGTTAAGGCAGAAATACGATTTTCCCGTCATAGGCATGGAACCTGCCATAAAGCCTGCAGTGGAGAAAAACAACGGCGCCCATAAAAGGGTTCTTACCCTTGCCACCCCGCTGACGCTGAAAGAGGAGAAATTTCAGAGCCTTGTGTCAAGGTTTGATACGGAGCACATTGTGGATATGCTGCCTGCCCCCAAGCTGGTCGAATTCGCAGAAAATTTCATGTTCGACAACCCGGTGGTCGAGGCTTATTTAAGGGATATCCTGCCGAAGGATATTGACAAGTACGGAACGCTTGTTTTGGGCTGCACCCATTTCCCGCTGTTCAGGAATGTCCTGGCAAGGATTGTGCCCGGGATCGATATAATCGACGGGAACGAGGGCACGGTCAGGCATCTTCATGAGGTCCTGAAGGCAGCGAACAAGCTTGAAACCTCGAAAGAAAAAGGCAGGATCATATTCTACAGGTCCGGTACCCTGGTCGAAGACCCGGCCATGCTGGAGAAGTATTACAGGATACTTGCCTGAAACAGGGCACGGTTACCGCAATTTTGCGATATACTCCTTGAACATGTTCCCACGCACCTCGAAATCCCTGAACTGGTCCCAGGATGCGCATGCAGGGCTCAGAAGCACCACGTCGCCAGGTTCTGCAGCCTTGTAAGCCGCATTTGTGGCTTCTTCCAGTGTTTCGACCACGCTGCACGGGATGGCGTTCCTCGCGGCAAAATCCCTTATCCTTTCCCGTGTTTCGCCGTATGCCACGATATGCTTCACATTTCCCAGGTAATCCTTCAGGTCGTCAAAACTGTGGCCCCGGTCAAGGCCGCCCAGCAGGAGTACCGTCGGCCTGCTGAAAGACGACAGGGCTATCCGGGTCGAAGTGATGTTCGTAGATTTTGAGTCATTATAAAACTCGACACCATTAACAGCCGTTACAAACTCCAGCCTGTGTTCCACACCGCCGAAAGATTTCAGGACATTTACAATTGCGCTGTTTTCAACACCGAATTCCTTAACCGCCATAATGGCCGCCATAGCATTCTCGTAATTATGTCGGCCTTTTATTTTTATATCATCCAGTGCGATGATTTTTTCACCGTCATAGCAAACAAAGCTGTCTTTTACCGTGCATAACGCCCTGTCTGAGCCAGCGGACGAAAAGTATTTCCTGGTGGACCTGATATCGCCGGTAAGATCCATAACATCGGCGTTGTCCATATTGAGAATTGCCACATCATCCCTGGTGTGGTGATCGAATATCCTCTTTTTTATAGTCTTATATTTTTCGTAAGAGCCATGGAAGTCGATATGAGCCTCAAACAGATTGGTCATGACCGCCACGTCTGTCTTGAACTCAATTACGTTGCAGAGCTGGTGGTCGGATACCTCCATGACTGCTATATCCCCGGCCTTCAGGCTCGACACAAAGGAACAGACAGGAAGCCCTATGTTGCCCATCAGGTATGCGCTCCTGGAAGCTTCGACGAGCATCTTGTATATGATAGTGGTCGTAGTGGTCTTTCCGTTGGTTCCCGTAATGCCTATGATTTTTACGCCCTTCGGAAAATACCGGTACCCCAGTTCCAGCTCATTTATGACAGGTATACCGAAAGATTCGGCTTTTTTAACGTATATATGATTATTGGGTATTCCCGGGTTCTTGACCAGGAGTTCGAACGAACCGTCGAACAGGTCCTCGGGATGGCTTCCCAGGACCATTCTGACACCAAGGTCCCTGAGCTCTTTAATATGGTCAGGGTTCTGCTCGCTTTTGGCGTCATTGACGATAACGTCATAGCCTTTTGACACCAATAATTTAGCGGCCTCATAACCGCTTCTTGCCATACCCAGTACGAACGCTTTACTTGTACTGCTCATAAAGGATCCTCCGCTCATATTATATCCAGTATATTCCCAATCAACAACAATGGTGCCCGGAGGATGAAATTTGCCGTTTCACGTTCTGTGCATCCTTTCTTTGCCAGTTTGCTTATAGTGTATCACAAGGATAATATCCATGTCATACCGTTTTCAAAAAACGTATGGGAAAGACATATCTGATTACTTTGCCTATGCTATAATATACACAGTTTAAAATGTAAAGGATTTGAGGGTTATATGGCAAAAAACAGCTGGATAATGAAACTGCTTTATTTATTGGTCACTGTTTGCTTTCTGGGGATCCTCGCCATTAATATATATGATTTCATAGTTTTCCTTAAAGACTTGTGGACATCCCATAAAGGCTCTTTCTTCACGATACTGGTCCTTGCGGTCATGATCATCGCCTTGTTGCTTTATACTAAAAAGCGGAAAATGAAAAACCCGCTGATGAAATGCAGACCCATGGTTTTCGCGATCATTGTTTTCACCGTGTCATTTATAATTAGGCTGTTGTTCGTCCTGATCGTAAATACGCAGCAGTATTCGGATTTCCAGCTGTTCTACTGGGTCACGGCCGATATAGCCAATAAGACATTCAAATACCTGAGCCAGAGCTATTTTTCCGTGTGGGCGTACCAGGTAGGATTTCCGACACTCATGTCGCCCATCTTGATGATTTTTGGGACCAAAGTATTGCCGCTGCTCATCGTCAATTGCGTTTTTATGGCTGTTACCAGCGTTTTTATATATTTTACGGCGCTTGAACTCAGCAGCGAAAAAGCGGCGCGGGTGTTTTCCCTTGCCTATGCGTTTTTCCCGTTCGGTGTCGGTTTAAGCACTGTCTATACCAACCAGCACCTGGCGGCCATGTTCTTATACATGGGATTTTATATATTGATCCGCGGCAGGAAGTTCGGCATCATAAGATCGGTCCTGGCGGGCATATTATTTGCGCTTAGCAATGTGGCGCGTCCCGAGGCGATAATTGTGATACTGTCGATCCTCGTATACGCGCTCTTTACCCTGTTCAGCAAGGCAAAGAAAACCGGCCTGAAATCGAAATTCAGGCAGGTAATCCTGCCTGTAGGATGCTCGGTCCTGATTTATTTCATCGGGTCTCTGGGCATATCAAAATTTATAGTTTCCTCAGGCATCAACCCCCACGGGCTGTCCAATAATTTTCCCCTGTATAAGTTCGTCATAGGTCTCAACCACTCCACGTCAGGGACCTTTTCGAGCGAAGACGCGGAGCATTTGCTCAATACCCCGGCTTTCACCGAGAATCCTGACCTTCGTAACAAGGAAGCTATGAAAATGATCAGGGAAAGGCTGTCTGCCGGTCCCGCCAAACTGGGAACCCTCTTCCTGAAAAAAGCAAGGATAATGTGGTCCTGCAATCCATCCTGGTATCCCGCTTTTTATGGTTTTGATCCTGACAGGACGATCAGATTGCTTGGCATGGATATTTCCTTAAAACATTTCCCGGACATTTTTACCGGGATCGACTTTACCTTTTTCATATTGATCTTCCTGTCCGGCATTATGGGCATGCTTTCTGCGCTCAGATCCGGGGAGGACCATCCTGCGCTCGGCATTGCAGCCCTGATGTTCCTTGCGGCATTTTCAGCCTTCAGCCTTATCGAAGTGCAGCACAGGTACAGTTATTTTATCTTCCCGCTATTGTTTGTCATTGCGTCTGCAGGGTTCGAAAGAGCATCCAGAAAAAGAGGCTCATCCGATGGCTCGGCATAAATGGGATACCGTTTATATCGAAACTGAAGAAGGCATAAAAGAAGGAGTAGCTCCGGTAATAATATCAGCAAGCAGGGCTACAGATATCCCCGCTTTTTACTCCGAATGGCTTTTAAACAGGCTGAATAAGGGATATATCAAATGGATTAATCCGTTTAACAGCAAACCGCAGTATGTTTCATTCAGTAAGGCGCGGGTGTTCGTTTTCTGGACCAAGGATGCCCAGTCTCTCATCCCATATCTTGAAGAGTTTGACAACAGGGGGATAAACTACTATTTTTTGTTCACAGTCAATGACTATGAGAAGGAAGGGCTTGAACCGGCCTTAAGAAGCCTTGATGATAGGATTGAGACGTTCAGGGAACTCTCGGACAGAATCGGCAGGAACAAGGTGATCTGGAGATTCGATCCCCTGATCCTGACCGATGAAATAACTGTCGATAAACTACTGGAAAAGGTATATAAAGTGGGAAGCCGGCTTTCAGACTATACAGAAAAACTGGTGATCAGCTTTGCGGACATTTCCGCTTACCGAAAAGTGCAAAGCAATTTACGAAAGAATAAAGTCAATTATATCGAATTTAATCCCGAAACAATGGAGGAAACCGCAAAAGGCCTGCAGGAGATAAATAAGCAGTGGGGCATAGAGATAGCAACATGCGCCGAAGATATGGATCTTGGCAGGTACGGTATCAGGAAAAATAGATGCATAGATGATGAGCTGATGATAAGACTGTTCCCGCATGACAGGGTACTGATGGACTTTCTGAACCGGGGAGACTATGCCGAAGACAGGGCAAAAAAACTTAAGGACAAGGGCCAGCGGGAACATTGCGGGTGCATTGTCAGCAAGGACATAGGCCAGTACAACACATGCTGCCACCAGTGTGTCTATTGCTATGCCAACAGTTCGCCCCAAACTGCCCGTTCCAATTATCAGAAATACTTAGCCGCCGATAAAGATGGTGAATCGGCAATTCATCTCTGAACAGCATGCCCAAAACACACTTTTAAGACATCCCTATAAAATATTCGGGTGGACTCAGATATTCCCTGTTCCAGCTATTTTCGCCTCAGGGAAGACAATTTTGAATGGTTCGACCTTGATTGCGGCAATAGGCCTGAACCCGCTTACATCCGGGAACAATCCTGGATTGACACTGATATCCTTAAGTTTTGCAAATCTTCCCGTTCCGCTGCCATGGAAGGTCGTGTAATAATATTTCCCCTCATATTGCTGTACTAACGGGAAGGGCAATAACTTAGTGTTCACAGGAAAAGACAGCTTGCCGGATTCCAGGATAAATTCAGCAACCATAGTTTCTTCCGAGGTGACAGAAACTTTTTCGGTACGGGAGTCTATCGCCTGGAATGAGAAATCGGCAAGCTCTTTGGGGATTCCCCAGTTTCTCCTTCCGTTTATTACACTTGCCATGGTAGATACATATATTTTGCTGATGGTATTGAGCTTTTTGCCTTCGTGCATAAACTTTCCGGGGATCAGCAGCAACTCGCCATATGGACCGGCATCGGAGGTGCTGTAATCCACCAGCATGAGGGCTCCGAAACCACCTGCGAACTTACCTTTCAAAAATTCGGGCACATTGGCTTTCTCTTCTGCAAAAACTTTGGGGAATTTATACAGCAGGATGTAACCTTTCCCGGTCAAATTCCAGGGAGCGGGACAGAAGTTTTCCATAAACAGACCTCCTGTATCACTTTTTATTGGCTAACCATTGCCTGAACTTTTTATTCTCAATACTTGCATAGATCCTGAAAATGAACGGGAAGACCCTGTTAAGTATGGCCATGGCATGAAAAAGTCTTGAAGGATAAATACTGTTACGGTTTTTCCGTATACCCTCAAGGGTCCTTTTTGCCACAATCCCTGCTTCCTGTGAAGGCCATGGCATAGGGCTTCCTCCGGCATTTTTAAAGAATTTGGTTTTAGTGGCAATGGGGTAGACTACCTGGAAATACTGGTCTTTGTCCAACTCCCAGCGATAGGCTTCAGCAAAGCCTTTAAGAGCTGCCTTGGTGCTGCTGTACAGGGCATAGCCCGGCAGGGAAAGAATAGCCATTCCGCTTGATGTGGTGACAAAATTATAAGGTAGCATATCGTCTTGAATTCTCTCATGAAGTCTATATATTTTTTATATTTCCCGGCAGGCGGTATCCTGTTAAGTATCATAGCCTGGCCCAGTTTTTTCTGGTAATTGGCGATCAGCGGCATCTGGCATTTTTCAAGGGTCTCCCGTTCATCGGAAAGACAATCGCCGGCACAGTCATAAAGGATGAATACGCCTACTCCGTTTGCAAGTATGTAACAGGCCAGGTTTGGATTAAATATGACTTCACATATAGCCTTATTTACTATGTGTAAATCTTTGAAGGAATAACTGAGGATTTTCCGACCCGACTGGTCCGGGCAAATGGTAAGGCTTCGATTGACCTTTACCTGGTCGCTGTTTTCGTATAGTTTCTCGAGGCAGCTGATGAATTTGTCTGCAAACAAGAGATTATTGCTATTATCGATACTTAGCTCATCAATGAACATACAGCCCAAATCAAAGGGGATCATATGGACCAGTCTCAGCATGGTATACAGTTCATCTCCTTCAGTTCACAGGTCTTTTTATGATGATTTCATGTTATACTTATCGACGTTTTGAACAAATGGCATAAGATGGCTGTATCAGCGATGCTTAAATCACATGCAGGTACGCCGCTTTATAGCAGACTGATCAATTGGATGGTTAAGGAGTTTTCGCAAAGCCCCATGCTCCCGATGCTGCAACGCTGTACGCCGCAAGGATGCAGAACGGAGCAAGGCAGGGATTATGGTACCTTGGAGCCGCCTCGAAAGGTATATGCAGGGCAATTGTTCCAAGGATAAAGAGAACGAATATCAACGCGGGCATATTTAGGCGCCTGTTTTTGATCATCATGTATACAAACCCGATGACCATTATGTTTATTATTATATAATAAACGGCGTCACTCCCCAACTTGACGATTTTATTGATGCTCGGGTTTTTCATCCACCATGGCTTGACTTTTGTGACTTCCCCTTCCATGTAGGAATATACTTCGTGATCATGCGACCACATTCTTAAAGTTTTTCTGGCAAGGAACGACATGGTTTCAGGCAGGCTGTCAAATTGGTCAAGCCTTTCAACAGCCATATTAAACAGCTCTGACTGCGCTTCAGCGGCGCCTTTTTCGGCCAGCAGGGAGCCAAACAGTTCCGAGTCTTTGCTGTTCCAGGCGCCCAGCGATTCCTGGTTCAATCCAACAAAAAGATTCCATCCCAGCCTGTTTTTCGCCAGACTCGTTCCGATGTAATTTTCGATGTATGCGTTAATCCCGGCCGTAGCAAACATGTATGTAACTATAAAGATGCCGCAGAGGACAGGAGCGATTATTTTACGTGAGATTTGAACCTCGTAGTCCCTTATGAAGAGAGCGACCGTGATTATCAGCGCAATAAGCAGGATCAAGCCATTCGGACGTATAGCCGATAATATGGCGAGAAGGATCCCGTTAATAGCTGCCAATCCAAAGAATATGAATTTATCTTTTACTTTCAACAGGCACAAGAACAATAAAACGACAGTCAGCTGGACGAACTGGTAGAGGAACTCGCTGCACAGGAGATAGCAGTACATCGTGCTTGACGGCAGCGCAACGTATAAAGCGGAAGCGATCAGCCCGGTTTTTTCATTATGCAATTGCCGGCCTATGCAATATATGATCCATATGGTACCGCATGACAACAGGAGATTGAAAAATAATCCCGCCTTTACCGAAGAACCGAAGATCCTGAATACAATGGACAGTACGGACGGGTATCCGAAAACATGCGGGAAAGTGGCGATATAATTGGGCATAACTATTTTGCCGTTCGCCAGCGCGTCCGCCACCAGGTAATAGGTTTTAAAATCGGCCGCCAGCTCGACATTTGTATAAAAGACTGCAAAAAGTATTATTTTTATGACGATGAAAGCTGACAGCAAAACGATTACCTTTACCCTTGAGCAATTATTGAACAGGAATCTCTGTATAACTATAACAAGCGCCGCCAGCAATATCGGCAGTATTAAAAACAGAACTGCCGAAGTATTGGCAGTAAACCTGTTCGGATAGTCTGAAACGTACATTCCGCCTGACAGGGACTGGCAGAAGCGGCCAAAAATCAAAAACAATAAAAAAACAACCAGTAATACATATAGAATTTTTGATAATGTTTTCATAAACTATCCCTTTGTACATCAGACAGCATGCCATGCTCTTTTTGGATAATCTTCAGGCAATCTGTCGCTTATTCCTGGATATAACTCTATCAAACAGACGTTACTTTGTAAATCTTAAGCATAGCCAAGCATCCAACTGTTGAAGTATTTAGCTGGAATAATTAAGATAAAAATAATAAATGCAGCTTTTTATCAGGCTTTCATAAATAGGAGGAAAAGAACATGCCAATCTAAAATAACCCCATAATATTGTTTGAGAAAATCAAATGAGTTTCCTTATAAATTTTCGTTATATACACAGAAAAGCTGGCAGAGGGATGACCCCAATGCCAGCTTTTGTCTTGGTATTTTACAACCTTTACATAATGGCGTTTCACGGGAGTTCCAAGATAGAACTGTCAATGTAGCTCCTGAGTAAGTTACTCAGCGAACTCAAGTCAAACCTGATTTCTTCGTCTTCATTTTTATATGTATTCCAGCATCTAAACCCGTTTCTCAACCCCAATAAATATAGCCTGGTATTCTTTTTGATCCATTCTAACATTGAACCTATATAACTATAATGATCGTTGCAAATAATAAGCAGCTCCTCCGTATTTATCAGGGATATTACGTTTATTAGACCCTTATCAATAAGTTCGCGCTTTACGTACCTTAAGTGGCCCCAAAATTTGGTGTCTTCATAGTCGTCCGGATCAAGTCTTACATAATCGTTTAAACCTAATCCTGTTTTCTTAACCGGAGGAGGTTCTTTTAACGCTTGAAGATCTTCAGGCAAAGACTCGTCAAGTTCCCAGCCCCATTTCTTTTCAATACCAGAAAGCTTTTTTATCATACAGACATATTCGGCTGATTTGGCATTACTTAAAGAATACCCCTTTTTCTTAAGAAAGCCGATAGTCTCAAAATCATCTTTATGTACCTCAAATTTTGCCGTCGGGTGTGCGTTGCCTCTTATAATTTTTTCATAGAATTCCCTGTTATAGCGTAATTTGAGTACTTGGTCGATATATCCTTTTGCTCTTGTTTCAATATTATACTCAATGAAGTTCAGCAAAGTTGTACCTAATCCCCTGCCTCGTGCGCCTGGTATAATGGCGAATCCATACACATTGCCGATATGCAGATCACTGCCATTATGATTTATGCCTGCTACGCCAACGGGTACGTTATTTTCGTAGGCAATATAAAAAGATAAGCTATGCATTATAAGGGGAGTATTGTCGTCTATATACGGACAATTCAACAGTGATGGAATACTGACATTAAGCTGCCTTGATTTCTCCTCGACAGACTGCTTCAGAATCTTGCAGTAAAGCGCGTAATTTTCCTTCAGTTTTGCAACAGCCGCCTTGGTGTTTTGGTACGGATAAGGATAATTGTCATGTAACGGCCTTAACCTTAACATAAGCAACTCCTCTCTTTATTTCTTCTTAGTTTATGCCATTATTATCCTTTGTGTAAAGTGGCTGCAGTCTTTGCTGAAAATATGATACGCATTTGACTATATAAGAAAAAAATTAAACCCGCCTGCTCTTCGAACAGGCGGGTTTTCTTTGGTTGCGGAGGCGGGATTTGAACCACACGACCTTCGGGTTATGAGCCCGACGAGCTACCAGACTGCTCCACTCCGCGTCGTCAATTTTTAGTGCCTTATTAGTATAGCACCGACTTTTGAATTTTTCAAGTATTTTTAACTGTTAATGTATTCCGTTTCTGGTTCTTTGCTAATACAGCGACTAAAAGTTTTTCACAGTAATTTTATACCTTATTGAATAGTAATATTGTCTTAGGACAGGATCAGCGTGTTTTGCCTTGGAGTTTTATCATTCACAGAAATAAAATTATACTGCTGATTTTAATAATAATTCAAAAACTGGATATATTAAACGTGTCGAGCCTGGTAAGTTGTTCCATTGCTTGTCAACGGAAAATGCTACTGATATAATAGACTGTGCAACTGGAACATTAATACATATACTGTAGTGATGGCTTAAATCCGAACACAGCTGTACAGAGAGAAACACAAACAGGCATAGTCGCCCGGCAAGGGGTGAACGGAGGACCCAATTGATTTTGGGGTTAATCCATGCAAATGGTAGGGGTTCCTATTACCCGCACCCGTCAGCTAACTCCGGATGCCTTAAATAGGAGGAACAACATCATGGAACGACGTAAGAAAATCAACACCCCATTTTTATTACTGGCTTTGCTATTTGTCCTTACGCAATCAGCCTATGCACTCTCCGCAACAGTATCCTATGACAGCGTGGCGGGAAATGTGCAGGGAAATAATACAAAAGAAGAAATTTTATCGACGAACCAGTCAACCTATACGACCAATAACCAGGAAACCCAGACAGCAATCCAGACAGCTTCGATCACAGATCCATCGGCAACTCTGTCATCAGCCTCCGATAACGCAAATTCTTTCAATATAGATCCCATACCGGCATCAGCGCCAGCCATCGATCCTGCAGAGACAGAAATAATAATAGACCCCGGGCTTAACAAGATCATCCCGGCTTCGATGCATGTTTCCGAGTCCCTGCCGGATCCTGTGGACAGGTATGTGAATGCCGACAAGCTCAATGTAAGGGGAAAGCCCACCAAGGACAGTACGCTTATAACCAGTCTAAAAAGAGGGGACAAGGTCAGTTATTACAAAACCGAGGGTGATTGGGCGAGGATCGCCACTTCGTCCGGCCAGGACGGTTACGTGCTTGCAGGTTACCTTGTTGACAGCGCAAGCAAGACCATAAAACCCGTAGTCAAATATGTGAATGCCGACAAACTGAACGTAAGGTCGGAACCTACCAAGGACAGTAAACTGGTGACCAGCATTACGAGGGGAGACAAGGTCTCCTACTATGAAACCGTTGGGGAATGGGCAAGGATCACAACATGGACCGACAAGAACGGTTATGTGCTGGCCAAGTACCTGGTCAGCAGCTCCGATAAGGTCGAGTGGCCCAGCGCTTCGAGGAGCACCACCAGCACATCAACGGCTGCCCAGCCACAGAGCGCCGCAGGGAAGGCCCTGGCTGACCAGATCGTGGAATATGCCAAGTCATTCCTGGGAGTTCCCTATGTATGGGGCGGACACTCGCCCAAGGGGTTTGACTGCTCCGGTTTCACGTATTATGTTTTCGCCCACTTCGGCATCAAGCTGCCAACCTCTTCATATTCCTATTATTCTGTGGGGACAAAAGTATCCCGCTCGGAACTCCAGAAGGGCGACATACTGCTTTGGGATATAGACAAAAACGGTACGGTTGGCCATGTCGGCATTTATATAGGGGACGGGATGTTCATTCACGCGTCCTCGTCCAAGAGAAAAGTCGTTATAAGGTCGCTTGCCTCATACGGTGAAAAGTATCTCGGGGCAAGACGCGTGATCAAGTAAACAGGTATTTGCATAATTTGACAATCATAACCGGCCGAAATATAATAGAATCAGAAAAACTGAATACGCGATTGGATGAAGGCTACGGGAGAGACCCGTAAGGGAGCCGAAGAAGCAAGTCCAGGAGGTTGGAGTGATCCTGGATGAATCTTTCAGGCAAAAAGACCGCAGCCGGACAATACTCTGAAGAGCCTTAAGGCACCGAAGGAGCAATTTTCTCTGATGTTTGATACTATCGAAATCAGTATGGTCAGGGATAAGAATCTCTCAGGTACAGGACAGGGTGATTAGCCGTATATGGCTAATGCCCTTTTATTTTTATGTTTTAGGGAGGATTTGCATATGGACAGGAGAACCCCCTTGTACGAAACTGAGAAAGCCATGGGAGCAAAATTCACCTCTTTCGGAGGCTGGGAGCTTCCCGTTTCATACTCGGATATCCTGAAGGAGCATCATGCCGTAAGAAACACGGCAGGCCTTTTTGATGTATCCCACATGGGAGAGATAATCATTGAAGGCAGGGATGCTCTTTCTTTTGTAAACAGGCTTATAACCAACGACCTTAGCCCCGTTCCGGATAACAGGATCCTTTATTCCCCCATGTGCTATGAAAACGGCACCGTGGCGGACGATATCCTTATCTATAAGTTCTCCGGCACTAAGCTTCTTCTGGTCGTAAACGCAGGCAATATTGAAAAAGACGAGGCATGGATAAGATCGCACGTAACCGGGGATGTTACGGTGGAAAACATTTCGGATAGAATTGTGCAGCTTGCGCTTCAGGGACCCTGGGCTGAGTCAATAATAAGAAAGATATTGAATGACGAAAACACTGTGCTTCCCGGCTTCTACTGGTTTATCGAAACCAGGCTTTTCGGAAAAGACGGGCAGCCGCCCCTTAAGGTGCTGCTGTCCAGGACCGGTTATACCGGGGAAGACGGGTTCGAGATCTATCTTGATATTTCCGAAAACGGGAAAAGTGATGCTGAAAGGCTTTGGAACGGCATCCTTGAAGCAGGCAGGGATTATGGGATACTGCCGGTAGGCTTAGGCGCGAGAGATACCCTGCGCCTTGAGGCAGCGCTTCCCCTTTACGGTCATGAGCTCTCGGACGCCATTACTCCTCTTGAGGCCGGGCTGAAATTCTTTGTGAAGCTCAGCAAGGAGGACTTTATCGGCAGGGAAGCACTGGCCCGGCAAAGCGAGCAGGGAATAAAAAGAAAGCTGTATGGCTTCGAAATGATCGACAGGGGCATACCGAGGAACGGCTACGAGGTGATTATGAACGGCAGTAAAATTGGGTATGTAACAAGCGGAGGACCTCTTCCCAGCCTCGGTATAAACGGGGGGCTCGCATTGCTTGATGATACCGGGTTGTCTGCCGGTGACACGATAGGGATCATGATCCGTGAAAGGGTCTGCGGGGCCAGGATTGTTCCGACTCCTTTTTACGGAAAGAAATATAAAAAATAAGGATATATTTTCGGAGGTTTTCTTATGGAAACGAGAAAAGGTCTGTATTATTCAAAGGATCACGAATGGGTGCGGGTCGACGGGGATCGTGCATATATCGGAATAACCGACTATGCGCAGGATTCCCTCGGGAGCATCGTATATGTCGAAACACCAAAAGCGGGCAGAAAAATTTCCAAAGGCCAGGTACTGGGAGTGGTCGAATCGGTGAAAGCCGCGTCAGATATCTATTCCCCTGTATCGGGAACAATCATCGAGGTCAATGACGCTCTGACAGGTAATCCTGAACTAATAAATGAAAGTCCCTACGAAAACTATATAGCCGTGATAAGCCTGGACGACCCCGGCGAGCTGTCCGAGCTCATGAACGATGAGCAGTACGCGGAATATACAAAGGGAGAGTGAAGGCATTGAAATCATCCTATATTCCAATGACCAGGGAGCAGCAGGATGAGATGCTTGCCGCTGTCGGGGTCAATTCCGTTGAAGAACTGTTTTCGGCCATACCGGAAGAATTGAGGCTGAAAAGGGAACTTGACCTTCCTGCTCCCCTTTCCGAGTATGAACTGAAAAAGCAGATGGCTGAACTTGCCCGCCGAAATGCGGATTCCGGCAGGAATCTTTGCTTCCTGGGCGCAGGGATCTATGACCATTTCATACCCTCGGCGGTAAAACATATTACATCAAGGCAGGAGTTTTACACCGCCTACACGCCCTATCAGCCTGAAATCAGCCAGGGCGTGCTCCAGTCGATTTTTGAGTTCCAGACCATGATTTCAGAGCTTACCGGAATGGATGCCGCCAACGCCTCCCTCTATGACGGGGCCACAGCCCTTTACGAGGCGGTCCTGCTTGCCGTAAGATACACCGACCGGAAGGAAGTGCTGGTCGCCCGGAGCGTAAATCCCGAATACCGCAGGGTCCTTTATTCCTGCCTGAAGTATTCGGGGATAATCATTAAGGAAATAGGGTTCCTGGGAAGCACAGACCAGGGCAAAAAGAGCGGGACACTTGACCTGGCGCAGCTTAAGGCCATGATCAATGAGAACACGGCCGCGGTAGTTATCCAGTCCCCTAACTTCTTCGGTATCATGGAGGATATTAAAGCCGCATCAGAAAAGGCTAAGGAGGCCGGAGCCCTGACCATCGCGGTATGCGACCCGATATCTCTCGGAGTCTTCGAAGCTCCCGGGAACCTGGGCACCGACATCGCGGCAGGCGAAGCACAGCCGCTTGGCAATCCCATGAATTTCGGAGGCCCTCTGCTGGGATATTTTGCGGTTAAAAACCCGTATATCCGGCGCATGCCCGGCAGAATCGCAGGAGAGACCACCGACTCCGAAGGAAGGCGCGGTTTTGTACTTACCCTCCAGGCCAGGGAGCAGCATATAAGGCGTGAAAAAGCCACCTCAAACATATGCACGAACCAGGCCCTTTGCGCGCTGGCCGCCACGGTCTACCTTTCCCTCATGGGCAAAGCCGGGCTTAAGGAAGTGGCCAGGCAGTGCATAAATAAATCCAGTTACGCATATAAAGCGCTTCTGGAGACCGGGCAGGTATCCGGGGTCTTTGACTCCCCGTTCTTCAGGGAATTCGTGGTCAGGCCAGGAACGGCTCCCGGAAAGTTAAATGAAATTCTTTTGAAGGAGAACATCATAGGCGGCTATGACTTGTCAGTTGAGTATCCTGAGCTTTCAGGATGCTGGCTGGTAGCCGTGACTGAAAAGAGAACGAAGGACGAGATCGACCTGTTTGCTGAGAAGGTCGGCAGGATATGCCGGGAAGGGGGTAATGCATGATGAGGGACGAAAGACTGATATTTGAAAAATCGGTGCCGGGACGCATAGGGTATTCCCTTCCGGCTGACGATGTGCCCGAAGTCGACCTGGCAAAGACTTTCGGAGAGGGCATGTTGAGAAACTCTGCCCCCGCACTTCCCGAAGTATCTGAAGTTGATGTGATAAGACATTATACCAACCTGTCCAAAAGGAATTTCGGAGTGGATTCCGGATTTTATCCCCTTGGATCCTGTACCATGAAGTACAATCCCAAGATCAATGAGGACATAGCTTCCATGGAAGGATTCTCACAGGTTCACCCGCTCCAGGATCCCAAAAGCGTCCAGGGAAGCCTCGAGGTCATATACAGGATGGATAGGCTCCTTTCCGAGATCCTCGGGATGGAGAGGGTGACCCTCCAGCCTGCAGCCGGGGCCCAGGGAGAAATGACAGGCCTGATGATCATAAAGGCCTACCACATGTCCCGCAATGATGAAAAACGTATAAAGATAATCGTCCCTGACTCGTCCCACGGCACAAATCCGGCATCGGCCGCTCTTGCGGGTTTCGAAGTGGTCCACATACCATCCGACGACAAGGGCTGCGTGGACCTTGCTGCCCTTGAGTCTGTGCTGGATGATACAGTTGCAGGCCTTATGCTTACAAACCCCAACACCCTTGGCCTGTTTGAAGAGAATATACTCAAAATCTCCGAAATGGTTCATAAATGCGGCGGACTCCTGTATTATGACGGGGCCAACCTTAACGCCATAATGGGTATCGCCCGGCCGGGTGACATGGGATTTGACATAGCCCATGTCAATCTCCATAAAACCTTCTCGACGCCCCATGGAGGAGGCGGTCCCGGTTCAGGTCCCATCGGGGTTGTAAAGGAGCTTGCGCCTTTCCTGCCCGTGCCGGTCGTAGAAAAGCAGGATGACTGTTATGTGCTTGATTATGAAAGACCCCTTTCCATAGGCAAGGTCAAGTCCTTCTACGGAAATTTTGCAGTGGTTTTGAGAGCTTTCAGCTATATTATGACGATGGGTCCTGAAGGGCTGAGGAAGGTTTCTGAAGCTGCAGTCCTCAACGCGAACTACATCAGGAAGAGGCTGGAGGACGTTTATGACATCCCGTACAACAGGATATGCATGCATGAATTCGTGCTGTCAGCCGAAAAGCAGGCCAAAAACGGAGTAACTGCGCTGGATATCGCCAAGAACCTCCTTGACGAAGGGTTCCATCCGCCGACGGTCTATTTCCCGCTGATAGTGCATGAGGCGATGATGATAGAGCCTACCGAGACCGAGAGCCCGGAGACGCTGGATGCGTTTATCAGTGCCATGAGACTTATTGCCGAAAAGGCCGGGACAGATCCAGGAAGCCTGAAAAACGCGCCGAAGACTACGTACGTCTCAAGGCTTGACGAGGTAAAGGCTGCCCGTACCCCCATCCTCCGCTGGCGCCCATCAAGCAAGTGAAGCAAGGGGACGGTTCCTCTGCCAAAAAATTTTATAAAATTTTTAAAATCTTTCGAACCAGATCGAAATAGCTGCGTCTATTTAATATTGGAGGCAGCTATTTCCATATTACACTTTTGTAATTGAATAGAGATGGTGTATATGGTATATATAAACATAAACTACACGTACTAATGCTGAAACAGGAGCCGAAAATGAGCCTGAGAGTTAGGATAATCACGACAGATATTCTGAATCCATGGATCAATCTTGCATTGGAAGAATACTACCTGGTCAGCCAGCAGAAGGACCAAGCTACGCTTTTTCTCTGGCAGAATAAGGATACAGTGGTGATAGGGAGAAACCAGAATCCCTGGACTGAATGCAACCTTTCCAGGATGGAGGAGGACGGTATCCGCCTGGCCCGCAGGATTTCGGGCGGGGGAGCGGTTTTCCACGACATCGGGAATCTTAATTTCTCATTTATTGTTAACAGGGATATTTATGATGTAGGCCGCCAGTGCGGAGTTATTATAAATGCTCTTGGCAGGTTGGGAATCAGGGCCGAAAAAAGCGGAAGGAACGACATGACGGTCGATGGCAGGAAATTTTCTGGCAATGCCTTCTGCTTCAGGGGTCAGAACGCGCTGCATCATGGCACTATCCTGATCAAAGCCGATATGGAGAAGATGTCCAGGTACCTGACAGTATCCCAGGACAAGATCAGGTCAAAAGGCGTGACATCGGTGAAAAGCCGGGTAATCAACCTTACGGAGATCAGGCCCGATCTTACCCCGGAAATGGTCAGGGATGAAATAATAAAGGCATTCTGCGACGAATACGGACCTGCTGAAGAGATATTGCATATATGCGCGAAAGAAAGGAACACCATGCCAAGGGACCAGTATTTCAGGGAGATTATGAGAAGGAACGGTTCATGGGAATGGTGCATCGGCGAAGCGCCCGAATTCGATGTCACACTCAGGAACAGGTTCGACTGGGGCGGCATAGAGCTGTACTTCAAGCTCGACGGGGGTATTATCAGGAAAGCGGAAGTCTATTCTGATGCCCTCTGTGAGGAAATAATAAGCGAGCTCCCCGGGATATTTACCGACACAAAGCTTGGCAGCGAATTATCACAAAAACTTGAAAGCAGCAGGAATGACATTAAAGGCCTTTTAAAAGACGCTGATATCAGGGACAAAGTCCTTGATGACCTGGCAAGATGGCTTGAAAATGAGTTCTAATAGCATCGACACGACTGACATATACATTTAAAGTGCAGGCAGCATGGGTTACTGTTGAAGGAAATGAAGGAGATACATATGGCTGCTATTATTAACCTGGATAATGTCTTTAAGGTCTACCGGATGGGAACTGAAAAGATCATGGCTGTCAACGGCATCAGCCTTGAGATCTGTGAAGGTGAGATATGCTGCCTCCAGGGACCGTCAGGTTCGGGGAAGTCAACCCTTCTTCATATGATGGCAGGTCTCGAGAAACCGTCAAAGGGTTCAATAACGATAGGCAAAACAAGGATTGATCTTCTCAATGAGAACCAGCTCGCCCTGTTCAGACAGAAATATGTAGGCTTTATATTCCAGAACTATTACCTGATACCGACTTTGACAGCGCTGGAAAATGTGGCGCTGCCCCTGACTTTTTGCGGGGTTCCCAGAAAAAAGCGCCTGAAAAGGGCGATGGAGCTCCTGGAAAGCGTCGGCCTCAAGGACAGGATGAGGCATAAACCTTCCCAGATGAGCGGCGGCCAGCAGCAGAGGGTGAGCATAGCCCGGGCTTTTGCCAATAACCCCAAGGTTATTTTCGCCGACGAGCCTACGGGCAACCTGGATACCGCCACGACCTTTGAGATGATGGACCTGATGACCGCCATGGCCAAAGAACGGAACCAGACGATGGTCATAGTAACCCATGATAACGAGGTGGCAGGTTATGCAACGCGGATCGTAAGGATTCGCGACGGGAAAATAGAAAAGATTGAGAATGGAAGGGATTACAATGATGGGAAAATTGAAGCTTAAAAGTATGAGGTATTGGCTCGTTTTATTGCTCTTCTTGTTTACCGCGATCTTGCCTGCGATGGGTTCGGGAACTGTAGCTCTTGCCGCAGGAGTGGGTCAACCCGATATAGATGTTATGGTGAAGGACAATGCAGAGCTTAAAGCGGGAGAGACAGGAAAACTAACATTGACATTCAAGAACAACAGTACTACTACCTCTGCAAGAAGTATATATTTTCTCCCTCAGAATGACAAGGAGAACATATTTATTGACGTAAGGCCTATAACCGAGATGCCTGTCAAATATCTGACTTCTTATGACGGCAAGATCGACATCGAACTATCGGTTACCGTTGATAAATTTGCTGCCGAAGGCATCCATACATTGCCGTTCAAGCTGAAATACAGCTATGCAGTCTCTGATCCGCCATATTCCCAGGAAGCGATCGAGGAAATGTCGGTAAATGTGATGGTCAGAAACGACAGAAGCAAAGCCAGGCTGGTAATCGAATCAGATAGCGGTGTTGTGGCAACTGCCGGAGGAACATTCGAGCTTCCGGTAACGATCAGAAATGAGGGCGATTTTGTCGCGAAGAATATAAAGCTGTCACTGACCGGATTATCCCAGGACGCATTTTCCGTGGTTTCGGGAAGCGGGCGTTATGATCTCGACAGCCTGGCGGGAAATCAAGCTAAAGTTTTGAAATATTCGCTGAGGGCGTCTTCATCATTTAAAACAGGAAGCTATCCCTTGCATTTCAATCTGGAGTATTCCGATGAAAGAGGAAATGTCACAAAAGAGGACCTGGAGATCTGGGTCCCTGTTTCGGGCAGCGAAGGCTCGGGAGCGATCATAAACATAATCGATATAACTCCTTCACAAACTACCGTAAAGCCGGGAGAGACTGTCGACGTCACGGTCAGGGTAAAGAACAGCGGAGAATATGACTCCGGGCAGGTGAAGATATCGGCCGACGGGACAACTGCCCTGCTGCCGGTTTCCCAGAACCTGCATATCGTCCCGAGCATAAAGAAGGGCGAAACCAGGACGATCACCTTTAAGTTCCAGGTACGTCCCGACGCTGCAAGAGGGGGAGTGCCCATAACCATAAAGGTGGAACCAGTGGACGGCTTGGACGGAACGGTTATTTCCCAGGCAATTTCGTTGTTCGTGGACGCCGACGAGTCCGGCGGCGCGGAACCCGGCAAGAGTGTCCCCAAACTGATAATACAGAGTTACTCGTCCGACCCTACCCTTGTAAATGCGGGCGAGAATTTCAACCTTACCATGAGGTTTATGAATACCCATTCAGTAAGGGAAATCAGGAACATAAAAGGAAGCTTTTCAGTAACGGCGGGCTCCAACGAGAGCGGCAATGTCTTCACCCCTGTGGGCAGCAGCAATACGTTCTACATAGAGAAGATCAGCCCGAGGAATACGGCCGAGTGGAACGTGACCCTGTATACCATTCCCGACGCCAAGTCCAAGACATATACCGTGACCATATCTTTTGAGTATGAAGATGATTTGGGCAATTCGTACACTTCTTCCGAAATCATCGGGATACCGGTATATCAGCCTTCGAGGTTTGAAGTTTCCGAGATATCGCTTCCTTCTGATACATATATAGGCAATCCGATATATACCGGATTTGAAATGTATAACCTGGGCAAGACGGAAATTTACAATGTGAAGCTGCGCGTGGAAGGCGACTTTGAAGCTCAGCCCAAGAGCAGCTACTTTGGCAATTTCGAATCAGGAAGAGTGGAATACTTTGAACTCAATCTCATTCCAATTATGCCCGGCCTGGGAACTGGCCGCATCATATTCGAGTATGAGGACGCCAGCGGTGATATCCATGAGGTTGTCAAGGAATTTTCCATGAATGTCATGGAAATGGATTTCCCGGTTGACTTTCCGATAGACGACCCCGGCATGAAACCAGGTTTTGAAGATCAGCCTCAGAAGAGCTTCTTCAAGAGCGTCTGGTTCTACGTAATCATTGGCGCAGTGGTCGTTGCTGTCGTGGTGGTCATTATAATCGTGGTATCACGCAAACGCAAGAAGAACAAGGAGTTTGATTTCTGATGAAGCTGCGGGATACGCTAATACTTAGTATCAAGAATCTGTGGCGTCGCAAGCTCCGTACTATACTGACCATTATGGGGGTCATGATAGGATGCTGTGCCATTGTCGTCATGCTGTCCCTCGGTATCGCCATGGAAAGGAACTTCCTGATCCAGGCAAGCCAGTATGGAGACATTATGCTGATAAGGGTATTCAATTGGAACTCCGGCGGCAGGACTGAAGACGGGAAGGAGATCCCTCCCCTCGACGACAAGATGCTGGCACAATTTGAACAAATAAAGGGAGTCAAGGCGGTTACGCCTGTCATCAATCTCTATGTAAAGATGATGGCAGGCAAGTATGTCGGTTATGTCGGCATAACGGGCATAAAAACCGAAGCCTTCAAATACCTTGACATCCCCATAGCTGAGGGACGTCCGCTGGAGGAAGGCGATGCTGACCATATGGTCGTGGGGCATTATGTTTTCCAGAACTTTTATAATCCCAAAGCATCCAGGTATCGCTGGGAACCTGCGCCCGAGGATTTTGACTTCATGAAGGAAAAGCTGACCATCAGCTGGGATATGAATTATGGCGAAAAGCCATATCCCGGAATGCAGCAGCCCAAGGTGAAAGCCAAGCCTGTTAACGTTAAGGCAGTGGGCAAAATAGCCCAGACCGGTTCATATGAATATGACTATAACGTAATAATGCCATTTGAGACTGTGGTGAAATACCAGAAGGAAATGGAGAAATGGAACAAGCAGAACAGCGGCGGTTCAGGCGGCGGCGTGATCATATCCAAGGCTTATCCCATTCCTTCAACTGGAGGCAATGGTGAAAACAAGGGATATGACCAGGTCATCGTAAGGGCTGCAAACATGGATGATGTACCCAATATTTTGGAGACCATCCAGGATTATGGATACGTATGCGACAGCCCGATACAGGCGCTTGAATACATGAAGCAGCAAACTGCCGGACTGCGCCAGATCCTTCTTGGCATAGGCGTCATGTCCTTTATAATCGCGTCCATCGGTATTGCCAATACCATGTATATGTCAATTTATGAACGCACCCGCGAAATCGGCATAATAAAGGTCATTGGAGCCCGGCTGAGGGACATCAGGAAACTGTTCATGCTGGAAGCATGGTGGATAGGCGTATTCGGCGGCGCGTTCGGTGTGGCGCTGAGCTACCTGTTTTCATTCCTGCTCAACAAGTTCAATATTAACCTTGGGAACTCGGAAATATGGACCCCGGAAGGAATAGTAAAGCTTAAATCGTCATATATACCCTTTATGCTGGCGGCAGGGGCATTCGTATTCTCACCCATAGCCAGCCTTGCCGCGGGTTTCCTGCCATCGAGGAGGGCCATGAGACTGAGCGTCATGAAAGCCATCAGGCAGGAATAATGTTGCAGGGAACAGGAAACGGGGTAGAATAATACATAGATGAAATAATGAGTCATTACAGGAGGATATCGTGGATTCCGATCTCATAATCATAGGCGGCGGCCCTGCTGGTTATCATGCCGCGCTCATTGCAGCAGAAAACGGACTGAAAGTATCCCTCTTCGAATACGGAAGGCTTGGCGGGACATGCCTTAACGAGGGCTGTATTCCGACCAAGTCCCTTTTGCATACGGCAAAAGTTTATGATTACTGCAAGGACGGGGCGCGGTTCGGAATTTTGACGGACGGAGCCAAAATAGACCACCTGTCGGCCATTAAGAACAAGGACAGGGTTGTAAGGGCCCTTGTCCAGTCCATAAACGACAGCCTGAAAAAGCAGGGCGTGGAGATCATCCCTGAAAAGGCTGTTATAGCCGGGAAAGAAGGCGGCCTTTTCCGTGTGGATTCGGAGAGCCGCTCGCTGAAATGCGCAAGGCTTCTTATATGTACGGGCTCGGAAAGCGCATTTCCGCCGGTTGAAGGGCTCAGGGAAGCGGCAGCGGAAGGGCATGCCGTTACTTCAACAGAGATCCTGTCCATTGATTATGTTCCTGAAAGACTCCTGATATTGGGCGGAGGCATTATAGGCCTGGAGATGGCCCAGTATTTTGCCGCCGCAGGAAGCAATGTTGTAGTTGTCGAGATGCTCGACCATATTGGCGGGAACATTGACCCGGAACTGTCCCAGGTCCTGAAGCGCGAAATGGAGAGAAAGGGAATAGAGTTCATCCTCGGAGCAAGGGCAAAAGCGGTCCGCGGAAGAAGCGTGGAACTGGAGACGGCGGAAGGGAGCCGGTCTGTCGATTTCGACCTTATGCTTGTAAGCACGGGACGGAAACCAAAGATCAACGGTATGGGCTTTGAAATCATCGGCCTGGATATTTCCGGCGGGAGAATAAATACCAATGAGTACATGGAAACCAACGTGGAAGGAGTCTATGCCGCCGGGGACGTGAATGGCAGGAGCATGCTGGCGCATACTGCCTACAGGGAAGCCGAAGTGGCCGTTTCCAACATTCTTGGTCGCAAAGAGACCATGAATTACGGAGCGATTCCGTCTGTAATATATACAAATCCCGAGGTCGCATGGGTAGGCGATACAGAAGAGAGCCTGTCAAAACAGGGCAGAGACTATGAATTGGTCAGGCTGCCAATGACCATCAGCGGCAGGTACGCAGTGGAAGGCGGTACGCCGAGAGGAGTCATAAAGTGCCTTAAGGACACGAAGACTAACACCCTGCTTGGAGTGCACGCAGTCGGAAACGGAGCCTCTGAGTTCATATTCGGAGCCGCCATGGCCATGGAGAGCAATATTACGGTCGACAGGCTGGCTAAAACGGTATTCCCGCATCCAACCATCGGTGAGATTCTGAGAGAGTGCTTTATACGGGGCTCCTGAAATTGTTACAAATTAATTACATGACATAAAATGATTGATTCTTGAATATTTTTGTATTATCATGAATTGGTACGACATTTTTTTGGTATGCTTTCTATGGAAGGAGGTCGTGAAATGTTTAATATCAGGATTTTGCTCAATGCAGCCGGATTCAGGACTGAAGTCAGGTTAAACATTGTCGCGGCCGCCGTCTCACCGTCTGTTTCCAGACATTGGAATAATATGTTCTAAATTTCCAGCCCTTATTCCAATATTCGGATCTGGTCGCTAAAATACCCTGATAAAAAACTATGTGATCCTGAAGACGCAACATCCAAGGATGGATTGTCATGTTTTTGTCAATGTACTTCAGGTGTTGGAAGGAGTATTTATCATGAAGAAATTCAGACTGCTGATGCAATTTCTGCGTGGCAGCGGTGTAACATATATCTTTGCCATAATCTCGGTTTTGTTTATGACAGTATTCGCATCCCTGTCACCGCTGGTTATCAAGTTTACGGTCGATTCGGTCCTCGGCGGGGAGCCGGTCAGCCTGCCCCTGGGAATCAACGGCTTTATTGAGATGATCGGAGGAGTTGAATTTATACGCAGAAATTTATGGGCCATATTCGTGATGATCGTCGGAATATCCCTGTTCCAGGGAACATTCATGTTCCTGAAGGGCAAGCTGGCGGCAGTCACGGCCCAGACATCCTCGAAGAGGATGAGAGACCGGCTGTACAACCACTTGATGAGACTGCCTTACGATTACCATGTAAAGGCGCAGACGGGAGACATCATCCAGAGATGCACATCGGATATCGAAACGATACAGCACTTTGTGGAAAAACAGTCAGTCGAAGCGATACAGGTAATATTCCAGGTCATCCTGGTTCTCTGCATAATGATAACCATAGACCTGAAATATACCCTGATATCGGTCATACTGCTGCCCATTGTATTTATCATTACCGTCCGCTTCTTCATCAACATGATGAAAGCGTTTCTCCAGGCCGATGAAGCCGAGGGAGCCATGACGGCCGCTCTCCAGGAGAACCTGACCGGAGTGCGCGTAGTAAAGGCTTTCGGGGCGCAGAAGTTCGAGATAGAAAAGTTCGACGAAAAGAACAGCAGGCACAGGCAACTCAACATGAAGATCAATGACCTGATGGCCGATTTCTGGGCAGGGACCGACTTTATCTGCATGCTGCAGCATGCCCTGGTCATTATTTTCGGCACGTACTGGGCCGTATATGACAGGATAACCATCGGTACCATAATAGCGTTCTCCATATACGCCGGGATGATGGTATGGCCTCTCAGGGGGCTGGGCCAGATGATGGGCTTCATGGGCCAGGCTTTTGTTTCCCTCGGAAGGATATCGGAGATCCTTGAATCGAAGCCGGAAGATTATAAAAGCGGTATCGGCGATACTCCGGTCCGGGGAGAAATCGTATTTGACAACGTGTATTTCGAGTATGAAAAAGGCAAGCCGGTCCTTGACGGCGCCAGCTTCAGGATAGAAAAAGGCTCAACGGTGGCCATCCTTGGCGCGACAGGCTCCGGCAAGAGTTCTCTGGTCCATCTGCTGCTCAGGCTGTACGATTACCAGGGAGGGCATATATTCATCGACGGGGTGGAGCTTTCCACGATAAGCCGCGAATGGATAAGGAAGAACATAGGTATCGTTCTCCAGGAGCCGTTCCTGTTCTCAAAGACCATCTACGAGAACATAGCCCTCGGGGACGATACGAAAGACGACAAAAGCATTTATGAGGCAGCGCGGATAGCCTCCATACACGATTCGATCGAGGAGTTCGAAAACGGCTACAAGACCATCGTGGGTGAAAGGGGCGTGACCCTTTCAGGCGGCCAGAGGCAGAGGATAGCAATAGCGAGGACCGTTGTGAAAGACGTGCCCATACTGATATTCGACGATTCCCTGAGCGCCGTCGATACCGAGACGGACAGCCATATAAGGCGGGCGCTGAGGGAAAGGAGCAGGGATACGACCACTATAATCATATCCCACAGGATAACCACCCTGGCGGAAGCCGACAAGATACTGGTGCTGGACAAGGGAAAGATCGTCGAGGAAGGCAGTCACGAGGAACTTATCTCGAGGGACGGCATATACAGGAAGATCTGGGAGATTCAAAGCTCCCTCGGCGAGGACATCGCCTGATTGCCACAGGGACGGTTCTGATGGCACATCTGTGCCAGGGGGGACGGTCCTTCCGAACAATTGTCATTCTGAGGAGCGAAGCGGCGAAAAATCTCACGGACAGAAGCTTTAGCAGGCGATGAATGGGATCCTTCGCTTCGCCCGATTAACATGAAGCAAATTTGACTTTAAGAAGGTGAAACCTTTATGCATTTCGAAGAACAGGAATACAGCAAACGGATTGATATTAACACTTTCAGGAAGTTGTTCATATTCGCCAAACCTTACAAAAAAGAAATTATTATCCTGATAATACAAATGGTTTTACTGGCGCTGGTAGACGCCATATTCCCCAAGCTGAACCAGTACGCCATAGATTTGTTCGCTGTGAAGCACAGCCTTGACGGATTCGTGCCATATTGCCTCATAGCGGTTGCCCTGGTCGCGTTCCAGGTATATAACGTAAGGCTGATGATACTGAATGCCGGCAAGGTGGAATACGGAATCCCGTATGACATAAGAAAAGCTGCCTTCAATAAGCTGCAGGAACTTTCCATAGCATATTACGACAGGACCCCCGTAGGATGGATTGTGGCGCGGCTCACTTCCGATGTGAACAGGCTGGGAGTGACATTGTCGTGGCACCTGGTAGACTTCTTCTGGTCCATATTCCTGATAATCATCATGACCATCATGATGCTGATCACCCATGTGGGATACGCGCTCCTAGTACTGTCGGTGGTGCCGCTCCTGGTCATTATAAGCATGGTATTCCAGAGAATCATACTTCATAATTTCAGGAAGGCAAGGAAGCTTAACTCCCAGATAACGGCGGGCTTCAACGAAGGAATAACCGGGGCCAAGACCATAAAGTCCCTGAGCATAGAAGAGCATATGCTCAACGAGTTCAAGGGCCTGACCAGCGAGATGAAGAACTTCACTGTAAGGGCCGCCACCATCTCATCGGTTTATACCCCGCTCATCCTGCTTCTGGGCAGCATCGCCACGGGTCTCGTCCTCTGGAAGAGCGGCGCCCAGGCAGGAGAAAATGCCGTAAGCTATGGCACTATAGTTGTGTTCAGCTCCTATGCGGTACAGTTCTTCGACCCGGTAAGGCAGTTTGCCAGGGTTTTCACTGAACTTCAGTATACCCAGGCTTCAGCCGAGAGGGTCGTTACCCTGCTGGATACTGAAAATGATATTGTCGACAGCCCTGAGGTTATACAGCGCTATGGCGCAATGTTCGAGTCTGACCGCAGGGAGTGGCCTCCTTTCAAAGGCAATATCGAGTTCAGGAATGTGACTTTCCGTTATAAGGAAGGCGGAAATATCCTCGAGAACTTCAACCTTACAGTGAAGGCTGGAGAGACCATCGCGCTGGTGGGTGAGACCGGATCGGGCAAGACTACCATCGTCAACCTGGCCTGCCGCTTCTACGAGCCGACAGAAGGCAGCATCCTGATAGATGGCGTGGATTACCGTGAAAGGCCATTGCTCTGGGTTTACTCAAACATTGGCTATGTCCTGCAGGAGCCTCATCTCTTCAGCGGGACTGTTAAGGAGAACATTGCCTACGGCAGGCAGAACGCGACGATGGAAGATATCATCGCAGCCGCAAAGATCGTCAACGCCCATGATTTCATAATGAAACTGGAAAAGGGATACGACACCGAGGTTGGTGAAAGGGGAAGCCGGCTTTCGACAGGCCAGAAGCAGTTAATCTCCTTTGCCCGCGCAATCCTTTCTAACCCGGGAATGTTCGTGCTTGACGAAGCCACATCGTCGGTTGACACCGAGACCGAGCACCTGATCCAGGACGCATTGAACAAGGCCCTCGAAGGAAGGACCAGCTTTATAATAGCCCACAGGCTTTCCACCATAAGATCGGCGGACAGGATCCTGGTCATCGACAAGGGTAAGATTGTTGAAGAAGGTAACCATAAACAGCTGATCAAAAAGAAAGGTTACTATTACAGGCTCTATACCAACCAGCTTATCGAGGAACAGGGCAAAATGGCTTTCGGGGCATAAAACATAAATAACAGGGGCTGTCTTAAAATTTTAACTGAAAGCATGCTGTACTGAGCTGAATTGCCTCCGCAGGAGCAGTTGAATGTTGAAATGCGATAAGTAGCGGCTCGAGTGAGGTTAAATCTGCCGGATGCAGATTTAAGCCGGCACACGCCCGGAAGGCGTGATTGCCAGCGACCTCGCGAGAGCAAACTATGCTATTTACAACTTCCTGCGACGAGGACAGCAAGAAGATCTGAACAGCATGCAATAAATTCTGGGAGAGTCTCACTTGACAGATTGATTAATAGTCAGCGGAGCATGTTTTTCTGCTTATTCTGCAGAAGAGCCTGCTCCGCTTGATTATATGCCTGTTCAAAATCATTCTCAAGGCTGGCCTGGGCGCAGCCCCAGCTCAGGCTGATGACATATGGTTTTTTAAGCCTGCTGTTAAGCTCGTCCAGTGCAATGGTGAACCGCTTGGTGATGATTTCCGTAGGGTCTTTCTGTATGTTTTTGACCAAAAGCACATAGCGTTCACAGTATTGATGAATCAAAAAGTCGTCATCCCTGATGGACCTGCTCAGGATGTCCGAAACGCAGGACAGCACAAATTCCCCTTCGTTGAATCCGTACCGCGAATTAATCTCGTTGTAATTGTCTATTTCAACGATGATCAGAACATATTCTCCACTCGAGCCGTTACGCGCTTTCAGCATTTTTGATGCCAGGTGCCGTATATTGGCGAGTTTGTCAAGGTTGTCCTTAACGGTGAGCTCATTCAGACGCCTGTTGGATATCATCAGGCTGTCATGGACGTCGGAAATCTTTTTCTCCAGTTCTGCCTTCTTTTTTATTGAGTAAATATAGACTAAGCTCCTGCACAGCTCGGCAGCGAGGTCATCTATTAACGCCCCGGTAACGTTGTTTATGGAAATTATCAGGAGACCGAGCTGCAGGCGATTCATAACCAATGGCTTGATAGCCAGATGTTCCTTTACTTCGCTCAGGATATGCCTTGGAAGGATCTCATCGATGGGAAAGGCCCTGGTGTAGGAAACGGTTTTGCCCCTGGAGTAACCAAAGAACAGTCTGCATTTCAGGCCATCCTGTCCCGTGTATTCGTCAGGGTCGGCATTATACACTATGTAGCACTGGTTCACATTGTTTTCATCAAGATAACCTGCAAGCAAGGCTGCCGATCCTTTTTCATCCGTCCTTGAAATCCTTCCTTTCAGGCCGTAAAATCTTGTCCACGGGGGAAGGACAAGATCATCAGGTTTTTCTCTTGCGTCGCAGCCACAGCTTTTTCCAATGACAAGTCCTGGTATACAGGTATGAACATCATAGTCCTCTCTGCGGCCAAAAATATGCTGGAACAAAACAGTAACGGATTTTTCGACTAAGTGTCCGACGCCTTTGTCCACCGTTGTCAGAACCCTGTTATACCCTGCCAGGGTCGAATCATCGAAGCCGGATACGGACACATCTTCCGGTATACTGATGCCATTATCCCTCAGGCACTTTATAACTGATATGGCAATTTCATCGTCAGAGCATATCACGGCCCTGACGGATCCGTTCTTTATAAGGGGCACCAGTGTCCATGCGCAGTTATATCCCGACATATACCCGCTTGTTCCCTCAAGCATCAGGTGCTGGGGAACTTCAATCCCGTGTTTCTGGGCAGCCTCAATGAACGCGTCATGCCTTGCGAGATTGTCAAGGTTAGAAAGGGGGCCTGAAACAAATGCGAAGTTATTAATATTATGAGACAGGAAATGCTCGATAATGCTGCTGAATCCTGCCTGGTAATCGAATACAAATGACGGTATACCCTCAAGCCTTTCTCCTATGGAGACTACAGGCTTTCCGGTACCTTTCACGACAGTCTCGAGCAGGTTCCTTGCGTCCTGGCCAGGTATCGTGCTTGTGGCAATTATAATGCCGTCAATGAGTTCGCTTCCGATTACTTTGAGGACCAGGTTTTCTCGCAAATCGGCGGGAGTGTTGAAATCAATGTCACAACACTCTATAACTACCAACTGGGCATTGCGGGAACTGATTTCTTCGGAAACACGCCTTATAACGATGTTGCCCAGGTCATTATTCAACATCCCTATCACAAGACCGATTCTCATATCAACACTTCCAATATTTATTTCATGTATAATATTTACCCGCCCGGATGCAATGCGAACTGTCATTGAAATATAATTTTCTTTCGCATATTATAGCATTACATTATAAATATTTAAAAGGGAAAAATACAAAAAGTTACAATTTGCGATACGTTTCGACAAGACCGTTTGCAAAGGCTTAAACAAAGGTAATTTTACAGTTGACGCTGCCTGTTATAATGTCTATAATTGATATGGCTGAATGAATTGAATTCTCTATTAGGTGAGGCTCCTATACAGATAAACGCTGCTGCCCGGAAACGTCGAGAGACGCCAATGGGTGAACAAACATTGCCGGATTAAGGTTTTGTTTAACGCAGCTGGCAAAAGCCTATGCTGTATAGTGCCAAAGCTCGATGACTGGAGAATGGATTTTTATTACGAAGGTAATGATTAAAGTCCGCTCCGGCGGACTTTTTTTAAATCCGGGTTTTCCGGGGCATATTTTTTGAGAGGTGAGTATTATAGAAAGAAGGTGATTCCAATGCTGGAGATCTATAAGACACGGACCGACGGGCACGAACTCGTCAGCCTTGATTTTATAGAAAAGGGCTGCTGGATTAATCTTGTAGCTCCCACAGAGGAAGAAATCGAATTTGTTGTCAACAATGTCGAAATCGATCAAAACTTCATCAGGGATGCCCTTGACGAAGAGGAAAAACCACGTATCGACGTGGACGGGGATCAAACCCTCATAATTGTAGACGTGCCATATGTTTATGAAGACGATAAGTCGATCAAGTTCGAGACCATGCCGCTTGGTCTTCTTTTGGTGCGCGATGATTTCATAATCACCATAAGCGGCAAGCCTTCATCCGTCCTTGAAAGGTTCAGGAATGGACAGATACGCGATTTCTATACTTATAAGAAGACGCGGTTTATTTTCCAGATCCTTTACTACGTATCAACGGATTTCCTGAAATATCTGAAGCATATAGATAAAAAAAGCGAGCTTCTTGAAAATTCGCTCCATAAATCGATGCGCAATAAGGAACTGTACAAGCTGATGGACCTGAGCAAGAGCCTTGTATATTTCAATACGTCCCTGAAATCTAACGAGACTGTCCTGGAGAGACTGCTGAAAGGCAAATACGTCAAGATGTACGAAGAAGACGCGGATATCCTTGAGGACACGATCATCGAGAACAAGCAGGCTATTGAAATGGCGACCATTTACAGTTCCATCTTAAGCGGAATGATGGATGCTTTTGCATCGGTTATTTCAAACAACCAGAACGAAGTTATGAAATTCCTGGCTGCCATAACCATTGTTATAGCGATTCCGAACATGGTGTACAGCTTTTTTGGTCAGAATTTTAATCTCCCTCAGCAGGGAAATCCGTTTATGTGGCTGTTTGTGCTCATCGGCTCGGTGGTATTGTCCCTGATTGTAGCGTTTATATTGTATAAACGGGATATGTTCTGACTTTCCTGAATAAAGCTATTGATTTTTGATTCCGTTTGTATTATCATAACATTTGCATCTTAACAGTGGATGCGATTTATGCGCCCATAGCTCAACTGGATAGAGCGTCTGGCTACGGACCAGAAGGTTGTGGATTCGAGTTCTGCTGGGCGCGCCATGAAAAACCCCTGATCGCTTGAATCGGTCAGGGGTTTTTTGAATGCATCCGTATTGCTGTAGAATTTTACTTATTCTTTTTTTCTTTCTCTTTTGCCCGCTTGTCATTAATGATCTTCATGTGTTCTGCCGTAATCAGCGTCACATTGTTCTCCCTGGCCCAAGCCACACAGCCTTTCAGGACAGTGTGCAGGAAAATGCGGGGAACCTTGACAAGAGTTGCACATGCGTCATCTGTGAACTTGATAACATCGTCGATCCTGTCAGCTGCATAGCGGACCGATTCGATGGAGGTCTCACGCATGGGCAGCGGCTCGGCATGGGGTCGGCGGAAACGGGTATACCAAAAATTCTTGCTGTCCCTATAGCCATAATCCACGGGAACCGGAGGGAAATCCTTTGCACGGACTCCGTTGATGATGGCATAGTAGTATTTCTCCTTCATCAGTATCTTGTCTATCCTAAGAATGAAATGGGCGCCGTATCTCGAGGTAATTCCGTTAAAATCATGGTAGGGCGGGTCATAACCGTCCAGACAGCCCGGCTTGTCATCCTGGGCGCCGTCAAGCTCGCGCATCCAGGTGCATTCGAAGACCTGGTAGGATTCTGCTACAACCTTTGGAAACAGTTCGCCCGGATGCTCAGCGGCCATGAGCCCGTCTTCAAGAGTGAATATACAGTCTTTCATTTTTTCCTCGGGCTTGTCTCCGGGAAAACCAAGGCGGACGGCTTCCCTGAAATACTTTTTCTTGTCGGGAATGAAGTTAAGGCTGCATTTCCCGTTACGGAGAAGATGCTGTGCAGTATTGGAGGAATTTCGCGCGCAAAGCAGCATGGCGTAATAATCCTTACCCGCCACATAGTAAGGCTGGACCAATGAATACGACCCCAAAGAGGTGGAACCGTCCTCCGCCAGTGTGCCTACCAGTACTGTCGGCATCGGGAAGAAAGCGGAAGTCTGATAAAAGTTATCAACAATGCGAAGGTCTCTGAAGCTGCTCATACTCTATCCCTTTCCTTTCTGTTATGGATGAATATGCGGTCAAGAAGAACCGCCAGGGGCTGAAATGGTGTATGATTGACTGCCGCAAGCAGCAGGTTTTCCGATACAAAACCATCAAGGAAGCTGTCTTCATCAGCCTCAAAGCGCCTGAGCAAGGAATGTACAATTTCAGAAAGCTGACTGAGCAAAATGTTATGCCGTTTCGAATAATCGGAAATAAATCTTGCTGAAGAAGTATATTGTGACCAGACTCTTCTGTACAGATTCGAGAAATGTTCAATTTCCTTATAAATTACATAAAGTCCGTCAGTGATGGTATCTGATTGGGCTATACTCTGTCTCATGGCGGAAAGCGCTTTATTCCAGTCATCAAGCATCACTGAGGCCGCGAGCGTATCCTTTGTGGGAAAGTAATTATAGACCGTACCTACTGCAATACCGCACCTTGCGGCGACCGACCGTATGGTAAATCCGCTGTATTCAGATTCCAGCAACTCGTTTTTTGCCGCCTCAAGGATTCGCTTTTTCACATTTTCGATAAGCTTTGGCATTTCGGTTCCCTCCGGGGCAACCATTGCTTAATTGATTTTTATGAACATGTTCATTTAAATTATAATACATTGTTATATAACTATCAATCTTCAGGATAGCCTCTGGATAGTGTTGGCATATAACTTTAAAAATTATTTGTTTATGCAGCTTTTTTTGTTGGTAACATCCTAATATTGCACACAGCAAATGATTAACAGCTCCAGGGAGGCGCTTATGATGAAGAAACTTCTTAGTCTGGCTCTTACGTTGGTTCTGTTGTCTTCGGTGACAGTATTTGCCCAGGGAGGTACGACTGTCCCGAATCAAAAAAAGACCGAACCCATTTCCATCAATTGTTACGACCCATCGGAAATTCCTCTGCCCAAAGGGCTTAAAACCAATGAAATTGAAGGGGTATCCGTATCAAAAGGAAGCAGTTTTATACCGGTAAAAATCGAAATCGATAATGATGTTCTGACTATCACTCCAACCGAGTATTTCGAGCATGGCAAGGAATATACGGTAAAGATCTTCACGGGCAGCAAAAAATACGAGATTCCAGTCAAGGCTGCAAACTTTAAGGTGATATCCTCGTACGACGGGACCATAATGAAGATTCCACCGAAAAAGGGGAGCGGGTTCAACTTCCCGTACTACATATACCTTCCCGAAAACATGGAAAAAACGAAATCCGAGACAAAAAGGCTGATTGTTGAGCCGAACAATACAGGCTCGGTCTCCGATCTGCTTGAATACCATGATGAGGCCGCGCTGAGAATGGTGGCCGCCAACGGCGGACCAGGGCATTATGCCGCTTACTATCTCAACTACCCATTCCTTGTTCCCGTGTTCCCGCGTCAGGCCACGAACTGGTGGGAATCATATACCCACGCTCTGGACAAGGGCGCCATGCTCCTGGAGGGTGAGGCGAAAAGGCTCGACCTGCAGCTGATGGCAATGATAGAAGACGCCAGGAAAATACTTTCCGGGATGGGCTACAGGATTGAGAAGAAGGTATTCATGACAGGCTTCTCCGCATCGGGACAGTTCACAAACCGCTTCGCGACCCTGCATCCCGAAATCGTCAAGGCGATCGCTGTCGGTAACTTCACCATGTATCCCACGGCCAAGCTCAACGGGGTGACCCTGAATTACCCATGGGGGATAGCGGATATTAAGAAATATACCGGAAAAGAGTTCAACAAGGCCGAATACGACAAGATAGCACAGTTCTGTTACATTGGTGACGAGGACCAGAACGACCAGCCATTTAACGTGGACTACGGCATAAGCGAGGAAGAAACCAAGGCCGTCAACGACCTGTTCGGGTACGACAGCGGTGTCACCAGGTGGAACCGCAAGTGGAAATTCGTCAAGCAGCTCGGGTATGACAAGTCGATCCAGTTCCATACATATAAAGGCATAGGACACGGTATCTCGGAAAATATCCTGAAAGACGTTCTCGAATTCTTCAGGGTCAACAACGGGGACAGGATCATCAAGATCAAGGCACACACCAACGCATATTGAGATGGTTATGGATACAGGAGAGAGGCTGATCAAAAGTCAGCCTCTTTTATTATTATTCAAAGCAGTTGCTGTCCGCTCCTGGTTCTTCTTTGGTCCATGTTCCGTTGGCCAAGGCATAAAAAAATATCCTGATATTAAAGCAATAAATGTTAAATAATGAGCAAGCCGTGCAATTGAGCGCCACTTATTACAGGGTTACGATGATATCAGAGTAACGCAATATCTGTTATAAGGAGGAGTGTATGATGATAGAGACCAAAGTACCCGAGCAACGGCCGTTATCAGGACGCGAAAAGGTATTGTACGGTTTCGGAGACCTGTCAACAGCTTTAATCTGGAATGTTACCACAACATGGGCGATGTTTTTCTTCACTGACATTTTCAAGATCAGCGCATTGGCAGCAGGCACCATGTTGTTGATTGCACGAATTTACGATGCAGCTATAGACCCGTTTATCGGGTTCATGGTCGACAGGACGAGTACCAGGATGGGAAGGGCAAGACCTTACCTGCTCTGGTTCGCGATCCCTTACGGACTCGTCGGAAGCTGCGGGGCTTATAACGCATATCTGGATGACGATGGGGACATTTCCCTACAAGCCCGATGCCATGCTGGAACGCAAAGTCGTACTTCGCATGTATTGGGACAACGAGAATGAGCCCTCAGTGGAAGCGCCTATAGGCGATTTTTTCGGAATGGGCCATGGGATCAGCAAAAACTTCGTATCAGCGCCGCTTACCATGTGCCCGCAGGATGGACGTGGATACAACTGCTACTTTCCTATGCCATTCAGCGAGGCGGCTCTAATAGAAGTTGAAAATGAGTCGGACGACCAGATGATGATTTACTTTTATATTGATTATGAAGAATACGAGGAACCTCCCGAAAGTCCGCTGAGATTTCATGCAAGCTGGCGCAGGGAGATCACAAAAAGCGAGGCCGGTGAAGGGCTTAACGGGGAGTATTTCCAGTTCTCCGGCGAGAATCTGACCGGGGAAAAGAACTATGTTATTCTTGAAGCTGAGGGAAAGGGGCACTATGTAGGCTGCAACCTGAACATACATAACCTTAGGCACACCAACCAGAATAACTGGCCTGGCGAAGGCGATGACATGATCTTCATTGACGGTGAACCCTGGCCGCCCAGGCTCCATGGGACAGGCTGTGAAGACTACTTTAACGCCGCATTCTGTCCTACCCAGGAATATAACTCCCTGTACAGCGGCATCATTCTTCCCGGCGGGCCAAACTGGTCAGGAAAGATCACTTATTACCGCTATCACATACTCGATCCCATCATGTTCAATAAATCCATAAAAGTAACGATAGAACATGGGCACAATAACCACCGTTTTGACGACTATTCGTCTACAGCATACTGGTACCAAACCGAACCACACAGGCATTATCCCATTCTTCCCGTGTCGCAGAGGATCCCTCTGCCTGACATCGAGCGGGATCCGGCTGCCCTGGTAAAAATGAAAATGGCGAGAGACGCCCGTGCCAGGGAGTTGGGCATAGAAGAGTAATAGGGGGCATAGACAGGGGGACGGTTTTCGTTACCCCTGACTGCATTTCTGTGGTATGATAATAATATGCGAAGCCTGTCGAAGGGAAAGGGGTGTAGCCGTGGATTTCAATTACCTGTCCCCTTACATCAGGGTTGCCCAGGACAGCCTTGTGCCTAACGGAATGAAACTCAGGGAAAGGGTCATTTTCGACTACGAACTGGTCTACATAAAAAGCGGTGAAGCCATGACCTGCATCGACGGAGTAACGTACCATTGCATCCCCGGCGATATCATTTTCATACAGCCCGGGGTACCTCATTCATCTACAGTGCTGGACAAGCCCCTGAGACAGCCCCATGTGCATTTTGACCTGTTTTATCAACCTAACAGCCCGGATATAAAGGTGTCGTTCAAACCGCTTGATAAGATACCGAAGAAGCAGCACCCCCTGTTCCGGGAGCCTGTTTCGGTACCTAATATAATCGAGCTTCCATCCCATCTTCGTCTGAAAAGTCCCGCAACATTCGAGAAAATTCTTTACGATCTCATCCACGAATACAATTCGATGCTCCCGTTCAGCGATATAGCCGTAAAGGGCAAGTTCATCGAACTCTGGACATATTTTTTACGGGAGGTTTATCTCAGCCAGAACGAAAACCTGCACAATACCATGATCCTGCTGGATAAAATCAAAAAATACCTCGACGCAAACCTGGACAGGGAAGTGAACCTTGATGAGCTTGCATCCTATGCCAACCTGAATAAATGCTATATCGCCCATATCTTTAAACAGCATTACGGAATTTCTCCCATCAAGTACCACAGGATCGCGCGCATCAGCAAAGCGCGGGAACTGATCGAGTTCACCGATTTGCCCATAAGCCGGATTTCGGAGGAAGTAGGATATCCAAACGTTTATTCATTCAGCCGTGCATTCAAGGCTGTCGAAAAAGTCCCGCCTACATTCTACAGGTAGAATGTTCGAATAATATAAATGATGAAATTTTTATTTTTTCTGCAACGTTTCTGCGCCTTCAATCGTGTTATTGATGAAGGGGGGAGAGCGATTGAAAGGTTCTTTATTGCGTACGAATGAAGAACTCACCCAAATCTATAACCGGCATGTCGGGACAGTATATCGCGTGTGTTTCATGTACATGAAAAACAGGGCTGATACCGAGGACATGGTGCAGAACACCTTCCTCAGGCTTATGCGCGACAAAACAGTTTTCCGGGACGAGGAGCACGAAAAGGCATGGCTTATAAGGACGGCCACCAACCTGTGCAAGGACTATTTCCGGCACTGGTGGTCAAGGACTGTGGGCATGGACCTTGCTGCCGATGCTGCCGTTGAGCAGGATTTCAAAATTGACGGGAACCTGGGAAAGGTGCTTGCTCTTCCTTCCAGGTATAAGACTCCTGTTTACTTATACTACTATGAAGGTTATTCCACGGCGGAAATCGCCAGGATGTTAGGGAAAAAGGAATCGACAGTGAGAAGCTGGCTGAGAAGAGGAAGGGAACTATTAAGAATGGAAATGGAAGGTGATTTGGAATGAAAAGGGAAGAACTCGTGGCTTCTTTTGACAGCATTACACCCGATAAAGCAGCTGAAAAGCGTATGCTTGACAATATTCTGAGTCACTCCCGAAAGGAGAGAAAAATGACGTTCAACTATAGAAGGGCAATACCGGCATTGGGACTGGTAATAGTGATAGTATGCGGGATCCTGGCTTATAACTTTACCATTGGAAGAAAAAGCACGCAGGCCCCGGGCGATGCCCTCGTCAACATCGGAGGTCCGGCGAGGGAAGACGCAGCCGCGCCCATGGTTAATCAGTTCAAAATGGACGGCAGGCATTATATTATCCTGTCGGATGATTTGAGGGCCGAATACGGCTTTCCGCAGCAAATCAGCGAAGGCGACATAGGGGAACATATCACGACAATAACGGACAGCGTGGACCCGAGCCTTATAGGATGCGAGGTATACAGGTACAAGCCTGCGGGTTCCGAAGCCGTGGTGGCAGTGAAAAAAGGCGATGAATACCTGTACTTCAGGTTCTTTACTTTTGAAAGCTATATAAACAACCAGGACGAGGATGCCATTGAGTACCTCAGAATTTACGGGATAAACAGTGCAGAAGACATAGCAAAGATCCATTTCATCGTTCATTCGGATATAAGCAAGCTCGAAGGCAGGATGGATGTCAGGGCCGAGCTGACCGGGCGTGACGAGATCTCAAGGTTCTATGACTACTTTTCGGTCCTGAAAAATTCAAGCGACAGGTATTTTGAAAAGCTGTTCAATTACAGGCCGGAAAGCGGTGCTAAGGGCGGGACCGGGACAGATACCCCACGACAGGTCGAACCTGTGGCTCCCGTGATGCCCGGCGCGCCGGAACAGCCCGCAAACCCTCCCGTGGCCCCTGTGGCGCCCGATGCTCCTGTTTCCTATCAAGCAATGCCTGAAGAACCCTACGCGCCGGACCGGAATGAAGTTTACCCGGTCATTCCTCCAAGTTCAGCCTTTTCAGCCCCTGGTCAGACAGGTTATGCTGAAGACATGCCCCTGACGGGTTATGGCAGCACTCCGGCATGGGATGGCGGAGGGCAACCGTCCGGCGGCAGCAATTATGGAACCGTGGGCAGTGGAAGCGCCAACGCAGTCGCAGGAGGAACAGAACCTGCCGGAGGTATTGGCTGGAATCCGCTGGCCGACCCGGTCACCATACGCATTTACAATCAAGGCGGTGTATATCTTGAAATGATGTATTACAGAAACATAGGTTTCATCTCGCGTTATGAGATAAACGACGAATTTGCCGCCTTTATCAACAGCTGCCTTGAATAATGCGCAAACCCCGTCCCTTTTTGCACGCAGGAGCCAGATGAACCTTTTTTCGGAAGATGAGTCATATATAATAGAACAAGCACACAGAAAAAGAGGTGTTCTTTATGAGCAATAAAGGAGCCGGACAAAAGGCCCAGTTGACCAGGAGACTGCTGATTCCTGTGCTGGCGTTAATCATCTTGTTGATGCTTGCAGCCTGCGGTTCAAGTTCAAAGTATACTGCTGAGGCCAGCGCTGTACAGGTCAGCGGCAAGTCATCCGGGGCATATGATGCAGCGGCTGCGCCATCCGCGTCTGCATCGCCGGTTTACGGGGAGCCCGGCATAGGAGGAGTAAATAACCGTGCTGAAGAAACATCCCAGTACGCTTCGCAGCTGAACGAATTAATGAGCCAGCGAAAACTGATCATGGAGGGAGATGTATCCATCGAGACGCTTAACTTCGATGAATCCATCGAAGCCCTTGACCAGCTCGTCGAAGACCTGGGAGGTTTTACCGAGGTCAGGAACGTAAGAGGCAAAAGCAGCAGGACATATTATTCCTTAAGATCAGCCAGTTATGTTATTCGTATTCCGGCAGAAAGCTTCGACCTGGCCATGAAAAACATGGGCACCATCGGGAACGTCCTTGAATCAACCTCGAAAGGAACAGACATAACCGATACATACGTTGACACCCAGACAAGGATAAAAACGCTTAAAGTCCAGGAGGAAACCCTGCTCGACTTACTGTCCAAAGCCGAAAAACTGGAAGACGTCATTACCCTTGAAGGAAGGATCTCTGATGTCCGCTACCAGATCGAGAGCCTTGAGAACACCATCAAAAACTATGACCGCCTGGTTGAATTCAGCAGGATCACTGTATTTATCCAGGAAGTGGATGATGAAACCAGGACCCGGCCTAACCCCAAAACACTGGGGGAAAGGATATCGGAATCCTTCAGGGAATCCATCGACAGCTTCGTGGATTTCTGTGAAGATTTCCTGGTCTGGCTGGTCAGGTCATGGATATCGATCCTGATTATAGCCGTTGGTGTTTTTGCCGCAGCCATGATTGTCAGGTCAAAAATGAGAAAGAGCGGGAAGCCCGTGAAAAAAGCGGAAACAGAACCGGACAAAAAAGAATGATAAATTAAATGTGTATTTGGGGACGGAGGTTTATTGCACATTTTTGTGCAGAAAACCCCCGTCCCTTTTTGCACACATGTGCAAAAATATGCAAAAACCGCGTATTATTTTGCAACATTTTAGTTCGTTAACGTTTCAACAAAGCAATTATGGGTAATTATAATGGGTCAATAACGTGTAGGCATAATATCGGAGGACAGCATGAAGAAGTTCAGGGCCAGTCTCAAAAACTATGGAAGGATCGGTATAGCTGTTATCATTTCTATAGTATTTGGAACAACTGCTATTATCTATTCCAACAATTATCTCAATGAAATGATCAAACGTTCTCTGACAGAAATAGCGAAACAGGGCTCAAAGTGTATTGAGCACAATATCGAAGGAAGTCTTGACAAGCTTTCGGTCTTGTCGGGCATAGACGTTATCCAGGACAAGAACGCCGCTATCAGCGATAAAATAAATATTTTGCAGGATGTTGACCAGGCATCGGCGGAGGAACTGGCCTATATTACCACTGACGGAAAACTTTACGTAGCGGCCGGCACGGATTTTGACATAAAAGACGAAGACTTTTTCCGCAAAGTCATCATGGGAGAAAAGATCGTTGCCGTGTCTGACAGCCTAAACGTGTTTGACGGCTTTTCGACCATTGTTTTTGCCGTCCCGGTCCGTGACGGCAATGAAATAACAGGAGCTGTCTGTTCGCTGGTTTCTCCGGAAATCCTCTGCTCGCTTATTGAAGACATATCCTTCAGCAACGAGGGTTATGGCTATATTATAGATGAAAACGGCGTCACGATAGCCCATGAAAAAAGGAACCTGGTACGGGAAAGACATAACTCGATAAAGGACGCCGCCGGAAACCCGGATCTGAAACAGCTTGCAGAGCTCGAAAGGAAAATGATAAAAGGCGAAACCGGCGCAGGCTCATATACTTTCAACAACCAAAGGAAGATGATGGGCTATTCAAAGATTGCCGGAACGCCCTGGAGCTTTGCCGCAACGGTGCCGGTAACAGATTCCCTGAGCAATACATATTCAATGCTGGCATTCATATCCCTGCTCGTATTTGCCTTTTGCCTTGTAGTAATAATTATTAACCTGTATTTTGTCTCGATTAACAGGAGATTCGAAAAAGAGGAACAGTCTCTCAAGAAAGCCGTTGAAACGGCAAAAATCATCATAATCTCTTTCCTGGACGACGGCCTTATCCTCGATTTAAATAAGAATGCCGAGGAAACGCTCGGTTACAGCCGCGAGGATGTTATAAAAACCCGCAGGATATTCGACCTCATCCCTTCAAAAGAACGGGTCAAGCTTAACAAGGCTTTGACCGAAGGCATCAACGGGGACGGCGGAAACTTCGAGCTGAGCCTCAGGACCAATGATGGCAAAACGGAGTATATGCTTTTCAACCTTAATGTTTACGGCAAAGATACCCTGGCGCCCGTATATGAACTCATGGGCATTTGTATCACTGACAGGGTCCATCATGAAAAGCAGATGATCGAGAAGCATGAAGAATTATCGGCAGTATACGAGGAACTGGCAGCTTCTGAGGAGGAGCTCAAGGACCAGCTTGAAGAGCTGATACAGCAGAAGATCCTGCTCCAGGAAAAGGATGAAAGGCATAACCTTATAGTCGAAGCGTCGAATATCGGCATCTGGGACTGGGACGCCGAAACTGACACATATTTCTTCTCCGACAAATGGTATGAAATATTCGAAGTAGACAAAAATGAAATCGAGGGCATGGAGAAGGACTACAGGATCAATGCCATAATCGAGGAAGACAGGGCTATAGCGCTGAATGCCGAGAAACATCACCTTGAGCACAAGACCCCCTATTATGAATGCGAATACCGCATACAGACGCCTAAAGGGAAGATCAAGTGGGTCTACGCGGTCGGTAAAGCCCTGTTTGACAGCGACGGGACGCTTGTAAGGATGGCCGGCGCGCATACCGATGTCACAGCCAGGAAGGAGTCCGAGGAAAAAGTACACCGGCTTGCGTACTATGACAGCCTTACCGGGCTGCCCAACCGCAGCCTTCTCAGCGAGTTCTTCAATACGACCCTGAAAGACAGCTCTGTTGACCTGGCCCTGGCCATCTTCGACATTGACAACTTTAAGCTCATAAACGACTCCTATGGCCATGAAACCGGCGACAAGCTCCTGGTCGAGGTCTCGAAGCGTCTGTCCGAAAAGATGTCTGAAAACATGTATCTTTCCAAGATAGCGGGAGACGATTTCGCGCTTATCGTTTGGGACTTTAAAAGCGAAAGTTGTCTTGCCGAGATAATTAAATCTATTATAGATTATATTGAAGGCATGGTATGGGTCGAAAACTATCTGATAAATGTATTGGTCAATGTGGGTATAGCTATTTACCACAAGCATGCCGACAATTTCGACGATCTGCTTAAAAACGCGGATATGGCCAAGTTCAGGTCCACAGAAAAGAGAAACAAGATAGAATTCTTTGACAAGACCATGAATGATGCCATCGTCGAAAAGCTGAGCCTCAGGAACAGCCTGAAACTGGCGCTGGACAACAAGGATTTCGTGCTGTACTTCCAACCCCAGTACAGGACCAAGGATAAGAAGATAATCGGTTTCGAGGCTCTTGTCAGGTGGTGGAGGGGACCCATGGGCATAGTTTCGCCCAACAAGTTTATTCCCGTTGCGGAAGAATCAGGTCTCATCATACCGCTGGGAGACTGGATACTCGAGGAAGCCATAAAGTTTATAAAGAAAGTCCACTTACAGGGATATCCGGATATGATCCTGTCCATCAACATTTCTGCCATACAGCTTATACAGGATAATTTTTCGGACAGGGTATCGGAACTCCTGGACAAGTATGGCCTGGCGCCCGAAAGTCTTGAGCTTGAAATAACCGAGTCGGTCATGATGGAGTCCATGGATTCGGTTATGAACAATATCAAGAGGTTAAGAAGAATAGGAGTCAGCATTGCCCTCGACGATTTCGGGACGGGGTATTCATCCCTGAATTACCTGACAAAGATACGGATCAACACGCTGAAGATAGACAAAAGTTTCATCGACGGCATAGGAAGGGCAAGAGAGAAAGACCTTTTGATAGGATCCATCGTGGATATTGGTCAGAAGCTTGGTTTGACCGTGGTGGCCGAGGGTGTCGAGACCGAGGAACAGTACAGGTACCTGGCCGAAAGGCATTGCGAGCGCATCCAGGGATACTATTTCAGCGAGCCGCTGCCCCAGGACAAGGTTTTCGAACTGCTTGGCTGATGTTGATTTGGCGAAAACCTGCGATTGACATACTTCACCGGTTTGTGATATATTAATTTGGCTATAGAATAATGGGCTAAATATATTTATGACGGACGGACAGAAAGAGAGATATATAAAAAGCGTGTATGCCCTAAGTTCAGTAACAAGTCTTGGAAGGAGGCATTCTTCGAAATGTCTGATGCAAAAAAAGAGAAAAGCCAGAAAAAGGGAAGCAGCAGCGGCGAAAACAAAGCGGGCGGCCGCAGCGGCATGAGAAGGGCTAAACGTAAGATTTGCCAGTTCTGTGTCGATAAAATAACTGAAATTGATTATAAGGATGTGGCAAGGATAAGAAAGTACCTTTCGGAGAAAGGGAAGATCCTGCCCAGAAGGATTTCGGGTTGCTGCGCCAAGCATCAGCGCCAGCTGACAACGGCGATCAAGCGTGCCAGGCACATAGCCTTGCTGCCATACACAACCGATTAAAACAACCGATCAAGTGATCACAAGCAAGTCAACAGCCTATAGATCAAATCTATAGGCTGTATTTCAATAATCAGATGTCGGCAGACAGTGCGGAACCGCGGCCGCTCCGCCGCCCGTGCCCCGATTTATATCGCAGGCTGGAACGCCGCAGTTTAAGAGCTTTCGTACAGTATGCCGGGTTGCCGTAAATACCGGGAAATTGGATTATCCGCCTCTTATGATGCTATAATTTACTTACTCCCAAACTGACAAACAGGGGTGGAAGTGGTAAAATGAATAGCAGAGGCATGGATATCACCAGGAACATGAGGATCATTGAAAGCCTCAAGAGTGATCTTTTACTGTCGGTTTCCCATCTTTACAACGAGATGGCGTCTGAAACCTGTGAAAATATAAGGGATGTGGCGCTTGATACCTTGTCTGATGCCATAATCATAAGCTATCTTCTTTCCAGGAGGCTGGGTATCGACTACCCGGTACTGGAGAGGCAGATTTCGGCCAAGATACGCCTTGGCCTTCTGCAGGAACATGAAACAGAAAAATATTTCGGTGATTTGTCAGCATTGTCCCGTTTGCGGAACAGTTACAGCCAGGCAGGCGACGCGTCCTGACCATCATGCGGGCGGCGGCATTTCACCGTGGTATGGATGGAGGTTGCATGAATGAAAGTAATATTGAAGCAGGACGTTAAGAATCTCGGGAAAAAGGACAGCGTGATCGACGTAAATGACGGTTACGCCAGGAACTACCTGATCCCGAGGGGACTCGCAGCCGAAGCTACCGCCGCAGCCCTCAACGAAGTAAAAATAAAGAATGAGGCATTGAAACACAGAAAGGAAAACGAGCTTGCCGAGGCAAAGAATCTCGCCGCGAAAATGTCCGGCATGGTTGTTACCGTGAAGTCAAAGGCGGGCGCCAACGGTAAGCTGTTCGGCTCCATAACGGGCAAGGATATAGCCGACCAGCTGAAAGCCCAGCATAAATTAGATATAGACAAAAAGATGATAGTTCTTCCCGAGGCGATCAAGACCCTCGGAGAAACCGAAGTGGAAATCAAGCTTTACACGGGAGTGTCGACCAGGATTAAGGTCAGGGTCGAAAACAGCGAAGGCGTATAAATTACCCGGGGGGAAACCATGGACGAGTTATCAAGAATTCCTCCTCATAACCTGGAGGCCGAGCAATCCGTCCTCGGAGCAATCCTGATAGACAGGAGCGCTCTTGCGGAAGTGAGCGGAAGGCTCAGGACAGATGCTTTTTACCTCGAAAAACACAGGGAAATATACGAGGCAATAATGTCTCTTTACGAGGAAAGCCTGCCCGTCGACATAATAACCGTGTCGGACGAGCTCCAGAGGCGCGGCACACTGGAAAAGGTCGGCGGCGTCGATTATATCGCCCAGCTTTCCAACTCGGTCCTTACCACAGCCAACATATCCCATTACGTGTCGATCATCGAGGATAAAGCCTTACTCCGCAGCCTGATAAGAGAATCCGGCAGGATAATGGACATGTGCTACCAGGGTACCATGGAAGGTACTGATGTGCTTGGCGAAGCCGAAAAGGGAATTTTCGACATTGCCCAGGGTCTGAACCGCACCGGCCTTGAGTCCATAAACAGCCTGTTGGACAAGACATTCTCCCAACTGGAAGAACTGAGCCTGAACAAGGGCGACCTGACCGGAGTCCCCAGCGGGTTCATCGACCTGGACAGGAAGACCTCGGGATTCCAGAATTCCGACCTTATTCTTGTCGCGGCGCGCCCTGCCATGGGGAAAACCTCGTTTGTGCTTAACATTGCCGTGAATGCCGCCCTGCGCAAGTATCCCGTCGCCATATTCAGCCTTGAGATGTCCAAGACCCAGCTTGTCAACAGGATACTGGCCCTCGAGGCGACCGTTGAGCTTGAAAAAATGAGGACAGGCAAGCTGGACTCGGAAGACTGGAAGAAAATCGGGCAATCGTTGGGACCATTGTCGAAATCGCCCATTTACATAGATGACAACGCCGGGACCACCACGGTGGAGATGATGTCAAAGCTGAGAAAGCTGAAGCTCGAGAAAGGTCTCGGACTCGTGATCATAGACTACCTGCAGCTCATGGAGAGCAGGAAGAAAACCGAGAACAGACAGCAGGAGATCTCGGAAATATCCCGTTCTCTCAAGATCATGGCCAAGGAACTCAATGTTCCTGTTATCGCGCTTTCCCAGCTCAGCCGCGCTCCCGAGCAGAGAGCGGACCACCGGCCTATATTGAGCGATATGCGCGAGTCCGGAGCCATTGAGCAGGATGCCGACATGGTCATATTCCTGTACCGCGATGATTACTATAATGAAAACAGCGAAAAGAAGAACATCGTTGAAGTCATCATAGCGAAGCACAGGAACGGGTCCACAGGCACGGTGGAACTGGCATGGCTGCCTGAATACACCAAGTTCGGTAACCGCATGTACGAAGATGAGAGGTTCTGAGTCGGATCCTTCGCTGCGCTCAGGATGACATAAAGGAATTGCAGGCAGTATTGATATAGTAATAAATATATGTTTATATAAAGTTTATCAAGTTAAATTAATATTATAAAAAGGTTTATAAGGACTGCTTGGAAAATATGGCGCAGGCAGGTTTGCTGGAGCAGGTCAGGAAGGATATCGAAAGGGAGAATCTGCTTTACCCGGGTGTGAAGATCGTTGTGGGTGTATCGGGAGGAGCGGATTCCGTTTGTCTTTTAAAGGTCCTGCTTGAGCTGAAAAAGGATTATGGTACCGGGCTTATGGCAGTCCATGTTAACCATGGCCTTCGTGGAGAAGAAGCCGACAGGGACCAGGAATTCGTGGAAAACCTATGCCGGCAGTGGTCGGTCCCCCTGAAAACATATTTCGTCAATATCAGGAAGCTGAGCGAAAAACTCCGGATTTCCGAGGAAGAGGCGGGCAGGACAGCCAGGTACAGGATATTGGAAAATGTCCTCAGAAAGACGGGTTATGACCTCGTGGCAGTCGCCCATAACATGGAGGACCAGGCCGAGACCGTCATGATGAATATACTCAGGGGAGCCGGGATCGATGGTCTCTGCGGGATGCCTGTCAAAAGGGGAAAAATAATCCGTCCGCTGCTGAACGTATCCAGGCGCGAGATCGAAAAGTACTTAAGAGAAAACAATATTTCATTTTGCATTGACAGTACCAATAGAGGCGTGGAATACACGCGCAACAGGATAAGGAACCAACTGTTCCCGAAAATTGGGGAGTTGTTTGGCATCGACCCGGTAAACCAGCTGGTAAGACTGTCAAGATCGGCTTCTGCGGATCGGGATTACCTTGAGGAGACTGCGGGGCGATTGTACATGGAGGCCCTTGTATCCGAATCGGACGGGATCGTGCTGTCGACGGAAAAATTGCGAAATTTGCCCGATGCCATGGTTAAAAGGATAATCAGGATAGCATGGGAAAGAATAAACAACAGCCGTAAAAATCTCGAGGCCGTACATGCTGACCAGGTAACGGATTTATGCCGGAGCGGCCTTACAGGAAAGGAGATCCACCTGCCCTGCGGTTTTTCGGCAAGTATTTCCTATGACAGATTGATTTTAAAAAAAAGGGGTAAAAACATAATTAGACCTTTTTCCTATCCCGTGGAAAAGGAAGGACGGACGGTCGTGACCGAAGCGAACGGTGCGCTGGACAGCCGGGTCCTTACAAGGGAAGAGTTCGTGGAAAAGGGCTGGCCTGTGAAAAATAAAGAAAGTTCGAACGTACAGTTCTTTGATCTGGATAAGCTGGGCAATGATGTCGTGATCCGAAGCCGTAAGGCGGGGGACCGGATCAGGCCATATTCCGGGAAAACCGGGACGCAGGGTTTCATTGCGGGGGAAAAGAAACTCAAGGAGTTCTTTATCGACAAAAAGATACCTGCGGAGGAACGGGACAGGATCCCCCTGGTGGCATCGGGAGACAGGATTGCCTGGATCATCGGGATGAGGACATCGGAGGAATTCCGGGTGCGTGAGGACACAAAAAATATATTGATGCTTAAGTGGCACAACATTGAAAAAGAAGGAGAACAGGAATATGCCGAAGATCAGCGTATTGGTACCAAGGGAAGAAATCCAGAAGAAAATACAGGAACTGGCGAAAAGGATATCTAAGGATTATGAAGGGAAAGATCTGCTGCTTGTGGGCGTGCTGAAGGGAGGTTTCATGTTCCTGGCCGACCTTTGCAGGTACCTCGAGATAGATGTGAGCATAGATTTCATCTCCGTGAGCAGCTACGGGAATTCGACAGTTTCATCAGGAGTCGTAAGGATCCTGAAAGATATTGATTACGATATTACCGGCAAGCATGTGCTTATAGTTGAAGACCTCATCGATACCGGCCTGACCCTTACATACCTGAAGGATCTGTTCATGGCCAAGCACTGCGCCAGCGTAAAGATATGCACAATACTTGACAAGCCGTCAAGGAGGAAGGTTCCCCTGGAAATAGATTACCAGGGCATAGTGATCCCGGATAAATTTGTTATAGGGTATGGCCTGGATTATGCCGAAAAATACAGAAACCTGCCGGATGTCTGCGTGATGGAGGAACTATAAACCAGGTTATTTTTATTGTTTTTTTAAGGTTGGTATGATACCATTATATGAGTTTAATGTGGAATAGTATCTCTATAAGGGATTATATATAGTTTTAACAGGAGGTTGGATTATTTGAAAAAAGGAAGGGGCTTTAGTTTTTACATTATATTGCTGGTTATTGTAGCCCTGATTCTTATGATGTTCAATAGCGTGAGCAATCCTACCGGCATGAAATATTCCGATTTTCGCAAGGAGCTGGATGCCGGAAACGTCAAGAGCGTGCTTGTAAAGACTCTTGAGGCTGATGTCATCCTGACTTCCCAGTCGGGAAATTACCTGCCGGATTACCGCTATACAGTCAGTTTTCTTTCGCAGGACTCCTTCATGGAGCTGCTTGACAGCGCGTACGAGGATGGAAAGCTTCAGAATTATGACGTGGAAAAGAAATCAAACCCGCCATGGTGGCTCGAAATGCTTCCGATGTTTGCCATAGTTATCCTATTTGTTTTCTTCTGGATTTTCTTTATCCAGCAGACACAGGGAGGCGGGAACCGCGTCATGTCCTTTGGCAAGAGCAGGGCGCGCATGGCAAGCGAAGAAAGCAAGAATAAGGTCAGGTTCTCTGACGTAGCAGGAGCCGATGAGGAAAAGGCAGAACTTGAGGAAATAGTGGATTTCCTCAAAGAACCGAGGAAATATGTTGAACTGGGAGCACGTATACCCAAAGGCGTCCTCCTTGTGGGACCTCCCGGAACGGGCAAGACCCTCCTGGCAAAAGCCGTGGCAGGGGAGGCCGGGACTCCGTTCTTCTCCATAAGCGGTTCCGATTTCGTTGAAATGTTCGTAGGCGTAGGCGCGTCCCGTGTCCGCGACCTGTTCGACCAGGCGAAGAAAAACGCGCCGTGTATCATATTCATTGACGAAATAGACGCTGTCGGCCGCCACAGGGGCGCAGGCCTCGGCGGAGGCCACGATGAGCGTGAGCAGACATTGAACCAGCTGCTCGTGGAAATGGACGGATTCGGTGTAAACGAGGGCGTTATAGTCCTTGCAGCGACCAACCGTCCCGACATACTTGACCCCGCTCTTATGAGGCCGGGTCGTTTCGACAGGCAGGTAGTGGTAAGCTATCCCGACATCAGGGGCAGGGAGGAAATACTCAAGGTGCACTCCAAGAACAAGCCCCTGGGCGAGGACGTGGACCTGAAGGATATCGCCAAAACCACGCCCGGATTTACCGGGGCGGACCTGGAAAACCTGCTCAACGAGGCGGCGCTTCTTGCAGCCCGCAAGAACCAGAAGAAGATTACCATGGCCGAGATCAAGGAAGCCAATTACAAGGTCATGATGGGACCCGAGAAGAAGAGCAGGGTCATCAGCGACAAGGAAAAGAAGCTTACGGCATATCACGAGGCCGGGCATGCGATTGCCGTGCGCCTGATTTCAACAACGGTGAAGGTGGACAGGGTGACCATAATTCCGTCGGGCCGCGCCGGGGGCTTTACATCCTACAAGCCTGACGAGGACCGCCATTATACCACCAAGGCCCAGCTGCTTGAAAGGATCATGGTGGCCCTGGGCGGAAGGGCAGCCGAAGAGATCATGCTTGGAGAAATAAGCACGGGTGCGGCAAGCGACCTTAAGCAGGCCAACTCGATCGCCCGTGACATGATAACCAAGTACGGCATGAGCGATGAACTCTCCAACCTCGTTTTCGGCGACGAGAACGATGAGGTCTTCCTTGGAAAGAGCTATGTACATTCCCGCAATTACAGCGAGGAAGTCTCGGCAAGGATAGACAGCGAGGTCAAGAAGATAATCGATGATTGCTACAACAAGATCAAGCAGATCCTCATCGACAACAAGCAGAAGCTTGAGGATATCAGCAGGGCTCTTCTGGAAAAGGAACGCCTCGAGGCCGACGAATTCGAGGAAATTTTCAAGAACGGCTACAACCCGTCAGCAGTAGAAGGATAAAATATAAATCAAGTATATGTATCCAACCCTGAATGCTGTGTTTTATGCGCAGCATTCAGGGTTGGTTTTATTTTATGTATATGTATATGTATATGTAGCTCACCCTTAGTGCTGCGCATAGGACGCAGCACTCAAGGATGAGCCATCTATACCGCGCTTTATTCGCAGTATTCAGAGTTGGTTTATTATATAAATAATATTTGTCCTCATATTCTCAATATGATAGAATATGTAAAAAATTAACCATACCCCCGATAAAGGCTGTGCCGCAATGCATGAAATAAAAGTGATGAAAAACCTCAAGCCTGCGTATGACAAGAACCTTATATACGCAAGGCTCGGATATGATAAAACCCGCACCGGGCTTCCGCCCCATGTGCATGAAGAGGCCGAAAGGCTGATTAAAAAGGCTGAAAATACTTTAAGCCTTGTCGGGGCATACCGTATAATGGATATTGCCGAAACAAGCCCCCCAAGGGTGGTCCTTGAAGACGGGACGATTCTCTCGGGCATAAAGCTGGCGGAACTGATGAAAGGATGCAGCCAAGCGCTTATCATGCTGGCGACCGGCGGCGGTAAAATAATGGAGCTAATCGGCAGGCTCCAGGAAGAAGGCAGGATGAGCGAGGCTGTTGTTATAGACGCGGCGGCCTCGGAAATAACCGACTCGGTCCTGGACATGGTGATGCTCCATGTAAGCCAGCTTCTGAGGAGCAAGGGAAAAATCCTGACCCAAAGACGCTTCAGCCCGGGATACGGGGATTTTGACATCCTGCAGCAGAAGGAACTGTACCGCCTGATGGACGGGGAAGCCTTTGGAATATCAATGAACGAGGCGTGTATGCTGCTGCCGGAAAAATCGGTCCTCGCCATAGCGGGCATAAGCGGTATTTGAATGCTGTCCAAATTGTAGGGGAGTGCATTGCTCTCCCGCTATGCAGGGAACGGTATCCGGAGATGTAGCTATATTTCAGTAGAACCGGAGGCCATAATGACCAAAAAAGACTTCAGAAAGCTTTTCAACAATAGAATAGTCCTTCTTGACGGCGGCATGGGAACCCTTCTCCAGGAGGCAGGCATGCCCGGGGGAGTATGCCCTGAAAAATGGTCGTCCCAAAACAGGGACCTTGTTATTGATATCCAGAAAAGCTATATAGAAGCCGGCTCCGACATTATCTACACACCCACTTTCGGCGCCAATCCCATAAAACTGACGGAGTACGCTCTCTCAGGGGAAGCCTTTGAACTTAACAGGATCCTTGCTGAAACCTCGTGTTATATCGCTTCAGGCGCCACGTCAAGGCCAGCAGGCAAAAAAGTCCTGGTTGCCGGTGATATCTCTTCCTGCGGAAACCTCCTGGAACCTTTCGGCTCCGTCGGGTTCGAGGAAGCGGTAGAAAACGTCAAGGCGCAGGCCAGGGGACTTCTGGCCGGCGGCGTGGACCTGTTTGTCATAGAAACCATAATGGACCTTCAGGAAGCCCGTGCGGCGCTCATAGCCATCAAGGAACTGTGCGACCTTCCCGTTATGGTGACCATGACCTATGAAGGCAACCGTACCCTGATGGGAAGCGACCCGGTCAGCGCGCTGGTTACCTTGCAGTCCCTCGGGGCCGATGCCGTAGGCTGCAACTGTTCCGGCGGTCCTGCCGAAATGGTGGACCTGATCAGGCAGATGAAGCCTTATGCAAAGGTGCCGCTTATTGCCAAGCCTAACGCGGGCAAACCAAGGCTTGAAAACGGCAGGACTGTCTTTGACATGGATCCTGAAAGCTTTGCCTCATATGCGGAAGCCCTCGTCGAAGCAGGGTCGAACGCCCTTGGAGGTTGCTGTGGAACTACTCCTGAATATATCAAAAAGCTGAAGGAAGCTGTAACCGGTCTGAAACCGGTCAAACATGAAAGAAAACCATACAGCCTTGTATGCTCGAACCGCAGGACGGTTGAGATCCATGAGACACTTCCTTTTGCGGTAATAGGCGAAAGGCTCAATCCCACTGGTAAAAAAGCGCTGAAAGAAGCGCTCGTCAACAGAGATATGGATTATGTCTCCGACCTTGCCAGGGAACAGGTCGAGGCCGGGGCAGTCCTGCTCGACGTGAATGCCGGGGTCCCCGGGATAAACGAAAAGGAGACCCTTGCAAGCATGGTCATGGCGGTATGTAACGCTGTCGATACGCCAATACTGGTCGATACCTCCAACGCCGAAGCGCTGGAACAGGCCCTCCGTATATATCCGGGCAGGGCTGTAGTCAACTCGGTATCCGGGGAAAAGGAGAAAATAGAGAAGATCCTGCCGTTGGCCCAAAAATACGGGGCCATGTTCGTACTGCTGCCTGTCGACGACAATGGAGTTCCTGAAACGGCCGAAGAACGAATTGAAATAATCAAGGACGTATATAAAAAAGCAAAGAAGCTCGGATTTACCAGGGAGGACATACTGGTGGACGGCCTGGTAATGACCATCGCGTCAAAGCCTGAAAGCGCCGTTGAAACGCTGAAGGTCATTTCCTGGTGCAAAAAAAGGTTCAGGGCCAATACCACCATAGGCCTGTCCAACGTGTCCTTCGGGCTTCCTTCAAGGGAGCAGATAAACTCTTCTTTCCTGTCCATGGCGATTGCCTGCGGTTTGACTACCGCGATACTGAATCCCAATAACCGGCAGATAATGCAGAATGTAAAGGCCTGCGACGCGCTGGCCGCCAGGGATAAAAGTGCCCTGGCCTATATCGGACTGTTTTCGGACCAGGCCGGAAATCCCGATAAACCTGCCCAGCCGCTCCCAAAAGGCCCAAAAAGCATTTATGAAGCCGTAATAAACGGTGACGCGGCTTCAGCGGCGGAACTGGCCCGCCAGGTCCTGATAACCGGAAAACCTCCTCGGCTGATAATGGACGATGAGCTGATCCCGGCCATCAAAAAAGTAGGGGAGCTTTACGAGGATAAAAAATACTTCCTTCCCCAGCTTATAAAAGGCGCCGAAGCCATGGAAAAGGCGATGGAGGTAATTTTGCCGGAGCTTGAAAAAGACAGTGGAAATACCGGTATGAATAAAGGTACAATTGTAATAGCGACCGTCAGGGGCGATGTCCATGATATCGGAAAGAATATCGTGGCAATGCTTTTGAGAAATTACGGTTTTAACGTGATAGACCTGGGCAAGGATGTGGAAGCGTCCCGCATAATTGATGCCGCGAAGGCAAATAATGCTGATATCATAGCCCTTTCAGCGCTCATGACCACAACGATGAACCAAATGCCCAAAGTCATGTCTGTTATGAAAGAGGAAGGGCTGACATGCGATATGATGGTAGGAGGCGCTGCAGTGGACAGCAGGTTTGCCGGAAGCTTCGGGGCGCATTACGCCAATGACGCGTATAAAGCCGTGAAACTTGCTGAAAGACTTATAAATCAAAGCAAAACGGGGGTTGACTTATGAATTGGTTATTTAAACTAGGTTTTGCATCGATGGCTGACAAGGTAACTGATGCTATCGGCGGAGCAATGCCATATATCCTGACCGGAGCAGTGATAGTGGCAATATGGATATATTTTTTATTTCTTGTTCCAAGAAAAGAAAAACGTTATAGCCGTTTTTCCGACTATATCAATGATGTTCTGAACTTCAGGCTGATGCTTAGCAACGGCCTTGTAAAGATCCTTTATATAGCAGCAGCGCTGGTAGTGCTCGTAATAGGTCTTGTAGCCATTTTCGCGGCTAATTTCCTGGTTGGCCTCCTGGGAACGATTGTGCTGGAAATCGTGATCAGGGTCATTTTTGAGCTGTTCATGGTTCTTTTCTCGATCCAGGAGAACTTGTTGTCTATCAGGGAAAAACAGGAAGAAGCAAATGCCTACTTTGACGATGAAGACTAAGCTAAGTGTGATTAATGCGCAGGTTCCACATGCCTGCCTCTGGCAGTGGAATCTGCTTTTATGAAGAAGACGGAAAAAGTGGGGCGAATTGCTGAATTAAAAATGATAAACAATACTGGACAACGATATAACCATGTGCTACAATAATTTTTGCTGCATGACTGAACAGGCATGCGGGTGTAGTTCAATGGTAGAACATCAGCTTCCCAAGCTGACAGCGAGGGTTCGATTCCCTTCACCCGCT
>ENA-OWPA01000255-OWPA01000255.1-bioreactor-metagenome-genome-assembly--contig:-NODE-255-length-91744-cov-12.232166_pt1 | contig 91744 bp, 85 predicted proteins | sample MGYA00238139_ERZ651803 | MGnify/ENA primary metagenome ERZ651803 (study PRJEB26909, sample SAMN07631231) | bioreactor metagenome | isolation source: Switchgrass digestor | place: USA: Dartmouth... | reverse complement strand
TCCTTAGGATTTTTTAAAAAGTTTTCTACCACATTTTCTAAATTTATAATGCCAAATTTCTCAAAATGTTGTATACTATTAATCATAAGAGAACACCTTCCTTTCTGTTATTGTTGTAGTAACTATATTTTAACACAAAGTTGGTGTTCTCTTATTTTTTATTCCTATTTGTCCTACAAAAATTTTACGCTAAGCTTGCTGCCAAATATTGTTTCAGAAAATAATACACAAAAGTTCCAAATTTATTACAGAATGTTTTCTGCCCCAATATATCAGTATCTGGCATAGATTTACACCCTTGGAAAATGTTTTAATTGGCAAAACAATTCGAAAAAATTATAAAAAAACACTTGCTTTTTTTCTCAAGATGTTATATTATAAATACTGTCCTTGATGGCTCGTTGGTCAAGAGGTTAAGACGCCGCCCTCTCACGGCGGAAACAGGGGTTCGATTCCCCTACGGGCTGCTAATATCAATTAAGCATACAAGCCACTTTCAAACATTGAAAGTGGCTTGTTTCATATTAACACGAACAGCTACGCAGCAGCCATTGCGGTGATAAGCTGCTCCTAACTCAACCATTACCGGATATATTAAAAGGATCTGAACCAGCTCTTTTCCAAACGGTTCAGATCCTTCTAATATTTTATATTTTTATATTATAAACTGTAAAATTATAGAATTTTAGTCTTTTACCTTTTAAATATACTGATATCTATATTTTATTTCAAAAAATCCAGTATCGACATCTGATTTGATGCCGGCAGATCTCCGAACAGTCCCAGCCGGTGCATCTGCTCCACCACTGTTGAGCTTACCTTGCAGCGAATCTTAAAGTCATCCCTTGACAGGAAGGGTCCTTGCTTGGCAGCCTCCTCTATCGCCTCCGCCGCCTTCTCTCCCAATCCGTCTATTGTGCTCAGTGACGGCATCAGCTTGCCATCTATTATCTGGAAATCACGCGCCTTAGCCCGGTAAATGTCTATCGGCATGAATTCAAAGCCTCTTGCATACATCTCCTGGACAATCTTCATATCCTTCAGTGTATCCTGTTCCTTTTTGGTCAGGCTGTTGGCCCGCCTCTTATAATCAGCCATATGTTGCTCCAGAACATTCCTGCCCAGGCACATCAGCTCGTAATTGAAGGCGGATGCCCTTATTGAGAAATAGGCGGCATAGTAAGCCAGTGGATAATATACCTTAAAATATGCTATACGGAAGGCCATCATAACATAGGCTGCAGCATGTGCCTTCGGGAACATGTACTTGATCTTCTTACATGAGCCTATGTACCAGTCCGGTATACCGGATTCTATCATGGCAGACTCCATCTCAGGAGTAAGGCCCTTACCCTTACGGACATTCTCCATTATCTTGAATGCAAGGCCTGGCTCCATACCTTTACCTATCAGATAAGTCATGATATCGTCACGGGTACAAATGGCTGTTGACAGGGTACAGGTTCCGCTTTTAATGAGATCCTGCGCATTGTTCAGCCATACATCAGTACCATGGGACAGACCGGATATGCGTACCAGGTCTGAAAAAGACTTCGGTTTGGTATCCTTCACCATCTGCATTACAAAATCAGTGCCAAACTCAGGTATGCCAAGACAGCCTATATCACAGCCGTCCAAATCCTGTGGACTTATACCCAAGGCACTTAAGTCATGAAATAGACTCAGCACCTTCTTGTCATCCAGACGTATCTTTTTGGCATCCACCCCGGTCAGATCCTCCAGTTTCTTTATCATCGTAGGATCATCATGGCCGAGTATATCAAGCTTCAGCAGGTTATGGTCAATCGAGTGATAGTCAAAATGTGTCGTTATTGTGTTGGAACTCATATCATTTGCAGGCCTTTGAACCGGGGTAAATGAATATATGTTTTCACCATGAGGCAATACAACTATACCTCCCGGATGCTGTCCGGTAGTTCTGCGTACTCCTACCAGCCTCTCTACCAGGCGTTCTATCTCAACATTGCGCTTCTTTATTCCTCTTTCCTCAAAATAGTTTTTAACAAAGCCGTAAGCCGTCTTGTCGGCCAGGGTACCTATGGTTCCCGCCCTGAAGGTATTGCCCTTTCCGAATATCACCTCGGTATATTCGTGAGCCCTACTCTGATATTCACCGGAGAAATTCAAATCTATATCCGGCTCCTTATCTCCGTAAAAGCCCAGGAAGGTTTCAAAGGGGATGTCATGACCGTCCTTTGCCAACGGCCTGCCACATTCAGGGCAGTCTCTGTCGGGCATATCGCAGCCTGAGCTGCCGGCATACGCCTTAACCTCCGGCGAATCAAAATCCGAATAATGGCAGTTGGGACAATAATAATGCGGCGGCAGCGGATTAACCTCGGTAATTCCTGCCATGGTTGCCACAAATGATGACCCTACCGAGCCACGGGAGCCTACCAGATAACCGTCCTCATTGGATTTCCATACCAGCTTCTGGGCTATTATGTACATAACGGCAAAGCCGTTGCTTATAATTGATTTAAGCTCATGCTCCAGCCTGTCCTCCACAGCCTTGGGCAGCTTTTCTCCATACATCGAATGGGCCTTCTCATAACAGATTCTTCGCAGCTCTTCATCGGAATTGGGCAATACAGGAGGACATTTATCCGGTCTTACAGGTGAAATCTTTTCTATCCGGTCGGCTATCAGATTGGGATTGGTTATAACCACCTCTTCGGCCTTTTCTCTGCCCAGATATGCAAACTCCTCCAGCATTTCCTCTGTGGTCCTGAAATACATAGGAGGCTGCTCATCGGTATCCTTATAACCCTTTCCGGCCAAAAGGATCTGCCTTAATATGCCATCCTCCGGATCTAGAAAATGCACATCGCAGGTGGCCACTACAGGCTTATTGTATTCCTCGCCCAAGGCTACTATTTTTCTGTTTATTTCAATTAAATCCTCCCTTGAACTAATGCTTCTTTCATCACCCTTGTCGCTTCGCAGCAAAAATTCGTTATTGCATATCGGCTGTATCTCAAGATAATCATAAAAATTAACCAGCCTTGCCAACTGCTCATGGGACGCGTTTCCCAATACAGCACGGTATATTTCTCCCGCCTCACAGGCCGAACCGACGATTATGCCCTCTCTGCATTCCATCAGCAGGCTCTTGGGAATCTTCGGCCTCTTGTTAAAATACTCTATATGCGACAGGGATACCATCTTATACAGATTAACCCTGCCTGTGTCATTTGCCGCCAATAATATGGCATGGTATGCCGGCAGCTTGCGGATCGCTTCAGGCTCCAGCTTGCCCAGCCTGTCAATCTCTTCAAGCGTTGTTATATTTCTTTCCTTTAGCATGCCGCACAGCTTTATAAATATCTCGGCGGTTGCCCCTGCGTCATCCACAGCCCTGTGATGGTTTTCCAGGGACACATTCAGCGCCTTGGCTACAATATTCAGCTTGTATTTACTCAACTCCGGCAACAGTATCCTTGACAAACCCACGGTATCCACTACCGTAAAATCAGTCTCTATATTCAGCCTTTCTGCATTCTTGACTATAAAGCTTACATCAAAGGAGGCATTGTGAGCCACCAGACTGCAGCCCTCACAAAAGCAAAGGAAATCAGGTAAAACATCATTTATTACGGGAGCGTCAATCACCATGTCGTCATTTATTCCGGTCAGCTCGGTTATCTCAAAAGGAATAGGCATCTGGGGATTAACAAAGCTGCTGAATCTTGCAACAATCTGCCCTCCACTGATTTTGACTGCACCTATTTCTATAATTCTGTCTTTTGTGGGGCTAAAGCCTGTAGTCTCTATGTCAAAGACCACAAAATCATCATCCAGTGTCTGTCCCTTGGAATTAGTTACTACCTCCTTAATATCGTCCACCAGATAGGCTTCCATTCCGTAGATTATCTTGAATTCCTTGACCCTCTTCTGCTCCTCCTCATCACTGTAATCTTTGGGATTAAGCGCATGGTTGGCTTCAGGGAAGGCCTGTACCACACCGTGGTCGGTGATGGCTATCGCCTTATGTCCCCATGAAAAGGCTCGCTTGATTAAAGCCTTGACATCAACCACCGAATCCATCTCACTCATCATAGTATGTGCATGGAGCTCTACTCTCTTAACGGGCGCATTATCCTTTCTCCTTGTTCTGAAATCCTCTATCACCTTTATACCCGTAACAGAACCTATGACAATATCTCTTTCAAAGGTATCCAGCTGGGCAACCCCCTTCAGCATAAAGAATTTGCCCTCCACCAGTTTATTAACTATCTCATCCACCTCGATACTTTTTGTATATATTTTTACCTTGATGGAATCTGTAAAATCAGTGATAACAAAGGTTATAATTGCTTTTTCATTGGCAATAGGCCTGCTCTCAGGTTTTTTTAACATGCCCCGGATGATAACCTCGCCTATTTCATCCGTTATGTCAGCTATTGGAATCGGATTGCCCTCAAAATTTCGTCCGTATATAACACTGGGGTCGGACGGAAGCTTCTTAAAGCTTCCTCTGGCCTTTTCATATGTACTTCTGCCACCATTTTTTGAGCTCTTGGCTGCAGCATTAACTCCATTGTTACTGCCGTTAACCGCAGTTACTTCTGTCATCTTGCCGGCAGCTGCGCTGCCAGTGTTTTTCATTTGAGTACCTGCGCTAGTGTTTTTGCCCAAGCTGCCGTCTCCACTTTCGCCTTCAGATATATCCTGCTTCCGACTGCCTTCAGCAACCTGTGTCTCATACATCCTGCTTGAATACTGCCTGAGCCAATCCATATCATCTATAGAAGGCGCTTCCTCTTTATCTGCCTGCAGGTAATCAACCTCTACACTCAGGGATATATTAAACCTTTCCATAAAAATAGCCTGAAGAAAATCAGTCAGCCACTTCATCTTTTCCCTGGCCACACAGCTGTCGGTCACACGAACCTTCATTTTCGTTCCCTCTATGCTGCTTTCGGCAGCAGAAAACAGATGGTAGCCTATTATGCTTTCATCCTTGATTTCCTCCAGGATACTTTCACGATATAGCGTATAGATTTTTTCAGCTGTATACTGAGTGGGCAGCTCAAAGAAAGGCTTTATCATAGCCATGTAATTTGTATTCCTAAAGAGCCTGCGGTATAATAGCTCCTCCATCCTCTTTATGTAGCCGTAGCTGATTATTCTGTTGCTTTTAATGCAAATGCAGACACTACCCTTCTGCTCCGAGGCAACAACCTTTACGACTTCGACATCGGCAAAAAGCTTCTTCAGTTCCTGATCATCAACAACCAGCTCCTCAAAAGCATCAAAAAACAGCACGTCTCCTTCTCCTTTCATCATTGGCAGAAATTATCTGCTGATGTTCTCCGTCGTATTTGCTTCTTTTTTATTTCCAGTTAAGCAACTCCTGTCTGAGCACATTCAGCAGCTCACTCTCCGGAACCTTGCGGATTATTTTGCCCCTCTTGATTAACAGTCCTTCCCCTTTGCCGCCTGCTATACCTATGTCGGCTTCTTTGGACTCACCGGGACCATTTACTGCGCAACCCATTACCGCTACCTTTATGTCCAGATCAATATCTGCCGTCATCTCCTCCACCTGGGTGGCCAGCTTTATAAGATCTATCTGTGTTCTGCCACAGGTGGGGCAGGACACGATTTCTATACCACCCTTGCGAAGACCAAGGGTCTTAAGTATCAGTTTTGCGGACTTAACCTCCTCCACCGGATCGCCTGTCAGAGATACCCTTATGGTATCACCTATTCCCTGATAGAGAATTATCCCCAGCCCTACTGCAGATTTGATATTGCCGGCAAAGACCGTTCCGGCCTCGGTTATCCCCACATGCAAAGGATAATCGGTTTTTTTCGCAATCAGCTCATGGGCTCTGACGCACATCATTACATCAGAGGACTTTATGCTGATGACCAGCCTGTCATAACCCATATCCTCTATCATTCTTACCTTGTCCAGAGCACTTTCCACAAGTCCCTCGGCAGTTACACGGCCATACTTTTCTATAATACTTTTTTCAAGGGAGCCGCTGTTTACTCCTACACGAATGGGAATATCCAGCTGCCTTGCCACATTTACCACAGCCCTGAGCTTTTCCTCTCCTCCAATATTGCCGGGATTGATCCTGATCTTGTCGGCTCCGTTTTCCATAGCCGCAATTGCAAGCCTGTAATCAAAATGAATATCTGCCACCAGGGGAATTCTTATATTCTTTTTTATCTCGGCAAGAGCAGCCGCCGCCTCACTGCTGGGTACACTGCAACGGACTATTTCACAGCCGGCGGCCTCAAGCCTTTGAATCTGCTCTATTGTTGCCTTTATATCCTCTGTTTTTGTATTGGTCATAGACTGTATCAGTATCGGATTACCTCCGCCTATGACCCTGTTGCCAATTTTTACAATCCTTGTATGCTCTCGGTGCATCTGACTACCTTTCCTTTCATATCAACCGGCTACAAGCCTGTTAAGGTTTTATTCAAAAAGTATACAAGCCCGCAGGTCATTAGCTGAAAATGTTCCTGATATCGTTAAAGAGTACAAATACCATAAAAAGCATAAGCAGAACCATACCCACGCCATGTACCATTGCTTCCTTTTCCTTCGGCACCGGCTTGCCCCGTATAATCTCTATCAGGATAAATGCCAGCCTTCCTCCATCCAGGGCAGGCAGGGGCAGCAGATTCATCACGCCCAAATTGGCACTGATCAGAATGCTGAAGGAAATAAGGGAAAGCACTACATCACCAATACCGTATTCCTTTGTGGTGGTCACAATATCGTCCACAGCATTTACGATTCCTACAGGCCCTGCTATTTCCCTTACACTGATTTTGCCCGTAATAAGGTAAAAGAGGCTCTTGATTGTGCTTACTATATTATATTTAAGCTCATAAATGCTGTAAGGCACCACCTGCAGAGGGGACAGCCTTTCTCTTCCAAAGCTGTAGCTGCAGCCAAGCTGACCGCTTTTTACCGGGGTAAGAACCACGGTAATTCTTTCATCGGGCTTTTGTGCACTGGCATAGGTCAGTGTAACAGCCTTGCCGGTCAGCGGCTTCTGCTCCAGATACTCCTGAAGAGCCAGGCCTGACTCTATCTCTGTTCCGTCTATATTTAAAATAATGTCGCCTTCCTTCAGACCTGCCTTATACAAGGGATAGCCTTCAGTGACATAGGTAAGCCTGGCCGGGCCTTCATCCCTGTTGTAAACACAGCCAAGATAATATTTTACCAAAGGCGTTACTGTAACCGTCTGCTTTTTCCCGTCCCTTATTACGGTAAAGTCAATGGGCTTGTCGGTTGGCTCATTGAAATAAAAATGATAATATACCTCACGGGAAAAATGAATCGTAGAGCCATCTATCTCTGTTATAAGATCATTTTCCTTAAGAAGGCCGTATGCCGGTCCATCCTCCGCAACCTCCGTAATATAGGGCTTATCTACACCTGCAAAGCCTATATATACTATAGCCAGCAGAAATGCAAAGATGAAGTTAAAGAAGGCTCCGGCAAATATTACGGAAAATCTTGCTCCGGCGCTCTTTTTATTGAATGCACCTTCATCCTCTACGGTCTCATCCTCACCCAGCATCATACAGGAACCGCCTATCGGCAAGGCCTTAAGTGAATATCTTGTTCCATTGCGCACAAAGCTGGCAATTCTGGGCCCCATACCTATAGAGAATTCGGTAACCGTAATTCCATTCTTCTTTGCCAGTAGAAAATGTCCCAATTCATGAATTAATACTATGATGCTAAGAATTAACAATGCCAAAATTATATTCATATATTTGTAATCCTTTCCTGCTCTCCGCTTATCACGCTGATTTAGCAACAGCTTTTAAGCGGACCTCGTATATCCTTTTATAAAATCATATGTTTCTTGCTCGGTATTAAGAATTTGTTCGAGTGTAGGATTTGCAATCGGCCTGTGCTGACTCATGCTGGCTTCAATAATAGCAGCTATGTCGGTAAAGCCAATTTTCCCCTGTAAAAATGCAGCCACAGCCCATTCATTTGCCGCATTATATACCGTTGGCATGCTGCCGCCTATCCTTCCTGCTTCAATACCAAGCCTAAGTCCGTAAAAGGTTTCCATGTCAGGCTCCTCAAAGGTCAGCTGCCTGACTTTGAGAAAATCAAGCTTTTTACCTGACTCAAGCCTTTCTCTGTCAGGATAGAGCAGGGCGTACTGAATGGGAAGCCTCATATCCGGCATACCCATCTGGGCTATTATGCTTCCATCAATATATTCCACCATGGAATGAATGATACTTTGCGGATGCACCAGCACCTGAATCTGCTCAATACTCATATCGAAGAGCCAGACCGCCTCCATTACCTCCAGGCCTTTATTTACCATGGTGGCGGAATCTATTGTTATTTTGTTGCCCATTGCCCAGTTGGGATGCGCCAGGGCATCCTCAGGCCTTACCTTATATAAATCTGGCAGCTTCCTTCCCCTAAAGGGTCCGCCTGAGGCTGTCAGAATTATTTTCGATATTCTTTTTTTATCTTCTCCATTCAGCGATTGAAATATAGCTGAATGCTCACTGTCAACAGGTAAAATTGATACCCCTTTTTCCCTGACAAGCGGCATAATAATATGCCCTGCGGTAACCAAGGTCTCCTTGTTAGCCAGGGCAATGTTTTTACCTGCTTTTATTGCTTCTATAGTCGGCCTGATTCCAATCATGCCAACCACAGCCGTCACCACTGTATCTGCCGCCGGCTCCGTCCCACAGGCAACAAGTCCGTCCATTCCGGCTACTATACTGACCGATAGATCCCCGATGCGCAACTTAAGCTGCCTGGCCTTTTCTTCATCATATACACAAACCAATCCCGGCTTAAATTCCCTTATCTGCTCCTCCAGCAGCTCTATATTACTGCCGGCAGCTAAAGCAGTCACCTTCAGCTTGTCCTTGTGCTCCCTTACTATATCAAGGGTCTGTCTGCCTATGGAGCCTGTCGACCCAAGTACAGATATATACTTCATAGAATCATGCCTTTCTAAATGCTATTTACAGGCGAAGCAAAATTCCTGCCTTCTGATATAGCGCATCCTGCCACGTCTTTCCCGATAGGTAATAACCGCATCTTTTGCTTTATATAAATTATATCGAAGGATTATACCGCAATATTATATGGAATGATTATATATAATATTTTAATATCAACGCTAAATAGTATACTATAGGCGCAGTAACAATTATACTGTCAAACCTGTCCAGTATTCCGCCATGTCCCGGAATAAGCCGACCGTAATCCTTGATATTGTGATTTCTTTTTATAGCTGAGGCCGCCAAATCTCCCATCTGTGAGATAACGCTTGAAGCTGCGGCTATTATCGGAAGAATCAGCTGAGGGTTGCTTAAATCCGATAGCTGCCCTTTTATGCATGTGGCATATATAAAGGCTATCAAAGCCGCACCAACAACTCCGGCAACACAGCCTTCCAAAGACTTTTTCGGGCTAAGCTTGGGTGTTACCTTATGCTTGCCAAACAGCATGCCAATACAATATGCGCAGGTATCGGAGCCCCAAGAGCCAATGAAAACAAGCCATATAATCAGCGCTCCGTCATCCAGATTCCTTATCTGATATATGTACGACAGCATTACGCTGACATAAAACAATGCCAGAAATGCTATCGCAATCTGTTCAATCGTATATTTAGGAAATCTGATAACATATACAAACATCAGCAGCGTAAGGAAAGCAACAAACAGCAGCATATTATGCCGGCTTTGGTCAAGATAAATTAAAAAATAGTAAACAACAGCCGTTATATACCCAAGTATACCTGGCAATTCCTTATTAATCCTTACAATCTTATACAGCTCCATCATTCCGACAAGCGAAACCATAAGAAGGACACCAAAGAGGACATTGCCGCCCAGTATCATGACTGCAACCGTTATAGCCATCAATATGATTCCGCTTATTAATCTGGTTATAAACATTATATGCCTCCAACCCGCATACCTTAGTATGCCTTATTAAAGCCTGCTAGGATATCGCACCAAATTTCCTCTCTCTGCTGCCGTAATATTCCACTGCCTTCCTGAGCTCATTCTCGTCAAAGTCAGGCCATAATACGTCGGTATAATAAAACTCGGTATAGGCAGATTCCCACAGCAGAAAGTTGGATATGCGATATTCTCCGCTGGTGCGAATCAATAGATCCGGATCAGGTATGTCTTTCATATCCAAATATCCGGCGAAGCATTTTTCATCTATATCATCAATACTTATTTTATTCGATTTTACATCAGCTGCAATAGCTCTTACAGCACGAACAATTTCATCCCTGCCACCATAATTTATGGCCACCTGCAGCTTCAGGCCGGTATTGCCTGCGCTTGCTTCCTCAAGGGCAGCTATGCTTTTCTGGATCTTCTCTGACAGTCTTGACTTGTCACCAATAACCCTTACCCTTATATTGTTCTTGGCACTGGTTTTTATGCTGGTATCCAAATAATTCTGCAGCAGCTTCATCAAGGAATCCACTTCCTCTTTGGGCCGCTTCCAGTTTTCGGTGGAAAATGCGTAAACCGTGAGGTATTCAATGCCCATTTTGTAGGCAACTTCACATATTTTCTCTACATTTTTGCTACCCTGACTATGCCCGTAATTTCGGGGCATCATCCTTTTCTTTGCCCACCTGCCGTTGCCGTCTAGAATTATGGCAACATGCTTAGGCACCTTCCTTTCACTATCCTGCATGTACATTCTCCCGTTATTGCTTACTATATTAAATATCAATATATTAATTTATTCTGTGCCTTGTTCCGGCATTGACCCCGGAATTAAGCAAGTCAATCCTAACATATTTTCAAGGGTGTGCCCTGGGTAAGCGTTGGCCTACTGACACACCCTGTAAGTTTATACTGTAAGGATTTCCTTTGATTTTTCGTCCAAAATCTTGTCGATTTCCGCAATGAACTTGTCTGTAAGCTTCTGAACCTCATCCTCAAGATGCTTGAACTCATCCTCCGATATCTCACTATTCTTATGCATCTTCTTATAATGATCATTCGCATCCCGTCTTATATTCCTTATTGCCACCTTGGCATTCTCAGCCCTCTTCTTGACATCCTTGACAAGCTCTTTTCTTCTTTCCTCTGTCAGCTCCGGAAATACCAGACGCACAACCTTGCCGTCATTAGTAGGAGTAACCCCCAGATCTGAAGCTAAGATTGCCTTTTCTATATCCTTTATTAATCTGCTCTCCCATGGCTGTATCTGAATAATCCTGGCTTCCGGAACAGAGATATTGGCAACCTGCTGAAGAGGTGAGGGTTGTCCGTAGTAATCTACCCTAATCTTATCAAGAAGACGGGGATTGGCTCTGCCGGCACGGATTCCGGCAAATTCCTCCTTTAAGGTATCAATTGTTTTCATCATTTTATTATTAAACTGCTCTAATCTTGAATCCATAACAATACCTCCATTATATTATTTTGTACTGAATTGCTGAATTTCATGGAAATGTTCATTCAGATTATCATCTATGCTGTGATAACAGTACCGTCCGATATTCCCTGCGCAGCCTTGACTATACTGTCTGCAGCAGCCAGATCAAACAGAAGCATCGGCATCTTATTTTCAATACATAAGGCGGATGCAGGCAGGTCGATTACCTTAAGCTCCTTGCTTAATAACTCCTGGAAGGTTACTGTACTATACCTTTTTGCTTCAGGATTGGTGCGGGGATCACTGTCATATACTGCATCAACCGATTTTGCCATCAATATAATGTCGCAATCCAGCTCAATAGCCCGCAGGGCTGTCGCCGTATCGGTAGAAAAATACGGATGTCCTGTTCCTCCCGCCAGCAGTGCAACTCCACCCTGCTTCATAAAATCCAGCACATCATCCTTGGAAAACAGTCTGGTCATGCTGCCGCAGGCAAAGGGAGTAAAGACCTGGGCCGGTACACCGACAAAACGAAGTATTTCGGAAACATATATACAATTCATGACTGTTGCCAGCATACCAATCTGGTCAGCCTTTGTCCTGTCGATTGTTTCGCTTGTTCTTCCTCTCCAGAAGTTTCCGCCGCCTATTACTATACTAACCTGAATTCCTTCATCAATCAATTGCTTTACCTGCTTTGCAACCCCAATACAGATATCCTCGTCAAAACCATGCTGCTTGTCCCCTGCTAAAGCCTCTCCGCTCAGTTTCAGTAAAATTCTCTTATATGCCTTCATAAATCGTTATGCCTCCATATATTACTGCAGCAGAGCTGTCCTTTATCGTTCAATATCCGCCTTTACCGATCAGTTAATTTGGATTTATGGATACGACAAAGGTCAACCACATCATATTATGATAAAGATATCATATATGATTTACCTCTTTATTCAAATATATTATCAAGATCAACATCTGCATAGGCCAGTGAACAATAGCCGTCAATTACCGCACCGTTGTTTACCTGTACGGACTTGGCCTTGATATTGCCCTTGATAATCGCTGTTGAATCTATCACAACAGGCCCGTTAATATCGATCTCACCCTTTACCGCTCCTGCAAACACCGCACTTTTTGCAGTAATATCACCAACTACAACCGTACCAAGCGCTATCTTTACACTTCCATTGCTAACTATACTTCCATCAAAGCGGTCGGTGTTGATATAAACCTCTGCTGCCGTGGTGTTGCCCTTCACATGACCTGTTACGGAAAGCTTGCCAAGACATTCAATATCACCTATAACCGTTCCCCTGATATCAAGAGAGCCGTCGGTGCTGATACTGCCGTTAATCCTTGTTCCCTTGGTAATGACAGTTACGTCCTCCTCGTTTACACTGGCAGCCTGCACCTTCTGGGCCGGCTTAGCCTTGCTAACAGAGCTTTCTATATCTTTAATCAGTGTCCCTGCCTGCTGCTTCTCTTCATCGTCAGCATTCAAAGTATCCAGCAGCTCCTGATCAACATTATCATCCATAGCCACTTCATCCTTGGATTCGCTATTTACAGTTTCGTTAGAATCGCTGCCAAAAGCTGTTTCCGCCCCGTCCTGCGCTATTTCCTCAAGCAGCTCCTTCATCCTTTCACTTTCTGCCTCAGTATTCTGTACAGCCTCGTCCGAATCAAGCGTATTAACCATCTGATCGCTGCTGTCATCCTTTATGTCATCCGGCAGCAGCTCATTGACCGCCTGTTGCAGATCTTCCTTGAATTCCTTGAAAAAGCCCATCGGTAAATACCTCCATATGTATTAATTTATTTAACTGAATCCGCTTTAATCATCTGTATCGGCTTAACACTGGGATCCAGTGGATAAAGCTCTGCTCCTTCAACAAGCAGCTCTTCCAAAAGCGCAGGCAAGGTTCTTACTGTTGCCTCCTTGGAAGCAGCGTCATGAAGCAATACTATGGATGTTTTTTTAGCTTCCACACCTTTTAGCACATTGTTTATCAGCTGTTCATCGGTATATTTTATATTGGTTGCATCCCCGTTCAGCACATTCCAGTCATAATATACTATGGATTTTTCGTTCAGATATTTTATAAACTCATCCATTCCCTTTTTATTGACCTTGTTGGCGCTGCCACCCGGGAAGCGGTATATTTTAGGTTCCAATCCAGTAGTATCATATAACAAATTCCATAGCTTTGTAAAGTCCTTATCAAAATCTTCTACCGAATTATAAATTATATCATATTTATGTGAATATGAGTGCATCCCAAGGGTATGCCCTTCATCCACTATTCTTTTATACATTGCCTTGGAAAATGAGTCGGTTTTTCCCACTACGAAAAAGGTCGCTTTAACACCGTATTCCTTAAGTATGTCAAGAATATCGTCCGTATATATGCTGGGTCCGTCATCGAAGGTAAGATACACCTTTTTGCCGGCAAATCGCCCCTGCCTGCTTGATGAGCTAAGCTCACCTTCCTTATCGGGCTCCATTTCTGCTGTACCGGTAGCTGAATCTACCCTATTATCCTCTGTTACATTGTCCGCCGAATTTTCCGCCTTATTGGCAGTTTCAGTCTTAATTTCTGCCTGAACATCAGTCTGTCTGTCATCAGGCATCGGAGACACCTCATGCTCAGGTATTGTCACGCCGTCATTTACCACTGTATCCTCAGTATTGTAATAGCCTGCATCCTCCGGAAGAATAATGTGTGAATCCAAAGAATCTATACTAACTACTTTTGTATCTGCATCCGTTTCATCAGCTGATGTATCAGCCGTCTCCTGCGTTAAAAAAAAATCGTCTGCCACAGCAGGAGTCTCCTGCAGCAAATCCCTGCTGCCAGAAACCGTACTTTCCGGAACCTGTGATTGTCTATCAGAAGCTATAACAGAGTCTGCTTTGTCAGGCATATCTGTCTGTTTTTCTGCTGCATACGCTATATTTTCCGAGCTATTGTCATATAGAGCTCCATCAGGCAAATACAGTAACACCAGCCTGTTCACCTGCTTCTGCAGCCTCACCAGCCTGACACCCAAGTAAACACAGCATACGGACGGGAGTATCATGAATATAAATACAAAGGCAATAATAACAGCCTTAATAGTATTGACACGTCTGCGCCTTTGCTCGTTTTTTTCGTTGCTCCTGTTATCTTCTGTGGTGTTGATCATATACCCGACCTCAATCCCGCTTCAAATTCTTATAAATATTTTACCATAGATAGCAATAATACGCAAAGGCTAATATTAAGAAAATTCAAAACCTGCCACCTCACGGGCTCCCAAACCACAATAGCTTGTGTATTGCACTAAATAGCACTTTATTTGCATGAAGTTTTCAGAAAACCTCTGTAGAGCAAAAAAAGCCGTTAATTATATGCTATACCCAGCTTTTTCAAAATCTCTTCAAACCTTTCTATATCTATCGGTTTTGCAGCATAGGCATTGCAGCCGTATTCAAAGGCCTGCTGTACAAATTGGGTCTCGGCAAGGGCTGTAGTCATAATTATCCTTGCTCTTTTTTCAGCGGGTATTTTCCTCTGGTTTTCCATATCCCTGATATTTTTGAGAACCTTGACTCCATCTACCTTTGGCATCATGATATCAAGGCAAATCAGCTCATAGGGCTGCTCATCCTTCAGCGCTATCATATATGCATCCAGCGCCTCCAGGCCGTCTACAACTATGTCGCACTCTCCGTACCTTGACAGGTATTTTTGCAGAAATTGACGGCTTACCAAATCATCTTCTGCAATCAGTATTCTCATATTATCGCTCCTTATTTCTTATTCATTTTTTGCTTTTTCCAGAATACTAAAATAGGATCTGATTTTTTTTGTTCCTTCATAGGAGGCACCGATATCGGCCCTTCTTGCAGCCAGCTCAATACGAAAGGCATTATTCTTCAGCTCATCGTCCTCAATATCAATAGCCAATAGCTTTATTTCATGTGCCAGCTTCTCTATAAGGAGGATATCACCTTGACCGACAGCTTCCTCCAATTTTGCAATCATACCGGCTAACCGGTTAATATATTCCATGTAAGCCTTCCTGGCAATGGCATTTGCGCCTTTAGTTCCTGCAGAAGCCGACAGGCTTCCAGATATGGCCTGAAGCCGTCCGATGCTATCCATTTTACCTCCTATCTTATCCAATATTTCCACCAGAATATCCATTTGAATGGGCTTGGTTATGTACTCGTCAAAGCCCAAATTCATAAATTTTTCCTTATCGCCCTGCAAAGCATATGCGGTTACCGCCACTATCGGAATATCCCTTTTGGGACTGTCCATCCGCCTTATTCTCTGGGCAGCCTCCACCCCATTCATATTAGGCATCTGGATATCCATAAGTATGAGATCATATTCATTCTCATCCAGTAGCCTTAGCACTATCTCGCCATTATCTGCAGTCATAACGCTATGCCCTTGTTCCTTAAGGATTTTTAGCAGAACCTTCTGATTAACAGGCTCATCCTCTGCCAGCAGAATTCTCATGGGCCTGATGCTTTTTTGGATCTTAGGAATCAGCGGTTTTCTGCTTTGTCCGGCTATGCCTGTCTTAAAGCTCAAAATGAAATAAAAATTACTGCCAACATTCCTGGTACTCTCTACCTTAATTTCTCCTCCCATCATTTCCACCAGCTTCTTCGAAATAGCCAGCCCAAGCCCTGTGCCTCCAAACTTTTTGGTAAAGGAGGATTCAATCTGGCTGAAGCTCTTAAACAGCCGGCCCAGATCCTCCTGTGCAATGCCAATACCTGTATCCACAACGGAGAATTTTAAGGTAACCTCATCTTCTTTGACAAAAATTCTGGTTATATCGACACTGACACTTCCTTTTTCGGTAAATTTAATAGCATTGCTTATCAGATTGCTGAGCACCTGGCGGATTCTGTGAGGATCTCCAATTAAGACATCAGGAATCGAGGAACTGAAGGAGTACCTGAAATCAAGCCCCTTCTCCTCAGCCTTTCTGGCATGGGTTTTTACAATTTCCTCAATCAGCTCCCTGATATTGAAGCTAATATTTTCGATAGGTAATTTTCCTGCCTCCATTTTTGAGAAGTCCAGAATATCATTGATTATATTCAGTAAATGGTTGGCGCAAGCCTTGGCGGTAATCAGATTTTCTCTTTGCTCCTCATTCAGCTCGGTCATCAGCGTCAGATCCACCATGCCTATCATACCGTTAAGAGGAGTCCTTATCTCATGACTCATATTTGCCAAAAACTCACTTTTCGCCCTGTTGGCCGCCTCTGCTGCATCCCTTGCTGCTATAAGCTTTTGCTCAGTCTGCTTAATTTTTGTGACATCCATCAGGACTGACACCAAATATCCCGGAACCGGCATATAAGCGGATAACAAAAACCACTTTTTATATATTACGGAATAATGTTCATCAAAATAAATAGTTTCTCCCCTTATGAGCCTGTCATAATCACGACTTAATAGCTGCTCCATAAAGTCAGTACTGCCGGGAAAGATATGCGACTGATATTTGCCGATAATATCTTCTTTTTTTATATCGAACATAGCGGCAAATGAATCATTTACCTCCTCAAATCTGAGGTCAACAGGCTTATTACCCTCATAAATAATTTTATAATAGGCATATCCGTTCCGCATATTCATAAACAAGGTCCGGTATTTAAGTTCACTGGCTTTAATTTTTTGCTCCGCCTTCTTCCGGTCGGATATATCCCTGACAAAGCAGATTATTACCTTTTCAGTTCCTATTGTTGCACCTTGTGCGCTAACCTCAACCGGAAAGCAGCTTCCATCCTTTCGGTAATGAATACTTTCATACAACAAGCCGGTGCTGCATGCCTCATCATATTGCTCATCCGTATAATACCAGTCGCTATGTATCTTCCTCACATTCATTGAGCACAGCTCTTCCTTTGTATAACCATACGAATCAATGGCCTTCTGATTAACCTCCAGAATCCTTCCCTGCAAATCCATGAAAAAGACTATATCGTTTGAATTATGGATTATTCTGCGATAGCGGTATAGATTCTCTTCGTACTCCTTTTTTTCATGAATATCAAAAATAGAACCAACATAGCCTGCAAATTTATTGTCAAGATCATAATAGGGAGAGGCTGCCAGCAGGCACCACCTGTAGCAGTCGTCATACCTTTTTATTCTGACCTCCAGATGGAATTCCTCCCGGGTGTTAATTGCCCGTTCCTTTACCTTTTTGTATGCCTCAAAATCCTCCGGATGAATAATAATTTCCCAGCCATTAAGCAGACTTTCTTCAACGCTTAGGCCTGTATATTCCTTCCATCTTCTGTTTACATAAGTACATTCAATCTTTTTATTAGTTATCCATACTAATGAAGGTGTCTGATTCAGGATATTATCACTGTAGTCTCGAGCCTTAATGAGGGCCTGCTCCCTCTTTTTGCTTTCAGTAATATCCATCAGGGTTATTATAGCTTCCGTTTTATCCTTCAAATACATAGGATTAACACTCAGCTTAATCCAGATTTCCTTAATTCGGTCATTGATTACAAAGCTCCTTAATTGCTCAACCCCTGATGTTATTTTTCCAAAGGCTATAGCCTCATCGACAGCCCTTTTTAAATCGCAGATTTGGCAGTCGGGATTAGCTCCGCAATCTTTGCCGGAATTATAGCAGCTGGTACAATTAAAGGCCTCACCAAACCTTTTGCCCAGCACATCCTCCCGTTCCGTCATAAAATAGCTGAGGGCAGCATTATTTATCTGGACAATTCTGTATTCAGCATCCATATTTATAATTCCAATAGGAGCGCTGGCAAATATTGAATAGAGATTGGCCCTTACACTGTCATTCTCTTTTTCGATAAGCTTCAGCCTGGTTATGTCACGAAGCAAAATAATGGCTCCGATTATCTCATTTTGCTGATTTTTTAAAGATGTACAGGTAGCCGATACATATTTTTGAGTATTGTCCCTTGATATAATAACCGTATCATGAACCAGTCCGTATAAACCGTCAGCCGTAACTGCCTTTCTTACAGGACTTTCAACCCTTTCATATGTTCCCTCCTTATAAAATATGACAACATCATCAAAGGCCCGTCCCAGTAATTCTTCAGAACTTGTCAGCAGCATCTTCTCTGTGGCCCTGTTACTGTATATTATTCTGCATTCCTTATCGGTTATTATTAATGCTTCACCTATATCGGATAATGCTTTAGCAGCAAGCTCATAATCAATCCCCTGCAAGTTCCTTTTATCCAAAACCATACGGCAGCACCCTCATTTTTAGTTTAGATTTTATCTTTATCCTTCATACAAATATTTAACAATAATTTGGCCATGTTATCAAGATGAACCTGCCTGTCTACAGCTCCGATATTATAGGCAGCCTTTGGCATACCGTATATTACTGAGGATTCCTCATCCTGGCCTATTGTCTTTGCACCCCTTCTTTTCATCATAAGAAGGCCTTTTGCCCCGTCATAACCCATTCCGGTCAATATCACGCCTATAGCATTATTTTTCGCCTCTCTGGCAACCGATTCAAACAAGACATCGACACTAGGGCAATGGCCGTTCACCTTTTCTCCCTCGAAGCATTCCACCCTGTATCTGTCTCCAACCCGTTTAACAGTCATATGCTTATTGCCGGGGGCTATAAGTACCCTGCCCGGACTGACATAATCTCCATTGGAGGCTTCCTTAACCTCCAGCATTGATGAGTTATTCAGCCTATCTGCAAACATCCGTGAAAATACCGGTGGTATATGCTGGACTATTACGATTCCGGGCATACCTGCCGGCAGTTGGCTAATTATTCTGCTTATTGCCTCAGTCCCTCCTGTAGAAGCACCTATGGCTATAATCTTTCGTGTATCCAATTCAGCAGCTGGCTGCTGCCCCAGGACTACCCTCTTTTGCTCGCTTATCCTGACCTTGGACAAGGAGGCTGCTTTGATTTTTATGATTATATCCCTGATAAAGCTCTCAACCGCTCTAAGATCAGCTGCATTTAGCTTTGGAATAAAATCCACCGCTCCTGCGTTTATAGCATCAAAAACAGCCCCGTTTACCGCGCTGATAACAATTACCGGTAACGGATACTGCGGCATCAAACGTCTGATGAACTCAATCCCATTCATCCTGGGCATCTCAATATCGCATGTCATTACATCCGGATTATATTCCAAAATTTTGTCTTTAGCCTCAAAAGGGTCACCGGCTACAGCTACAACCTCGATATCCTTATCTGATGAGATGCCCTTTTTAAGTATCTCACGAAATACCAGGCTGTCATCAACCACCAGGACCCTTATTTTTTTACTGATATGCAATTAATCACCTCATAATTTTATGTAGCAGTTTTCAGCTTTTGGCAGTATCCGACTAATCCTTTCTGTATACCGCCGGCATTATATATCTGAAATCTGACGTTCCCTTTTCAATCGTCTCGGAATGTCCGATGAATAAATAACCGCCACATTCCAGCAGATTGTAGAATTTATTGATAAGCCTTTGCTTGGCTTCCTTGTCAAAATATATCATAACATTTCTGCAAAAGATAACATGAAATTTACTCTTGAAGGGGAATATATCATCCATCAGGTTCAATCTTCTGAAAATTACCTCATTTCTTATTCTGTCTACTACCTTCAGCTTGTTTTCATCCACCTTCTGAAAATAATTAAGCCTCCACTGGGAAGATAGATTCTCCAGCTCCTCCTTGTCATAGCAGGCATTCATCGCCTTCTCAAGCACCTTGCTGGAAATGTCCGTTGCCAGGATTTTGGCATCCCACCAAACCTTATTTCTTCCCAGAACCTCATCTATAATCATAGCAAGGGTATAGGGCTCCTCTCCGGAAGAGCAGCCCGCGCTCCAGATCCTCAAATCCTTGCTTTTTACATACTGCATCAAATAGGGCATCACAACATCCCTGAAATAGTAAAAATGATCCGCCTCCCTTATAAAATAGGTATGATTTGTCGTAATCTTGTTGATTAGATTGTTGAGGGCATTTCCGCTTTTGTCCGATAAAATATAATTTATATAATCTGTATAATTATTGAAGCCGTTTTTTACCAGCTCATTATAGCCTGCCCATAACCAGAGTTCTCTTTTCACTTTTCAGGTTAATTCCATATTGTTTTCTGATATAGGCAGACAGCTGTTCAAATTCCTTGTCTGTAATTGCAATCATATTACCACCTTCCTTCTCTACTATCATGGAGCTGTCTTGAAAATGAATTATTTTATTGCAATGGCTTTATTATACTAAGACAGCTCCACTTAAATAGAGTTTTTAAAGAATCTATATTAAATTGAGGGGGTAGCGAAATTAGTATTTACCAAATTCATTATCAGTTAAATTTATAGTTTTTCTGGCAGAGACAGGCTCATTTTTGCCTGCCGTCATCACGCCACTATTATTGACTGTTGCCATATTGTCCAGCATATTCAGGACATCCGGATTAAATCTATCATAGCCGTCATAGCTTTTTGCTTTTTTCTTCAGCTTGTATCTGCTCACCATTTCCTTAAGCATGTCGGCTTGTCCTGAAAGCTCCTCACTGGCTGATGCGCTCTCCTCTGATGTTGAGGAGTTATTCTGTACCACCTCGGATACCTGCATTATACCCTGGTTAATCTGACTGATACCGGTAGCCTGCTCATTTGATGCAATTGCTATTTCATTTACAAGGGTTGCCACCTTATCAACCTCATCGACTATCTTAACCAGAGCATCAGCAGTTTCTTTAGCTATTCTGGTTCCTTCCTCCGTCTTCTTTATTGAGCCTTCAATCATATCTGTTGTTTCCTTGGCAGCATCTGCCGAACGGGCTGCAAGATTTCTTACCTCCTCGGCTACAACCGCAAAGCCTTTGCCATGCTGGCCTGCCCTCGCAGCCTCAACTGCGGCATTTAGCGCCAGAATATTTGTCTGGAAAGCAATATCATCAATAACCTTTATTATCTTTGAAATATTTGAAGATGCCTCATTAATTTCATCTATAGCCCGCAGCATTTCCTTCCAGCTTCCTGCTTGCTAACTTTATTTTTCCTTCTTTCTCATACTGTCATGAGCCCTGCTATATCCAGTATCAGGCTGATTGTTCCGTCTCCCAGCAAGGTACATCCTGCTATTCCCTTTATACGCCTGAATTTTCTGATATACTCAGGTAAAGCCTTAACCACCACCTGCTGCTGGCCCAACAGCTCATCTACGAAGATACAGAGCCTTTTTTCGTCCTGCTCCACCATTATAATAATTCCCTGAGATAACTCGGTTCTGTCCGTCCGAATATTATAATGTCTGTGAAGTCTCAAAACAGGATAAAATTCACCTCTGACCATAATTAGCTCATTGCCGTCAGCATCACTGATAATGCTGTTTGCAACCGGCCTGAAGGATTCCCTGATGGAGCTGGTGGGGATTGTAAAGCTTGATACGCCCACCCTGATAATCATTCCGTCTATAATAGCCAGGGTTAATGGTATTTTTAAGGTTATCTGTGTCCCTTTGTCAGGAGCACTGTCAACCATTATCGAGCCGCCTATTTCTTCAATATTCTTTTTAACTACATCCATTCCCACCCCACGGCCGGAGTATTCGGTAATTTCTGATTTGGTGGAAAAGCCGGGCAGAAGAATAAGGCTAAATACCTCCTTGTCACTGAGCTCATCCGTATGCTGAGAGATAAGATTGTTCTCCCTTGCTTTTTGCAGTATCCTTTCCCTGTCCAGCCCTCTTCCATCATCCCTGACAATTATCAATACATCATTACCTGCGTTTTTTGCCTCAAGGGTAACCACTCCGATTCTGGGCTTACCCTTTAGGATTCTTTCCTGTGGGCTTTCCAGGCCATGATCGATACAATTTCTTACAAGATGCATCAAGGGATCTGAAATGTGTTCTATTATATTCTTGTCAACCTCTGTTTCTTCACCAATAATCCGAAGCTCAACCTCCTTGTTCAGCTTCCGGCTCATGTCACGGACGATTCTGTTCATCCTTTGGAAAGTGGTTGACAAAGGAACCATTCTGATGGACATTACCAGATCCTGAATTTCGTTAGTAATTTTACTCAGCTGGTTAGCAGCCTTATGAAATCCCTCCAGCTCAAGTCCCTCCAGCTCCGGATTCTGAATAACCATAGCCTCGGCTATAACCATCTCACCAACAAGATCCATTAGCTTATCCAGCTTGTTTACTCCGACACTTATCATGCTTTGGACCGGCGCATTCATATTGGAAATAGCCGATCTGCCCGCATTATCCTGATTTCGGCTACTATCCGAAGCTTTAGCAGCCTCCGAAATGCCTGCTTTTGATTCCTTTTCCTGTTCCGATTTATCGTCATTTTCCAGCTGATATAATTCCATATCCTTCAAAAATATGGTGTTCTGCAAAAGCTCATATACTTTTTCATAGGAAAGATCCGTTTTGAAGAAGATGGTAAAACCATTCTTTTTAATATATTCGGCACTTTCATCATTGTCCATGATATCGGCCGGTATGTAGCTTATGTCGGCAGCAAGCTCCTTAAGGTTATGAACAATGGTATATGCCCGGATATTTTCCATTTCACAACCATCAGAAAAGTAAATTATGGCTTTGTAGGAATTGGGGTAGTTTTTCTCATCTACCCGCTTCTTCATTTCGTAGTACTGAATATTGTCAGCCGGCTCCTGTGACTTAGACTCAGCATCAGAGTTGTTGGAATCAGAGCTGTTTTCCTTTTTAAGGGCAGTCAGATACTCCTTATATGCTTCAATTAGCTTGCTGGCATCTCCATCCACCGGATCGCCATTATTCAATTTTTCAAGCTCAATTTTAATAAAATCAATTCCATCCAAAATGAGATCCGACAGATATGTAAAATCGATATTTGCCGGGTTTTCCTCCCGGATATAGAAAAAAATATCCTCGATAGAATGGGCCAGATTAGAAATGTCCTTAAAGAGCATCATGGCGGAGGAGCCTTTTATTGTATGCATTATCCGAAAGATATCATTTATTGCTTCCCTGGAAAAGCTTCCGTCCTTTTCGCTGTCTAGTATATGCTTTTCCAATTGCTCAATCTGTTGTGACGTTTCAAAAACAAACATTTCTATCATAGGTTCGTGGTTGATATTGCCGCTCATATTCCGCCTCCACACAATTATTCAGCAACCAATACCGGTAGCTGAAGGCTTAAACCTTTGTTAGAACCTTAATCAGATCATTTTCCGAAAACGGCTTTACAATAAAGCTTTTTGCTCCTGCAAGAATTGATTCCTTAACCAACGCTTCCTGTCCCATAGCCGACAGCATTACCACCTTGGCGTTGGAATCAAGCTTAATAATATGCTTAAGGGCATCAATTCCTGACATGTTCGGCATGGTAATATCCATAGTTACCAGATCCGGCTTGAGTTGCTTGTACTTAACAACGGCATCCAGGCCGTCCTCAGCCTCTCCTATTACTTCAAATCCGTTTCTTGTCACCATAGTTTTTATATGGGTCCTCATAAATGAGGAATCATCACAAATTAGAATTTTCTTCATCCTTCATCACCTTTTCCTTAAATATCTTTTGTATTAAATGGCAAATGAAGCCAAAATAGCGTTTAGCGAGGAATTAATTCTATCTTTTAATGAAAATTTTTTGCTAAATCTCCATTTCAGGCAAATTTCCCTGAAAGCTCCTGAAATGATATCAGCAAGTAGTTCCGCATCAATATCTTCCTTTAATTCATTTCGCTTTTTTGCGTCATCAATCAGCTTTTCAAGAAGCTGTGATCTCCGAAAAACAATTGACTTGACCTTATCTTCCAGCTCAGGCTCATACCTTAGCGTATCCATCAGCTGGGTAATAACCGTAATGGCAGGATAATTTTCATAAAATTCAGCCAAGGAATTTATGAAAAATCTGATGGCATCCAGAGGAGTCAGCTTTTTGAGCATCGTAGTCTGATATAGGTCATTGTCAAACTGGGTGAAGTAATCCAGTACTGCCATCAACAAATCATTCTTGTTCTTGTAATGTCTAAACAGTGTCGCCTCCGATACACCCTCCCTTGCTGCAATTTCTCTGGTGGACAGGTTCATAATGCCTATCTCATCAATTATCTCCAGAGTTGTTATTATTAATTTATCCTTTCGATGAAGTATACTTTTCATCTTTATCACCTACCGTAGTAATCACTTACTCACTCCTTTATTATATCGGTAGCTCGATTATTGTCAATAAAATATAATTAAAATATTTTATTTTCGAAAATCCCCATAAAAAACTTTAAAATTCTTGTTTATTTGGAGCATTTTACTCACGAAAATATAACACCGGCTAACCTAATCAGTCATCACTTCGGGTTTGTTCATCTATCCAGGCCAAATAAGCCGAGTATGCATTTTCTACATCTACAAGTATAATTTCCGGTGTTTCATATGGATGCAGCTGCAAAAGCTTTTTCTCCAATCTGGGATATAACTCCTTTCTGGTTTTGAACAGGACCAAATCCTCCTCATCGTGGCATAGCTCGCCCTTCCAGGTATAATGACTTTTTATTTTGATTTCCTGAACACATGCCGCCAGCTTGCTTTTTATAATTTCATCTATTACCGGCTTTGCCTGCTGCTCGTTAGCAAATGTCGTCATCACAATTCCATATTTACCCATGCGATATCCCTCCTGTAATATAAGCATAGCATAAACCATTCTCTTTTTAGTTTATTTTTGATACTTTAACATTCTCATAATAAAATATATATCAAAACGCCACATCAGGACAATCATAGCAGATGCAAATAATTTCTGGCATATTAGTTTATAATACATATCAATATTGAATCTGATATTAATGGCATAAAGAAACAGGTGCAGTAGATAATACCCACCTGTTTCTTTAAACTTATAATCAAACTTATTCAATTAACCATCAGCTAGAACTTCTTGTACATATCCTTCTTTGTACCGCAAACAGGACATTTTTCCGGTGCTTCATCCAAAACTGTATGCCCGCATACAGGACAGATATAAACAGCCTTCAGCTCCATATCCTTACCTTCCTTTACCAGGTCTCTTGCCTGCGCAAAGAGCTCGGCATGGATCTTCTCCGCCTCCAGGGCATAATGGAAGGAGCGCTTGGCTCCTGATTCATTCTGAAATTCAGCAGCATTCAGATATACAGGATACATTTGCTCCACTTCATGCAACTCGCCGTTAATTGCCCCCTGCAGGTTGTCCGCAGTCTTTGAGTCACCGAATATCGCTCCTGCAGTAACCGTAGCATCCTGAATTTCCTTGCCTATTTCCTTAAAATGATTATTTGCATGAACGCTTTCGGCGTAAGCAATCGCTTCAAACAGTCTGGCAACCTTAGGAAAGCCCTCCTTTTGGGCCACCGTTGCCCAGTAAGTATATCTCATATGGGCCATACTTTCTCCACCATAGGCGGAACGCAGGAAATCAGCAGTCATCGCATTTCTAACTGACATTTTTATACCTCCTTGGAATATAATTGTGATTGTCATACTTATCTGCCCAATCGCCCCACGGGAGCGATATTCAATTATATGAACACAATTCAATTGTTTCCTTATTCAGTATAATTATACAGAAGAGCATAATATTATATGTGTAAACTTAACACTTTGGCGGTTCTGCTACATATTATATGCAAAAAAAGGCAAGATTTCATCCATGCTAATATTTGAGCATGTCGGGTTCACATATAAAAAGCTATAAAAGCCGCCCAGGGAACATACCCCGGACGGCTTCATTAGTACATAATTCATATATTATCTTGTAAACTGTGACAGAAACTTCCAAGCATGTTCGCATGTATGGTGTCTGAATTCATGAACCTGTTCACTGATGCTGGCAAATGCTGTTCTGCAAACACCATCCTCACTATCGTAGTAATGAATGGTCAAATAGCTGCCTCTGGACTCATCATAAATCTTCTCAATGCGATCACCGGGAACACCCCATATAGGATCTTCCCAATTGTCCTTATCGGCAAAGCTCAATTTATCAAATTTCTTTTTAAGCTTATTAACCTCTGCGGCATACTGAATCCTTTCAAGTGCAGATTCAGCCTGGAAAGGCAATTCAGGCAGATGTGATTTCTCACCGCCGGAATAGAATATCGGAACAGGTACGGTTGTATTCAGCTTGTCACCGAGAGACTGACCGAATGGATTGTTCCTTACCGGGAACAAGGCGCTTGCGGGAGCGAGGCCGGCGAAAACATCGGGATACTCCTGGAATAAATCCCATGTCTTGCCGCTGCCCATAGAAAATCCGGTTGCGTAAATGCGCCGCTCGTCTACATTATAGCGTTTCTTGAGATGCTCTATCACTTCTATAGCTTCTGTGGCTGTTACAAACTGATGATTCTCGATTGATACAAAAAGGAAATTATATCTGTGGGCAATTTCATACCACTCTGTAACAAAGGTAAAGTACATCGAGGAATCACCACCGCCATGGAAGCCCACTAGCATCGGAGCCGGTCCTTTCTCAAACAGATCGTTATTGTAGTAAGCAAAATATCCAACCTTATGCTCTGTTGTATCCTTGAGCATCCTGTTGTCAGGCGAGGTCTTTACTACAACACTGCCAACATCTTCTGTCATATTCAATGCTTCAAAATCAGGCTCATACTGAATCTGTCCGCACCACATCTTAAACCTGCGGACAAAGGACTTAAAATCAGCCTTGTAATCCGGTTCGGACTTAATCAGCAAATGCTTGCATTCCTTAAAGGCCTGATTTATTTCATCAGAATTACCTACACTTAAAATAGCTATATCCTTACGTTCTACATTAGGGATAACGCTCAGATTCTGCATAGAGCACATAGCAGGAGTAATTTCACCGGGACCCCAGAGATATTCACCATGTATTGTTTTCAGCAGATTCTTTGCGACATAATCTGCAGACTCACCAAAGCTGTAAATATCAGCCCTGAAAATTGCTCCTCTTATAAAGTATCCCCTGAACTCGCGTGTAAAGAAATTATGTAATTCGACAATTCCGTCCGAATAGCGAGGATCCATTTTTACCTCTGATATAAGGGATATATATAAATCCTCTGTAGCATTCTTCCATCCGCCTTCATTGGTCGGATAAACAAAAAGTACACTTGAATCTACTTCAGCAGCTATATCAGCCAGACCGCTTTTCTTGGCAAATTCAATCGCCTCATCCATGCTCTGCCTCTTTTCTTCAAAAACCAACAGCAGTGGAGCCCTGAAGGTATAATTGTTCGTCTGTCCATCAATATCATTTGCAGGCAGGTACACCTTCAGATAGAACTTCTCGTACTCATGCTCCCAATACTTGCTTCCGTCACTCAATGTAGTGACAGAAGGTCTAACCATAATTCCCATAAATAACCTCCTTAATTACATAATAATTCTGCTTATATAATAATAATATTAGCTTTTGGTGATGTAACTTTCAAAACTAATTCGTTATAGCAAAAACGTACTTATCACCTTTTTTATTATAACACAAGCCTGTAAATATTTCTTCTATTTTTTTCACAAAATTATAGAACCTTCCATCAAAACACATACAGATCGGATAAGAAGAACATTTTGACAAAGAGCACGTAAAAAAGCCTGTAGCTTCCAGGATACCGGAATTACAGGCTTATAATTGCATATTAATAATTAGATTGGAAAATCTTTAGTCCTCGACTAATTTCCCATTTGCTTTGCAACCTCTTCGGCGAAGTTGTCCTGTCTCTTCTCAAGGCCTTCACCGGTCTCAAAGCGTACAATACGCTTGATGGTTAAAGGAGCTCCAATCTGCTTTGATACGTTCTCGAGATACTTGCCAACTGTAAACTGGTTATCCTTAACGTATTCCTGATCAAGAAGGCAGATCTCCTTCAGCTGCTTGTTGAGACGGCCTTCGATCATCTTCTCAAGGATATTCTCAGGCTTCTTGGCATTGGCAGGATCATTCTTAACCTGTTCTGTTATGATTCCCTTTTCATGCTCGATAAAATCGGCAGGTACATCTGATAAGCTGATGTATTTCGGGCTGAGTGCAGCGATCTGTAATGCTACATTCTTAGCAGCCTCAAGTGTCTCATCATTAACTACCGGGCATTCAACATCAACAAGAACACCAATCTTGCCGCCGCCATGTATATATGACATGATAAAGCCGTTGTTCTCAACAATTCTTTCAAAGCGCCTGATGTTCATGTTCTCGCCAATAATAGCGATCATTGATGCCAGCTTTTCCTTAACGGTCATACTGGGATCCTGCTCCCATTTTTCATCAAGGAACTCCTCAAGGGTATTTGCAGAGGACTTTGCCACCTGAGCAACAACTGCTGCAACATACTCCCTGAACTTCTCATTCTTGGCGACAAAATCAGTCTCGCTGTTAACCTCTACGATGGCAGCTACCTTTCTGTCATCGCTTACCTTGATATCTACAATACCTTCAGCAGCTATTCTGCCAGCCTTCTTCTCAGCTGCGGCAAGTCCCTTTTTTCTCAGGTATTCAACTGCTTTCTCCATATCTCCATCGGTTTCGGCAAGGGCCTTTTTACAGTCCATCATGCCGGCACCTGTCATTTCTCTTAAATCCTTTACCATCTTGGCAGTAACTTCCATAATGCTCCTCCATTCATAAGGGATATTTAACTTAACAATTTATGGCTTAAGGGAATTATTCAGCAACTTCTTTCATGCTTTCTGCCTCAGCCTCTGCTGCCTCTTCTGCTGCAGCATCTGCCTCAGACTCGCTTGTATCTGTTAACTGAACACCCTGATTAGCTTCAATAACCGCATCTGCCATCTTGGATACAATAAGCTTAACAGCTCTGATTGCATCGTCATTACCGGGAATTACATAATCAAGCTCATCCGGATCACAGTTAGTATCGGCAATTCCTACTAACGGTATACCCAGTGTATGTGCTTCCTGTACACAGATTCTTTCCTTCTTGGGATCTACTACGAAAATGATGTCTGGAAGCTTCTTCATGTTCTTGATTCCGCCAAGATTCTTCTCAAGCTTCTCCCATTCCTTCTTAAGCTTAATAACCTCTTTCTTGGGAAGAACATCAAAGGTTCCGTCCTCGGACATTCTTTCAATTTCCCTTAATCTTTCAATTCTGCTCTTGATGGTTTTGAAGTTGGTCAACATACCACCAAGCCATCTCTCATTAACATAGAACATACCGCAACGCTCAGCTTCTGTCTTCACTGCATCCTGTGCCTGCTTCTTTGTTCCAACAAATAATACGGTACCGCCTTCAGCAACTACATTCTTAATTGCTGCATAGGCCTCATCAACCTTAACTACAGATTTCTGAAGGTCGATAATATAAATTCCGTTTCTCTCTGTGTAGATGTACTCCGCCATCTTGGGGTTCCATCTTCTGGTCTGATGACCAAAATGCACGCCAGCTTCCAAAAGCTGTTTCATTGAAATAACACTCATAAATTTACCTCCATTTGGTTATTCTTTCGCATATATCACATTCCTCCAGAGCCGTTTCCGGCACCCCTTTCGGAATCAATATGCGTGTATAATATGACTTCGAAATTATATCATAACATTTTATGGTTTAGCAAGTATTTTTTTATGTTATTATTTTCTTGATATTTTCTTTTATTAATATTTGCACTGTAAATTGCGCATTCATTTTTTGGTTATTACATCCATTATCTCCTGATAGCTGGAGCCTTTCGGTAAGCTAAAGCTTCCGGTTCTTATAACAGCCGCTTTTCCCTGGGCTACTATATATTCATTAAAGCTATCGGCATCATCAACCAGCCCTATCTTTTCAAGAAGATTTGCCACAGCTATTGATGACATTCCCCTTTCAATAGTAAAGCTGATTTCTTCAACCTCTATTTCTTCCTCCGGCTGCAAATCTTCAACAGCTTCATTTTCCGGCTCATGCTGCGCCAGCTTATCCTCATAATTTTTCTCATCTATATCTTCTAAATCTTCAGGCTGCATATTATCATCAGGAGCGGCTGTTACAGTTGCTTCCGTGTCTACATTGTCTGTACCTTCAGAATCCTGTGTAGTAACTGCTTCCGCAGCACTTGGTTTCATTTCATTAATCAACTTGTCCAGCGACGGATTGTCCTCATCCTTCATAACCATTCCCAGGCCAGTTGCCCTTCTGATTATTTCATCAACACTGAGCTCTTGTCTGGGATTCGCAATGCTGAATACAATAGCAGTCAATATAATTCCTACTCCGGTTCCTCTCAAGTAATACTTCAGTTTCATCTTACCGTACCAAGCCTTTCAATTACTTTTTTCCCTTGTACAAATCAATAACCAGCTTGACCTCTCCCTGGCCAAGTCCGAGCATCTTGGATATTTCAAGCACCGACTTGCCTTGCGAATGCAGCTCAAGTATTTGTAGGTTATTAATCCTTTCTGTGCTATCTTCAGAGCCTGATGCGTCCGCATTGCTTTTTGTGTCTGCCAATTGCCTGTCAGTATGCTCCAAAGCGGCAACTGCTCCTTTCTTTTCAGCATTGACACCATCAGCCTGATTAGCATCGCTGCCATCCATGGACCTTGCTTCATAAACCGACTGCATTTTCTTTTTTGACAAATCAATTTCCTTTACAGCGGCCTTCAATTCCTTTTCCTTTTCCTCCAGCATACTGTAAAGGAATACTACTTCCTCATGATTTCTTCTTATTTTCTCCAATATCTGCTCGGAAAAATCATTTACAGCCATGATTTTTTCATTAGAAAGCCTATCCAAAGCATCATCCGTACGAACAATTATTTCGTCACTTATTTCTGACAAAACTGCTTCCACCTTTTGTCTGATAAGCTTTTTGCTTTCATCGGTAAGATTATCGTTCAAAACGGCAGCCATATCGACGTTTTCCGTTTTGCCGGTGTTTTTGTCTGTAATAAAGAAGCTTATTATTATTGCCAGTATGCCTAAAACAATTAGAGTAATTATTATCGGATTCATATTATCTCCTATCCACTCTGAAGATATAATTCTATTCTGAAGTTATTTATATAAGTACATCCAGTCTGCCTGTAGCGGGATCTTTACTGTTTTTTGGCTTCTCCTTTTCCTTTTTCTTTTCCTTCCTTCCTCCCGTATTACCCTGATACTGATTGTTTCCCTTCTCCTTTGCGTCATATCTGTATTCACTGTTCTCAGTCTTGGTAAGCTCTGTGGGCTTATGCTTCTCTTGCTCGATTATTTGCTGGAAATTTTTACCAAGCTGATCCTGCATATACTGTGTTCTTTGATTTTGCATATGCTTGATCTGAGCCGCTTCCTGGGTCCTTATAATATCAATAGGATTAAAAGACATCGTATTAACCTCCCAATGACAAGACTATATACCTTACCCAGTACCAAAATAAATCGACAGCAGACGCGGTCGGCTACTACAGAGGAAGAATCTTGATGTCGGCCCGATCCCGTATAAATTTACTGTGATGTATCTTTTCCCTGACATAATATATTACATTTGATATAACTATCTTGGTACCCGGATATACAACATCCGATACTACTATGGAGCCTGATGTGTTGGAATCCATCTCTAGCTTCAGCTCCTCATAGCGCTTTCTTAATTCCTTTATCTGAGCATCCAGCAAGATATTGGACTGTGTCATCTGCCTGAGATATTTCATTCTTTCCTCAGTCATCTGAGCTCCCTGCTTTAGTTTCTTATGGAAGGTAATAAAGTTCTGCGACAGTTTCTCCTTTTCAGTCATAATAGTTGCTAGCTTTTTCTCAATCTCACGGAACTCCTCAACGACATTCGGATCTATACCCACCTCTAAAATGGTTGTGGTACCCATCTGGGAACCTGCTGTTTTTACTGAAATCATTGTTCCGGACCTGATTTCTCCACCGGTTACAAAGCCTCTTTTCCCTCCTACAATTATATCTCCTTTTGCAGATACCTTGCTGTGCAGGATGGATTCGGTGGATATGTAGCCTCCGGCCATAACCTCGGCATTTTCCAGAAACTTGGTAATGATATTGCTTCCGGCCTTAAGCACTCCTTTATTCATTCCCTGCATGCCACGTTTGAGGACAATTTGCCCGCCGGCTTCAATATAGGCCCCTTCAACTACACCGTTTACTACTATATCTCCCTTTGCCCTGATAGCAAAACCGGTTATTACATTACCACGTACCACAACATTGCCCTCATAGGTAATATCACCGGTTGAAGCATCAACGTCAGCCTTCACCTCAAAAGTGTCGGATACGAACACCTTGCCATCCACCAGGGTTACATGGCCATCAACATCTGAAATCAGCTGCAGGCCATCCTCCGACAGATGGATGTTATTACCGTAACGCAGGGTCTTGTTGGAAACCTTAGCAGGCTTGATGATATTGCCACATACATCAATTCCAGGCTTTCCATAATCAGCAGGTGTGAGGGTAGCCAGTACATCTCCTTTTTTGCAACTGCTTATCATATCCAGCTGATGGAAATCTACCGAGCCGTCCTCATTTCTTTTAGGCTTCAATGTCGGGTCGGTATTAAAATGATATGTAATATGCGCATCCCTGCCCTCCTTGGGCATCAGTGCCTTAGCCAGCTTATAGTCCGTACAATATCTTCTGTTTTGCAAAAAATCCTTGATCGCTTCCTCATCTACTCCGTATTTTACGCCATTGCGAACTAATTCATCGATTATGTCCTCTCTGGTCAGCAATCTTCCGCCATTGGCCGGAGGATAAAATCTTGCTGTCGCATAGGTACGGTCAGACGCTATCTCCACTCTCATATACTCATCGATGGCCTGTATCTCCAGACTGTTAATTTTTACCTCAGTAACACCTTTAACGCTTGTAAGTGCCTTACCTATGGCAATCTTGTCAAAATCGTAAATATTGTGGTCCACCAGATAGTCGCTAATTTCTTCATAAAGCAGAATATCGCCATCACCTTCCGCTTCATAAATCCGTATATATGTTCCATCATATTTGCTGAACAGCTCAAAATATGAATTTTTATCCATATAAAATAACCCCCATCTTCGCTTTCAAAAAGCAATAACAGCAGCCATGTATCCTAAGGTAAAATATTTATATTCCTGAAAAAAGCTGAATATATTTTCCCAGCTTAGCTTTCATTTTTTGTAACGCCTTTGTATGCAACTGTGAGACGCGTGATTCAGATACTTCCAGAATCTTGCTGATTTCCTTCAAAGTCAATTCCTCATAATAATACAGAATAATAACCTTTTTTTCCTTTTCTGTCAGTGTTTCCAATGACTGAATGATTAATTCCTTAAGCTCGTTTTTTTCCAGTATTCTGTCGGGCTGGCTGTATTCCGACGTCAGACTATGTTCTACCTTACCTTCTGTTCCCTGCTCCAAAAATTCATCCAATGAAATGATATTTGTTATCTTGGTCTGATTTTGCCAGCTTTCAAGCTCATCTACAGTTATATCCAACTCATTTGCCAGCTCCTCATCACTGGCTGTCCTCCCGTAACGCTGTTCCAGGTTCTTATAAGCTTGTTCAATTTTTCTCTGCTTTTGACGAACACTTCTTGGTATCCAGTCCATCTTCCGGATTTGATCAAGAATTGCTCCCCTTATTCTAAGAGAAGCATATGTTTCAAACTTAACCCCTTTAGTATAATCATATTTGTCAATAGCATCAATCAAGCCAAAGGTACCATAACCCACAAGATCATCATATTCCACATTATTGCCTAAATACATGCTTAGTCGGCCTGCTACCAGCTTAACCAGTCCGGCGTATTCAATTATTATCTTCTCCTGAAGCTGAGGTGTCCTTTTTTTTGAATACTCTTCCCAGAGCTTTTGCTTGTTATCGTTATTCATAGCTCCTCCGTACAAATTCTGATATCATGCAGGTATATATTTTAGGCCTTCCCGGCTTGTATTCCATCCTGTTTCTGATCCTTGCCGGCAGCGGCTTTGGTGCTGTCATTGCCGCCTTCAGCACTGTTTTCCGAATTATTCCCGTTCTGTTCATCCTTAGTCTTTTTGGCAGCTTTTACTATGGCGTAAATATATATATTCTTTACTATCAATCCGACTATATAAAATAAAATCAGGACGATTAGCAGCCTCTTTAGGGCTGTCAGTACCTCTGTCTTATAAACAATATTGTAGACACTTACTATAGCACCCGCCAAAAGCATGATAAAGGGCGGAATATATCTTTCACGCAACTGGGTTACCTCCATATATCTGAACTTATAATAGCTTTCATATATTTATTCTGAAAAAAGTTATAATAATTTTTCAGGCTTTCCCACACATTTTACCTTAAGCACACCTGTTTCAGGGTAAAATTCTATAGTTCTTCCGTAATTAGCCCCGGTGTCTTCAGCAACAATAGGTATTCCTAGCTGCGCCAGCTTTAATTTGGTCGCTTCCACATTACGCTCGCCTATCCTCATCATTTCTATATTATTTGAAAATGAGAACATCTGGGCTCCACCGGCTATTTTAGCAATAAGCCTGTTTGGATTTGCACCAAGCTTCTTCATATTACTAATCATCAAATCAATTCCGGTATCTGCAAATTTTGCCTTATTCTCATTATTTACTATCTTGGTACTGTCAGGCAGCATGATGTGTGCCATACCTGCCACCTTGCTTACCGGGTCATACAAGACAATACCGACACAGGAGCCCAGACCCAATGTTGTCAGTCCCTTCGGCGGGCAGCATACATTAAGATCTGCCATTCCAACCTTTATTAGTTCGCTCATGAATTCACCTTATAATCCCAATGATGATAAAATTGCAGAGTATGACTCGATGGTAGGAATCAATATGAAGTAGCCATTAACCGCTCTTATGTCATCTCCAAATTCAGTTTCTATCAGTAAAGCCTTATCACCTATTTTCCCAAACTCTATCGCCGGGACACTGAGTATTGCTCCTGCCATGTCAATTGCCATATATGGAATACTGGAGGTTATTGTCAAATTAGTAAGTGCAGAAAGTGACGACAGATACGCTCCGGCAATAATATTACCGATTTCATTAAGTGCGCTCTTCTCCATCTCAGAAAACTCGCCTGTTTCGGACAGATATGACTCGCCGAGCAGCAAATTAACCAAATGTCTGGATGCTTCAAGATCCATCATGAACATCATCATACCGTTAATATTGCCATCCAGGGTAAATAATATGCCCACCACCGGCTTTTCTGCCCCGCCTACTATATCGGAAAGTTCCTTGAATTCAAGGAGATCAACCTTTGGAACCTTCATGTTAACCCTTTTGTTAATCATTTGGCTCAGAGCAGTCGTGGCATTTCCTGCACCTATATTGCCTATTTCCTTCAATACATCATATTGAATACTGTTAATCTCGTTTAAATCAATCCGGGGATCCACTTCGCACCTCTCACTCAACCTTTGACCTATACTCAATAGCTTGAATGTCCTGATTTAAGTCCGTGTAATCGCCGTAATATTAAGCAGGTCTATCAAATCATCCTCAACCTTGCCTATACCGGCGTTAAACTGGGCCTTCTCATCGCTCTCGTCATAGCTCATCTTTTCAATGCTGTCCTCTTCCAGTGTAATAACTTCCTTTACCTGATCTACAACAAGTCCTACACAAGCTGCCTGCGGCTCCGGCCTGATGATTATTATTCGGGCTTTGGAGCCATATTCTTCTTCCGGCAGGCCAAGCCTTTTTTTAAGGCTCATGACAGGCACTACCTCACCGCGCAGATTGATTACGCCCATAAAATAGTCCTGGGCTCCCGGTACTCTGGTAATTTTCTGCATAAAGATAATGCTGTCTATATACTGAATATTGATGCCATATTTCTTTGAGTTTAAATATACAATAATATATTGCTTCAAATTTTCTGCTGCCATTTTTCCACCCCGCTCTCTATACCAGTGAGTTGACATCAAGAATTAAAGCAATCTCACCATTGCCAAGTATTGTCGCGCCGCTGATGATCTTATGGCCCTTAATATATTTGCCTATTGATTTATATACTATTTCCAACTGGCCAATCAGCTCGTCCACCACCATGCCTGCCAGTCTAGACCCCTTCTTGACGATTATAACCAGAAGATCATCTGTCTCCTGTTTCGGTTTTTCACATCCCAGTATTTTTCCAAGACGTATTATCGGAATTACATTTCCTCTGAGATTGATTACTTCCTTGCCCTGTATGGTTTTTATCTCTTCCTTGGCGATCTCTTCTACGCTTTGAATGTTGCCAAGCGGGAGTGCATATTTTTCTCCTCCTATTACCACCATCAGAGACTGGATAATTGCCAGGGTAAGTGGCAAGCGTATGATAAAGCTTGAGCCCTCTCCCAGCTTGCTTCTTGCTTCGATTTCACCGCCCAAAGCTTCAATCTTGGTCTTAACCACATCCAAACCTACGCCCCGGCCCGATACCTCTGTAACCTTATCCGAAGTTGAAAAGCTGGGTCTGAAAAGGAGGTCGATTACATCCTTTTCCTCCATCCGCTGGGCCTGCTCCTCTGTTATAACACCTCTTTGTATGGCAACCTTCTTAATCTTTTCAATATTAATTCCGCCGCCATCATCCTTAACCTCTATAACAACGCTGTTGCCGTCCTGATAAGCATTCAAATAAATTGACCCGACCGGATTCTTGCCCAGTCTTCTTCTCTCCTCGGCTGATTCAAGGCCATGATCAGCTGCATTCCTAAGCAAATGCATAAGAGGATCACCGATTTCATCTATAACCGTTCTGTCAAGCTCCGTATCCTCACCGCTCATATATAATTCAATTTCTTTATTAAGCTGTTTCGACAGGTCCCTTATCATGCGGGGGAAACGGTTGACAACGCTTTCTATCGGTACCATTCTTGTCTTCATGACAGCCTCATGGATATTGGTTGTCACCCGCTCAAGGTACTCGATTTGCTCACGAAAGGCTGCATCCTGCAATTCCATAATTTCAGAGCTTCTTGATACCAAACCATTTTTTGCGATAATAAGTTCGCTCACAAGATTCATAAGTACGTCAAGCTTGTCTATGTCAACACGAACCGATCTGTTGGTCAGCTGCTTTGTAGTGCTCTTTTGTGAAGCAGCTTGACTCTGCTTGGCATTGCCTGTATCGGTAAAAAGCTTGACCGGGGCGGTATCCTCTTCCTTCTTTATAGCTTCGGCATTGGATGCAATGTCATCGTCGCTTAATTTGATATAATCGGCAACAGCTTCCTTCACCTCGGATACCTTCATTATTGCATTAACAATAACTTCAGGAGTTTCCTTGGTAATTAAGAAGGCCGAATAATCATAATCATATTTCTCATCTTCAAGATCCTGGGCACAGGGGTAAAGCTTGATAATCTCACCATGCTCCTCCATTGCACGGTTTATCATGAATGCCCTGGCTCCTTTAAGCATGCAGGTTTCCGCCAGATATACCGTGACTCCAATTACATTCAAATCCATCATTCCGGCCTTCACGATAGCCTTCTTTTCATGCTCCTCAAACTTTATGCTCTTAAACTTCATCTTGGAGCTGTCGCCTGTAGCTTCAGCCTGCTGCACATTCTCATTTTTGCCGGCAGCTTTAGCTGCTTCTGCTTTAGCTGCTTCTGCAGTCTCTGCCTTTTTTCCCTTCAGGATATCATTTAATGCATTGATAATATCTTCATTATCCTCCTCACCTTCGGAGGATGTTGCCTGTATATTTGCCAGATACTCCTCCAGCGCATCCAGCCCCCTAAAAAGAATATCAACCAAATCCGATGAAACCTTCATTTTTCCATTGCGGATCTCAGACAGGACATTTTCCATGTCATGGGTCAGACGCTGCATTCTGGTAAATCCCATTGTAGCCGACATTCCTTTGAGGGAATGGGCTGCACGGAATATCTCATTAATTGTATTCTCATTTTCAGGCTCCCTCTCAAGAACCAGCAGATGCTCGTTAAGATTTTGTAAATGCTCTTTGGTTTCATCAATAAAAATATCCAGGTATTGGCTTACATCCATTTATTGCACCCCCACGTTTCTTATGATAGCATCAGAAATATCCTCCAGTGCTAGAACCTCGTTCACCAGTCCCGCCTCTTTTACTACCTTGGGCATACCGTATACTATACTGGTTTCTTCATTCTGTGCAATCACATATATATTTTTCTTTCTATATAGCTGCGAAATTCCGGCAGTTCCATCCGTGCCCATGCCTGTCAGTACAACACAGGTCACATCAAAATCGGTATCCACCAATGATTCATACATTATGTCTGCACATGGAAGCAAACCATTACGCGCCGGTTCTTCGCTGATTGATATGACATATCGTCCTTCTGGCGTTTTTTTTACCCTCATCTGGCTGCCACCCTTGGCGATATATACAGTGCCTTTTAGCAACGGCTCGCCATCCTCGGCTTCCTTGACATTCAGCTTACTTATTTCATTAAGCCTGTCCGCCAAAGATTTTGTAAAGCCCTCCGGCATATGTTGAACTACCAGAACAGTCGCATCGAGGTTTTTTGGCAACTTGGGTATCACCGTATGAAGCGCCTTAGGTCCCCCTGTTGAGCAGGCTATAGCCACCAGCTTGCCACAGCTTGTTACCTTAGTCTGTCTTGCAAGCTCCTTCGGAGGCTCCTTAACAACTCTGGGTCTGCTAAGAATCTCCTGAACCGCCTTTACTACATCAAGCTTTTCGGTATTCTTGCCTTGAGAGGTCACCCTTTCACACCCGGTTGCCTTAGCCAGACAATCCAGCAATCGGTCTGCAAATTTATTGTCCTTAATTTCCACATAGCTGTCAGGCTTTGTCACAAAATCAAATGCACCAAGCTCAAGGGCTTTGATTGTTTCCTTGGCATCTGCCGTCGCGATTGTACTAACTATTATCACCTTGGTCTTTATATCCAGCTTCTGCATAATCTCTAGCATCTCAAGGCCATTCATCTTTGGCATGTTGATGTCCAGCAAAACCAAATCGATTTTCTTATCCTTGTCAACAAGTATGTTCAAGCCGTCAAAACCGTTTGCAGCCATCGCTATAACATTGAAGCGTTCATCTGAATTGATTATATCAGTCAAAACCCTTCTCATTAGAGCGGAATCATCAACTATTAATACATTTATTTTCATGGGTACCGAATTTCTCTCCTTACTCTTCTCCCATATATCCAAATCAACTAAGCTAACCCTTTTACAGATCAGCTTTTTCATTCTTTCTTCTTAATCTATCCTGTTCAAAAATATACTTAATTAAATCCTCTCTGTCTCTTCTGCTTATGTTGTAAAAATGTACTCTGTGCTCGAAAAGATCATTGCGGTTTTCCACTTTGTAGGAAGCCAGTACCTCCGCGTCCAGCTCCATTAGCCGCAGCTTGTTGCCGATAACCAGATCAAGCTTTATCCTGATTTTATCACCTTTTTGGTGGCTGCTTGCAGATTTTATTCTTGCACCCCCACCACTTATATCTATTATAGCACCTTTTATCCAATTATGCTCGAACTTTTCGTTATTTTGCTTAATTATGTCATTAATTTTCGGTAACCTTTCATCATTTTCCGTTAAAAATCTGTATGTAATGTCATGAATGCATTCCAGCCGATAATATTGCCTACGCTGCAGTTTTTCAATTCTTGATCTAAGTTTTACTCTCAAAACTACTGTTTTATTGTCCTTATAATGGCCTAGTGAAGCACATTTGCACTGAAACAAGCCTGTTTCAGTATAAAAGCATAAATGATACTCCCTATCCGGATGCAATATCAAAACCTTGTTTTGAATAATAGGCGCAGTTATATGTATTATCTCTTCATCCTCAATATTGACCAGCATACTTGCATATGGTCTGGCTCCTTGTACCTGCTTTCCGTCATGATCCAACGGTCTTATGTCAATTTTGTCCCCGATTGTTATTATGTCCCTTAGCATATAACACCACCTGGTTTATTTCTTTATTCTGGAACGAAGAAGATTGGTAAACAGTTGCGCTATACCCTTTTTTCCAGGCAGATTTTCCTGTTTATTGTCGCATAATATGTCCGCAAACGCACTTACCGATTTTGCAAACTGTGAATTTGGATACAATATTATCGCAGGCTTTTGTCGCATTACAGCCTTGGATACACAGTCATCATTTATAACTGATCCCAAAAAATCCAGCTTGATATCTAGAAATTTGCTGACTACCAGATTCAGCTTGTTATACAGCTCCTTACCTTCTTCATGGCTGCCAACCCGGTTTGCCACCATCTTGATTGCCATGTCCTTCACCGATATATCACTTTTGCGATTTAAAGCCTTTAAAAGCGCATATGCATCGGTAAGGGAAGTAGGCTCAGGTGTTGCCACCAATAGTACCTCAGTACTTGCCGCGATAAATTCCATTACTGAATCTGATATACCGGCACCAGTATCAACTATTATTATATCTGCTTTTTCGTCAAGCTCAACCAGCTTTTGTATTAAATATATAATCTGATCCCTAGAAAGGTTAGTCAACTCCTGAATACCTGATCCGCCTGATATAAAGCCTATATTTTCCGGGCCGACAGTAATAATATCCGATAACGATTTGCCTTTAAACATTAAATCTGCCAGGTTATACCCGGGTCTGATCCCCAACATTACCTCTACATTAGCAAGACCAAAATCCGCATCAAAAATTATAACTCTATTTCCAAGCCTGCTAAGGGCGATAGCCAGGTTCACGGAAATGTTGGATTTACCTACTCCACCCTTTCCGCTGGTTACAGTGATTACCCTGGAAACCCTTCTTGGCGTCGTCTGCTCCCTTACCATTTTTCTCAATCTTTCAGCCTGATCCATAAACCCATCATGCCTTTCATAGTCTGTAACAAATTGTTTGTCAAGCCAAAGCTCAGATACAGCAGGCACAGCCTTACCAATCAGTGCTTATTGGCCTCTTAGCAATTGCTTTGCAATACTTTGGGTATCTATTTTTGAAATATCATCAGGAACATTCTGCCCATATGTCGCATATGACAAAGGAGCCTGAGTCAGCATTCTGATATTGAAAATATTGCCAATAGTTGTCGTTTCATCAAGCTTAGTGAATATGATGCTGAAGTTTGCTATATCTTTATATACCTCAGTTATCTTAACCAGATCCTGATACTTGGTGGTTGCGCTAAGGACCAGATAAATCTCCCTGTCCTCCTCAGGTATGGCATTAATCAGGGCCTCTAAATCATCTCTCTGCTCCTTGTTGCGGTGTGAGCGTCCTGCAGTATCCACAAAAACAAGATCGAAATCTGTAAAATCAGCAGCTGCCTGCTTCATTTCCTCACTGGAATATACTACACTCAATGGCACACCGAGAATATTGGCATATGTCCTCAGCTGCTCCACTGCTGCAATTCTGTAGGTATCGGCTGTAAGAAATGCTACATTGTATTTATCCTTTATCTTAAATTTTGATGCAATTTTTGCTATAGTGGTAGTTTTTCCCACTCCTGTAGGTCCGATAAAGAATATAAACTTTGGTCTTCTTTCATCAACCGTTATCACCTTAGGCTGCCCCAGCTTCAGAACTATCTTCTGATATACGCTGGCAAGAAGGTTATCCATTGACAGTTCCTTTTTAAAGCTAAAATCTATTTCGGACAATAAGGCATTAGCATACCTTTCATCTACATCGCTGTTGATTAGCTGCTTATAAATCAGCTGAAGATAAGATAGATTCTTGTTTCCTTCGGATTCAACCCCATCCATAGCTTTATTATCTTCCTTTTCCTTACCTGTAATTTGCTTCTCAATCAGACTCTGTAAACTGTTAAGCTTCTGTTCGATTGCCGACGGTGTTGTAATATTTTGCAGCTGTTGCTCTTGCAGTAATTCTTTTGAATCCTCTTCAGACGTCTCGTCACGTCTGGCTCGTTGTGCCTGTATTTGGGATAATGCTTTTGACCTGTCCATTCTATAGCTGACGTTTTCATCCACTGCCGCCGTTACCTCAACCAGTGGCTTTTTAAACAGCTTATAGATCCCTTTTGGTGAAATGGTTTTTATGTTCATTACGATAGCATCCTTGCCAAGCTCCTCATTAGCCAGCATGATTGCTTCCGCTTCTGTTCTCGCCTGATATTTTTTGATAATCACTATACCGTCACCATCCCTACAGACTGTAATTCAACATTAGATTCTATCTCATTATAGGATACAACGACCAAATCCTTAAAATAGTCCTGAGTAAGCCGCTTAAAATACATTCGTACTATGGGTGAAGTTATTATAATAGGCTCCTTACCCAGCTCCTGCAGCTTTCTAAGCTCGTTTTGCAAGGATTCCATAATCTTTCTGGTTATATCAGGATCAAGCGCAAGATATGACCCCTGCTCCGATTGCTTTACAGAGCCCATGATTTCCTGTTCAACCTTAGGATCCAGGGTTATTACGCTGGTTATTTCATTAGCCGGGAAGTATTTGTTGGATATCGCTCTCTTAAGGCTCTGCCTTACATATTCGGTAAGAACATCGGTGTCCCGGGTAGTGGGAGCATAATCTGCTAGAGTTTCAAGAATAGTAACCAGATCCCTTATCGAGATACCCTCCCGAAGCAAGTTCTGGAGTACCTTTTGTACCTCACCAATATTAAGCAGCTTCGGAATCAGCTCCGATACCAGCACCGGATGTGTTTCCTGAATGTTGTTGATCAGATTCTGTACATCCTGTCTGGTTAATATTTCATGAATATGCTGACGTATTACCTCTGTCAAATGGGTTGCTATGATTGACGGCGGGTCAACCACGGTATAACCAAGTGATTCAGCCCGTTCACGCTGGGCTTCGGTAATCCAGACGGCAGGATTATGGAAGGATGGCTCAAAGGTCGGTATACCTGTTATTTCCTCCTCAACATAGCCCGGATTCATTGCCATATAGTGATCAAAGAGGATTTCACCCTCGCTGACCTGAACCCCCTTAATAACAATAACATATTGGTTGGGATTTAGCTGGATACTGTCCCTTATTCGGATAGTCGGAACCACACAACCAAGCTCCAGAGCTATCTGCCTTCTTATTAACACAATACGATCCAGCAAATCGCCGCCCTGACTGGCATCAGCCAGAGGAATCAAACCATATCCGACCTCCAGCAGTATCGGATCAACCTGCAGGAGTGAAACAACATTTTCCGGTTTTCTGATTTCATTGGCGCTGGCTTCCTCCTCAGATACCTCGGACTCTATCTGGGCCTCCTCAATCTTGCCTGCTATGGTTCTGCCACTTATCAAAAAGATGGCGCCATAAAGCAGAAAGAGAAAGGTGTTAAGCGGAGTTACCAGGCCCATAACCATCATGCTTCCTCCAACCATATATAAAACCTTGGGGATGGAGAAAAGCTGCTTGACAATAAGATCGCCCATCTCCGCCTCCTTGGAGGCCTTGGTTACCAAAATACCGGTTGCCAGTGATATCATCAGGGAGGGAATCTGGCTTGCCAGACCATCACCAATAGTAAGTATGGCAAAGTGCTTAAACGCATCCATGGCGTTGGTATAGCCAAGCGTGGTCATTCCCATGATTGTTCCGCCCACAAGGTTTATCACTGTAATTATCAGGCCTGCTACCGCATCTCCCTTAACATATTTGGTAGCACCATCCATCGAGCCGAAGAAGGTCGACTCTTCGTATATTTTCTCACGCCGTCTTTTTGCTTCCTCATCATTTATAATTCCAGCATTCAGATCGGCATCTATAGCCATTTGCTTACCTGGCATGGCATCCAGGGTGAATCTGGCGCTAACCTCGGATACACGATCCGAACCCTTGTTGATTACAAGAAATTGCACCAATGTAAGTACAATAAATATAATAATGCCTATTACAAGATTACCTCCGCCAACAAATTCACCAAAGGTGGAAACAACATTGCCGGGGTTTCCTGAATTCAAAATCAGCCTTGTACTTGAGACATTCAAGGAAATTCTGAATATTGTGGTGAAAAGAATTATTGAAGGAAATGCCGACAGGCTCAGTACTTCCTTGGCAAATATGGCATTAAACAAAACTACCATTGAAACTGATATATTTAAAGCCAGCAGAATATCCAGCATAGTGGAGTTCATGGGTATTATCAGAAAAATGATAGCTGACAGTATAAATAAGCCTACAACAAAATCATTTCTTTTCATTCCACTCCTCCAAATATTTTAAATTGATACGCTATATGCCCACATACCGTACCAGAATAAAATTACTGTATAACCTTGTTTTTCAGGCTGTATACATAGGCCAGAACCTCTGCCGTCATCTGATATAGCTCCTGAGGGATCTGGTCGCCAATTTCTACATTATAGTACAGCATTCTGGCCAACGGCTTGTTTTCAACAATCGGCACATCATTATCCTTGGCGATCTGTTTTATTTTTTCAGCCAGATAATCTGCTCCCTTTGCTATCAATACAGGTGCTGCATCAACATCCCTTTCATACTTGATGGCAGCTGCAAGATGGGTAGGATTAGTGATGACCACATCGGCCTTTGGAAGGCTTTGCATCATTCTTTTCATTGACACCTCACGCATCTTTGACCGAATTCTGCTCCTTATAAGAGGATCTCCCATATCCTCCTTCAGTTCCTTCTTAATCTCTTCCTTGGTCATCATCATTTCCTTTTTAAATTTAAATTTTTGATATATATAGTCAGCAAATCCGATAATTAAAAATATCAGGCTAATCTTTAGTCCCAGATCAAGGATTAAATCTCCAGCCAATAAAATTGCAGGCAATAAATCCATCTGATACAGCAAAAACAGACTCTTCCATTCCTTTTTTAGTGTGTTGTAGGCTATGATACAGATAACTGCAATTTTAATAAGCTCAATAACCAGATTAACTATCTTTTCCTTTGAAAAGATTCTTTTAAACCCATTAATTATGCTTATTTTGGAAAGCTTGGGCGCTATTAAATTGGGGGTTATCATCCATTTAACCTGAAAAAGGACAACAACAAATGATACCAGCACACCTGCAATAAACACCGGCAGACATGTTACAAGTATGACTATTATTGCATCCCCCAGTATACTCTCGGCATCTGCTGTCGAAAATCCACCGTTTGCATACTTTTCAATAATCTGATAATATTTCCTGAAGGTTTCAATAAACCTGTTTCCAAAAAAACCGGTAAACACCTTTAGCACAATAAACAAGGTTGCCAGGCCTGAGGCTGTAATAAGCTCCATGCTTTTTGCAACCTGTCCCTCTTTTCTTGCATCCCGCAGCTTCTTTGCTGTCGGTTCCTCCGTCTTTTCAGGGCCATCTGCAAAAAACTGCAGCTTATATGACAGGCGCAAATTCTCAAATTCTAAATGCTCATACTTAATCATCTATTCCAACCTCATGTCAATGCAACAAATTAATAACTCCCCTGAGCATTTTTGACATCTCCTCGAAAATAAAGTCCGAAACAGACGGTACCATCTCAATTATTAGGAGTAATATCAAAAGCCCTACCAATACCTTAAGCTGTATACCTATAGCAAACATATTCATTTGCGGAGCCATCTTTGACAGGATAGCCAGTATCGTGTTGACAACCAGTATAGACGCAAATACAGGAATAATTATCCTGAAGGCTATAATGAAATAATCTGCAAGGAACTCTCCCATCAGCAGATAAAGCTGGGAATTTATCTGTACCTTGCCCAACTCAATAATTTTGAAGGAATCAATAATAGCCCTGATAAAATACCTGTGCAATCCGGTCACCATCATGGTTAAAAGCACCAGATACCCGTAGAAATTGGCTGTAATCGTTATCTGGGAATTTGATGCCGGGTCAAACTGGCTTATCATGGAAAAGCCTATATCCATATCAATCATCTGACCGGCAAATGAGAGTATCTGATAGGCAATATTTGCAAAAAATCCCATTATGGCTCCTGCCAATGTTTCACTCATCACCAGCAGCGAATATTCAATAACACCGGAATAAGCAGGTGGAGTATAAGAGGTTGAAAAAAACAGGATTGCAGTCATATAAAGCGCCAGCCCGGCCTTTACTTTTCTTGGAACATTATTCAAAGAAAAAAAAGGGGCTGTAAACATAAAACCGCTTATCCTCACAAGTATCAGGAAAAACACCTCAAATTGAGCAATTGTAAAGGTCATAAGCTCTTCAGATAATAGCTAAAGTTGGAAAACAATTCCACGGTATATTCTCGGAGGGAATTAAAAATCCAACCGCCAAACAGCATTATCACAAGAAATACAGCAATCAGTTTTGGTACAAATGTGAGGGTTTGCTCCTGTATGCTGGTTACAGTCTGCAGTATGCTTATAACCAAGCCCACCAGCAAGGATGCCAGCAACATCGGAGCAGCGGTTTTCAACACAATATATAAGGCCTTTCTGGCAATATCAAGAATAACTACATCATTCATCTATAACTCCATTCCTTATGCATCTTTTATCATACATATCTGCCAACGATACTTTTGCTACTCTAATAAAATGTTTTGACAAGCTGTCCGATAATCAAATTCCAACCGTCCGCTATAATAAAAAGCAAAATTTTAAACGGCATGGCAATCATGGTTGGTGGCAGCATCATCATACCCATTGACATAAGGGTTGAAGCAACCACCATATCTATTATTATAAAAGGTATATAAATCAAAAATCCTATTATAAATGCCTTTCTCAACTCACTGATTAAAAAGGCAGGGATTACTACTGTAATGGGAATATCCTCAGGAGTTTTCACTTCGCTGATGCCTGCTATATCAAGAAATAGCTTTAAATCCTTGGCATCATCCATCTGCTCCAGCATGAAGGTTCTTATAGGTGCAATGCCTGCCTTCCATGCTTCCTCCTGAGTTATTTCACCGGCAGATAAAGGCTTTATTGCCTCGTTATTTACTTTGGTTATTACAGGTGACATAATAAACATTGTAATAAACAGTGCCAGTCCAATCAGTACCTGGTTAGGCGGAGTTGTCTGGGTTCCCAGTGCCGATCTGACAAAATGGAGTACAACAATAATTCTGGTAAATGAGGTTACCATTATAAGAATTGATGGAGCAAGGCTTATTATTGTGAGTACCATCAGGATCTGTAAAGTGGAGGCAAGTCCCTTTTCGTCCTGGTCGGTATTGAGTGAAAATTCAAGAGGTCCCAATGCTCCCCTGACTCCCTGGGTACTGCCGGCCTCCTCGACTGCCGGCATCCCGACCTCAGCTGCATATACCGGCATTGTATCCGCAAATGCCAAAATCAGCACTGCAATAGCAACAACCAGAAGCATATTCCATATTGTACGTCTGTTTCCATGTACGTTCATCCTAACCAACCTTTACCTGTTGTTTCTGATTTTTGATAGAAGCTTTTCAAATGAGAGCTTCTCCCTGGCCTGATACTCCCTGAATACTACATGCTCTTCATCCAGCTCGGTAATGTAATTGATCGTGTCCTTGCATATTGCCAGCACAATATACTTGTTGCCTATCTTAACTATCTGGATAACCTTGCCCGGGCTTATCCTGTAGGCATCAATCAAAGTAAAGTTGCTGTTCTTCATCTGGCCAAGCTTTATATTCCCAATAAAGCGGGTTGTAAAATATGTGGCGGCCAAAATCAGAAGCAGCAGAATTATCAGACCTATAAGCTGGATAAAGCTGTCCCATGCACTTCCTGATGATACAACAGACTGCGCAGAGTCTGCTTCAGGCACAGGGGTAATCTTATTAATCTTGTCGACTATTGCCTGTAAAATAACCAACGCTTTGACCTTCATAGCGATATTAACCAATCACTTTCTTTACTGCCTCAAGCACCCTGTCATGCTGGAATGGTTTTACAATAAAGTCCTTAGCTCCTGACTGGATAGATTCTATAACCATAGCCTGCTGTCCCATAGCTGAGCACATAATTACATTTGCATTGGGATCCAGAGCTTTGATTTTTTTCAACGCCTGAATGCCATCCATTTCTGGCATTGTGATATCCATCATAACCAAATCGGGTTTTGTCTCTATATACTTATCTATAGCCTTATAGCCGTTCTCAGCTTCACCTACTATGTTGTAGCCATTCTTAACCAGTATATCCTTTATCATCATCCTCATAAAAGCAGCATCATCACAAATAAGAACATTCTTTGCCATTTTCTTCTCCCTCACTATTCATGTTAATTTAGTGTTACTATTTGGTATTTACTAATTTGCTTGTTTTTGTTTTATGATTTCGGTAACACGGATACAGAAGTTTTCCTCTACAACAACCACCTCGCCTTTAGCTACAAACTTACCGTTTACAAGTATATCAATTGGCTCACCTGCCAGCCTGTTAAGCTCTATTATGGTACCCGGTGAGAAATCCAGTATCTCCTTAATGGATTTGCTGGTTCTGCCAAGCTCAACAGTCACCTCAAGCGGCACATCCATCAGCAAGTCTATATTCTCCGGCTGAGCTGCAGGAGCCATTACCTGGCTGAAGGGTGCAAATTGAACCGGTTGAACCTTCACATCCTGCATCGGAGGTGGTGCATACTGTCCGGCTGCAGGCTGCTGATAAGGATTGTAATACTGCTGCTGCATATATGTCTGTTGCATAGGTGTCTGTTGCATCTGACCAAAAGGCGCTGCCTGGTTTGGCATACCTGTAGCCGGCTGAGCGGTTTTGCCTGTCTGTTCGGGCGCTGTCTGCTTTCCTGAGTCTGATGGAGTCTCCGTTTCCATCTTAGTCGCCTTAACAAACTGGCTGTAAAGGTTTCTAGCAAATTCAAACGGATATAGCTGCATTAATATGCTATCAACAAGATCTCCTATTTCCATATGGAAGGATACCTTAACAAAGCTGCCCTTCAGGAAATCCGCTATATTCTCACCGCTAACATGCTCGTCAAGGTCAACTATTGATGCTATCGGTGGAGTAATACTAACTTTCTTTTCCAGCATTGACGAGATCGATGTAGCCGCTGAACCCATCATCTGATTCATGGCTTCACTGATAGCAGACAGATGTAGCTCAGAAAGTTCACCATCTGTATTTGTCCCATCTCCGCCCATCATAAGATCAGCTATAATTTTTACATCTTTTTCCTTGAGTATCAATATATTGTTGCCATCCAGACCCTCCTGGTAGTATATCTGGATGAAAACACAAGGCTTATCATAGATATTAACAATATCTTTCCAAGTTGCATATTCAACAACCGGAGTAGTAATTACCACTCGTTGGTTTACCAGAGAAAACAGCGTTGTCGCTGCTGTTCCCATGCTGATATTGGATATCTCACCGATTGCATCCTTCTCAGCATCGGTCAAAGTTTCGCCTGCTGAATTTGCATTAAAATCATCCATTCCTATACCATTCAACAAGGCATTAATCTCTTCTTGTGACAGCATACCATCCATATACCGTTACTCCTCTCCTCTGACAATTGATGAAATCTTTACCGCATAAGAACCTGAGGAAGCACCCGGAAGAGCGGTAAATTTATATATATTGCCTACAAAAACAGCCAAATCATCATCTACCTTGGTATTCAGCTTTATAATATCGCCTACCTGCATATTCATAAAATCATTGACTGAGATTGTACTTCTTCCCAATACTGCCCGAATAGGCACCTTTACCTTGCCAATTCCTATCTCTATTATGTCCCTGTACGACTTGTCCTCACTCATCTTCATGGTTGAATACCAGTACTTTGTATTCAATTTGTCAATTACCTGTTCAAGACATACATAAGGCAGGCATATATTCATCATTCCATCTACATTTCCTATCCTCAGCTTCAGGGTAATAATGGATATCATTTCACTTGGGGATATAATTTGTGCAAACTGTGAATTTGTTTCTATCCTCAAGAGCCTTGGCTGCAGCTGTATAACATTCGCCCAGGGCTCCCTGAGCAATGTACAGCATATATTAAAGATACGCTCGATTATAGAGTGTTCTATTTCCGTAAAGTCCCTTACCTTCTCAAGGGGATATCCGCCACCACCCAGTAATCTGTCAATAATCGCATATCCAAGATTGTTGGACAACTCAATTATGATTTGCCCCTCCAAAGGGGCAAAGTCAACAATCCCTAATAAAACCGGATTAGAAAGTGCATTTGTAAATTCTGAATATTGCACTGCTTCAGAGTTAACAACCTCAACCTGAACATTTTTTCTAAGATACGCCGGAAGGTTTGTGGACAGTAATCTTGCATAATGCTCAAAGATAATGTTCAATGTTCTAAGATGCTCTTTTGAGAACTTCGATGGTCTGGCAAAATCATAGATTTTAACCTGTTTTTCAGATGGTTCTTTATAATCATCCGCATCCAGTTCACCACTTGACAATGCAGCCAGAAGAGTATCTATCTCATGTTGGGATAAGATATCTCCCATTTAAACTACCTCCCTGAAATACTATCAACATGATAGCATAAAGTCAGAATAAATTCACCATAATTCTTGTCTTTACTACAATTTACGCCTTTAAGACACCACCATGTTCCCAAAATTAACATTGGTTATAAAATCGGATTTAAAATACTCATGAAGTCTGGTAAGAACAGCCTTCTTGATTTCATCCTTCTTTTCTAGTACCTCATCCTTGGTGTATTTTTCTATCTCATCAGCTATGATTTCCTTAATAACTCCCTCATAATCCTGCATTTTCGCATAATATATATCATAATCGGCATGCTTGCTGTTTATAGACAATGATACCGGAACAAGGGCATAGTGTGTCTGGCCGTCACCGCTGTTTTTCAGGTTTACTGTAAGCTCATCATCCAGTTTAAAGGTTACCAGATCCGCTACAGATATTTCCTTGGCAGCATCCATCTCATCAATCTCCAGATCAATTACCTGAGCCACCCTGTTCACCAGCCTGGTTGTTTTGTTGGAAGCCGGAACTATAACAAATATCAAAACTCCTGTAAGAATAGCATTAATCAGAACAATAGCCAATATTATAATAGTTAGAATATTTTTCTTCATATTTACCCTCCGTCCTTTGCATCAGTGACACTATGCTTTACGTCATGTGCAATAATCTGGTAATATTTCAAAACCATATAAAGGTCATGTCTTCTATCATCTGAATTTTCAAATTTATCTGCTGCTATATTTATTATATATTTTGATCTCTATTCTTCTGTTTTTTGCCCTGCCTTCACTGGTAGAATTGCTGCTTATTGGCTCATATTCGCCTCGGCCTGAATATTTAAGACCTGCAGGATCCAAATCACAGTTGTCTATCAGGAACTGAGCCGCATTCAGTGCCCTGGCGGTAGAAAGCCAGTTATTGTCCTTGAAAGCGCCACTGACCATAGGCACATTATCGGTATGTCCAACTATTTCTATTTCATAACCTTCAAACTTTTTAAGCAGCTGACCTATTTTTTTCAAGATAGGCTCCGCTTCCTTTCTGATATCTGCAGAACCTGAGTCGTACAAAACCGAACCTTTGAGTTCAAGCTGTACGTACTGGTACTGGGGATCCATCTTAAGCTCCGTATCACCCGTCAGTTTATATAGTTCCCTTAAATCTGATATCTGATCATACATTTCGGAGGTTAGCTTCATCTTTTCCTCCTGAAGCCTTTCTATAGCCTCCTCCAGCCCAATTTCTTTATCCCTGGCCTGTCCGCCGCTATTATTACCGTCACTGTCTGAAGCCTTTGTTCCTTCAGTAATCTTTTCTCCTTCGACACCCTTATTGCCTGTAAGTACACTGTCCTTACTACCTTCGTGCTTAAAGTTATCGCCTGCCTTAAGCGATGCCTCAGGATCTTTGGTTCCATAAACTTTTTTGCCTACAGAATCGAACATCTTGTTCAGATTGTTAAGTTGTGACATGCCTGATGAAATTAATTGCGCCTGCCCTACTGATGAGCCACCGGCTTCAAGAATTCCTATTGAATTCGCCATTGACATTGATAAGGCCTCGAATTTCTCTTCACTCAAATCCGAATAGGCAAAAAGCATTACAAAGAAGCAAAGCAGCAAATTCATCAAATCCGCAAAGGTATTAAGCCATGGAGCATTGCTACCACTGCTGCTTTCAGGTCTCTTTCTTTTAACCAACGCTTTCACCCTCATCTTTCTTAAAGGCATTTCTACTATCAGGAGACAGGAAGGATTTTAGCTTTTCTTCAATAACTCTCGGGTTCTCACCTGCCTGAATGGATAGAAGTCCTTCTACCATAATTTCCTTAATCATTATTTCCTTCGCATTGTTGGCCTTTAGCTTATTGGCAATAGGAATACATATCCAGTTTGCTATAATCGAGCCATAGAATGTTGTTACAAGGGCAAGGGCCATGTTAGGGCCGATAGCTGATATATCATCAAGCTTTTTCAGCATGTTTATCAATCCTATCAGGGTACCTATCATACCCCAGGCCGGACCCATCGCCGCCATCGTCTCCCAGAAGGATGTCTTGCTGGCATGTCTTGCTTCTATACAGTTGAGCTCTGTCTCCAGAATATTACGAACCAATTCGGGATCAGTGCCGTCAACTATCAGCAGAACACCTTTCTTAAGGAACTCATCATCTATATCGTTGGCAGCCTCCTCAAGAGCCAACAAGCCTTCCTTTCTGGCAATGTTGGATAAGTCGATTATGCTTCTTATTGTCTTTTCCTCATTGGAGGAATATGGCTTCAAAACCAGTTTAATACTTTTTATGCTGCCCCAGAAATCCTTAAGATTGTCAGTAGTAATAAGGGTACAGAATAAAGCTCCTCCAATGGTAATGAATATAGAACCCTCATCATAGAAGTTCCACAGGGCTGCAGTTCCTTCATCACCTGATATAATTCCATATACAACCACTACTGCACATAATAATATTCCTAAAACTGATGACAAGTCCAAATACGACACCTTCTTTATCTGTATAATTTATTAGTTGAATTAGTTTATATATCAGAAAAAATACACTATAATTCGCGATTAAATATCTCTTTTTTGTATAATATTACAAGATTTTTGACCTCTTGTCTACTTTCTTTTACTACTATTTTATTCCCAGAAGTCAGTGTGATCACGGTATCAGGAGACTCCTCAACCCTCTCAATTAAGTCGGCATTGATGATTACCTTGCTGTCATTAAGCCTTGTAACCTCAATCATTGTATACCTCCTTCATTCATACACCTGAAAGCAGCTATGCACTAACAGGCGATTTTTTGTGGCAAGATTCGCATCGAAAAATTTAGATCTCCCAATTCATATCGTTATTTACTTTCCTTGCCAGGCTTTTATAGTTTTTTACAAAACGGGTGGCAGCCCCTTACTGCCACCCGCCATTACTGACATATGGCAAAGAAATTCATACATCAGTTTTGTTGTATTATCTCTTCAGATTAATAAGCTCTTCCAACAGGGTATCGGATGTTGTAATAATTCTGGAGTTTGCCTGGAAGCCTCTTTGGGTTGTTATCATATCCGTAAATTGCTGTGAAAGATCCACGTTGGACATTTCAAGTACACCTGTAGAGATGCTGCCGCCTCCTGTAGTAGGATCCTTGCCTATACCATCAAAATCTCCTGAGTTTTGGGTTGCGGCAAACATATTATTACCAACAGCCTCAAGACCTGCCGGGTTAGCAAATGTAGCCACAGCAATCTGGCCCAGAAGCTTGGAATCTCCGTTGTCATACTTTCCATATATGCGGCCGGATGCGTCGATGCTGACTCCGGTCATATTACCGACCTTCTTTCCTGCTCCAAGACCATTAAGATCTCCCCTGTATGCCTGCAGGGATGATGAACCGCTTGTTGAATACATGGTCAGAGACGAAAAGTCGATATCTATCTGTCTGAATGGATCGGGGTCGGCATTTATGACTAAACTGAGCTTAGTCATAGGGTTCTCTGCATCCCCTTCACCAACGGATACAAAGGCACCGGTGGAGCCGTTGAAGGTAATTATCGGCTTGTCGGTAATATCTATGGAAACCTTGCCGTCTGTTTCATTAACCTCTATACTGCTGTAATCTATTCCACCAAAACTAAAGGAGGTTATGGCTGAGTTGGTATAGGTAACATTACCATCTGCATCAACCTCTTTTGTTACAAAGATTGATTGTCCGGACTCATCTTTAATATCGGTTATAGCCATCTCGTATATATTGGTGGCATCAGCTGATTGCCATACCCGCATCTCTGCCGTATATGCATGGCCCATATTATCAAAGAAGGTTAAATTAACAACTCGTCCAGTCTCACTTGTGAGCTGTGTGTCCTTACTGTCCAGATTTCCTGTTACATATGCTGCAGTAGTTGCTTCAGGTGCTGCGTACAGATTCTCCGGAGACATAATTGTAAGTGGTGACACAGCATTCGGTACAGTCTTTGTAGGATCATTGGGATCCACCTGCCAGCCCATAACCAAAGCGCCTGCAGGTGTGCACAGATTACCCGCTCCATCTACACTGAAGGAACCTGCCTTGGTGAAGTAATTGGTTCCGCCATAATTTACTATGAAGAAGCCATCACCATCAATCATCAAATCAAAGGGATTATCTGTTCTCATGGCAGCACCGTTAGTGGTAACAGAAGCAGTTATTGATGCTACATTGACACCCAAACCTATCTGCATTGCATTGCGTCCTGCCGTACCGGTAGTTGCATTGGGACCGGTCGCACTTTGAGTTGTCTGATAAAAAATATCTGAAAAAGTTACTGTACTTGATTTAAAACCAATTGTATTAACATTGGCAATGTTATTACCAATAACATCCATTTTTGTCTGGTGAACTCTAAGACCTGATACACCAGAGAACATTGATCTCATCATAAAATAATGACCTCCTCCATATAAGCTGGTAACTATATCCCGTCTGTCAGTCGGGGATATATTAAGCCTCCAAAAGGTCCGGCTTTACATAATTACCGCTCCATCAATATTTGTAAACACCTTGCTGTCATCATCACCTACCGCGGTTATAACCGTATTATTAGTGATGCTGACGATGAATGCCAGGTTGTCTACCAGCACCAATGACTCTTTAATTCCTTTTTCAAAAGCTTTTTTTGCTCCTTCCTCCAGTCTGATTAACTGCTCATCAGTCATATCGATATTTCTGCTGGCCAGACGCTCATATGCATGCTTGGAAAATTTCAGCTCCCTGACATGTTCCTGTTCCTTACTTTGCAGTATCTCACTAAAGGGAACTCCCTTAAGCTGCTTTGACGTATTATTCGTCCTGGCCTTGCTTAGCTGATGGGTCATCTGCTCTATGGAAGGATATCCGTTTACAGGAAAGCTCATACAGCATCTCCTCCCTGATCTGCATTCTCTGTTTTATTTTCATTTTCCGCTTCTGTTCCTTCAGTTGCGGATGAACCCTGCTCAGTCTGCCCGGTCGTTCCCACCGAACTTGTCGGCTTCATCTGATCAGTATCTTCTATCTCTTTGTCCTCACCCGGTGGGTCTGTATCATCTTTATCCTTGGGCAAAGCATTCTGCACCTTCAGGGTTACCTTATCCTTAACAGTAGTCAAATAAGGATCATTGAAGGTAATTACAAGCTTGTATACACCATTTTCAAGCCCCTCAAATGCTTCCTTCTTAATTATTACCTTGCTGTCCTTCAGCTCAACCAGCTTGGCATCAATTAGCTTTTCATTAAGTACCACCGCTACCTTGTCGGCTACCATATCCCCTGAACCAAGCTTAACATCAAAGCTTTGATCCTTGGGATCTGCAGCATCATATAGCAGCTCCACCTTATTAGGAATGCCGGGTAATTTTTGCTCAAGGCTATACTCACTTGATATAACGCTTTCCAGCTGTTCAATTGAGTATAGGCTTCCGTTGACGGATAGCTTGGTTTTATTTCCGGTTATGGTTACATAATCAACTCTGCCACTTATGTAACTGGTATTACCATTGGCATTTACGGTCTTGATTACAACCTCTTTACCTGTCAGGCTAAATGCCATAGTGTTGGTGGAAATAGTGCCCAAATTCTGTAGCTGTTCAAGCTGTGAAAAGGTTGCAAGCTGTGCTACATATTCGGTATCCGTGTTGGGATTTAACGGATCCTGATACTTCATCTGTGTCGTCAGCAGCCTTAGGAATGCATTTTTATCAAGCTCATTGCTTCTTTGGCTTGAATCGGTATCAGATGTTGTTGTCTGAACTAACGTTCCATTCTTCACCGGCTGTATCAGCTCACTCATCCTGCTCCTCCTTTCTATTCAGGATTGTTTTCTTATCTGCATAAATTTGCCGTATTATGCAACATAATTAATCTGACTTCCATCATGCTCATTGTTAGCAATTGTGCCTTCCTGCGAAATATCCTCGGACATTGCCATTGCTTCTTCCAGACTGATATGTCTGCCTGAGTTGCTCTTTTCAGATTCAGGCTGGCTTTGATGCGGGTTGCTGCTGTTTTGATCAAATGTATAAGCAGAAACCGTTACCTCTATTGCTTCCACCTTTATTCCCTGCTGGTTCAAAGTATCCCTCAGGCTTGCAAGCTGGCTCTCAATAGCTTCCTTGCTAATCTGGTTTTCCACCACAAAACGGGCTGTCATTATGCCTTCCCTTGATTCAATGGTAAGCTTAACCCTGCCAAGGCTTTCCGGACTTAAGCTCAATTCCAGCGTGTGTTTATCAGGCCCTATTTCTAATCTGATTCTGTCAATAATCTGATATGCTATCTCTCTCAGATTGGCTGCAATAGCCTGATTTTCGCTTACTGCCGTCGTCTGATTGGCCAGACTGTTTACCATGTTGTCAATAAAGCTCTTAAACATGTTCTGCTCCAAAGCAGTATTGTCCTGGTCGAAGGCTTCACTATCCTTTGCAGCCCTGCTGCCGCTTACTGCAGCAATATTGCCTTGCGCTTCAGTATCATTCGTTGCCTTCACCATATCAATAGTACTGTTTCTTCCATCAGGATTATGTGTCACACCTGTTTCGCCGGCCAGGCTTTTATCGGCAAACAGATGACTATCATTAGCATCCACAGGCATATCCGCTTCCTTAACCTGTGTCATCTTCCCGATATCCGCCATCAAATCCTTAAGCCGGTCAATATCTGTATCCTGCGGCAATCCGGCTTCAGCCATTAGGCCTTCAATCTGCAAATTCAGTTCCATCATAACTGATGAAAGCTTCTCATTGGTCAAAAGTGCGAGCACATTTTCCTCTGAACTGCCAGCCAGTACAAAACTCTGAAGCTTATTCGCGTCAAGCAAGTCAATAGCTGTCATATTCAGCTCTTCCAGAAGCTTGTTAAACTCCTCGGCATTCATCTCCAGCTTGCTCATTACCAGTTCGCTTATTACCGACAACAAGGCCGATATTCTCTCCAGCAGAGACTTATTATCCGGCTCTTCATCTGTTTTTATATACACTTCGCTGTCCGGCTTGTATGCCTCGGTATCTGCTGTCACTGCCGCCTGCTGATTTAGCTTTGCTTCCTTCCTGGACTCAACATAGCCTGTTTCCGGCCCGTTATCTGTCCTTGGCTGCTTATCTGCATACTCCCGTTTTCTGGCATTGGTAACTGTATCAGCCTTAAAGCTTGCGGCTTGAGCACTGCACTTATTTACAATCCCTGATACATCCGAAGAAGTCTTAAGTCCAGAAAGCATCAGATCAAAAGCATTACCGGACTGCTTCCCCTTAATGCTGCCTGCTTCAGCTCTGCTGGCTGCTACATTGCCAACCATGCTTGTAATATTAGGCATCAGCATACCTTTTCACCCTCCTTTCTTTTTACAGGCAAGCTGCTAAACAAGCAGTTACCTTAAATTTATCTATAATAAGAAGCTGTGCTTCCAAATGAAGCTTTGCTTCATTGTGAAGCTTTGCTTCATTGTGAAGCTTTGCTTCATTTGGAAGCTTAGCCTCTTATTGGCTTGGTTGTTTAGAGCCGATACTCTGAAGTCTTTCTTCATCCATATCAAGCATTTTCTTGGTGATTTTTGCGGCAAATACATTGTCCATTTCAGCCAGTATTGCCGCGCTTTCCTTCGGCTTCATCGCCAGCAGGATTTTAGCCACATATTCTACATCCGCAGTCATAGTTTCAAGAATTCTGGCAGCCGGTCTGGGCTCCATACTCTTGTATATATTTGCTTTCTCTACGATAGCATCCGAATATTGCAGCTGTTCAATTACCTGCCTGTATATTTCTTCTGCATTGGCAGGATTAATCTGCTCGTAATACTTCTTATATTCACTGATATCGGGTGCTGCTTCGGCAAACACCACGTTTCTGTCAAATTCCTTTACTCTTTCCTCAAAGGCCTTTTGGTTTTCCTCAAATACCCTAAGTCTTTCTACCTCGGCCATAAGCTCGCTGTTGCCTGCATTTGTGTCATCCACCTTCTTTTGCAGCTCGGCTAACTGGGCCTCCAGCTCCTGTATTCTGGCTACCGCCTCATCCAGTGATTTATAGGGATAATTTTTTTCCTCCGCCAGTTGTGCATCACTATAATCCGGTAATATCATATTTATAATAGGAACATCCTTCAATATTGGACGTAATACACCCGACCCAAAGCCTCCCACGTCGATCTTTACAAGAAATCCAAATAAAGCCAGCCATATAATAACTATTAAAATGGCAACTATGATGGTCAGGACCTTGCCTTCTTTTTTTGTCTCAATGCTTCCTGCATTATCCTTCTTTGCCATTATTCGTCCTCCTTGATTCCTATGGGACCACGACCACTGTATTTGTAACTGTTAAGCTCGTCTACCACTTTTCTTTCCTCAGCCTCATATTCCAGCATATACTCCTCAAATTCCTTTTCCTTGAGCTTTTGATGGGTCTTTCGGTTAATTATGGCTTCATTCAGACGAATTCTAGCCACCTCCAGCCTGTGCTGTGCGTTTCTGACCACTGCCTCCTGACGCATGATTTGCTCTTCTATAATCTCTATTGCCTGCCGGCATTGATTTAACAGCAGGACATCCAGTCTGTCAGAGCTTAACCGTCTTAACTCATTTTCATATGAAAGCTTTTTCTGCCTTAGTATCTGAAGCTTTTCTTCTTCCTTTGTCAGATTTCTTCTGGCGATGCTGTAGGCTATCTTCATCTGCTCCTCAAGCTTCACCTTGATTTGCAGGATACTTTCCATACTATATCTGAATTTCTTCATTACTCCTTAAATATCTCCATCAGCAAATTTAACTCATCCTCAAAATTGTATTTTTCATGTGTTTCCTGCTGAAGAAATGCATTTACAGCCTTTATCTTTGATATTGCGTAATCTATATCCTCATTGCTGCCGCTTTTGTAGGCGCCTATGTTAATTAAATCCTCAGCATCCTGATATGTAGCAAGGACACTCTTGAGCTTGCCTGCCGCCTGTTTGTGCTCCTTTGAAACGATAGAGCTCATACATCTTGATATACTCTGAAGTATATCAATGGCAGGATAGTGATTCTTGTGGGCCAGCTTTCTTGACAGCATTATATGTCCGTCAAGTATGCTTCTTGCAGTATCTGTAATAGGTTCATTGAAATCGTCTGCGTCCACCAAAACAGTATACAATCCTGTAATGGAGCCGCGTTCACTGTTGCCGGCCCGTTCAAGAAGCTTTGGCATCTCCGAATATACGCTTGGCGGATATCCTCTGGATACGGGAGGCTCGCCTGAAGCCAGGCCAATCTCTCTCTGTGCCATTGAAAAACGTGTCAGCGAGTCCATCATTAGCAACACATCCATACCCTGATCCCTGAAATATTCGGCTATTGCGGTAGCTGTCTTTGCCGCCTTTTTACGTATAAGGGCGGGTCTGTCGGAGGTTGCCACCACCAGCACCGAGCGCTTGATACCTTCCTCACCAAGATCCCGCTCTATAAATTCGCGCACCTCCCTGCCACGCTCACCTATCAAGGCAATAACATTTATATCCGCCTTTGTATTTCTTGCAAACATACCCAGCAATGTACTTTTTCCAACACCACTGCCGGCAAATATACCTATTCTTTGGCCCTTTCCTATGGTAAGCAGGGCGTCTACCGCTTTTACACCCAGAGGTAAAACCTCATCTATCATCTTGCGCTTCAAGGGATCAGGCGGAGCAGCCTCCGCCGGATAGTAGCAGCTGCATCTAAGACTGCTTCCGTCAAGTGGATTTCCAAGACCGTCAAGTACCTTTCCCAAAAGCTCATGCCCTACAGGCACCTTGAAATCACTTCCTGAATTTTCAACAAGATTTCCGATACCTACTCCCGTCATCTCGTCATAAGGCATCAGCAAAACCCTGTTATCCCGAAATCCGATAACCTCTGCCGGTATTTTTTTTGCCTGACTATCCGACATTATGAAGCACACATCATTAAGATTGGCACTCAGGCCGCTTGCCTCCACAGTCAAGCCAACTATCTTGACCACCCGGCCGAATTCTTTTTCATAGGATTTATCCATTAGCTGTCTGTAACTGTCCAAGCTTATCGGAATCATGATGGTACCTGCCTTCTCTAAATCGGAATTACCATTTCATAACTATATAGCGCCAATCAGTCTGATATCTGTCAGCAGGCTCTCCAGCTGAAGATCCAGACTGCAGTTAATTATCCTGTTTTCAGTCTCAATCAGACACTGGTTCTTAAGCAAGGCCGGATCCTCGGTAATATGTATTGCAAGCTCCCGGTCCAATACCTGCTCAAGCTCCTGCCTGCGGCTTTGCAAATAATCATAATCCTCAGACGATACCCTGATATTAAGCTCATTGCATTTATCAAGGTTTTTCATTGCCCTTTCCACCAGATAGAGGATTACATCCTCCCTGTCCTTAATTACTATACCGGTGATTTTTTCAACCAGACCGGCTATTATTTCTGCTATCTGCGGCTGAAGCTCATTAATAATATTCTCTCTTTCTTCTTCAAGTCTTTTAAGCTTCATGTTATATTCTTCCTCAAGCCTTTGCGCCTCCTGCCGCGCCTTTTTAATTCCTTCTTCATATCCTTTTTTCTGGGCCTGTACAAAGGCTTCATTTTTTATTCTGGCGGCTTCTATATTCGCTTGCTCCAGTATCCTTTGTGCTTCCTTCCGTGCCTGATCCACATCACTTCCTGCCAGGTTTTTTTCATTTTCCTGTTGAAGCACCTCCACGGCTTCCGCTTTAAGACCTTCCACGAAGCTACCCTGTGTCTGGCCTTCAGGCTTTAGCTCCTGCTTCAGTGTTTTTTCAAGTGCCATATCCTTAAAACGAATGTCTATGAATTTTTTGCTTTTGTCATCATATCTTACTGCGTATGCTTTAATTACATTAGACAATTATCTCGTCACCTCCGCCTCTGGATATGATAATCTCGGAGGAATCCTCAAGCTTTCTTATAATATTAACAATCTTCTGCTGTGCCTCTTCAACATCCTTCAAGCGTACAGGACCCATGTATTCCATATCTTCCTTAATCATTGTAGCCAGACGCTTAGACATGTTGTTGAATATGACATTCTGTACTTCCTCGTTGCAGTTCTTAAGGGCAATCGCCAGCTCGCTGTGATCAACCTCACGCAGTACTCTCTGGATTGATCTGTCATCAAGATTAATAATATCCTCAAATACGAACATCTTTTTCCTGATTTCATCAGCAAGCTCAGGCTCTTCAATTTCCAGAGTCTCCATGATATGTCTTTCCGTACCGCGATCAACGGTATTGAGAATCTGTACAATCGAGTCAACGCCACCAACAACTGTGTAATCCTGATTAACCAAGGATGCCAGCTTCTTTTCCAACACTCTTTCAACCTCCTTGATGACATCAGGTGTGGTGCGATCCATCTGTGCAATTCTTTTGGCAACATCAGCCTGCTTTTCCGGTGACAGGCCGGAAATAATGGTTGATGCCTGTTGAGGCGATAAATATGCCAAGATCAAGGCTATGGTCTGCGGATGCTCATCCTGTATGAAATTCAGCAGCTGTGAAGCATCTGTCTTCCTGACAAATTCAAAAGGTCTTACCTGCAGGGATGCAGTCAGCTTGCCAATAATATCCTTAGCCTTTTCCGGACCAAGTGCTTTTTCAAGAAGCTCCTTGGCATATGCAATTCCGCCCTCAGCAATATACTGCTGGGCCAGGCAGAGCTCATAAAACTCATCCAGCACCTGATCCTTGGTAGCCGGTGATACACTTCTTGTATTGGCTATCTCAAGCGTCAAGGTCTCGATTTCCTCTTCCTTCAGATGTTTAAATATATTGGCGGACCTTTCCGGGCCCAATGTAATCAGTAAAATAGCAGCCTTTTGCAAACCCGTTATTTCGCTGTTTCGAGCCATCTGTATCACTCTACCTTTCAATAAATGTCAAATATCCTGAACCAATCCTTATCCGAACTTATCCTTCCCATTCTTCATTCAACCAGTTGCGCAGCAATTGAGCGACTGCCTCAGGTTTTTCATCAACAAACTTCTCAATCATGCGCCGTACTTCAGATACTTGCTCAAAATCTATATCCTCAATAGTCTGAGTCTCCTTGGTAGTTGCAAGCAGCTGCTCAACAGAAAGCTCAGGCTCAAGCTCGGTAACTTCAACCGGTGAAACACCCTTGAAAACCACAAATATCAGCATTGCAAATATCAGCACAGCCAGTATAATCTGCAAATAATCCTGCCAGCTTTTTACCTTTACGGCCTTAGGAATAAATATGGGCTGTTCATATGCAGTAATAAATATATTGGATTCAGCAATACCGGTTGCCTTTGACACCAGTGAATAAAGGCTGGGATCCACCTCGATGGGCTTTAAGCCGCTGTTTTTGGCTGCGTATTCATCAAAGGTCATATCGTTAAGTACGCCTTCCAGCTCAAGGCTTTCCTCTTTGTAGGTAACCGCTCTTCGAAGCACTATTGAAATAGAAGACTCCTCAGGAATTACAGCTCCCACCTCATATTCGGTATTCGTTATTTTTTCGTTTGGCAAATAATTATATTCCTGTATATTTACCGTTCCTGAACTATTGGAACCATCAACCATCTGATAGGAGGTTTCATCATTCGAATCAGTTCCCGGAATTCCTCCTGAATAACCGCTGTTTTCCGATTTGTAGGTATAGCTGCGGCTGTATAAGCCCTGCTCCTGGCCTTCTGCCGGAGTATATTCGGTACTCATCTCAGTCACCCTATTCATATTGAAGACCAGGTTGGGCATTATTACTGCATCATCATATCCGCTATTTATCAAGCCTGCATAGAGGTTGTTGATATATGTATTGCGGAGCCTTTCCTTATAGTCCTCCTTGTCGCTGGGACTGCCCGAATACAAATCCTCCTCACCGCCATACAGCAAATTTCCGAATTGATCCGCCACCTTGATCAAATCAGCATTCTTATTGCCGATTAACGAAGCAACCACCTTGGCTATAGTTTGGGCAGTTTTGGGCTTGAAATTCTCATCAATCTTCAGGATAACACTGGCACTGGTATCCTTAGCTTCACCCAAAATGCTGTCATAGGATTCTGAGGGCAGATAATAAACTTCCGCATCCTTTACACCTTCCATATTCATGATGCTTTTTCTCAACTGATTCTGGAAATAAAGATTAACCTTAAGAGTGCGATCATAATTGGTCACACTTAGACTATTATTTAGAAGATCATCAATAGTCAGCCCAGTTGACGGCATATCATTCTCTGCAAGAAGTAATACCGCATCGGTCTGACGCTTTGAATCTACTGATACAGTTAGATTATCTCCACCCACCTTGTACTTGATACCGGCATCCTTTAGAATTGAAACAATTTTGCTGGTATCAGCTGTATTTTCAGCCACGGTCAGCAGCTTGTATTCCGTCCTTCTCATCAGGAGAACAAGTAATGCAAAAGCAATAACAACAATACAAGCAGCACTGATTATTAATGTCTTCTGTTTAGATGTATATTTATTCCAAATATCAATAACTTTCTTAAGATATTGCTTTACCCTATCAGCCATTTATTTATACTCCTCTGTGTATAATTTCCCATAATAAAGCCTGTCGGGTTTGATAATGCATAATAATACTAATCTATATATTAGAACTGAAGGTTCATGATTTCCTTATATGCATCCAAAATACCATTGCGCACGGCTACAGTATACTGCAAGGCCAGCGATGCCTTCATCTGGGCAACCTGCAAATCTGCCGTACTGTCAGTCAGTCCAAGTGCAAAAGCTATCTGTGCTTCTTCCGCAGCATTGGTATATCTGTTGGTTTCATTTATCATATTCATCGCTGCCTTGAACATACTTTCAAAAGAGGCATTTCTGTTGTCGGCTGATAAAGCCTGTTTCCTTCCATATCTGCTTAAATCGCTTAAGCTCTTTAAACCGGTTAATCTATCCAATGATGTAATTTCCATACCTGCTTCCCCACTCCTGTATCAGCCTGAACTTATCAGGCCAAATATGCTTGTATGAATATAAAAGAAAACTGGTAAAATATAAATGACCACGATCCCAGCTGACTTATTTTCCTATCTCCAGACCCTTCATTGCCATGCTTTTTGTTGCGTTAAAAGCAGTGATATTCGCCTCATATGCTCTTGTTGCATCAATCAAATCCGTCATTTCCTGAACAATATTTACATTAGGATAGGATACATAGCCTTCATCATCAGCATCCGGATGGGATGGGTCATACACTTTTCGTAATTCTGTATGAGTATCCTCTACAATTCTTGTTACCTTGACCCCATTTCCCACCTTGCCGGCCGTTCTCAGCAAAATGTCGCCAAATGGAGTCATATCCTTCTCTGCAAAAACCACAGTTTTTCTACGGTATGGATTGCCGTTTTCATCACGCGTTGTGTTTACATTTGCTATATTCTGAGAAATTATGTCAAGCCTTAACCTTTGTGCAGTCATTCCGCTGGCACTAATATTCATCCCGCTATAAACTGACATTTCTTTATCACTCCCTCTGCTAAACTGCAAACCTGAATAAATCAGCTTTTAATTGTCTTAATACAAGCTCTATTTGGACAACACTGTTCGTATCCTGCTGAACTCCTGCGTCATCGACTCAAGAATAGCATTGTAATAGATCTGATTCTCTGCAAGCATAGCTGATTCAGTATCTATATCCACATTATTACCGTCAAGCCTGTAACTCAATGAGCTGTTGTCAGTATAAACAGTGGGTTCAATGCGGCCGTTTCGGGCAGCCCGTGCAACTCTCTTGTCCAGCGAACCTTCTCCAATTAAAGCACTTTTCAGATAAGGCGCAAACTGAATATCCTTTCGCTTATATCCCGGCGTTGATACGTTGGCCAAATTATTTACCAGAAGCTCATTGCGTTTCCAGCTGGCCTTTGCCGCCTTATTAAGAACATCTATATAATTAAAGACACCGGATCCCAACATATCAAAAATACTCCTTTCTCCATATATTTTATATTATATTTATTTTTACAAAAAACACAAGATATATTTCCGAAATTGGTAGAATAGTACTATACATTGTAGAAAATTGAAAAACAAATTAAAATTTTGATAAACATATCTATTCTTATTTTCGACTTTTTTCGGAAATTGCACAAGAGCAATTCCACCACTATCCAGACAGACTGTATAACATGGTATCTCTCAAAAGTATCCCAAAAAGCAATAAAGGATTTATGAGATAAATGTCTCACAAATCCTTTTGTAAATTTAGCTCCTTCAACATATTATATTGTTGTTCTCTGACGAAGCTTTACATATTAATATTAATTATTATTATTGCTCAGATTTTTAAGCTCATCAAAAATAACATCATTGAGCACCCTGATATACGTTCCTTTCATACCGGATGATCTGGATTCAATAACACCTGCGCTCTCAAACTTCCTGAGGGCATTCACTATTACCGATCTTGTGATTCCAACACGGTCGGCTATCTTGCTGGCGACTAAAATACCTTCATTGCCCTTAAGCTCTTTGAATATATGGATTATCGCCTCCAACTCTGAGAAGGAAAGCGTGCTGATAGCGGATCTTACAATCTGTATCTTTCTGTTTTCCTCAGCGTTCTCCTCATTGACAGAACGCATCATCTCAAGTCCTACCACAGTTGTTCCATATTCGCTTAAAATAATATCGTCAATTGTATATCCGGCCCCGGTCTTATATATGAATAAGGTACCGAGTCTCTCTCCCGCTATATCTATAGGAGTGATTATAGCCTGATAATTATCAACGGTTTCAAATTCAAAGCCAAGAGTACGAAGATTGACATTCTCCTTAGTCGATAAAATATTCAACAATCTTTCATTCAATAAGGAATCAATATACCTGCCAACCGTATCCTTAATCAATTCCCTGATTTCTTCAATGTCGCTCCTGTTTTTTACACCAAGAACCTTTCCCTTCCGGCTGATCACCAGAATATTGGATGCAAGTATATCACTCAGGACCATGCAAATGTCATTGAACACAACCTTATGGGAATTGTTGTTATGCAGCAGATTATTAATCTTTCTTGTCTTATCCAATAATTGAACACTCATTAATTAGCCCTCCCGGCTTATTATAATAGTACCCATCTGTATAAGCAAAATTATCCCTAATTATGGAACAAGGTAATACAATCAATAAATCAATTGTACTACCTTTTAAATTTTATCATACATTATTCGTAAAAACAATAGTTTTTTCTGCATTTTTACGCACATTTACAGGTAAATTTCAGTTTTTATATCCAATTTGATAAATTTTCCGTCTATCATCGGTATATATAAAGGCAGTAAATTGTCTAACAAATACGTTTTTGAACAATTCGGCAAGCTTATACCTTTTTGTGGCAGCTAAGCCAGTTATTTTGCAGTTACATATCCGCAGGAAACATTTTCACATACCAGCTTACTTCCCTTCTCCAACAAAACTCCGCCACATTTTTCGCAGCTTTTACCGGAAGGCTTCTGCCATGTCATGAAATCACACTCCGGATTGTTTATACAACTGTAGTATTTGCGGCCCTTTTTTGTTTTACGTATGACTATGTCACCCTGGCATTTTGGACATGCCACCCCGATCTTCTCAAGATAAGGCTTGGTGTTTTTGCAATCAGGAAAACCCGGACAGGCAAGGAATTTGCCGTGAGGGCCGTATTTTATAACCATATTGCGGCCGCAAAGCTCGCATTTTTCGTCGGATACCTCATCCTCTATATGGATTTTCTCAAGCTCATTGTGAGCATTGTTTACCGCTTCCTCCAAATCCGGATAGAAATTGCTTACAATCGTCTTCCAGTTTACTGTTCCATCCTCGACACAATCCAGCAAGGATTCCAGATTGGCGGTAAAGTTTACATCAACTATACTGGGAAAGGCTGTTTTCATAATGTTGTTGACAGCTTCCCCCAGCTCTGTCACATACAGATTCTTGTTTTCCTTGGCTACATACCTTCTGGTTAGCAGTGTTGTGATAGTCGGGGCAATAGTACTGGGTCTTCCTATACCCAGTTCCTCAAGTGTCTTTACCATGGAAGCCTCGGTATAATGTGGCGGTGGCTGTGTGAAATGCTGGCTCTTTTTTAGCTGCAAAAGGCTCAGCTCATCACCTTCCTGCAGTCCTTCAAAAATAATGCCTGTCTCCTCCTCGTCCTCTTCAGGGGTATAAACGCTTAAAAAGCCTTCAAAAACCAGCCTTGAAGCATTGGAGGTAAAGCGAAGGCCGTTTGCCTCTATTCCTATAGAAAAGGTTTCATATCTAGCAGGCTGCATCCTGCTGGCCACAAATCTTTTCCATATCAGATTGTATAGCCTGTACTGATCCCTGCTGAGGGAATCCTTTATTGAATCAGGAGTAAATTCAACATAGGTCGGTCTAATGGCTTCATGGGCATCCTGAATTTTTTTACTGCTTTTCACCTGATTTTCCGATGTAGATACAAATTCCTCCCCATAAGCATTTTTAATGTACTCCTTAACAGCCTTATCCGCTTCATCGCTTACACGTACAGAATCTGTTCTCAGATACGTAATCAGGCCCATTGTGCCATAACCCTTGATATCTATACCTTCATACAGCTGCTGAGCCAGCTGCATGGTTTTTTGTGTTGAAAAATTAAGCGTCTTTGCCGCCTCCTGCTGCAGGGTGCTGGTGGTAAAGGGCAACGGAGATTTTCTAAGCCTTTCACCCTTCTTTAAATCCTTCACCAGATAGCGGGCATTTTCCAGCCTGGCCAAAATTTCGTTCATTTCTGCTTCGGAGCGGATTGTATTTTTGTAACTGAGCTTGGCAACCAGTGGCTTTTTCTTGTCCCTGATTTTGAATTCAGCCTCCAGGGTCCAGTATTCCTCCGGTACAAAAGCATTTATCTCCTCTTCACGGTCGCATATTATTCTGAGGGCAACAGACTGAACCCTGCCTGCGCTTAGCCCCCGCTTAACCTTACTCCACAGAAGCGGGCTTATCTTATATCCCACCATACGGTCAAGTATTCGCCTTGCCTGCTGGGCATTGACCAGATTCATGTCTATGTCCCTGGCATTTTTTATTGATGCCTTTATGGCGTTTTTAGTGATTTCATTGAAGGTTATCCTGCTGGTCTGTTTTTCATCCAGCTTCAGTGCATTGTATAAATGCCAGGATATGGCTTCTCCCTCACGGTCAGGGTCGGTTGCCAGATACACCCTGTCGGCCTTTTTTACCTCCTTACGAAGCTTGGCAAGGATTTCACCCTTACCTCTTATGGTAATATATTTAGGCTCAAAGCCGTTTTCAATATCTATACCCATCTGGCTCTTAGGCAAATCCCTGATATGACCGTAGGAGGCACATACTTCATAACCCGCTCCAAGAGCCTTCTTTATTGTCTTTATTTTAAAAGGAGATTCCACAATTACTAGATTTTTGGGCATAATACTCTTACCTCATTTCCTGGTAGTGATATGATGCAAAGAAGAAAATCTTTACAGAATAAAAAATGCTGTTTGGATCTGAGTATATATAGCTTATGTTATTATATTCAAAATCACAATTGCTTTATATAGTAATTTTTAGATGTCTGTCTGATTAGCCCCCGCAAAGCCAGCTTAAATAGGATCTGTGCCAGCTCCGGCACAGGCAGGCCCGTGACTTGCGCTATTTCTTCTATATGCTTGGGTTCCAAACATAAAGAAGAATACACTATTTCTTCATTTAATTCAAGAAAATTATTTTCTTTTTTATCATTTTGGACTCCCCCTTTATAATCCGGCATCAGCTCCTCCAGTATATCCTCAGGTGCTGCAACTAATTTTGCCCCCATTTTTATCAGATTATTACAGCCGGCACTCAAAGGATCAGTAGTCCTGCCCGGTATTGCAAAAATATCCTTTCCCTGCTCCAGACCGAGATCAGCCGTAATTAAGGAACCGCTCCTTTGTCTTGCTTCAACCACCAATATTGCATCTGCCAGACCGCTTATAATCCGGTTGCGCATAGGAAAATTTCCTGCAATAGGAACGGTACCGGGAGCATATTCGGAAATAATTCCTCCCCTGACCTGCATATCCATATAAAGTCCGAGATTTTCCCTTGGATAACAGATATCTATTCCGCAACCCAATACAGCATAGCTTATTCCGTCCGCCGCCAGCGCTCCCTTATGGGCATATGAATCAATTCCCCTGGCAAGCCCGCTTATGACAGCTATTCCTTTAGCGGCAAGTTCCCTGGCAAAATACATTGCCATTTCCCTGCCATAAACAGAGCAATCCCTGGCGCCGACTATCGCTATTGCTTTTTGCGATTTGTCGGGCAATCTGCCCTTGTAATACAGAGCGAAGGGGGCATCATAAATATTATGCAGCTTCTGTGGATAGTGTTCATCTCCTTTTGTAACAAAATATATGCCGTTTTGGATAAGCTTAGTATATCCTTCAAGTATTCTTTCAGGAATTTTGCTGTCAATGATTTCTTTTATGTCCTTTTGTGTAAAGCGCAAACCGGCGGGACATAACTCCGACCTGAAAGCCGCAAGCTCATCCGCCGACGCATTATAGACTCCCTCGGCATTGCCAAAATACTGAAGCAGCAGTTTTATCTTTTTCTTTCCTATGTTATTAATGTTGGCAAGCCAGTAATTATATTCATTCCTTGTCATATCCGGATCCTTTCTTATATTTATATAGTGCATTTTCTTTACCTGTTAATCTTTCCTTTTCTTTAGATATCAGTTTATAGAAAATAAAACCGTCAAGGCCTAAAGACAGGGACATCAGCTCCATTTTCACAGCTCTATTCACCCCAATACTTAAGATCCAGGCTTCTGTAGCATATGGCCTCAGTGATATGTCCGGCAGATATCCTGTCGCTCCCGTCCAGATCGGCTATTGTACGGGCAACCTTTAAGATTCTGTGATAGGCTCTGGCGCTCAGATTCATCCGGATAAAGGCTTCCTCCAAAAGCGCCTGCTCCTCAGCATCCAGATGACAGTATTTTTTTATGGTACGGGGGGTAAGCTGTGAATTAAAATATATGCCCAGTCCCTTATATCTTTCCTGCTGTATTTTCCTTGCCTTACTGACTCTGGCACGAATCTGGGCCGAGCTTTCCGGCGTATTTTGGTCATTCAGCTCCCTGTAGTTTATCTGCAATGCTTCAATAGTGATATCGAACCTGTCCAACAAAGGCTGAGATATCCGGCCAAGATATCTTTTGACCATATTTACGGAACAGCTGCAGCGGCTCCGATCCGGATAAAAGCCGCATGCACAGGGATTCATAGCAGCCACCAGCATGAAGCCTGCAGGATATTTATAGGATGCGTTCAGTCTTGCTATGGTAACAGATTTTTCCTCAAGAGGCTGTCTTAATACCTCAATGGTATTTTTCATAAATTCGGGAAGCTCGTCCAGAAAGAGGACACCCAGATGGGCCAGACTGATCTCGCCCGGTTTAGGACTGGCTCCACCACCTGCCAAAGCGGTGGTGGTTATGGTATGATGGGGATTTCTGAAGGGTCTTTGTGTGATAAGGGCTTGCTGATCCAATAATCCGGCAATGCTGTAGATTTTGGATATCTCCATGCTTTCATCAAAGGTCAGCTCGGGCATGATGGTGGGAATACGCTTTGCCAGCATGGTCTTGCCGGAGCCTGGCGGGCCAATCATCAAGATGTTGTGCATGCCTGCCACAGCCACCTCTATTGCTCTTTTTGCCGCCAGCTGTCCGACAACCTCGGAAAAATCCACCGACTCCTCAGCCCTGCCATTGTTAAACAATCCGCTGATATCAACATGTTCAGGCTCTATCTCGCTGTTTCCGTTTAGTATACCCACAGCTTCAGTTAAACTTGCAGCCCCGTATGTTTCAATTCCTTCCACAACAGCGCCTTCCCTGGCATTGCCTTTGGGAACGATACATTTTTTGAAGCCCTGCCGCTTTGCCGCATAAACTATGGGCAGGATACCGTTTATTCTGTTTATTTTACCGCTTAAGCTGAGTTCTCCGACGATGAGATAATCACTGAGATTTTCTTCACAGACATGACCAAAGGCTGCTAGAATTGCTATTGCCACCGGCAGATCAAAGGCCGTACCCTCTTTACGGATATCTGCTGGTGAAAGGTTTACCGTTATTCTCTTGGCGGGCAGCAGAAAACCTGAATTTTTAAGAGCTATCCTTACCCTTTCCCTTGCTTCCTTTACCTCGGAGCCAAGAAGTCCCACCATGTCAAATGCAGGCAACCCGTCGCTTACATCGGCCTCTACCGATACAATAAGGCCTTCAATTCCATGAATAGCTGCACTGTATGCCTTGCAAAACATTATTTAGCTCTACTCCTTTCATTGCCTCTCCCACAATGAAGGAAACCTTTGCCTGTAAAGGCAGTATAACAAAATATGTTAATTTTTGCAATATTTCATAATTTATTTTTGTAATCGATTATCCAAGCCCGGCTGCATATAATAAAACAGGATAGTATTCATTTACCTGTTTGGACATTCGCATTATGTTTATTATAGCTTCAATATAGATAGTTAATTTATTCCGGTTCCATGCAGCATCCGGATTTTCCGGCATGTCTGCAATGCTTTATATATAAGAAGGTGATATTATGCGCATATCGGAGCTGCGTGAAAAGGAAGTTATCAATTGCAGAGACTGCACAAGACTAGGATATGTATGTGATATAGAATTTGATATCTGTACAGGTCATATAACCCATATCATAGTGCCGGGCCCCTGCAAGGTCTGGGGTATACTGGGCCGTGATCAGGAATATGTCATCAGCTGCAGCAATATAAAGCAAATAGGGGTTGATATTATTCTCGTTGATGTGGATGCCGAAAAATGCCTGGTAAAATGTATTTAATTCCTTGACCATTGTCATTTTCTTCAATATAATCCTAGATAGACAGATATTATCTTATTTTTTCCTGCAGCAATAAACATGATTTCTTTTTCAGTTCAGGGACACAAATTACACTGCCGGCATAATATGTCGGGTTAAGGAACCTGTATCTGTTGTTTAGTTTACTAAAAATATTGCAGTTTATTGTTTGATATGCAAATGAGGAGGAGACGTAAAATGAAATGCCCATATTGCAACAATCCTAATACCAGGGTTATTGATTCAAGACCCTCTGATGAAAACAACTCAATTCGTAGAAGAAGGCAATGCGACGAATGCAGCCGAAGATTCACCACATATGAAAAGATAGAAACCATACCCCTTGTGGTAATAAAAAAGGATAATAACCGAGAGCCCTATGACCGCTCAAAGATTGAGGCCGGAGTTTTCCGTTCCTGCCACAAAAGACCTATATCGGTCGATCAGATAAATGCACTGATCGATGAGATTGAAACCCAGATTTTCAACCGTGAGGAAAAAGAGGTTCCCAGCCATGTTATAGGTGAAATGGTAATGGAAAAGCTCAAGAATCTTGATCCGGTGGCATATGTCCGTTTTGCTTCTGTATATCGCGAATTTAAGGATGTTAATACCTTTATGGAGGAGCTTAAAAAGCTGTTGGACAATAATAACAGTAATAACTGAGAATAGTACAACACACTGCAAATGTGGACGCATATTACAGCAGGCTATTTTGGCACAATAAAGCCCGGCTCAAGATATGAGGCAAGGCTTTGATAATCCATCTCAAATTCAGCGTGATCCCCAAGATAATTGGGCAAGCCCAGGCTGATGCCAAGTCTGTCCCCCGTAAGATACGAAAAGATTCCCAGCTTGTTTTCCGAACCGATTATATCAGCAGTCTTCATGCCCGACAGCAAAGTCTCCGTTTCCATACCTGATATATACTCAGTGATACCCTGTTTTATATATTCAGTGTATTTTTCTTCATTAACCAGTTTCCAGCCCTTGAAATTTACCACAAAATCCGTATCAAGCCTAACAATATCCCCTAAGACGAGCCTTTTAAGATTTTTCCGATCAATATTGCTGGTATAGGCCAAACGGGTTGGATGGGCAGAATATGGACTATTGAAGGCAGCAAGATAAAAAATGCTAATTATTTCCGGATTATTAAGCTTTATCTGATAGCTTATATCCAATATAATAGCCCCCTGCCCTGGGCTCATACGGTCAGGTTCAAACGGAGTAAAGGAATAAATCTGTAATATCCTGTTAAAATCCTCCATTATTATTTCGTTTAGTCTGTCTATAGCTTCGTTTTCATTGGCAGCGATAATTTTTGGGTAGACGGCACTTATACCCTCATTAACATATTCAACCCTTTCGATTCGCTCTGCTCCGGTATTGCCGCCGGTCTGTATATATCCTGCAAAATCGGTTGCCAGCACTATGCATATTATAATCAAGGCAATTATCAGACAAATACCCGCCAATCTCATTATAACGATTTCCATATATGTAATTACTATAATTTTATGCCTGAAATATACGTTATAGTAATACCATCTTAACTGTAATGTAAATTATTTATGCCCAAAAGATGCCTGATAATAAAATTACAGGAAATTAATGTCGGTCAGCTGTTGTTCTTCTTTTCAAGTCTGATCAAATCCTGCTCACTGTATCTTAACCTGCATGTATGGCATACAAAGCGGGTTTCATATGCCTTCATGTATGGTGAGGAGCTAAGACCTCCTGCTTGAGTCCTGCTGATGTACTTTTGCTGGGTAACCACCTTCAATGGCCCCCCGCATTTGGGGCATCTGCGGCTTTCACGTTTTCTATGTACCGATAAACTGCCCACATAAAATTTTGACATAATAATCACCAGACTTTCCTGTATCCTTCTTTGCTTTTGTTATTTAGTCCATACCTTACCCTTTTGCATCCTTTAGCAGTATGAAACACTGACCGCTACGGCCGCTGCAATATAAGAATCCCCTGGCCTATATGAACCGTATTTAGCGGATAAGCGACCAGGGTTTTCAATCCATTAATGATTAAATTTATCTATTCATCTATATATTACCATTATTCTGGTAAAATAGCAATACTATAATTATTTATTAATTTAATTATACAGAATATCATTTTAAATTATAACAATATACTTTGCAAATATACCAGTTTAAGAAATTAAGAGAGAAAATTTCTCATGTTTTTCAGTGCCGATTTTTCCAGCCGGCTGACCTGCGCCTGGGAAATGTTTATTTCCTTAGCCACCTCCATCTGGGTCTTGCCTTCAAAGAAACGAAGCTTTATAATGTTATGTTCCCGGGCCGGCAGCTTTTCCATCGCCTCCTTTAAGGATATCTCCTCTATCCAATTCTCCTCCTTATTCTTTTTGTCACTGACCTGATCCATAATATAGAGAGCATCCCCGCCCTCAACATAAACAGGATCATATAGAGAAACAGGACTTTGTATCGCATCCAGGGCATATACTATTTCCTCCTTACTGACGCCTATTTCCTCGGCTATCTCGCTTATGGTAGGCTCCTTGTCGTTCTTTTTGGTCAATGCCTCCTTGGCATAGATGGCCTTATAGGCGGTATCCCTTAAAGACCTGCTAACCCTGATTGCGTTGTTATCCCTAAGATATCTGCGTATTTCACCTATTATCATCGGTACGGCATAAGTAGAAAATTTGACATTCTGGTTTATATCAAAATTATCGATTGCCTTCATCAGACCGATGCAGCCAATCTGAAACAAATCATCAACATTTTCATTGCTGTTTGAAAATCTCTGTATTATTGACAGAACCAATCGCAGATTTCCTTTGATATATAGCTCTCTGGCTTCCTTGTCCCCCTGTAGAATTCTTTTGAACAATTCTTCCTTCTCATGGTTTTTTAACAGCGGCAGTTTAGATGTATTTACTCCACAGATCTCAACCTTGTAAAGAGCCATATCAAAACCTCCAAAGCTATCATTTAGTATGTTCTTGTTCATACTAAATGATTCACTTTTTGGCTCTTGTTTATACTGCCAGCTTCTATGAAATAATTTCCATCATTTTGACATTATTCAAATCTTACCATTTCCTTCTTCAGTCTTTTTATAATCTTTTTTTCCAACCTTGATATATATGACTGGGAAATACCCAAAAGATCAGCCACCTCCTTTTGGGTACGTTCGATACCGTCATCGGTGTTAAGGCCGAAACGCAAATCCACAATAACCCTCTCTCTGTCCGACAGCTTTGACAGTGCTCTGCGCAACAGCCTCCGGTCGACCTCCTCCTCAATATTGCGGTATATAACATCCTCCTCGGTTCCCAGTATATCAGACAACAGGAGTTCATTGCCATCCCAGTCCACATTCAAAGGTTCATCTATCGAAACCTCAAGCTTGGTTTTATTGTTGCGTCTTAAATACATTAGTATTTCATTCTCGATGCAACGCGAAGCATAGGTGGCCAGCTTTATGTTTTTGTCGGGATTATAGGTATTGATAGACTTAATCAAGCCTATGGTACCTATTGAAATCAAATCCTCGACGCCCACTCCTGTATTGTCGAATTTTTTTGCTATGTACACAACCAGCCTGAGATTATGCTCCACCAGTATGGATTTGGCTTCGCTGTCCCTTTCCGTCCCCAGCTGAGCAATTATTTCAGCCTCTTTGTCTGCATCCAAAGGTGGCGGCAATACCTCCGCTCCGCCGATATAATGTATCTCACCCTTACTCCTGCGGAAAATAATAGATCTAAGATTTGGTATCATCCTTAATTTAAATTTGTTTGGTATAGATAATTTAAACAGCATTTATAGACCTCCCATGCGATTATAGCTAGCTTAAGCCGTAATATACCTGTTGGAACCTACAACAGCTCCTTGTGCAAAATAACATGATAATCATTACAGGTGGAAAGCATGTCATCATAAATAGCTGCAGTAACCTTTTCATTGCATATGGCATCCTTGCCCTGCCTAACCAAAACCTTGTCAAGCACCAGCCCCAACAGTATGCCATTTTGTCTTCCTACAGAGTGGTAGGGTATGAATCTGAGTTTAAAGGGAAGTGTATCCACAAGCTCGTAATTATCAGACTCCTGATCATTGTCGGCTATAAGATTTTTAAGGGCCAGAAGCCTCTGATATTGCTCTGCAGGCATCAGATCCATAAGCAACATCATCTCGATTATTATGACAGGCTTTCTGAATACCGGATCATACAGACAATTGCCTGTGTCCACCAAACCTTTGGTAGACACCTTCATATCACCCAATATCAGTTCGGTATCAAGGGTGTGATACCTTTTACTGTTAACCATCCTAAAAAGCCATAGTCCGAAAATAAACGCAAGAAATGCAATAGCAACACAAAGAACTACAGCCTTCCAGGTCAGGTTGCTGCTTATTAAGCTTCCCAAGCGTATCAGTTTTATTCTGAAATTGCTGTGATAATAAATGGAATTTATAAACCCGCCTAAAAAATATGTAAGAAGATACAGGCTGATCAGGCGCCTGATAAATTCGACCCCGCTTGCCCTGCCATAAGCAATGAGCAGCATAATTACCGAAGATGCGATATTCATTATTAAAAACCGGATAAATACATTCATCCACGGAAAGATACCGACTATAGCCGCTATCAGTCCACCGGTGGTTGCAGCCAAAAGAAGCCTTCCGGTGCTTGTGCTTCTTTTGCAGACCATTTTATGAAGCAAAAGAAGAATAAAGTCGATTCCGAAATTTATAATGAATATAATATCCGGATAAAGCTCAAGATACAAATTTCACCTCCAGCGCCCCGTCTAGGTTCTTTACAGCTTGATTATAACCTGTTTCATTTTCATTGTTTGTCATTTTATGGTAACCAAAACCATGTTTTCATTTACATTTTTTTACTTTTTTCTGTATGCCATATCTTTATTATGCTTTAGCCGGTTAAGCACAAAATGTCTTGTGGTAAGCAGCAAGCTTAGCCAGGCCAGGAGCTAACCTCACAGACAGGTCGAAAATGCCTTTCTGCCGGGGATATTCTTCTAAAAAGAAAGATTAGATATAAATCTGAAGATGTATAACGGTTAAAATGGCTGTCAGACTATTGCTGATGCAATAATCTGACAGCCATTACATGTCTAATTATGTAAATTCTGAAAGTTATTTATTATGGCGATTCTTTTGAAGGAATTCCGGTATCTTGATTCCGTTGGGATCAGTATTGATATTGGAAGGTGCCTTGCCTGGCTGGCTCACCGGACGCCTGTTGGGGTCGGTAGTATATGCCGGATGACTTCCTGTTGCCTGCTGGCCTAAACCGCCAAGACCGCTTGCGGAATATGACGGTCTTTTAATTCCCAAATCAGGCTTAAATGGAGTTCTGATACCACTTCCTGCAGGATTTCTCAAAAATTCCGGAGTCTTTACCAGCTCCTTCTGCTGGTTGTCCAAACCGGTTGCTATAACGGTTATTGTTGCAGTATCCGGATTAGTGTCGTCGTATACGGCACCGAAGATTATAGTGGCATTTTCCCCTGCCAGCTCCTGCACCAGGGTGGCTGCTTCATTGGCTTCAATGAGGCTAATATCACCTGAAATATTTATAATAACATGTGTGGCACCCTGAATGGTTGTCTCAAGCAGCGGACTGGTTATTGCCTGCTTGACTGCATCTATACACTTGTCGTCGCCGGTTCCTACACCAATACCGATATGGGCGATACCCTTGTCCTTCATTACTGTCTGTACGTCTGCAAAATCCAGGTTGATAAGACCTGGCACATTTATAAGATCGGTTATACCCTGAACACCCTGCTGGAGGACTTCATCAGCCTTGCGTAAAGCTTCCGGCATGGTTGTCCTGCGATCCACAATCTCAAGCAACTTGTCATTCGGAATGACAATAAGCGTATCCACATGCTGCTTAAGACGCTCTATACCGTTAAGCGCATTCATCATTCTTGTTTTCGCTTCAAACTTGAAAGGCTTCGTTACAATACCTACGGTTAGAATTCCCATATCCTTAGCTATCTGGGCTATCACAGGAGCTGCACCTGTACCTGTTCCGCCACCCATTCCACAGGTGACAAAAACCATATCCGCACCTCTGATAACCTCAGTAAGCTGCTCCCTGCTTTCCTCTGCAGCCTTCTGGCCAATCTCAGGCTGTGCCCCCGCACCCAGCCCCTTGGTTAACTTTTCACCAATCTGTATACACAGCGGTGCCTTGCAGTTTTTAAGATGCTGCTTGTCCGTATTTACACATACGAACTCAACACCGACAATATTCTCCTCTATCATTCGATTAACGGCGTTATTACCCGCTCCCCCCACTCCGATCACGAGTATTTTCGCTGTGGTGTCCGCCTCATTGTTCCTGATTTCAAGCAAGGCCTTTTCCTCCTTTTATCCTATTTCTATTTCTTTTCTGCATATATAAAAATACGGAATGTAAATTAATGTAAAGTCCTGTTCCAAATTTTCATAAACCACATTATAATGGGATTTTTTTGTGACCTTATACAATTTGTGGTGTTGCTACTCTATCTATATGATATCTTTAAACCTATAAATAATCAAGCAAAATTTTTTTAAAATTTATATATATTTCAACTCTTTCTTCATTTAAATGTCATTTTTTCGGTTTTGCAATAATTCCCCCGGTTTCCTTCAGTCTGTTATTCATATCAATGGTCAATTCCATACCTTCAACTTCCTTCATTATATTCCCCAGCTCGGAAAGAGTCTCATCATATGTACTTTTCTTTCCAAGCAGCACCGTTACATTCCCGCACTCAAGAGTGATTTCATAATTACTGTTGAATATTACCGAGTCTACGTTAATGTTATATTTGTCAATCAGTTGTGTCAGCTTAATTATCGTGTCGAATATATAGTCATTTACCCTGCTATCCTGGCTGTCCTCCTTCTTATCCGCAGCTGATGAAACCTTTGCGTCAGCTTCCATGGCTGCAAGCTCCTCGTAGGGGACATAAGGCCTTTCCTTTTTTATGCTTAGCTTTTCGTAAAGGATAATTTCATTAAATTTCAGCCCCTTTATCAGTGGTACCTTATCCAGCTTAACAGGCGAGCTTTCAACTACAATTCCATCCTTGTCAAAGTAAAAATACTCACCCATCATCTCCACGCAGCCCGCTACCATTTTTTCATATACATTCAGTTTGACATAACCCGGCTTTTGCAGCTTTATATCTATTCTTTCTATAAAAGGATGCTTTGGCTGCGGAAGATAATTGTATTTCAGATACAGGTAGAGGGAATTGGAGTCTAAACTTGTATTAAACACCATTTCCTTAATCTGTTCCGGATCATAATGCTGCGCTCCTGCCACCTCAACCTGCCTGATACTAAAGCCAAACCAAAGCAAGCAGAAGGGCAGCACAAAAAAGATCAGAAATAAAATAAGTTTTTTAATAATTCTGAAAAGTACACTACTATTTCTCAGCCTTCGATAAGTACCCACTTCAACCTCCGAAATTATTGTACTGCATCCATAGCATGCCGCTTCACCATGTACTGTACATTGTCACTGCAATATCTTACTTTTGCACCCAATCTGCAAAAATCCCTGCAGATGTCCTCATAGCCGCGTTCTATGCTGTCAGCCTCGGTTACAACTGTTGTTCCCTCAGCGGCAAGACCGGCAATTACAAGGGCTGCTCCGCCTCTAAGATCATGAGCCTTTACCAGGGCGCTATGCAGGCTTTTGACTCCATATATTATCGCCTTATTACTTTCATTATCCAGCTCAATCTTTGCCCCCATCTTCTTAAGCTCATTTACATTGTGGAAGCGGTATTCAAAAATCTGTTCATGTATAGCACTAACACCATCGGCCTTACATAATACGCTCATAAGCTGGGACTGCATGTCTGTGGGAAATCCCGGATAGGGCTGTGTCCTGATAAGCTCTACAGGATTCGGCCTTCGTCTGGCCACCACCCTGACCCTGTTGCCCTCTATATCTATTAGACAACCTGTTTTTCTCAGGATTCTTATGGTTGACTCCATATGCCCGACGGGTACATCATTAAATACTACATTGCCCCCTGCGGCAGCTACAGCCGCTATATATGTTCCAGCCACAATACGGTCGGTTGGAAGACTGTACTCTACATCATGCAGCCTTTTAACCCCTTCAATCTCAATAAAGGATGTACCCTTGCCGCATATTCTGGCTCCTGCTTCTATCAGATAGTTGCATAGCTCGACAACCTCCGGCTCTCTGGCTGCATTGTATATCCTTGTAGTACCTTCGGCATATACTGCCGTCAGTATAATATTCTGTGTGGCCCCTACGCTGGGAAATTCAAGAAAAATATCATTGCCTATTATCCTGTCGGTGTGGCAGTGGATAATTTTTTCATCCTCATCCAAAAATTCCTGGGTCACATTCAGCTTTTTAAGAGCATTCAGGTGATAATCAATTGGTCTGGTTCCTATTGAACAGCCACCGGGATAGGCTATCGTAACTTCATGGAATCTGCCTAGAACCGCCCCGAGGTATAATATTGAGCTGCGCATTTTTCGTACCGATTCCTCGGATACATGCGTAACGCTCGCCTGCCTGCTGTCTACGATTAGTGTATTGTCCTCCCAGCTGACAGCACATCCTAAATCCTCCAATATTTGAACCATATGAAATACATCAAGTATCTTAGGGCAATTTTTCAGAACAGATATTCCTTTGTTTAAAATAGTTGCGGCTATCACTGGCAGCGCTGCATTTTTGGAACCCTGTATTTTTAGTTCACCCTTTAATTGTTCGCCGCCGATGACCTCTATACTCGACATAGCACACCTCAGACATTGTAGCAAATATAGTATACTATATGAAAAGAGGCTTGTCCGCGTGAATGGGCGAGATAACAGGGCCTATTTTTCACCTTTTATCTGGTTCGAAATACTTAGCACTATCCCCATTTCAAAAAGGATTACCATAACCGAGCTTCCTCCATAGCTTATGAATGGAAGCGGAATACCTGTAGACGGTATTGAGTTGGTTACTACCGCTATATTAATCAGTACCTGGGTAGCTATATGTGCCAATACACCTGTGGCCACCAGTCCTCCAAACAAATCAACGGAGTTGATGGCAATTATGAAAATTCTCCATATCAGCAGCAAAAAGAGCAATATCAGGGCTATCGCCCCAAAAAGACCAAGCTCCTCGCAAATTACGGAGAAAATCATATCGTTATGGGATTCGGGAATGAAGCCCAGCTTTTGCATGCTCTGCCCCAGTCCCTTTCCGAAAAATCCTCCTGAGGCTATGGCATATAAGCCCTGCAGGATCTGGTAACCCTTGGGTTCAGTTTCAACATTCAGCCATATTCTTATTCTCTCCGAGCGATAAGGGAACAATATTATGAATAAGGCTGCAATTCCTGCAAATATCAGACCCGATATAATGAAATATCCCTTCTTTTTGCTGGCAACAAAGCAAATGGCAACCATAATAACGCCAACAATAAGGGCTGTGGAGAAGTTCTCCACCACTATCAGCCCCAGCAGGGGAGCTATAAAAATAACCACTCTTAAAAAGCCGCGGAATTTATCAAGTCTTCTCGGAGCAAGATTAACTATGTATGCGGTGAAAAGGATGACTGCTATTTTGGTAAGCTCCGACGGCTGGAACCTTCCCAGCGGTCCCATGTCGATCCATCGCTTTGAACCGTTGATCTCAACTCCGAAGATTAAAACATAGACTTGCAAAAACAGACATATAAGATACAGCAGGGTTATGGGCTTCAGTCTGATTATCGGCAGGTTTCTGATATATATCCTGTAATCTATCCTTGACACAAAAAGCATTATTAGTATACCGGCTCCTGTAAAAAGCGCCTGCCTGGACAAAAAATGCATGGCATCCCCATAGATTCTCTGGGCATTATAGGAGCTGGTGCTGTAGATCATAACCAGACCGAAGCAAACCAGGAACAGTATTATAAATAACAGGCTATAATCGTAATAGCTGTGCAGTTTTTTTGATTTTATCCCCGCTGCTGTTCTGCTCATAACACATTCCATGCCTTTCACTCACTGATTAATCTGCTGTTATATTGCTGCCGTTTTGCTTATCAGATAATTCTTTTACATATTCTTTAAAGAGATTGCCCCTCTGCTCGAAATTATCAAACATATCCCAGCTGGCGCAGGCGGGAGAAAGCAACACCGCATCACCCGGCTGGGCATATAAAGAGCTTATATATACAGCCTCCTTCAGATCGTCGGCAAATATTATATTTGTAAAGCCTGCTCTTCTGGCTGCTTTTGCTATCTTGTTTCTGGTCTGTCCCAGAAGGATTAGCAGCTTTATTTTCCCTTCAAAGGCTCTGACCCAACCGTCAAAAGACAGATGCTTGTCATAACCTCCTGCTATCAGAACGGTGGGGGCCTTCATGGCCTGAATAGCCCGGATACTGGCTTCGGGGTTGGTTCCCTTTGAATCATTAAAATAATCAACACCCTCTATGTTTGCCACATATTCTATCCGGTGGGGCACACCCTTAAAATTCAGTACGGTTTTTTTGATTAGCTCCATCGGCACCCCCATCGCAAGGCCTATAGCTGCAGCCGCCATGATGTTTTCATGGTTATGCCGTCCCATTACATGCAGCATGTTTATATTGCACAGCTGCTGAAGCCTTCCGCCTGATGATCTGTATATTTCCTCATCCTCCATAAAAAAGCCATCCTCAAGCTCTCTCTTGGCTGAAAAGAACATAACCCTGGTTCTTTGCCTGATCCTGTCCGCCATTTCTTTTAATATCGGATCCTCATAATTCAGAATGCATAAATCATCCTTGCCCTGATTAAGGCTTATTCTTTCCTTCATTGCTATGTATTCTTCCATAGTATGATGACGATCCAGATGATCAGGCGTTATATTGAGTATAGTACAAACATCGGGTCTGAAATCGTGTATGGTTTCCAGCTGGAAGCTTGAAAGCTCCAGCACAATAACCGATTTATCTGTCGTTTCAAGGGCAATGTCTGAAAATGAGGTCCCAATATTGCCCACCACCAATACATCCGGATAAAAGGATTTTAAAATTTTTCCGGTAAGAATTGTGGTTGTGGTTTTTCCGTTGGTTCCTGTAATAGCCGCAATCCTGCCCCGACAATGACGAAAGGCAAGCTCAATTTCTCCCCATATAGGGATACCTGCTGCTTTGATCCTAATCATGTCAGGACAATCCAGGCTGACACCCGGACTTACAACCACCAGTTGCGCCCAGTCAAGCAACTCATCTGTCAATAGTCCCGTTATGAACTTAAAATTTAAGCTTTCACGCAATCTGTCAGAAATATCATCCTTTGTAAGAGATGTATTATTATCAAACAATATTACATCGGCACCCAATCTGCAGAGCAATCTTGTTGCCGAAACACCGCTGACTGCAGCACCATAAACCATTACCCGCTTTCCTGCCAGCCGCATAGTTCCCCTCCAAAGCTCAGAATAAACACTGCTCCTTTGTAATGGTTCTCTTTTGTCTACAATCAGTCCCTATGCTTTATCTATGCAGTATATCATCAACCGCTTTAGTATCAGCCCAGTCCCATCAATGATATCAGGCAAAGCAAGGCTGTAATAACCGAAAATACAGCTACAACCCTGGTCTCCGACCAGCCCATCAGCTCAAAATGATGGTGAATAGGTGCCATCTTGAAAATCCTTTTTCCGCCTGTAAGCTTGAAATAGCTAACCTGCAGTATTACCGACATAACCTCCACCAGGTATATCAGGGCCACCAGAAGAATAAACAGGGGCATCTGCAGCATGTATGCCGACATAGCTACAAAACCGCCCAAGGCAAGGGAACCTGTATCACCCATAAAAACCTTAGCGGGATAAACATTATACAGCAAAAACGCCAGCAGGCTTCCTGCCACCGCACCGGTTATTGGTGATATATTACTGCCCATACCTATTGATACCACTGTAAAAAAGGTAGCTATCAGTATGGTTACACTGGCCTCCAGCCCGTCAAGGCCATCTGTGAAATTGGAGCCGTTGACAGTACCCAGCACCACTATAAAAAATGACGGTATGAACAGGAATGACAAATCCAGATATTTACCTCCCGAAAACGGGATCAGCATTGCTGTGCCTATGTCGGTAAAATTCAGCAGGTAATAGCACAATATTGCGGTTACCAGAATCTGCCCGATTAGCTTCTGTAATACACTGAGTCCCTTGGAACGCTTCATCACGACCTTGATGTAGTCATCCATAAAGCCTATTATTCCAAAGCCGATGGTTGCAAACAGTACCGGAATGATATCACGGTACTCATTCCTCCAGATATATATCAAGGATGTGATGGCTATGCTTAAAACAATGACAATACCACCCATAGTCGGGGTCCCCGACTTTTTAAGATGGCTCTGCGGGCCTTCCTCCCGCACATGCTGACCAACCTTTAGTCTCTTTAAAAAGGGAATCAGAATCGGGCACAATATTGCACATACTCCAAATGATATTACTACAGGCAAAACAACCTTAAACTCTGCAAAATCCATATGATATCTCCATTCCGCCAGATGCAGGCTTTATAATTTTTCATATGTTTAATTTTTTCATTTAGTCTTATTGGCTACATAACCAAAGAATATTTAGCCAAAGACTATTTAGCCAGAGGCTATTATACTGTAACAGGATATAAAAAATCAATATCAAATGATTTACCAAATGATTCTTTATCTGTTATTATTACCCTGACGGCTGCAATACATTCTGATCACCGTAATACAGGATAATATCACTATTTTTATTGACCTTTTCACCCGGCAGGGGAAATTGCTCAATGACAATATCGCCTTCTCCAATGCTGTATGCTTCCCCAAATTCATATATCTTCATAAGCTTTTTGGCCTCATCCCTGTTTTTGCCTACAAAATCCGGTACCTCAACGCTGCCTATTTTGTATTGCTTCATCTCCTCCTCAGTATATCTCTCCTCTATCCCCAGATATGGAAGAATGTTGTCAAACAACTCTGCTATAACAGGGGCAGCTATGGCACCCCCGTAATAGATGCCGGTGGGCTCATCAATCAGAACTATTGCTATTACCTGAGGATCATCCGCAGGTGCAAAGCCTACGAAGGAAGAAATATATTTACCGTTGCCTCTCGGCAGCTTTTCAGAGGTGGCTGTTTTTCCGCCGATGCGAAAGCCGGGCAGATATGCCCTTTTGCCTGTTCCGTCATATACAACCGCCTCCAGCAGCTCCTTCATGGTTTCTGAAATTTCCTTTGATACGGCGTTTTCTATTACCGGATAATCCAGCTCTTTTATGTAGGTACCATCTGCAGAGCGTATAGATACGCCAAAATGGGGTGTTATCAACTTTCCCCCGTTTATAATTGCGCTGACAGCCCTTAAAAGCTGCAGAGGTGTTATCTGGAAGGACTGGCCGAAACTCATTGTAGCCAGCTCAACAGGCTTGATGTCCTCCAGCTTGTGCATTATGGAGTTTGCTTCTCCGGGCAGGTCGATGCCTGTTTTGTCAAAAAGTCCGAATTTATCATAATAATAATAGGTTTTTTCAGGCCCCAGCCTGGCGCCTATTTCCATAAAAACAGGATTACAGGAATTCTTTATTCCATCAATGAAGTTCTGGCTGCCATGACCACCCTTTTTGTGGCAACGTATGATACGATCCTCCACCTTTTTGTAACCGGGACAGAAAAATGAATCTGTCAGTTTAACCAGACCTGCTTCAAGAGCCGCTGCCGCTGTTATTATTTTGAAGGCCGAGCCGGGCTCATAGGTATCGGATATGCAGGCATTTCTCCACATTCCGTTAAGCAACTCATTAAGCTTATTCGGACTTAGGGTCTGCCCCTCATAATCATCTGCTATCTCATCCAGCAGGGTATAAGGATCATTAAGGTTAAATTCAGGTACATTAACCATGGCATAAATCTCACCATTCTGAGGGTTCATGACAATCAGTTTAACGCTTTTTGCATTTTTTTGCTCCCTTACCTTAAGTGCAGCCTGCTCTGCATATTTTTGAATATTAATATCCAGGCTAAGATACAAATCATTCCCTGCCTGCGGTTCGATTCGATCCTCAGCCGCATTCTTGATTTCAATTCCGTATGCAGTAGTCAGAGTAAGGATTCTGCCGTCAATACCCTTCAAGTATTTGTCATACTTTACCTCAAGTCCTATTACTCCCTGATTATCGCTTCCGGTAAAGCCAATTACCTTTGAAGCAAGGCTGTCATATGGATAATATCGCTTATAGTCTTCATCCACCATGACGCCATCCAGGTCATATTCCCTGATCCGATCAGCTATTTCCTTGTCTACGTTGGATTTTATGCGTTCAATAGAAGATACCTTTTCAACCCTTTTTCTAACCCTTTCCTCACTAAGTCCCAACTCCTTCGACAAGACCTGAATAACTCTTTCGGGATCAGTTATCTGGGCATGTATAACGGATATGGTGCATACAGGCTTGTTGGTAGCCAGTAGTACCCCGTTTGCATCATAGATATTGCCACGTTTGGCCTTGATTGCCCTTTCCCTTTCATGGAGAGCCTTTGCCCTGGCTGCATAATCCTCCGATTTGAATATCATCAGATAGCCAAGTCTTACTGTAAGCGCTGCAGCAACCAGCATTACCACGACTGCAACTATGAAAATATTTCTCCTGTTGTAAGTCCTGCTTCGGCTCATTTACAGCAACCCTTTTAATCTCGTCGTTTTATTTTATTAAAAAGATTGCTGCTTTATTCATAAATTAGTCCAAAGCATCAGGATTAAACTCATCATCTATATTTAAATCACCATTAGATTGATCATTTCCATCATTAAATCCATCAATCACACCGGCCCCCTCCGGTCCGTCATCAGAATCCGGACCGCCTTCTTGCGTGCCATTACCGGCATTTGTGCCCGTACTGCCGGCATTGTTACCTGCAGTCGGATCCGCCCCCTGGGAATTAGAGCTATTGCCGGTTTCTTCATCATTTCCGGTATTTCCCGCACTATTCGGGCTCTGAGTATTTGAGCCACCTGTCTGATTAGCCTGCTCTGATTTATCATCCAGGAGATAGTCAATATCTCCTTCCGGATAGATGCCCAATGCAGGAAGCAGCTCAGCCATTATCCTGCTGGCAAATTTTGTTGCTATGGAGCTGTCTGCCTGTTTTTCAACATTTTGCGGCTCATCAATCATTACATAAATAACTATCTCCGGATTAACTGCCGGTACATGTCCGATAAAGGATACTATGTAGGTCTTTGCATCACGAGGCAGCTTCTGGGCTGTTCCTGTTTTACCTCCTATGGAGTAGCCGGCAACCTTTGCATGCTTTGCCGTTCCCTCTTCAACTGTCAGATACAGGTACTTCTGAAGCAGCTCACTTGTTGATTCCGATACGGTCTGGCGAACCAGCAGCTTGTCAATTTTCTTTACGGTGGCTCCGTTTTCATTAATTATTTCTTTTACGATATGGGGTTGATAATAATAGCCTCCGTTCACTATTGATGAATAGGCGGCTGCCAGCTGAAGCATAGTTACGGTAACTGACTGTCCGAAGCTGCTGGTTGCCAGCTCTGATGCATTCAGTTTGTCTTTAGCTATTATGAGACCTGACTGCTCACCTGGCAAATCAATTCCTGTCTTTTGTCCAAAGCCAAAGCTTCTTTCATAGTTATAGAAAATTTCCCTGCCTTCAAGGGCGGCAATCTGCATCATAGCATCATTACAGGAAAGCATAATCGACTGTGCCAGAGTAATAAGGCCATGACCACTTCTTTTATTGCAATGAATGGGTTTCTCCAGTCCCGGTATAAACTCTTTACCATCACATAAATAAGTTGAATTATCATTTGCCAGGCTTTCCTCAAGCGCAGCAGCAACTGTAATGGGCTTAAAGGTTGAGCCGGGCTCATATATAATACTGATTACGTCATTTTTCCAGATAGTATTCAGAGCTGTCATCTTCTGCTCGTCAGTCATTGCCGCCAGCTCTGCCTCCGAATAAAAGGGGCTAAGGTTTCTAGGATCGTTCAGGTCATACTCCTGATTGGATGCCATGGCCAGTATTTCACCATTATTAGGATCCATTACCAGTACACCTATGTTTTTGCTGCCGAATTCCTCATTGAACTGGCGGATATGCTTCTGTATTATACGTTGGGCATTAATATCTATCGTACTGACAACCGAGTTGCCGTTTACAGCTTTTTTTACTATCCTTTCAATATTCAGTTGGGCATCATAATATCCGTACTCTCTTCCATTAATACCGTTCAGCTCATCATTGTAGTATTCCTCTATACCGTAATAACCTACATTGTCTGCAGAGGAAAAGCCTATCACATCACAGGCAATGGTGGCATAGGGATAAGTCCTGACATACTCCTCCTCAAACCAGACACCAAGAATCCTCTCCTGACTCCTGCTGTTTTTATTTTTTTGCTCAACAGCCTTTTTAAATTTATCAACATCCTCGTACTTCAGATTTTTTTGCAGCACTATGTAATGGCTTTCGGCCCGCTCTGCCAGCAAGGCTTGGGTTGTTTCTATGTCAATGCCAAAATACTCATTAAGGGCTGCCAGTGTAGGAGGAATACTGTCCTTATATTGAAGCAGAAGCTTTGCATCCAGTATAAGCCTGTACTGCAGCTGGCTTCTTGCAAGGACGGTTCCATTCCTGTCAAGTATTTCCCCTCTCTTATACGGCAGTACGGCACTGACATAGGATTGTCTGGAGAGAACCTGCTTGGCATATCTTTCCCCATCAACCTGCATTATATATATTAATCGGGCTATCAGACCCGACATAAGAAGCGCAACAACACAAAATACAAGCAATAACCTTGCTTGCATTCGTGAATTAAATATTTTAGTTTTAGGCAGGTTTGCCCTTCCGGCTGATTTCTCCATTGTACCTTGCGCCTTTCTATCTAAACTGCTTGTTATTCCATATCCTCATATTGTCTTACATAGTCCGTTCCGCTGCTCTTATATTTGATAACCTTATTATCCTTGGGATATACCATACCCAGCTCCTCAACAGCCACACGATAAACATAGTCAAGGTCAAAGGCTGTGTTGATAGCCTCAAAGGCTGCATCATTTTCATTAATTAAGGCTGTCAGCTGCTTTTCCATGGAAATTATGCTTTTGTCCATGGCAGTGACTTCATACTGCAGCTTGAGAAATTCTATACATAAATAAACTGTGGCAATACTGGCCGCAGCCAATACCAGCAAGGATGTAAAACTGATGCACTGCATGCCTCTTGGTTGTCTGCGTATTTGCGTTTGTGGCCGCTGCTGTGGCCTGATTTGCGGATGCCTTTGCGGCCTTGTATGTGTCTTTGGTTTTTTTATTATTTCATCATCAGGTATATCAGGAACAGCGCTTAATTTACGCGCTGCATTGCCATTAATATAGCTTGTCCTTATTTTCCCGTTGTTGTACCTGCTCGTGTATGCCATGCATGCATCCCCTCTCTAAGCTTTCTCAAACACCCGCAATTTTGCACTTTTAGCCCTTTTATTTGCTTTAAGCTCAGCCTCCGATGGGCAAATCGGCTTTTTGGTTATAACCCTTCCTGAAGACCTCCTGCCGCAGACACATACCGGAAAATCCGGCGGACAAACGCAGGGATTTTCATTTGTCCTAAAGCAGTTTTTAACAATTCTGTCCTCAAGAGAGTGGAAGGTAATAATGCATATTCTTCCACCGGGTTTTAATAGATCAATCATATCCTGCAATGTATTTTTAAGTACCTCCAGCTCCCTGTTGAGCTCTATCCTTATTGCCTGAAAGGTTCTTTTAGCCGGGTGTCCTGCACCAACCCAAAGCTTCTTTGGTATTGCAGCCTTAATAATATCGGCAAGCTCCAGTGTTGTTTCAATCGGTTTAATACTTCTTTGCATAACTATATGCTTTGCAATGTTTTTGGCAAAATTGTCTTCTCCATAGTCTCTTATAATTCTGTAAAGCTCGGCTTCAGAATAATTGTTCACTATATCCTTTGCTGTGGTTGTCACCCTGGTATCCATCCTCATATCAAGAGGAGCGTCCTCCATATAAGAAAATCCACGCTCAGGTGTATCAAGCTGATATGAGGATACTCCCAGATCCAATATTATTCCGTCCACTGAACCGATATTGCAGCCGTCTAGTATCTGCTTAATATTGCAGTAGTTGCTTCTTACTATCGTTACCCTATCCTCAAATTCTCTCAATCGTTCCTTTGCCGCCATTATAGCAGCCTCATCCTGATCTATGCCTATAAGCCTTCCGCTAATCAGGCGCTTTGCAATTTCATACGAATGGCCGCCTCCGCCCAGGGTTCCGTCGACATAAATACCATCCGGCTTTATCGACAAATTCTGTATAGTCTCCTCCAGCAATACTGATTTATGCTCATAAGACATATTAAACTTCGCCTTTCCTTTCAGCCTATGTAACGCCGGCAAAGCTTACAGGTTTTAGCTTAGCCCTAAAAGCTGATGCCGTACTGTGACATATGCTCTGCTATTTCATCCATATTCTTGTAATCATTATTGCTGTCCCAGCGCTCCTTGCTCCAGATTTCTATTTTATTCAGAACACCGACAAATACGATGTCCTTTTCCAATCCGGCGCTTTCCCGGAGCTTGGCAGGTATTAATATTCTTCCCTGCTTGTCCGGCTCACATTCAGCAGCCATTGCGAAAAACAAACGCTGTAGCTGTCTGGCTTCTTTTGTTCCAGGGAGCTTGGCCAGTCCTTCGGAAAAGATGCGCCACTCCTCCAAAGGGTACACGAAAAGACAGCCGTCAAGACCCAGGGTTATTACAAACTTGTCCCCCAGCTCATCACGGAATTTGGAAGGTATAATTATTCTGCCCTTGGAGTCTATCGTATGATTGTACTCCCCCATGAACATTCGGCTGCACCTTCTTCATCCAAAGTAACTAAAGCCCACCACTTTTGTGGATTTATACACCACTTCTAACCACTTTGCTCCACTTATAGCTACATTTTATATTAAATATGGGAATTAATCAAGTATCAAATAAAAAAATAAAGCACGCAAATGTAGGTTTGTCAAACATATGTTACACCATACTTAATAAAATCATTTAAGACTTCTTGTGGCGATTTCCATCCCAGG
>ENA-OWPA01000254-OWPA01000254.1-bioreactor-metagenome-genome-assembly--contig:-NODE-254-length-91761-cov-11.474368_pt1 | contig 91761 bp, 78 predicted proteins | sample MGYA00238139_ERZ651803 | MGnify/ENA primary metagenome ERZ651803 (study PRJEB26909, sample SAMN07631231) | bioreactor metagenome | isolation source: Switchgrass digestor | place: USA: Dartmouth... | reverse complement strand
CAACTTGTTTCTAACCTTCCATTAAATTATTCCACAGTAACCGATTTCGCTAAGTTCCTTGGCTTATCAACATCATTGCCTCTTAATACAGCAGTGTAATATGCAAGTAGTTGAGTTGGTACAACTGTTAGTACAGGAGCAAATATGTCGTCTACTTTAGGAATATATATTGTTTTATCTGCATGATTTAGGCTTTCATCGATGCCTTCTTTAGCTATTGCTATGGTATATGCCCCACGGGCTTTTACTTCCTGAATATTCGAAAGCATCTTTTCATAAAGCTTTTCCTGACTTATTACTGCTATAACAGGAGTACCGGGCTCAATGAGGGCTATGGTTCCATGTTTAAGTTCCCCTGCTGCAAAGGCTTCTGTATGGATATATGAGATTTCCTTTAGCTTTAATGCACCTTCCATTGATGTTTGATAGTCAAGTCCTCTTCCTATATAAAATGCACTTTTACTGTCTTTTATGCTGTCTGCAATTTCCTTTATTTCTTCTGATTTCTTTAGTATCTCTTCTACTTTCTTAGGCAATTCCTTTATCTTTTCAATCATGCTGAAATAGCATTCATCAGTTATTGTTCCTTTTAAACTTGCCATGTGAAGGGCTATCATGTAGAAGGCAATTAGCTGTGTTGTATAGGCTTTTGTTGAAGCCACTGCAATTTCTGGCCCAGCCCATGTATAGAATACATCGTCAGATTCTCTGGCAACAGTGGAGCCAACTACATTGGTAATGGAAAGGATTCTCGCACCTCTGCTTTTTGCTTCCCTTATAGCTGCCAAAGTATCTGCTGTTTCTCCAGACTGGCTGACAGCAATAAATAATGTGTTTTCATCTATAAATGGGTCCCTATATCTGAATTCAGAAGCTATATCTGTTTCTACTGGGATTTTTGCCAACTTTTCTATTAGAAACCTTCCAATTAGCCCAGCATGATAAGCAGTTCCACAAGCTACTATATAGATTTTGTTGATTCTATCTAAGTCTTCCTTAGTTAATTTGATATCGTCAAGTTTAATTCTGCCATTGTGGTCAAGCCTTCTAAGCAATGTTTCCTTTATTGCCTGTGGCTGTTCATGGATTTCCTTTAGCATGAAGTGGTCAAATCCGCCTTTTGATGCAGCTTCAATATCCCAATCCACTGTAAATACTTCTTTCTTTACCTCTTCCCTGTTCTGGCTATATACCTTTACATTGTCCCTAGTTAGATGAACAATTTCGCCATTTTCCAGCAAATATACTTTCCTAGTATATTTCAATAATGCAGGTATATCTGAGGCTACAAAGTTTTCGCCATCTCCCAATCCTACAACAAGTGGGCTTTCATTTCTTACAGCAACAAGCTCGTCAGGGTTGTCCTTTGCTATTACTCCTAAAGCATAGGCTCCCTTAAGCCTGTCTACAGCCTTAAATACTGCTTCAAGTAAATCTCCTTCGTAGTAGCTGTCAATTAAATGGGCTACAACCTCTGTATCTGTTTGGGATTTAAACTTATATCCTTTACTTATTAACTCCTCTCTTAAAGACACATAGTTTTCTATTATTCCATTGTGTACCACTGCAATGGTTTCAGTTTCATTTAAATGAGGATGGGCATTTATGTCTGATGGTTCCCCATGGGTTGCCCATCTAGTATGGCCTATTCCGAGATTCCCTGATATTGGATTTTCCTTCAAATAGTTTTTCAATACAGATAATCTTCCTTTGAATTTTTTGTATTGTATGCCTTTTTCAGTATTTATTGCAATTCCTGAGGAATCGTATCCTCTATATTCTAACCTTTCCAATCCTTGTAAAATAACTTCCTGAGCATTTCTTTTTCCTATGTAACCAACTATACCACACATATTATTCCCCTCCTAGTCAGTGTGATTAATATTATATCACTTTTCATCAAATATGTATATTTATTAGTTAGAATTTCTACAAACTCTAAATGAAACATCATGTATACAGTGATTATAAATTACTGCTACTTAATTTTATTGGTTTTAAATTAGGTTTATGCAATTGAATTAATATACAAAAAAACAGGTCTTTAAGTTAACCCTAAGACCTGTTTTCTCTTATTATATATTTAAATTTATTAGTTATTTAAACTAATCCTCTTTTTACCATTTCAGTAACTATAAAGCTTGCCACATCTTCTGCAAATGTACCTGGCCCAAAACCTGCATCATAGCCAAGTTCCTTAGCTAATTCATGTGTTATTCTTGGCCCTCCACAGCAGAGGATAACTTTATCCCTTATACCTTCTGCTTCAAGGAGTTCAACTAATTGAGTAAGGTTAGGTATGTGGACATTCTTTTGTGTTACTACTTGAGATACTAATATTGCATCTGCTTTTAATTCAATGGCTTTTGCTACCAATTCTTCATTGGGTACTTGGGAGCCTAAGTTGTAAGCTTCAATTCCATGGTACCTTTCTAGTCCATAATGCCCAGCATAGCCTTTCATATTCATAATAGCGTCTATACCAACTGTATGGGCATCTGTCCCAGTACAAGCACCAACAACAACTACATTTCTCTTTATATTATCCCTAATGAATTGTTCTACTTCTTCCTTTTCCATTGTCTTAACATCAACTTTAGGAACTTCTATCTTTGTATAATCTACAGTATAGATTGTCTTGCCATATACTATGAAATAAGTATAGCCTATTCCTAAATCCTTGTGGTACACTACAGATGGCTCTTCAAAACCCATTTTTTTCACCAATTGCCTTGCTGCTTCAACTGCTTCATCTCCATCTGGTACTGGTAGTGTGAAGCTTAGCTGTACCATCCCGTCGTTCATTGTATCTCCATAGGGCTTTACTTTTGTTAAGTCTACTTTTTGGACTTGAGTCATCATCTGTCACCTCCGAGCATCAAATCGATGAATGGATTGAAGTATCCTGCATCCTTCTTAGCTACTCCATCTAATCCTTTGCCACCTGTACGAGACCTTTTTACTCCTGCAAACTTGCCTTGTTCTAATATTGCAAACAAGCCTTCCTTTTCAATTTCTGTCAATAATTCTGCAGCTTTCTTCAATACTTCTTGAGCTCTTGTTTGGATTATTCCGCCTTCTTTAAACTCAATTTCATCTCCTAGATTCCTTGCGTTATTGAATATATACTTAGCATTTTCTATTGATAAGTACCTGTCGTGTAAGTGTGGAGTGTGTATTGCTTCTGTTAGCATTCCAAGTAATTGGATTCCTTGGTGTGTCATAATGGATACCATGTTGAACATAGCATCTTGTATGTGGCCCTTGAAGATGTTTCCTGTCATGTATTTTGTTGGAGGCATGTATTTAAGTGGCGCTTCTGGGAAAATCTCCCTTGCCATTTGTGCTTGTGCCAATTCAAGCAAGAATCCATTTTCAAGGTCTGGATTCATTTCAAAGGCATGGCCAAGTCCCATTTGTTTTGGTGGTATTCCAGCCTTAAGTGCAAATTGCTCATTGATGAATTGTGATGCCAAAACTGTATGAGCTGCTTCTACAGCATCATCTGTTGTCAAGTAGTTGTCTTCTCCAGTATTTATGATAATGCCTGCAAATCCATTAATTACCCTTGAGAAGAATTGGTCTATTAATGTTCTTTGCATATTAATATCTCTAAATAGAATGCCATAAAGGGCATCGTTTAACATCATATCCAATCTTTCTAAAGCACCCATGGCAGCAATTTCTGGCATGCAGAGTCCTGAACAGTAGTTAGTTAGTCTCACATACCTTCCTATTTCTTCACTTACTTCGTCAAGGGCCTTTCTCATGAGCCTAAAGTTTTCTTGAGTTGCGTATGTTCCTCCAAAGCCTTCTGTAGTTGCACCATAAGGTACATAGTCCAATAGGGATTGACCTGTTGTCCTAATAACTGCTATAACATCTGCACCTTGACGAGCTGCTGCTTGTGCTTGGATAATATCTTCATAAATATTTCCAGTAGCTACTATTACATAGATATATGGCTGTCTGCCTTCCCCTAGGGTTCTAATGTATTCTTCCCTTTTTTCCCTATTTGCCTTTATTTTATCAACAGTCTTTTTTGCCAATTCATAGATGGTTTCTCTAATTGCACCTTCGTCTTTTGCTGGAAGCCTTGTTATATCTATTTCTCCTGCAGATATCCTTTCTGCTATTTCCTGTGGTGTTAAGCCAGTATTAAGTATTGCATTGCCAAGCCAATATGCAGCACCTCTTCCCAATCCTCCGCCTTCCTTTATATTATCAACTACAACATTTGGCAGTGGTTTTCCGATTTCATCTACTCCATCAATATTTAACAATCTTACTATAGCTCTTTCTGTTGAAGTAGTGGTATGGACATCGATAAACTTTTGGACTTCATCTGTGATATTTTTGGCTGCTTGTCTACAACGGTCAATTAAGTTCTTATCGAGATTCAATTTGCCCATATGTAATCCCTCCCCATTTTTAGTGAATAGTTAATAATTAATAGTGAATAGTGATTATTAATAGTGAATAGTTTACTATAATAGCCAACAGTGAATAACTTAATTCAACAGTTATTCCCAATTAACTATTAACTGTTCACTATTCACTCTTCACTAATCAGTTAGGTATTTTTCCGCCAACTTTATAATTTCCTTATCTAGCCCCATTATCATTGCTATGTTTATAGCATCTTTTGGGACTGGTGTATCCTTCTCTACTACTCGAAGTCTATAATCCATGTATTTATTTATAATATCCATTTTTTGGTCTAAGTCTAATTCTTCAGCAAGTTTATCCATATCCACATTTGACAGCCCTATTACTTGAAGATGTACTACTCTATCTAAGTTTGCCACGTTATCATAATGGGTAGTAAGTACCGTAATGGAGTTCTTATCCCTTAAATAAGATACAATTGCCTTCGATATGGCATAGCCTTCTTCGGGATTAGTACCGCGTGCCAGTTCATCTATTAGGATTAACCCTTGGCTATCTGCCTGTGATATGGCTTCTTGAACTATTTTTATTTCTCCACCAAAGGTAGATAAGCCTGAAGAAGTGGACTGCATATCCCCTATAGATGCCTTAATAAACCTATTTAATCCATATTTCATGGATTTGGCAGGGACAAAGAGCCCATGTTGAGCCATGGCTGAAAGCAGGCCTATTAGTTTTAATGTAACTGTCTTTCCTCCCATATTGGCACCTGTGATACATGTTACTCCTTGATTTAAACTTATAGATATGGGAGTAAATTTAAGTCCCTTTGATTCTAAAACTTCCGCTACCTTAGGATGAATACCTTCTTCTATATCTATAACATGATTGTTAAGTATTTCAGGTTTAATGCCATTTACCTTTACTGCCAACTTGGCCTTTCCTATTAATAGGTCAAGCCTTCCTATGTTTGACATATTTGTAAAAAGCTCTTTATTTCTCTTTCCTATTTCCTTTGATAATTCTTCCCTTATTCTTAATTCCTCTTTTTCTTCTTTATCTTTTAATATTGATTTTTCAGCTTCCAATTTAGATAGCCTTTCAGTAGGCTTAATGGAAAACTTTATGGTCATGTAGGTTTCAGAATTGTATGTTAAGTAGGGACTATTTTGGACTTTTTCTATGAGCTCTTTTTCGTCTTTAGATAAAACTACTGTTGCATCAGGTTTAAGGTCGAGGCTTAATTCTTCTTTTACCTTCTTCTTTATAAAATCTCTTTCTAATTTAATTTCTTTTTCTATCTCCCTTTTTCTATCCCTGATTTTTTTTAATTCTTCCGAATAGGAGTCATATATATAAAATGTGGGAAGGCCAGTATTTTCCGGATCAAGAATTTTCTCAAGGCTTTCTATTGGCTTAATTAAAGTATCCTCAAAAACAGGCATATTGTTTTCTTTTATTAATGAGTAAAGCCTTCTTATTAAATAAAGAAAGTTTTTTACCTCAAACAGTTCTACTTCTGTTAGGATAAAGCCTTCCATTCCACGCTTTACAGAGCTTCTCAAGTCCTTTATTTGGCTAAAGATATTGTCCAGTTCCCTAATAATGCCCTTATCCTTGACTATTGGTATGAAACTCTCTATCTTTTCCAATTCTTCTTTAAGTTTGTTTTCTTCTCCCAACTCATAGGCCCTTAATCTCTTTTTATAAATGGCACCATAGGGAGTAATGGTATCTAAATTGTCCAGTACATATTGAAAATCCAAGGATTCTTTTGTCCTTTCATCCATGAAAACCATATTATTCACATCCTAACATTACATCCACTACAGGAATGTGGGTTATATAGGCTCTCATTTTAGCCAAAAATTCATCTGGTTGAAAATAATAGCCACTGGGTGAATATGGATTTACAGTTATGGCTATTAAATTAATCTTATCTAATACTTTAACCTTAATTCCAAGCCTCATAAACCTTAACCAATCCTTAGATTCCACAAATACCTTTGTCCCATCCCTGATAATAATTTCTATATTTTTGTATTTCCTTGTAGACTGTATTAAATCTTCCAATGTATTTTTGGCTAATGAACCGGGTATAACCAGATATTTTGAATTCTCATTGATATATTCTCCTATTATTGTTCCAGCATTTAAAGCAGTTTTTATAGGTATCTTTACAGCATTGTTTTCTTCATCTATAACTGCTATTTCATTGTTTTCTATAATCTCCCTAGTAATTTCCCTTACTTTTTCATCTTCGACCATTGGCAAGCTTAAAGTATTTACTGTATGTAGCGTTTCTTCTATTACCTTGTTCATATTCCTTGATAATACTGCCCCAGTAGAAAGGATAGTAGCTTCCGATATGGTCGGAGCAGCTTGGGATAGCCTGTCTAAAGCACCATCTATAATAACAGCCCTGGCGCCTAAACTTAACATGGCTTCTGCTACTTCCTTTGTTTCAGACAACAGTTGGGGGCCTGCAATTTGAACATAGCCCCCATCTTTTACTCTGCCAATGATTATCTCACCCAGAGGAGTTCTATATTGAGTTACTTTTAGTATTTCTATGTTGGCATCGCTTAAATCCAGCATTTTAGTAGAAGTGGCTATTAAAGTCCCTTCTTCAACGAAAATTGCTGGTTTCTCCGTTTCTGTCACTATATCTAAAGCTTCTCCATCCCTTCCAATAGAGGTTAGACCTATGGGGAAGCTTTCTTCCATAGCTTCGGATATGAGATGATTTAAAGCAACAGTTTTCCCGCTGTTTTTAGCCATGCCAACAATAGATACTATTCTGTATTTGTCTTTTATTAGTTCTAATAACATTGAACACATCTCACTTTTCACTATTCACTGCGCTTTTTGTTTCTTTCTCTTCTTTCAAGTCTAGTTGGTTCAAGGTTTCTAACCTCTGGACCTTGAAGTAGTTCTGCAACTCCTGTTGTCCTTGCTTCTCTTTCGCCTCTGCATACTGGGCAGTTGCATGGTTCTTCAATGTATTGTGGTTCAGTATAGGTTGTAATAACGCCTTCATAATTCCTTAGAACAACCTTAGTAGGTGATTGAGAAATCAAGTATTGTGGCATTACTGGAATCTTTCCGCCACCACCTGGAGCGTCTACTACAAATGTTGGTACTGCATATCCTGATGTATGTCCTCTTAAGGCTTCTATTATTTCTATACCTTTAGATACCTTTGTCCTGAAATGTTCAATACCCATTGAAAGGTCGCATTGATAGATGTAGTATGGCCTTACCCTCATCTTAACTAATCCATGAACTAATTCCAACATTACATGTGGGCAGTCGTTTACTCCCCTTAAAAGTACTGATTGGTTTCCTAATGGAATACCTGCATCAGCTAACTTTTCGCATGCCCTTCTTGATTCTGGAGTAATTTCCTTTGGATGGTTAAAGTGAGTATTCAACCATATTGGGTGGTATTTCTTTAACATATTTACTAAATCATCTGTAATCCTTTGTGGGCATACTACTGGAGTACGGGAGCCTATTCTTATAACTTCAACATGTGGAATTTCTCTTAAATTCTTAATTATATATTCTAATAGCTCATCGGATACTAGTAAAGCATCTCCACCTGATAACAATACATCTCTGATTTGAGGAGTCTTTCTGATATATTCTATACAAGCATCTATTTGGTCCCTAGGTACCCCTTTATCATGTTGTCCTGCAAACCTTCTTCTAGTACAATGCCTACAGTACATTGAACATTGGTCAGTTATAAGGAACAATACTCTGTCTGGATATCTATGTGTAAGACCTGGTACTGGTGAATCTTCATCTTCATGTAATGGGTCTACAAGGTCTGCTGAGCTTACATGGGTTTCTGCTATTGTAGGTACCGCTTGCTTTCTAATTGGGTCATTTGGGTCATCAGGATCCATCAATGAAGCATAGTATGGTGTTATACCAACCCTAAACTTCTTCATGACTTCCTGAATGTCCTTCTTTTCCTGCTCAGTAAGGTTAATAACTTTGCTTAAAGTTTCTACATCCTTTATTCTATTTCTAACCTGCCATCGCCAGTCATTCCACTCTTCCTCGGTAACATCTTTCCAAAGCTCGATTTCGTTATACTTCCTCAAGGAAAACACTCCTTTCGTATTTAACTAGTAACCTTTTAATTGAAGGGTGAATAGTGAATAACTAATAGTGAATGGTTTAAGTAATCATTCACTTTTTACTATATAAACTATTCACTATTCACCTTTAACTATTCACTAAATTATGCATAAAGTTCTGTAAAAATCTTCCTTAGTGTTTCTGATTCTCTCATTAGGTTCAATGCAATTTCTGCATGGCCTTTTGTATATCCATTACCTATTAACATAGTAACATCTTTACCTACACCTTCAGCTCCTAATGCAGCCTTTGTAAAGCTTGTAGCCATGCTGAAGAAGTAAACTGTTCCACCATCTTTGCAGGAAAGTATGCTTGACATTTCTGTATTTGGAATATTTACTGTATTAATTACAATATCTGCCAATTCCCCATTAGTTGCTTCCTTTACCTTTTCAAGAACTTCTATGGCATTTGTAGCATCTGCTTTTATGTATACATCTGCCAAATTAGCTTCTTTTACCCTTTGAAGTGTAACATCCCTTGAACCTATGCATATAACCTTTCCTGTAACTCCTGCACGCTTCTTAGCTTCATATAAGCAAAGCATTCCGGATTTTCCTGTTCCGCCAATAACTACTACTGTATCCCCAGGTTTAACTAGCTTTGCAGTTTGGGCTGGAGCACCAGCAACATCTAATACTGATAGCGCTAAGTTTTGTGGTATGTCATCTGGCAATTTAGCATAAATTCCAGATTCAAATAATATTGCCTTTCCTACTATATCTACTTGGTCTGTATCTAATCTGATTTCCTTAATTTCATCTATTCTAAGAGGTGTCAATGATAAAGATACCAATGTAGCTATTTTGTCTCCAACCTTAAGGTCAGTTTTTCCTTCTAAAGCTGGTCCTATCTTTTCAACTGTACCTATTAACATTCCGCCTGAACCAGTAACTGGGTTTTGATGTTTCCCTCTTTCAGCAACTATGCCCATCATTATCTTCTTGATTTCTTCTGGATTATCCTTTGCTTGTTGCCTTATTTGGGTAAAGCTCGCAGAATCAATATTTAATGTTTGAACATCAATAAGTATTTCATTATCATAAATTTCCATAGTATTATCAATTTTTAGTGCAGGTTGTGGTAAAACACCCTTTGGTTCAATTACTCTGTGAGTTCCATATGGACATCCTTTTTTCATAAAACATTCCCCCTTAAGTTTGTAATAGCTTCACATCTTTTAATTAAATGCAAATATCATGCCAATAAATTTATATGTTGATAATTGTGAATTAATTAACGAATTTGTGCATTTTTCTATAAATGAAGTTATAAGATAAGGATTTTTCCAAGTATTAACACAAGCAAAAAAATAAATGCTGCCTAATTTTCGGCAGCACACACGAAGTTTTTGCTTATAAGTTTCGTTTATTAAGTTATAGAAAATTATTTACTTACTGTAGTAAATATTAATTTTATTTTAGTTACTGCTAAAATTCTTAAATCTGTTATTGACTAAAGCTTTAATTTTTGCATCCTATATTGTAGAGTTTGTCTTGGAATTTTCAGTAACTCAGCTGCATGGGTAATATTGTTATTTGTCTTTCTTAGGGCTTCCTTAATAATGGCCCTTTCTGTGCTTTCAAGAGCTTCCTTCAGTGACATGCCAAAGGATTTTGATTCCTTTTCCCTAAACTTATATGGCAAATCTTCAACTTCAATGACTTCTTTATCAGTAATGCTAATAATCCCTTCTAGAAGGTTTTCTAATTCCCTTACATTTCCGTCCCATCGGTAGTTATAAAATATATTCAATACTTCATCAGATACGCCTTTTATGTCTTTATGAAATTTTTTGTTAAACTTATTTATGAAATACTTAATTAGCAAAGGTATATCCTCTTTCCTTTCTCTTAATGGTGGGATTTCAAAAGAAATTACATTTAACCTGTAGTACAAGTCTCGCCTCATAAGTCCTTTTTCCACTGCTTCTTCAGGTGGGATATTGGTTGCTGCTATAATCCTAACATCTACATCTATTGTATTTGTAGCGCCAACCCTCCTAATACTTCCATCCTGCAATACCCTGAGAAGTTTTGACTGAAGCTCCAAAGGCATGGAGTTTATTTCATCTAAAAACAATGTACCTCCATTGGCAAGTTCAAATAGCCCTGGCCTGTCCTCTGCTCCTGTAAAACCTCCCTTTATCGTTCCAAACAAGATACCCTCCAAAAGGTTTGCTGGTAAAGCTGCACAGTTTTGGGCAATGAAAGGCTTATGTTTTCTATGGCTCGCATTGTGTATAGCATGAACAAAAAGCTCTTTTCCTGTTCCGGTATCCCCATATATCAATATGGAAACATCAGATTTTGCAGCTTTAAGGGCAAGAGATTTAAGCCTTAGCATCTCCTTATTTTCCCCGACTATGTCTAAAAAAGTATATTTAGCTGAAGAACCGGGTTTGTGATCCTTTGGCTTCCTCTTTTCATTGTTATAGAGTTTATCCTGCAACTCTACTATTTTTTCTGACATCTTCCTAACATCAGTAATATCTCTGGATATTTCCAATGCTCCAACTATCTTTCCTCGGCTCCTTATAGGGATTGATGAATTGATAGTTGTTATCTTTTCCCCTTTGTAGTTTATAAAGGTCTGTTCAATGTCATATATTGGCTTACCTGTGCGGATTACTGTAAGCAGTGTACTTGTTTCTTCAGTAAGGGAAGGATATACTTCCAGTAGATGCCTGCCTATTACCCTGTCTGGTTCAACACCATCTATCTTTTGGGCAAATTTGTTATAGTATAAAATTATCCCATTCTTGTCTATGATGTGGATTCCCTCTTCAAGATAATCAAGTATTTCCTTAATATTTTCCCTTAAAATTAAATCTACCATTTTTTCCTCCCTTAAAGCTTAATTTTCGGCAGCACCTGCTAAAAATTAGGCACTTACGTGCCTTATATTAATCATTTGCAAATATCATCAATGATTCCTGTACTTCAGATAAATCCACTTTCTCAACAAATTCTATCTGCCTTCTAATGAGGTTCCCGCCTATGCGCTTAAATTTTTCAGGGTCATCTGTTACATAGAACCTATATATTCCCCCATCTATTCTTTCATTTAAAAGCCCCTGTTCCTTTAAGGTGTTTTTCGTCAATTTAGCTGTTTCGTAAGCTGGATTTACAAGCTTCACATTTTCCCCCATAACTTTTCCTATGGTATATCTTAAAGCTGGATAATGGGTACATCCAAGGACTAATGTATCTATATTGTGTTCCTTCAATTCCAGTAGATATTTTTGGGCTGTTAGATAAGCCACATCGGAATTTTCCCATCCTTCTTCTACTATTTGAACAAATAGTGGGCATGCAACTCCGATGATTTCAGCAGTTGGCAAGTATTTTCTTATATACTTCTGATAGGCATTTGAGTTTATTGTGCCTTCTGTGCCTATAACACCTATGGTGTTGTTCTTTGTACAGGAAACAGCAGCCTTTGCCCCTGGTTCTATAACTCCAATGATTGGAATATCGAACTTTTCTTTTGCCTCATCAATGGCTAAAGCAGATGCTGTATTGCACGCAACTACTAAGGCTTTTATGTTTTTCTTCATGAGAAAATTAAATGATTCCATTACATATTTTATTACAGTTTCTTTAGACCTAGTCCCATAGGGGATACGAGCTGTATCTCCTAGATATACTATATCTTCTCCTGGAAGTTGTTCTACTATTTCCTTAAGTACTGTTAGTCCTCCAATGCCTGAATCAAATACTCCAATTGGTCTATTGTCCATAAGCTCACCCCTTAATCAATTCACAATCCACAATTTTCAATGCACAATTATTCAATGTACATGGAGTTTTAATAAGAAGTTAAAGATGATTGAACTAATATCTTTATTCTATTTTACTAATAATAATTATATTTTACAACAAAAAAGAACATTCCCAGTTTTAGGGAATGTTCTTCTATTAGAAGGTGAGGGTTCCGTTTTCGTTCTTTATCAATTGAAGTATTTCTTCTTCGCTTCCATCTAAGGCATTGATGTATACAATAAAGTCGCTGCCGTTATATTTGCCTTTAAATTCATAGCATAGTACTTCGTTTTTCCCTTTTGGTATTATGGCTAGCCTAATTGAATCGATGTTAAAATCCTGCCTTACTTTGCTTCTTGCCTCAGCTTCTGTTAAATGGGGCTCATCAATTTTCCTGTCATGATGGTTTAGATAGTATGCTGAAGCATCAAATCCTACTATTTCTCCTGTATCTAGAGCTACTTTTACTTTGACTAAATCAGGATAGATTGTTACTTTGTTTTCTGTATTCACAAAGTTAAATAGTATTGTACCGTCATATTTTAGATAATAGTTTGGCTCCATATTTTCAAAGCCTTTTTCCTGTAAAAATTTCAGTGCCCTTTCTTCAGCATTTTTTACAGACAGCTTTGTAGTGCCTACAGGCCTTGGATTATTCATCCAAACTACCTTGCCACCTTTTTTGGATACTCCCATGTATATTGGACTATTTCTTTGTTTGTCTACATATACATTGAAAGTATATGCAGGGATTCTAGCTTCGTTTATGTGCTCACCTTCTTCAAACTGTTCAATATTGATGATATTTACATTTCCTAAAAATTCTGCTGCAATTTTTCTTGCTTCTTCAGCTGTAACTTCATTTTCTGGAAGTCCCACTGGCTTTCTGTTAATCATCTGGTCCGCAAATGGGCCGTCATATATTAGTTCTGGAGTCTTTGCAAACTGCTCATCTAATTGTACTAGGGATGTTTGAAGTATATTTTCATTTGCTTCCTTTACCCTATTTCTTGCACTAGCTGTTAAGGAACCTAGGAAGAAGTTTCCTTCCGCAAGGGAATTCTGTATGTTAGTAAGCTCTTCATTGAACTTTACAGAATTGTTTTGGATGTTGCTGAGGGCTTGCCTTTGTTCCTCTGTAAGCTCTTCACCTTGAAGGTGCTTCTGAATAAGGTATGTTGAATAATCTGCAGCTTGATTTAGGAATTTCTCTGTATTTGCAATCTCAGCATGGGTTAAGGGCATCTGTCCCAGCTTTGTATGGGCGGATATTGCCTCATTTGATATTTGTGATAGTAGCAGAATATTTCTTTCCTTTGTGTTAGCCACCATAACCTTTGACAAATTTACCTGAATGTTTTCTATGTGCTTTTTGATATCAAAGAAAAGGCTTTGGTAGTAGTTTTCTAAGGCTATTTCACGCTGTTTTTTTGTCTGATACTGATTATATCCCCAGACTAATGCTGCAACAAGTAAAATGGCTAATATTGAAGGAGCTATTAGATATTTTCTATCTTTCATTTAATCACCCTTTCCATAATTCGATTCACTTTACCAATTCACAGTTCACAATTTCACCAATTGTAAAATTGGATACAATTGTGCATTGTGAATTGTTTATATTCCAAACCAATGCTTTCCAATCTTTAGCATAACCTTTCTTGACCATATCCATTTGGATGTTGCTGTAGCTGGGTTCCAGTAATAAAGACACCCATAAGTTGGATCCCATCCATTTAGTGCATCCCTTGCAGCTTTAATTGAATCCTTATTTGGCGTTAAATTAATTTGGCCATCTGCTACTGCTGTAAATGCCAAAGGCTGATAAATTACCCCTGCTATAGTATTGGGAAAAGATGGATGTTTAACCCTATTTAAAACCACTGCTGCAACTGCTACTTTTCCAACATAAGGTTCTCCTCTGGCTTCTCCATGAATTAATCTAGCTAAAAGATACTCATCTGTCTGCCTATTGACTGTAGAATTGGCTGCTGTAGCGTAAGCTTCAGGCATGCCTAGTGCCCTTGCTGTAGCAGGCCCAACAATTCCATCTACCTGTAGCCCATTTTTTGCTTGGAATTTTCTAACTGCCCTGTATGTCCTTGCACCAAAAATCCCATCTACTGCGCCATCATAATATCCCCATCTCAACAATTTATCTTGAAGTATTCTTACATCTTCACCTTGGACACCCCAATATAGAGTCCTTGGTGCAAACATGGATTCATACCTTTCTGCAGTCTTTTTTATGCTTTTTGGTTCATAGAAAAGTAATACTGAAAGAAACAGCATTGTAAAGGCTAAAGTCAATATAACGAACCTCTTCAACGTCCATTTCCCCTTTCTTTGTCGTTTTTCTTATTTTTAGTAAAAACTTATTTTTTATACATTACACAAAAAAGTCTCTCTAATATCCATAACCTGGATACTAGAGAGATGGTTTGGTTTTAGATACTTCTTTATTATCTCTAATATTTTCCATTTGAGTTTTAAAGGAGGTTCTTCATCTTCCTTTAACTCAATGCCTAATTCCTTTTCCAAATTATATGCCACTGAATGGGTTATATCTACAAAACAAAGTGGGGGAAACATGACGCACCACCAATTTTTACCCTTACCTTCCCCTATGGTAATTAGCAAGGCTTCATAAGTTCCTGCTGGAAGAACTAAATTGCCATATTTTCTAGTTGGGAAGCTGTCTTCAGCTAAAGTTACTGTTACTTCATAATCCTTCCCTTCCCTTTTTATTATCCTTTCAGCAATCCTTTTCATCTCTTCCATGTTGTCCCTTATTATTTTTCTTATTTCATCTATGTCCTTAATGTCCTGAAACTTTCCCTTCATCTCCTTTAATATTTCGTCTCTAACCTTTAGTTTTAATTCCTGATCCTCTTCATTATCGCTGTTGGCTCTTATGTGGAATCTAATTATTTTGTCCCTTAAATTCTTAAAACTTAATTTGGTATCTTCCATATATGGATGTATTACATATATGAAAATTAATATGAATAAGGATAATAACAGTATTAACTTTTTATACTTCATATCCTTGGCCTCCTTTAATTAGGTTGTCCTATCCTAATTGTTGCCAAGGATATGATTTTTATACATGGAATTTTCAATTTATTCAACTAACCCTCTTCTTCTGATATAAGCTGTAACTTCTACATCTATGTCCATTTCCGAAAATATATCGTCCCAGTCGCTGCTTACTTCTTTCCATATCTTTGGATGAAATTTATATATATATTCCCCTATGCCTATAACATCAGCTTTATATTCTTTCTGCAGTTTTTCTATGGTTTTTTCGATTTCTTCCTTTAGTGCCCTTTCTATGGCTTTTTCCATTCTCCTAAGGAGATTATCATCTCTTCCTACAGTTTCCTTTTCAAAGATATATTCCTTTAAAGTCCCTTCTACTTCTACAGATATTTTAATTCCTATGTTGTTTCCCTTTTTTATTAATTCTTTATTTGCATCTGCATTAGTAATTGAGTAGGATATATTGACATCTTCAAAGGGAACATCTATTAAATCTTCCTTTATCTTTCCTCTAATAAGGGCCACTGACATATTTTCTAATTCCCCTAGATACCCTATAAACTCATAATCTTTAAAAATACATCCTCCAAATACCTTTATATCGTTTCCATGATTGGCAACTCTAGGCATTATGGCTACTCCACTCATATCCGTATCCCTTATGAAATCAGTTAAAGTTTGGGCTGTGAATCTAGGCGTCCTCCTATCATCTTTAAGCATGCTGAATAATGGCCCTTCTATGACCTGCTGTCTTATGGCACTTGTAGCAGCCTGTAACAAGTCACTGGCCATGCCTTCTGCAGCTACTAATCTAACTTTTTTGTTAATTACATAATCCCTGTTTATACCATCCAGTACCTGCTTAACAAGATGGCCTTTTTTTGCCAACTCTTGACCTAATACGAGTACCCTTAGGTGCTTAAAATAGAATGGATATTGTAATCTTGTAGATAATTGGCTTGCCCCTTCAAACAAGGATGTTGCAGTAGTGGATATTACAAATATCCTTTCTTCCTGAGTTGCATTTTTTCCTATGGAATATATATTGGGAAAAGATACAGTTATTATATATGGATCCCCTTCCTCAGGATTTAAGTCAATGCCTATGGAATATGGGAAAATTCTCTGATTTATTTCAACCATATCCCAGCAACCTGTAATAAATACTAGGGATATTAATAATATCAAGATGAGGGCTCTTTTCATTTTGCCTGCCTCCTAGACTTAAACAGTGCCACAATATATATAATTATGGGCATCAGTATTATGGTAACAAATCCAAGGTAGTTTGTGTATTTGCCCAAGGTTTCGTTTAAAATTAGTACATTTCTTGGAATCATAGATACTACATATACTATTGGTGCAATAGGCACTATATAGAAAGCGTGGTCCCTTGTATTAAATAGATTAGCTAAAACCATTCCAGACGCAAAGTAAAAGCACGCCATAGTTGTGAAGATTACTAAAACCCAAAATGCCATTACAAGGCCATCAAGATTTTCTACAAAAAATCCAGGCAAATCCACCTCTTTAACTAGCGATAATGTTGGGAAAATCTGCCTTTTTAGGCTGTGGACTCCATACTGTGCTAAAGTAAGTAGGAATATAATTGTATAAATTACAATGACAATTCCTTGACCTGCCATGGCAGTTTTTAATGAATCCTCTTTTTTTTCTGCAGATGGAAATGCAAATAACAGTATCTCAAATCCTATGTAGCTAAAAAAGGCCTGTTCCATTCCTTTTGGTATTTTAGAAAAGTCTGACTGAAAAGCTGGCAGAACATTGGTAAAATCAATTTCAGGCAAGGTCACAAGGAATAAAAATATGACAAATCCTAAGATTAATGGATATATGAAATAGGCTGCTCTTCCTATTACCTGAATGTTATCTCTGGCTATGTATGAAGTAGCAAATATAAAGGAAATTATTATGACTTCAATTGGGGTGGTTTCCAAAAGAAATGCCTTTATTAGCTCTCCAAGGTTTCTCATTATATTTGACATGAGTATGATAAAGTATATTAGAAAAAATATTAAAAATGTATTAAATATCCATTTCCCCAGCACTTCCCTTCCTATGTCAAAAAAATCCTTGTCCGGATACATCCTAAATATCCTGTCCATGATGAATATTATTGGAATTATTATAAGCCCAGCCAATATAATAGGAATCCAGCCATCGTTTTCATTGGTTATTGCAATCCTGTTTGGCAAAGTGAGTATTCCTATTCCTATTTCAGAAGACACTATCAAGGCTTTAATCTGCTTACTTGATAATTTATTTTCTTCTCCCATCTTTCCAGTACCCTCTCATTCTAATTTTATTTTGCGGATTGGTAAATGTTGGCCTACTTTTTATATATTGAATAGGCGCTTTTATTAATGTATCTTTCAAAGCTCCTCCTTCTATTCCTAAACCAGAATAAGGACTAGTATATGGTACGCCAAAGCTATTTAACTTAATCAGATGGGTTATCATTACAATAATTCCCAGCATCATGCCATACAAGCCAAGTATGGAAGCACAGACTATGAGGATAAACCTCCATAGCCTGAAACCAATTCCAAAGTCATAGCTTGGAATGGCGAAAGAAGATATGGTAGTTACTGCAACTATAATTATCATCAATGGGCTTACAATCCCTGCTTCAACAGCTGCCTGACCAATGATCAAACCTCCTACTATACCTACAGTAGTCCCTATTGGCCCTGAAATCCTAGTACCTGATTCCCTCAAAAGTTCCAACGTAAGTTCCATTAGGACTGCTTCCACTACTGCTGGAAAAGGAACATTTATTCTGGATGCAGCTAGATAATATGTCAGAACTGTAGGAAGAAGCCCTGGATGATAGGCAGTAATTGCTACATACAATCCAGGAGAAAGAACTGTCAATGCCACTGCAATTATTCTTAGAATCCTTACGAAAGAAGATTCAGCCCACCTTTTATAGTAGTCCTCCGAAGATTGAAGCAATGTCCCAAAGGTGGCAGGAATTAGCAATGCAAAGGGAGAATTGTCCACGATTATGGCTATTCTCCCTGAATACAAAGATGCTGCCACTGCATCAGGCCTTTCTGTGCTTTCTATTTGTGGAAATGGGGATAAGTAATTGTCTTCAATTAAATTTTCAAAGATGCTGCTGTCTATAACTGCATCTATGTCAATTTTATTTATCCTTTCCTTTAATTCCAACAGCATTGATTTATCTACTATGTCATCAATATAAAGAATTGCCACATCTGTTTTTGACCTTCTCCCTACCTGTTTTATTTCTATTTTTAGATTTGTATCCTTTATTCTCCTTCTTACCAAGCTTGTATTTACCTTTAAGACTTCTGTAAAGCCATCCCTAGGTCCTCGTACTACTGTTTCTGTCACTGGTTCAGCAATAGACCTTGCAGGAAATTGTTTGGAACCAATTATCAAACACCTATCGGAATTATCTATAAATAAAACCGCATCTCCAGAAAGTATAGAATCTATTGCTTTCTCCATCCGGTATTCTTCTTTTATTTCTGAATTGGCTATTATCTCTTTCGAAATTATATCTAAAAGGGAACTTTTAAATCCATTTAAGGTGAATTTCTTTATCTCTTCCTCAGTAAAAAGGCATTCTATAGTAAAATTGGAAATATGGTCCTTATCTACCAATCCATCTATATAAACAATTGCCATCTTTACTCTGTACAATTCGCCTATTTCCATTCTTCTAATTATTATGTCATAGCAGTTTTCAAATAGCTTTTCGATGGTTTCCAAATTCTTATCTATACTTTTAAGCACCAGCCTTTGCATATTTATCGCCTACCTATGAATGATATTATGAACATCGAGATTCCAATAATCATATAGGAAAATGATATAGCCTTTATAAACCTTACTTCTCTTATATAGCCCATTCTCCTGTACTTAGGGACATCATATAATAATGAAAAAAGAGCACTGCCTATTATGATAATAGCTGAGGTGTAATTTGATATGGATTTTACTATGCTGAAAATTTTGGGCAGCAAAAAACCCACCTCCGTAAATTATATAATTTACAAAAGATGGGCTTTATATACAAAAATATAAAAAGTTATATTAAATTGTTTTTGTTAAGTAAATTTTGAAATCAGCATATTTCTCTACAAGCTTATCCTTACAGAATTTTAATTTATCCAAATCATCAAATAGTCCAAATACAGTTGGGCCACTGCCGCTCATAAGGGAACATAAAGCTCCATATTTTATTAAATCCCTTTTTATTTCCAATATTACAGGGGTTTTCTTTATGACTACTTCTTCCATTACATTGATTATGTGCTTTGCCAGTGAGTGAAGGTCATTATTCTCTATGAACTGAACTATTTTCTCAATATTCATCTTTCTTTTTCCATCAGGATTTAAGTTCCTATAGACTTCTGCAGTTAAAATAGGCATTCCTGGATTTATCAAAATGAGGTCCTTATCTTTAAAGGGTTTTAACTTAGTAAGCTTATCCCCTATTCCTTGTGCAAGTGCTGTGCCCCCCGTAATACAGAAGGGCACATCAGCTCCTATTTCTACACCAATTTCTCTTAAATCCTCTTCACTTAAGCCTAAATCCCAAAGCTCATTTAATCCTTTTAGTGTTGCTGCTGCATTGGAACTTCCTCCTGCTAACCCTGCAGCTATAGGAATCCTCTTTTCTACAGTTACTTCTATTCCCTTTCTTATTCCAGTTTTTTCCTGAATTTTTTCCCATGCCTTATATATTAAATTTGATGAATCCAAAGGTAAATCCATGTTATCAGATTTAATGACTATGCCTTCCTCTTTTTCCTTAATAATCAATGTATCGCTTAAATCTATCTGTTGCATTACAGTGTTTATTTCATGATATCCGTCTTCTCTTTTATATAAAACATCTAATCCTAAGTTTATTTTGCCATAGGCCTTTACCGCTATTTCTTTCATCTAGATTTCTCCTTTGTAGGTTCTATCAACTTTCTATTTTAACCTCTCTATTATAACATAATTTTTTTGGGAATTAAAAATCCAAATCTACTTTTTTCTCAATTATTATCTTTTCACCAGGCATCATGTTGTTTGGATTTATATTTTCATTGGCACTTAATATTTCATCTACTGTTGTATTATATCTCTTTGCGATATCCCATAGGGTATCATCTCTTTGAACTATATAGATTGTAATACTTGGGCGGTTTTTCTTGTCTATGAGTTCGCCTGTTTCGCTTATTTCATTGATGACCTTTAATATCCTATTTCTATTTACATTGATTTTATGCCTTACTACTCCTTCAATGCTGTAGGCATCATTGTATGAATTAATCTTTATGGACTCAAGATTTAAATCTATCTCAACATTGGAATTTGTACTAATGTTATTAACTGGGAAATAGAACTTATAGGGTACTTCTTCTACAAGGGTATTGACATCTCCTGATTCATCTAAGTATATGGCATGTACTGATAGTATCCCTTCGATATTTACCCCTTCTTCTACTATTTTAGTATCCAAAATAACTGGATAACCTGTTATATCATATATTTCTTTAATGCTGTAATCTGTTAGGTCCTTGTAAACTGTTTCTTTGTGGATTATGGATTTTATATTTTCTACTAAGTTTACTTCCTTAGTTTCAATATTTATTTTTTCCCTAGTTGAATAAGCATCTACTATAAGGGATTTTTCATTTTCTGTATATGCAGCACCAGATACTTTAAGCTTTATTTCTAAATCTATTGCTTTATATTCCCCGTTTTCATTTTCCAATACTTCAAATCCGCCTTCTACTACTTCTATAGTTAAATCCCCTTGAGCCCCTTCCACTGCTTCCTGTAAATCAAGGAAATGGCTAAAAGGCAAGTCCCTTTCTACAGTTGATATTTGGTTTTCGCCAAAATAGATTATCCTTACATTGGCAGTTCCTGATACGATAATCCTTCCATCTACTACAGTAGATTCATTTTCATAGGCTTTAATGTTAATTTTTAATATTTCTTCTATACTTGGCTTATCTTTGTCTATCTCTATTGTTTCCTTTACTATTGCATAAGATGTTTCCCTGCCAAGTATTTCTTTATACTTAACAGTTTCGCTTAATGTTTGCAAATCTTCCTTTTGCTCTATCCCTTTGATTATTTCCAAAGTATTAATCTCTTCTACTTTGCCAAGTATATTGACTAATGCCTTTAGGGATATCTTCCTTTCATCTAAAATCTCCTCTTCTACATGCTCAACATTTGTTTTTACTGTAGCTGACATATCTTCAGTAATTCCGGGCATTTCTATTTCTTCCTTAAAATCCTCATTGGCATCTATTGTATAAATGCTTCCTGTTTCTTCCCCTTTGTAAACTGTTTTAAACTTAACTACTCCAGAAACAATCAACCTGTCTCTAATTACCTTACTGGACATAATCTCTACTTGGGCATCGGTCCACAATATCTTTTCAATTTTAGGTTTTGATGGATTAAGGTAGCATTCAGTTTCCACTAAGGCTTGGGTTTCTTTTTGCCCTCTAATCTCCTGGACTTTGAGTATATCCTTTATTAACTCTATGGTCATATTATCCCCCCTAATATTTGCTTGTATATACCTATGAAGATATATATGCCTTTTACTCTGAAATAATGAATAAAAATAAATAAAGGGGATAATTTATCTATAATAGATAAATATATAAAAAAATAACTGTACATAAAATGTACAGTTATTTTAAGAAATTTTTTCCTTCGTTTCTTTGGATCCTGATTGAGAGCAAACTGTAACTTCTACTGTGCCTGTTAGCACATCTGAGTAGGTATAGGATACTTTTCTAGGGTTGTCATGGTCATTGTTTATTTTCACGATAAATAGATTGGGGTATGCTGCTTCCAATATTCCCTCTTTTACGACAGTCTTCTTTCTTCCCTTGTTTGCCTTTAAAATTACAGTCTTCCCGATGCACTTTTCGATGTCCTTTCGAATTTTAACTAAAATATTCTTTTCAATAAAGCAACCCACCTTCCATAGTTTGCTCCCCGTGTTTCGAGGGCAGAAGGAGTGTTCGGACACTCATATTTGAATTATACCATATTTTGTGTCCTCTGTCAAATTAATTTATTTATTATACTATAAAACCATTATGGATGTCAACGAAAAATAAGTATTTTTTACTATTTTAATATTTCAAAAAATACTTAAAATCGACTTTTTTAGTGATAAAAGGAAAAAGATGATTTGTTTCCCAGCACTGTGGTATAATATACTTATCAAATAAGGGGGTGTTAACTATGAAAGGGACTATTGTGGCTGCTTGGATAGAAACATGTAGAATTTTACACGGCGACGAAGTAACAAATGAAGCATTGCAACATTTTAATATAAGTCCAGATAAGATTTTTAAACCATCTGAAGATGTTGACGATAAAGTTGCAAGAGGAATAATTGAATTTATTGCTGAAAAAAAGGGAAAAAACCCAGATGAACTGTGGAGAGGCATGGGTACCCAAAATATCCTAACCTATTCTAAAATTTATCCAGCTTTTTTCAAGTATAGAAACCTATATTCATTTTTGCAATCCATGTATGACATTCATACAGTAATTATGAAAAGAATACCTGGCGCTAGACCTCCAATCTTAAGTATTACTCCTGTGGACAAGCATACTGCCCATATGACCTACACCTCCCCTAGAAGGATGTTTGCATATTTCATGGGAATGGTAGAAGGCGCTGCCCATTATTTTAAAGAAGACATCGAAATAGAGCCCATTGAACAAAAAGATGATACTTTAAAAATTGCCATTAAGTTTGCTGAAGAAATCTATTATGAAAAGAAGTTCTTGCTTAATAAGATTCTCTCCTTTGGATTTTTTAAGAAATTAGAAGGGAAAATGGCTATAGCTTCATTGGTTCTAATTGGGATTCCTGCTTCTATAGCCATGAAATTCCTTCCATTAAATATTTCTATACCATTGGTTTTGATTTTATCTGCATTTATTCCATTTTTCATTGGCAAAGGATTATTTAGGCCTCTTGGAATTATAAAATATAATTTAGACAAGCTTATAAATAAAGACTTAACATTATTACAAAGCATAGATTCTAAAGATTTCTTCGAAGAAATCAACAAGATGATTATCTCAATGAAGGACAGCCTAAAAGCTGACTTTGTAGGCTATAAGGCTATTACTGATGAGTTAAATGTATTTTCTGATGAATTTTTGGAGATTTCAAATAACATGAGCTTTACTTCACAAGAGATTTCCAATGTTGTTGAGCAGGTTGCCAATGGAGCAGTTAACCAAGCTGAAGAAACCAGCAAAGCAGCTGAAAAATTAAATGACTCCATTGTATCCTTAGATGAAGTAGTTAAAAAGGAAGAAGAAGGAAAGAATCAACTTGAAGTTGCAGTTAAAAAGATAAATAACAGTTTCAAAGATTTAAAGGCTACTTTGGAAAACTTGAACAATGTACTTAAAGAATTTTCCCAAGTTCAATCCAGAGGAGAAAAACTTCAAAACCGTGCTAAGGAAGTTAGAAACATAGTAGAAACAGTTGAAAAGATTGCAGAACAAACTAACCTATTGGCTTTAAACGCCAGTATAGAAGCTTCTAGGGCTGGTGAATACGGAAGAGGATTTACTGTCGTTGCTATGGAAATAAGGAAACTTGCAGAGGGTTCAAGAGAAGCAGTTAAGACCATAAACAATATTTTGGAATCCTTTATTTCCGATATTGACAGTTTTGTTTCTGATATTTCCCAACAATACTCCATATTGAAAGATGAAAATACAAGGCTTAGCTCAGTAGCAAAGGAGAATCAAGATTCAGTTAACTCCATCAGTGAAGTATCTGATTTAATCATTGAATTAAATAATGAATTAATTAGGGAATCTGAAACTATTGGCTCTATTTCTGAAAGCATAGAATCCTTGGCAGCCATAGCAGAAGAAAATTCTGCTTCTTCAGAAGAAGTTTCTGCCAATGTGCAATCTTACACTGAACAAATTCAAAAGATGGTTGATAGCATTCAAGAATTCAAGAAAGTAAGCGAAACCTTTAGCAAGGAGTTGGAAAAATACATCGTATAAAATGCACAATTCACAATGCACATTTCACAATTAATAAATGAAAAGGAGATTGGGATTGTCTAAAAATATAATTGAAGAAAAAACTTTTAAATTTGCAATAGATATAATAAGAGTCTATAAAGAATTAATCAATAAAAAAGAATATGTTATTTCCAAGCAATTACTTAGTTCTGGAACAAGTATTGGTGCAAATGTTAAAGAAGTTTTAATGTGCATTGTGAACTGTGAATTGTGAATTGACTAAAGTTTTAAACCCCAAAAAATAATCTACTTATGTATATAGCAGAAACAAACCCTACTAAGTCTGCAAAAAGGCATGCTGGTAAAGCGTGCCTTTGTTTTTTTATGGAAATTGAGCCAAAGTAAATTGCTAAGATATAAAAGGTAGTTTCGCTGGAACCCATCATAACTGCTGCAGTGCGGGCTACTAACGATTCAGGCCCAAAGGTTTTGGCAAGCTCAGACAATATCCCTTGGGAGCCACTTCCCGATAAAGGCCTCATAATAATCATTGGTATGATTTCCTTAGGAACATTAAATATTTTCAGAATTGGACTAAACAAGCTTACTAATAAATCCATGGCTCCGGATTCCCTGAAAACTCCAATAGCAACAAGCATTGCTACAAAGGAAGGAATTATCCTTATGGCTGTTGTAAAACCATCTTTAGCCCCTTCTACAAAGGATTCATATACCTTCACTTTTCTCTGCATGCCAAAAAAAATAATTCCTACTACCATAAAGGGGATGGCAAATTTAGATAATAAATCTATTATTTTAAGTAACATCTGATTTCTCCCCTTTTAGCCCTTTCTACTTTATATCTTGGCAGCCTTTGTAGGGTTTTTGCTGCAATTATGGCAGCTGTAGTAGAAAGGGTTGTAGCTATAATCGTTGGCCCTATAATTTCTGTTGGATTTTTAGCTCCTGCTGCTGATAATATGGCTATGGTCGATGCTGGTATCAGTGTGACGGAAGACGTATTTATGGCCAAAAAAGTAACCATGGCATCTGTAGCTGTATCCTTTTTTCTATTGAGTTTTTGCAGCTCCTCCATTGCTTTTAAGCCAAAGGGAGTTGCTGCATTTCCTAATCCCAATATATTGGCTGAAATATTCATTATCATTGCTCCCATGGCAGGATGTTCTGGGGGAACATCTGGGAATAAAAGAACCATAACAGGTTTTAATGCTTTAGAAATTATCTTTATTAAGCCAGAATCTTCAGCAATTTTCATTATACCCAGCCACATGGCCATAACTCCAACAAGCCCAAAGGCCAGTTCTACCGCCAGTTTAGCATTTTCTATGGCTGCAGCTGTAACTTCCTCTATATTGCCATTGATGGCACCTATTAAAAAACCAAAAATAATTAAAAAAGCCCAGATGAGATTAAGCATAGAAACACCCCAATTAGTTAGTTAATAGTCAATAGTGAATAGTTAATGGTGAAAAATGAATAGTTAATTGTAAATGATAGGTATAAGTTAATAGTTGATGTTAGATTGTAAATATATTTCAATATGTATATTTAAATATCACAGAGGCTAATTATATTTTGCTAATAGTGAGTTGAGAGTTAATTATAAATGCTAATATATGAATAATTTTTATGCACTAGTAAATCATATTCTTTTTAGCTTGGCTATATTCAAAGTGGTGATAATAAAAAATACAGGTCAAAATTTCGACCTGTATTTTTTAAATTAATATTAATTATTAGATTTAAACCTCAATACTTTTCCAGCTTTTTGAGGAGTTGGTTGGCCATTGTCTACTAGAACTTTGCCATTTACTAGTACATAATCTATTCCTATTGGATATTGCATTGGATTTGTATAATCTGCTGTATCTTTTACTGTTTCAGGGTCAAAGATTACAATATCTGCTGCTAAGCCTTCTTTTAAGTATCCTCTATCGTCTAATCCTAAAACTTCTGCTGGTTTTCCTGTCATCTTATAGACGGCAGTTTCTAATGAGAAGGTTCCTTCTTCCCTTACATATTTTCCTAATATCCTTGGAAATGCCCCATATAGCCTTGGATGTGGCTTTCCACCCATGATACCATCTGTACATACATTGTGTTCTGGACGGCTCATTATTAATTTAACATGTTCTTCAGTTCCGTAGAAGTCAACTAATCCTACTATGTTTTCTTCTTCTAAAATCACATCGAATATGGCATCTAATGGATCTTTTCCTCTCATTTCACCTATTTCAACTAGGTTCTTGCCTACTACATCTTCGTTTTTACTGCTTCCTACGAATGTTACGAATATACCTTCTAGTCCTGCAAATTCAACGAAGTTATCCCATCCAGGAATGCCATTTCTTATATCTTCTTTCATCTTTTCTCTTAATTCTTTATCTTTAAGCCTTTCTAACAACTTATCTGTACCGCCATCATGCACCCAAGGTGGTAAGATAACGCTCATCATTGTGCTTCCTGCTACATATGGGTATTGGTCAAAGGATACTGTCATTCCTTCTTCTTTGGCTTTTTCTAGTTTTTCCATTACTTTAGGGAACTTGTCCCAGTTCTTCTTGCCGCAAACCTTAAAGTGTGAGAAGTGTACCTTACAGCCGCTTTCCCTACCAATAGTTAATATTTCATCCATTGAATTTAGTATGTCGTCAGCTTCGCTTCTTTGATGTGTTATAAAGATTGCACCTTTTTCATGTAATACTTTTCCTAATTCTATGAATTCATCAATCTTTGCATAACAGCATGGAGGATAAATCATACCTGTTGACATACCAAAGGCCCCTTCATCTATGGCTTTTGCCAAGTTTTCTTTCATTAATTTTAATTCTTCGTCATTTGGTTCTCTATTATCTAGGCCCATGGAAACCATTCTTATGTTTCCATGAGGAGCTAAGTAAGCTATATTTGGACCTAAGTCAAGCTTTTCAATAGTTTCAAGGTAATCAGCAACGCTTCTCCATGTATAATCTACTTTATAGTCCCCTTCCAAACCTTTCATAGCTTTAGTCCATGAAGATAAGTTTTCATCATCTACTGGAGCTGGCCCCATACCATCTTGTGCAACTAATTCTGTAGTAATACCTTGTCTAATCTTAGGTGATAAATATGGGTCTTTAAATAGTAGAAGGCTGGAATGGCTGTGAGTATCTATAAATCCAGGACAAACTACTTTTCCTTCAGCGTCAATTACTCTGTCAAATTCTCCTTCAATAGCAGTTCCTATTTCTGCTATCTTATCATTTTCAATAACCACATCTGCTCTATATCTTTCTTTGCCAGTACCGTCTATTACTGTACCGTTTTTTATAAGAATTCTTGACATGTGATAGCTCCTTTCTATAGAGAAGTATTAAAAGTACCAAGCATCAATTACTAATCTCCTAAGTGCAACATTTCTGCTGGTTCTACACCATTCTTCCTATCTATTGCAGATACTAAGAAGATTACAATGAATGCTACTATACCACCAGGAACCATTGCGCTTAATCCCCAAGGAGTACTTAAACCATAAATCCAAATTGCTGCAACTATAGTTCCTGCAATAATTGATACAAATCCTGCTCTCTTAGTTACCCCTTTGTAGAAGATACCGCAAATAAATGCTGCAAATGGTCCTGCACTTCTTAATGCAAAGGCTGACATCATAACGCTTATGATATTGGAGTTAGTTAATGCTACAACTAATCCTACTAATCCAACAACTACCATAGCTACTCTTGAAACTAATACTTCTTTTTTATCGTCTTTAACGCCTTTATTTATATAAGGCCTAAATATGTCGTTAGTAAACATTGTTGCTGTACCAAGCATGTTGCCTGCTGCACTACTCATTGTTGCTGCTACAACAGATGCCAATATAATACCTGCTACCCATGCTGGAGCAAAAGTAATAGTAGTTTGTGCTAATGCATTCTTTTGTGGACCTGCAGCAAAACCATCAATACATGTATATCCTACAAGGCCGATGATTGCTGGTACTATTGCATATGCAGCTGATAGAAGTCCTGCTATTACTGATCCTAATTTAGCAGATACGCCATCTTTAGCAGAGCAGTAAGTTTGTACTATTTCTTGGCCTGTTGGGAATGTCATGAAGTACATTGCTATATATCCAAGTATTGTAGGAATACCTACTTTAGTCATACTCAATAAATTAAGATCTGGATTAGCACTTGACATAGCCCTAGCTTTTTCAAATAATGCTGAAAATCCACCAACAGCATCATTGTTAACTATTATAAACATTGAAATTGCCATACCTACAGTTATAAACAACACGTGAATTATATTTGCAGCTGCTACAGAGGCAAGTCCGCCACCCATAGTATAGATAATTACTATAATTGTAGATATGATTGCTGCTTTATCAAATGCAAGTCCTGTAACTACGTTAATTATTGTAGCTGTTGCAATAATTTGAGCTCCTGTTGCCATAAATAGTGCCAAAATAGATGTAATGGCAGTTATTATGTGGGCAGGTTTCCCATATCTCATCTTAATTATTTCAGGAACTGTATTGGCTTGTGTCCTTCTAAAATATGGAGCTATAAATGATACCAAAATAAAGCCAATACCTGCTGAAATTACATACCAGCTAGCTGATAATCCTTGACTTAAAACATTTGTTGCAACACCTGTAGTACTTGCACCTCCAGTATTTGCAGCAAATAGTGTCCCTGCTAAAACTAATGGTCCCAATGATTTACCAGCCATTAAAAAGTCTTCATTACTTTGTTTTTGAGCTTTCTTCTTTTTCTTATTGGATACTGAAAGTCCAATAAAAGCTGTAACTATCATATATAATATGATAATTATTAGAGCTGTAATTTGTGTACTGTTCATAATAAGCCCCCTTTTCTTAAGTAAAAATTATTTATTTTAATAAAGCTTTAATAATACCAAAGTAACCGTTCATAGCCTTCACTAATTGATCAATTTCAATATATTCATCAATTGTATGGGCTAAGTTTTCTCTTGATGGGCCAAAGCCTATTGTCTTTATTCCAGCTTCTCCTGCATAATGGCTGCCATTAGTACAGAATGAATAGTAAGTAATCTCTGGATTTAAACCTGCTTCTTTTAATCCTTTATAAGCATCTTGGATGAATTCTGAATTCCTATCAAATTTCCAGCCTGGGAAGAATCTTTCTCCATAAATTGTATTTCCAGTCCAGCATTTTTCTTGCCCTTTAGCATAGGAAACTTTAGCATCGAATTTTGGATCTTCTTTCTTCATTTCTTCAATTATAGCTTCTAATGGTGCCAATACGCTTTCTTTAGTTTCGCCTACTAATAATCTCCTATCATAAGTAATCTTGCAGTAATCTGGCACAACGGAAGCTCCTGGATATGGTGATGACTTGATATCAACTAGTTCCAATATTCCATATCCTAAATCTTCATCTTGGGTCATTTCTATGTTTCTTACTCTGTTTATTAACTTAGCTGCACTGTATACGGCATTTATTCCCTTATCTGGATTAGCTGAGTGTGCTGGTTTTCCAAAGGTTTCAAATACGATTTCTGCTCTTCCCCTTTGACCAATCTTTAAGTTTAATTCTGAAGCTTCGCAGATTACAACATAGTCTGGTTTTGCATATTCGCTAACCTTCCTTGCAGCAACCCCTTCGAAGCATTCTTCATGTACTACGCCAGCAATCAATATTTCACCTGCAAAATCCCTATTAGTTTGTTTTGCAAATTCATAGGCACCGATAATAGAAGCTGCTAAAGCCCCTTTCATATCAGTGGCGCCTCTTCCATAGACTTTTCCATCTATTACCTTTCCTTCAAAAGGATTTACAGACCATTTTTCTGGTTCTGGAACTTGTACTGTATCAATGTGAGAATCAAACAATATCTTTGGTCCTGGCCTATTTCCTTTAATCCTTGCTACGATGCTTCCATATTCGTCTATATGGTATTCATCAAATCCCAATTCATCAAAAGCCTTTTTTAGGACTTCTACTATCCCATTTTCTTCGCCAGAATATGATTTAGCCTGAATTAATTCTTGTGTTAATTTAACAACTTTTTCTGTATCTTTAATAAACATGTAAAATGATTCCTCCTTTTTAAATTTATATCTTAATATGTTATTTTGAAGGATAATCGCCATCCCAAACTATATCTCTAAATCTATTGGGATCTGTATCTCCTTCAGTGCTTATTAAAAGCACTACTGAGTTTTCATCTAATCTAAGTTTTTCTCTTATGTCCTTATATTCATCTTTTTGCATTATCAAACTAATTGCACCTATTCCAACTGCACCGCCAGATTCACCAGATATTACCCTTGGATCTCCTTCAAGGGGTGATGACAGTATCCTCATTCCCCTTGCTGATACATAGTCTGGACATGATAAGAATCCATCAGCATAATTCATCAATATATCAAAGCTTATAGTATTTGGAGCACCACAAGCTAACCCTGCCATAATAGTTGGCATATCTCCTTCTACTATTTCCCTCTTTCCGCTTAAGGAAGAACGATATATGCAATCTGCTTCCTCTGGTTCCACAATTACAGTTATAGGCCTATCTTCTCCAAATTTATCTACTAAGTATCCAAGAACTGCTCCAGCAAAGGAACCTACACCAGCTTGTAAAAATACATGGGTTGGCTTATTTATTCCATATTCATTTAATTGTTGTAAAGCTTCATAAATAACAGTTCCATATCCTTGCATAATCCAAGTAGGTATTTCTTCATAGCCTTCCCAAGCGGTATCTTGGATAACTACCCATCCGTTTTCCTTTGCCATTTTTTCTGAAAGCTCAACTGCAGCTTCATAGTTTCCATCAATTATGGAAACCTCTGCTCCTTCTTTCTTTATGTTGTTTAATCTAATTAATGAAGAACCCTTTGGCATGTATACAACTGCTTTTTGTCCCAATTGTCTTGCAGCCCATGCAACTCCCCTGCCGTGATTTCCATCTGTAGCAGTTACAAATGTTATTTCTCCTAATTTTTCTTTGACTTCTTTAGAACGCAAATATTCAAAGGATACTTCTGAAATATCCATACCTAATTTATTTGCTAAATATTGTCCAACTGCATAAGCACCGCCTAAAACCTTAAAAGCATTTAATCCAAATCTATAAGATTCATCTTTTACAAAAATATTTTTTAATCCAAAGTCCTTAGCCAAGTTATCCAATTTGTGTAATGGGGTAATTAAATATTCACTAAAGCCTTTGTGGAAATCATTTACCTTTTTTACTACTTCTTCTGAAATAAAACCTACACTTATATTTGCTTTGTCACTTCTTGCAACTAAATTTGCTTTTATTAGATTATTACTACTAGACATTTTTTCCTCCCTCATATTTTTCATATTTTCGACATATATTTTTAGTTGCAATTACCATGCCAAAATGTAGATTTGTATTCAAAAAATTTTTTTATTGCTTATTATCAATGGTTTTAGCACATGATGTTTTTTATTATTTAAAATGTTTTATAAAAAATAAGGGCAAGGATTATCAAAATGATAATCATTGCCCTTAATACAAAAATATCATTTTGTATTAATCTCAAAATTTAGGCATCTAAAATTTATTATCAAAATGATAACTCATTATCATTTTGATAATAGCTATATACCATATTTTTTTATCTTCCTGTACAATGTTGCTATGCCAATCCCAAGCTCTTCTGCTGCCTTTTCCTTGCCTTCCTTCGTATCCCCATAAATGGATAATGCCTTTTTAATATATCTTTTTTCCATTTCTTCAAGAGATAAAGACGTATCCATTTCAACTTCCATATTCAATAAGTTTTTGGGGATATGATTTAGTGTCACAACACCTTTATTTTCAACCATATTCATTGCATATTCCACTACATTTTCAAGTTCTCTAACATTTCCAGGCCAGCCATAGCTCATGAAACAATCCCAAACTTCATCACTGACAGCTACATTGGACTTATTAAATAATCTTGAATATTTATTTACAAAATAATATGTTAAAACCTTAATATCATCTTTCCTCTCCCTAAGAGGTGGAATGTGTAGGGGTATTACATTTAAACGGTAGTATAAATCCTCCCTAAACATATTTTCCTTTATGAGGGTTTCTAAGTTCTTATTTGTAGCAGCTATTACCCTAATATCTACGGGAATAGGCTTATTAGAACCTAACCTAGTAATTTCCCTTTCCTCTAATACCCTTAAGAGCTTTGATTGAAGATACAAAGGCATATCTCCTATTTCATCTAGGAAAAGGGTTCCTTTATTAGCAAACTCAATTTTCCCAATTTTACCCTTAGGGTCCGCTCCAGTAAAAGCACCTTTAACATAACCAAATAGCTCTGATTCCAACAATGTATCAGGAATTGCAGCACAGTTTATTGCTACAAATGCGTTGTCCCTTCTATTGCTTTCCATATGGATTGCCCTAGCAAATAATTCCTTTCCAGTACCGCTTTCTCCTGTTATCAGTACTGTAGAAGTAGAAGTCTTTAATTTCTTTATCTTATTCTTCAAAGCAACTATTTCCTTGCTTTCCCCTATAATCTTATCTAAGCCAACATTTTCTTTAGTAGTAGAAATAGAAGTGGATATTTCTTCAAGTTTATTCATATTGGTAAATATATAAACCCTGTCATAGGTCGAAACTCCGCTTATAATCCTGTGTTCTTCTCCTATAATATAATATTTTTTCTTACCTATAACTAACTCATATTCATCAAAATCCAAAATTACATTGCCAGTTTTGTTTATGCTATTTATGTATTTAGGTATATTATCTAAATCAAGTATCTTTACTGCTGTGCTATTTATGTTGATGATTTTATTGTTCTTATCAATCATCAATACCCCTTGCTCTATCTTTTCAATGGTACTGCTTAACATTTCAATTAGGTTTTTCATCTTCTTTACTTCTAAGCCTTCCTTTGCTTTAGAGGCAATTAAGTCTGAAATCTGTTCCAAAAAATCAATAAAAATACTTAGGTTGTTTAATATATGGTCTCTTTGAGCCTTAGTAAAGCATACTAACCCAATTACACCTATTACATCGTCGTTCATCTTTATTGGCATGCTCATTTCAAAATTCTCATTACAATTATTTTGGCTCTTGCAAAATCTGCAAATTGGATGTTTGCCAGGTTCCTTAATAATTTGAAGCTGGCCGCTTCTCATTACCTCTTTATATACATATCCTTCTTCTCCCATATATTCATTTAACCGATTGCTGTACATCCCCGTTCCTGCTATCCTATACAGGTTTTCATCTACTATTTCCACATCAACTCTCAAAATCTTTGATAAAACTTCTGCATATTTAATTGCTGTTGCCTGCATTTCCTTTAATAAGCTCATATTATCACCTATTTATTACAATTTTTATTATTATATCAAACTATCAGAATAAAAGAAAGTGAAGCAAATTCTAACATCCAATATTCCTTCTGCTTTTTTTTGCCACTTCTTGTATACATTAGTAATATTATTAAGTAACTAAAAAACAGGTCATTGAGCTAGGGCTCTTAGACCTGTTTTTTATGGGTATTCTGTTTAAAAAAGCTTATTAGTTTATATTCCAAGCAGTTGTCTAGCTATTAGGAAATATAATGTTAAGCTTATGGCGTCTACTATTGTTGTTAATAGTGGCCCTGCCATTATAGCAGGGTCAAGCTTTACTTTTTTAGCTAGCAATGGCAATATTCCCCCTACTATTTTGGCAGTAATTACGGTTGTCAATAATGTCATGGAAACTGTTAATGCTATTATCAATTGTACCTTTTCAATTAATATAAGCCTAAAGAGATTAACAACAGAAAGTACAATTCCTACTAAAGAACTTATTCTTATTTCCTTCCACAAAACTTTCAACCAGTCTTTTGTGGTTATTTCTCCTACAGCCAATCCTCTAATTATTAATGTAGAGGATTGATTTCCTGAATTACCTCCAGTATCCATAATCATTGGAATAAATGTGCTTAAAATGACTACTGAAGATAATACATGCTCAAATTTTAGCATTATCCTTCCAGTAAAGGTTCCAGAAATCATCAGTATTAAAAGCCATGGAAGCCTTTGCTTAGCTAGTGTTATTACATCTGTATCCAAGTATGCTTCTTCCGATGGGGACATAGCTGCCATCAATTGAAAGTCCTCAGTAGCTTCTTGTTCCATAACATCCATTATATCGTCAACAGTGATTATACCTATTAACCTATTTTCATTGTCTACTACTGGCAAAGCTAAAAAACCATATTTCTTGAAAACAGCAGCTACACTCTCTTGGTCATCATGGGTATTAACCTTTATCACATCTTTTTCCATTATGTTTTCCAGTATTTCGTCTTCATCAGATACAACCAAAGTCCTTAATGAAACAATCCCTTCCAAAACCCTTTTCTTGTCTGTTACATAGCAGGTATAGACTGTTTCTTTACTTAGGCCAGTTTTCTTTATGTGTCTCAAAGCTTCTTTTACTGTCATTTCCTTTTTCAAATCTACATATTCTATTGTCATTATGCTGCCTGCTGAATTTGGAGGATACTTTAGAAATTGATTAATTAACTGCCTTTCTTCTTCCTTTGAAGACTTAAGGATTTTCTTTACGATATTAGCAGGCATTTCCTCTATTAAATCTATCATATCATCAAAGAATAATTCATTGATAATATATTCCAATTCCTTATCTGTAATTAAATTGATAATTTCCTTTTGCTGATCTGTGGAGAAATACGAAAAGACTTCAACAGCTAGATCCTTAGGAAGCATTCTAAATAAAAGCAGTGTAGTAGGAGTATCCAAAGGATCAAGTAACTCTGCCACATCAACTGCATTCATTTCAGATAGTTCCTTCTTAATTTCTATATATTTTTTTTGTTCAATTAACTCCAACAATCTTCTTTCATCCATGTTCTCCCTCCACTAGAGAACCACTTTCGGAGATGAAAATGGTTCTGTTTTATTATTAGTTTTTTTGCATAAATTATGTGATACATCTCAGGATAAGGCCCAGAATCCATTTTCATCACCTACCTTCAATCAAAATTTAGGGAATAATTAATAGTGAATAGTGAATAATAGATTTTATTACTCACCATTCACTATTAACTATCAGCCTTTTATATTATATCATATTAGACTATTAACATAAAGTAGAAATAAGATTTTAATCTAGCAACTTCCAATCCTTTGCCCGTCTGGAATAACAGTAAAACCTTTTCTTAACCAGCTGTCATTATAATCAATTGTAAATTTTTTGAAATTTTCTTCCAGCACCTTTTCAGTGAGAAAAACAAAATCGTCTACCTTTGTTTCAATATCTCCTTCTTTACGCTCATCCAGAGCTAACCCAAATATTGGGCCACTTCATCCAAAACCAGCAATATAAATTCTCAAAGGTTTATTGACTTTTTTTGCTTCCATTATTTTTTTTAGCTCTTCTGATGCTTTTTTAGTTATATCTATAATCATTTTATACCTCCCAATATCATTCATATTATTTTAATTACAATATACCCATAGGAGGTATGTCCTAATCATCCTTACAAATAAACCGAGATTCCAATTAAGGAATCTCGGTTTTTATACCATAATATCCAATTCTTACATTGCCTTTCCTGGTATAATGGCATCTACTACTCCTATTACTAATGCTCCTATTATTGCACCCAATACAGATATATTGAAACCTGGCACTATAAACTTTGTGACATATAGGATAATTGCACTTACTAGGAAACCTGTAATCCCTTTTCCAAATGGAGAAGCACTTATGCCAGTAAATCGCTGTATTAAATGGTCTAGTATACCTATTACTATTGCTGAAATCAACAAACTCCAAATATTATCTATGGTAAATCCTGGAGTGAAATATGCTGCAATACCAACAACTATGGCTGTAACTAGTACCCTTATCAGCATCTCACCTATATTAAAATCCCTATCTCTATTGGCGTTTCTAGTTTCATTATTCCTTTCATTATTTCTTTCGTTATTTTCCATTTTTTCACCTCCTGATATAGTAGTCTCCAATACAAGCATTTTTTATTCAAAAAAATGTTAAATATTTTTTATTTTTTAGGGTAATAAATATTTGTACTAGAAATATGATAGAAGATATGCTACTATATTAGTAAGGATTAAATTAAGGAGGGTAAATAATGGAAATTACTAAGGACATGTTGATTGGCGAAATAATCAGAAAAAAACCCGAATCCGTTGAAATCCTAATAAGATTCGGTATGGGTTGTGTAGGCTGTCCATCAAGCCAAATGGAAACTTTGGAAGAGGCTGCCATGGTTCATGGCATGGATTTAAATAAATTATTAGAAGCTTTAAATTCATAAAAAGGCATAAAAAAAGAGCTTAGACTTCTGCTAAGCTCTTTTTATAATGCTGTTATTGTAATCCTAATAGGCTGTCAATTCTTTCTTTATCAAATCCAACTACTTGTTCGCCATTAATAATTAAAATTGGAACTCCAGTATGTCCCATTGCCATTAATTCTTTTCTAGCTTCCTTATCTGTTTGAACGTTCTTTTCTTCATACTCAATTCCTTTTTCTTTTAGGTAATTTTTAGCAGAAACACAATATGGACATGTATTGCTTGTGTAAATAGTTACTTTTGCCATTTTTCTCCTCCTTCAATTAATTGATATTATTTTCCATCTAAAGTATATTATCAATATTATTCACACTCTTATATTACCCTCTGTTTTTTTATTTAATCAGCAATCTAATAAAATTATTGGTGTACCTTTAGGTACACCTAACTATGCTTAACATGGTCTAAACCCTGTTCAAATAATTTAAGGACATGGTCGTCATCAAGGGAATATATGACAAGTTTTCCATCCCTTTTATACTTAACCAGTTTCAAATCCCTCAAAATCCTAAGCTGATGAGATATGGCTGACTGGCTCATATCAAGCAGCTCTGCCAAATCGCACACACAATAGCTCGATTTTGACAATGCATGTATTATTTTTAACCTCGTTGGGTCAGAAAGGGCTTTAAAAATAGTTGCTAAAGTTTGTATTTCCTTTTCATTATTTAATTTATTCTTCATATCTTTAAGAGATTGCTCATCTGTTGCATGTCCTTCACAAATAAGATTATCTCTTGTTTTTTCTCTCATCTTTACTCTCCTTTTATGTTATAGGTATCATTGGATTTGGCAAGTCAACTGCCTTCCCTGTCATAGGGTCTATATATATAATCCAGTATCCTGGAGCCTTTACTCCTTCAAACCAAGTATTAAAGCCATTAGCGCCTCTGTATGGATGTTCATCAACAGTAAAAGTTCCAGGAATACCATAGAGGAAGTATTTTACTTCTTCCCCCTCATTATACAAGCCAAAAAGATAGTGTTTGTATTTGTTCATCAGCTGAGTACATGTGGTGACACCGCTATCATAATATTCTTTGATGTTGCCTCCAACTACATGGGCAAAATATGGCAAAAATGCCTTATATTCGTTTACGGAATCTAAATCTACCAACCACCAGTTATATCCCTTTAGATTGTACTTAAATGGCTCAGCATAAGGGAAAAACCTTAAAATGCTTAGTACATAGTTCACAGTCTGATTTTTTTGATTTAATCTTTTTAAATAGTCAAGGGTTTTATAGTCTGGCTCAGTAAAATCATCATGTGATATTTCCTTGGCTTTAGATGTAGCTTCTTGAGCTTCTATTGAATAGTATTCTTCATAAGGCGCACTTTCCTCTACAGCTTCGGGTAAGGTTTCTTCAAATGATGATTCTTCTTTGAATTCGATTCCTTCTGCTTCAACTGGCTCTAAATGAGGTGTATGCTCATCTTCTTGGGCTATATTTTCTATAACATTGGAGTCTTCGACATAAGCTGGTTCTGCTGGAATGTTCTCATGATTTGATTCTTCCATAGAAACTGTTTCCATTGGCTTGACCTCTTTTATTTCAGCTATTTCTGCTGGTTCTTCTTGAATCTCTTCTGCTAACTTGGTTTCTTCTTCATCAAATTCATTAACTGGTTTCACTTCTTTTATCTCTTCGGTTTCCTCAATCTTAGACTCTAAAGCTAAGCTATTTATGTATTTTTCAATGGAACCATCTTCTTTATCTATATATCCTCCCAAGAGGATATCTTCATCTGACATTATTATTATACCATTTGCCTTAGAGTTATTTCCTCCCAATTCCTTTTCATTAAGGGCATATTCTCCCTTTCCTTTTCCTACTTCATCTGTAAATAGTTTTCCTAAAACAGTAATTGGATTTTCCTTACTGCCTGAAAACAAAGCTACATTGTAAATGCTTTCAACATCGCCATTTTCAACATTTACTGTAAGTAAAACCTTGGGGCCTTTTCTTTCAATTTTGCAGTGCCCTTTAATATTATTTCTTCTTACAGTTGATAACTCCCTTTTCAATATAATAAATTTTCTGCTATATGATAAAGACGATGGCATAATTTTACCCCCTTTCTAAACCTTATTTAATTATATGTTTAATGGGGGTAAAGTTTCACTTATCTTAATAAAATCTTCAACTGACAAATTTTCAGCCCTTATTTCAGGATTGATATTTATATTTTCTAAGGTTTCTCTTATAGTTTCCTTATCAATATCAAAGCCATAACTTGATAAGGAGTTAAGTAAAGTTTTCCTCCTCTTAGAAAAGGCAGCCCTTATTACTCTGAAAAACTTATCCCTATCTATATCAGGAAGGTTCTTTTTTATATCAAGCTTGATTACTGCAGAATCAACTTTTGGCTGAGGCATGAATACTGTTTTGGGAACATGGATGATAATTTCCGGAATGCTGAAGAAGTTAACATATACCGATAGGGAACCATAATCTTTACTGCCAGGCTTCGCCTTCATTCTTTCTGCAACTTCTTTTTGAACCATTACAATGATGGAATCTAGGTTTAAATTGCTTTCCAATAATTTAGTTATGATAGGGGTGGTTACATAATAAGGAAGGTTCGCAACAACCTTTACTGGCCCATTATCAAGTTTCTCTTCTATTATCCTTTTTAAATCTACCTTCAGCACATCGCCATTTATTATCTCTACATTTTTGTATTCCCCAAGGGTTTCATCCAGTATTGGCATAAGGTTTTTATCCAATTCTATGGCTACAACTTTTTTTGCTCTTATGGCCAATTCCTCCGTTAAAGTACCTATCCCAGGGCCAATTTCTAAAATATAGTCTTCTCCTGTGATATTAGCCTTTTCTGCTATTTTTCTAATTATATTGCCATCAATGAGGAAATTCTGCCCCAAACTTTTGGAGAATTCAAATCCGTATTTTGAAAGTATCTCTTTAACATATTTGGGAGAATATAGCCTTTTACCTTCCATCTTCTTCTATCCTTTCTAGGGCTTCATAAAATTCCTTTCTTGTTATGCCAAAGTTATTTAGCCTATTTAGAAGCTGTTTGGAATTGCAGTATCCTATGCCTAATATATAGCCTAGTCTTTCTCTTCTTTCTCTAGAATTTGGCCCTCCTGCTAATCCATTTTGTGTCAAGTCTTCCATTGTAAATTCTTCTGTTTTTTCTATTTTGCTAGGCCTTGCCTTTAAAATGGCCTCAATTATATCTTCCTTAGTTGCATTTTCTACTCCAATATCTCCTTTTTTTAGAGCCTTTCCCTGAGGAAGAAAGGCATGCTTACAGTTTTTTATATGCTTGGCTAAGTCTTTTCTTATCTGCTCACCTGCATAATCCGGATCAGTAAGGATTATGATGCCTCTTTTTTCAGCAATCTTTTTTAAAGTATCTATAAATTCCTTTTTATATCCAAAACCTCCTGTAGCTATTACTTCTGCATCTATAGCTGCTTTTACCGCTGTAATATCGTCTTTTCCTTCTACCACTATTACCTCTTTTATCATCAATTTCCCTCTTTCTATATCAATTCACTATTCATTCTTAACTATTCACTGTAAATATTATACCCTATAATTTCATAAAATAAAGCATTTAATAAGCAGCGAGTAAATCGCTGCTTATTTAATCCCAAACAATTCTTTAGTATTCCTATTTGTAGCCTTAGCTAGTTCTTCAAAGGATATTCCTTTGATTTCAGCTATGGTACCTGCTACGAACTTCACAAAAATGGGCTCGTTTCGTTTTCCCCTGTGGGGTTCTGGAGCAAGGTATGGGCTGTCTGTTTCAACAAGAAGCTTATCTAGAGGAACTTCTTTAGCAACTTCCTTTACTACCCTTGCATTCTTAAAGGTAACTGGCCCTGCAATGGAAATGTAAAAGCCAAGTTTAATGTATTCATTTGCCATTTCCTTGCTGCCAGAGTAACAGTGCATTACACCTCTTAATCTCCCATCTTGGGCTTCTTTTATGATGTCGAAGGTTTCCTGTTGAGCATCTCTAGAGTGTATAATAACTGGCAAGCCTAGCTCCTTTGCTAATTCCAACTGCCTTTTAAACCATTTTCTCTGGTCTTCCCTTGGAGAATTATCATAGTAATAATCTAATCCGATTTCTCCAATGGCTACAACCTTATCCCTTTTTGCCAGAGATTTTATTATTTCTAATGTTGATTCATCCATGTCCTTAACATCATGGGGATGAACTCCAACTGCTGCATAGATGTTTGGATATTTTTCAGCCAGCGATACTGATGCAATACTGGACTTTAAATCAGCACCAACATTAATCACCAGCTCAATTCCATTGCTTTCAAGGCTTCTTATTAATTCATCCCTGTCCTTATCAAATCTCTCATCATCTAAATGTGCATGGCTGTCTATTAATAGCATTTTCCATCTCCTTCAACAATTTAACGATTTTTTATATATTATAATTTTATGAAATTGTTGCACCGGAAGCTATGTCTTCTAGGGTTGATACTAAAGTAAGATTTCCTTCTGTGTCTTCTGCAGCCAATATCATTCCCTTAGATTCAACACCTCTAAGTTTCACAGGCTTTAAGTTTGCAACTACTACTACCTTTTTGCCTACTAGGTCCTCTGGTTTATAGTATTTTTTAATTCCTGATACGACTTGTCGTTCTTCTTCCCCTAATTTCAACTTCAATACATATAGTTTATCAGCATTAGGATGGTTTTCGCAAGAAATAACTTCTGCTACCCTTAATTGAACTTTTTTAAAGTCGTCGATTGTAATTTCTTCTATTTCCTCTTTAGCTTCTTCTTTATTTTCCTTCTTCACTTTGCTTCTTTCTATTATTAGCTTTTCATTAGCTTCATTTAGTTTTTGCAATTCTTTTTGAATGTCAAGCCTTGGGAATATTATCTTCCTATCTCCTACTTTTCCACCTACTTCTAGTTTACCCCAAACCTTTGAATCTTCCCACAAGATTTCTCCATCAATTCCTAATTGCCTTCTTATTTCTAAGGATGTCTTTTCCATAAATGGCTTAATCAATATTGTTATAATCCTTAAGGATTCAGTTAGGTTGTAAAGTACTGTATCAAGCCTATCTTTCCTGCCTTCGCTTCCCAAAATCCATGGTGTAGTTTCATCTATATACTTGTTTGTCCTTCTAATTAGCTTCCATATTTCCTCTAATGCTTGTGAGAAGTTTAGTTGGTCCATGTATTCTTCAACTTTAGGTGCAATACTAACAGCCATATCTTTCAAGGACTTATCTATTTCTTCTTCCACTGCTGGTGATGGTATTACTCCATCATTGTATTTTTGAATCATGGTAACAGTTCTGCTTACCAAGTTTCCTAAGTCATTTGCCAAGTCGGAGTTTAATCTTTGCAAGAATTTTTCCCTGCTGAAGTTTCCATCTTGGCCAAAGGAGAATTCCCTCAATAAGAAGTATTTAAATGCATCTATACCGTATAATTCAATAAGTGGTTCAGGATAAATTACATTTCCTTTAGACTTAGACATCTTATCGTCCTCAAACAATATCCAGCCATGGCCAAATACCTTCTTTGGTATATCTAATCCTAAAGCCATTAAAAGTGCTGGCCATATTATGGTGTGGAACCTGACAATTTCCTTGCCAACTAGGTGGACATCAGCTGGCCAATATTTTTTGAAGTTCTCATCGTTATCTGAACCATATCCTAAAGCTGTAATATAGCAAGCTAAGGCGTCTATCCATACATATATTACATGTTTTGGATCAAAAGGAACCTTAACTCCCCAGTCAAAGCTTGTTCTTGTTACGCATAAATCTTCCAAACCATCTTTTAAGAAGTTATTAATCATTTCGTTTTTCCTAGATTCAGGTTGGATAAAATCTGGATGTTCTTCATAAAACTTTAACAGCTTATCCCTATACTTTGAAAGCCTGAAGAAATATGCTTCTTCTTCTGCAGGATGAACTTCTCTATGGCAATCTGGACATTTTCCATCTACTAATTGGGACTCTGTCCAGAAAGATTCGCAAGGAGTACAGTAAAGGCCCTTATATGTTGACTTATATATTTCTCCTTTTTCATACAACTTCATGAATATGTCCTGAACTGCTTTTTCATGTTGTGGGTCTGTGGTCCTTATGAAAGTGTCATAATCAATTTCTAACAGCTTCCAAAGTTTTTTAATATCTGCAACAATTTTATCTACATATTCCTTTGGACTTAATCCATTTTCCTTTGCCTTGTTTTGAATTTTTTGTCCGTGTTCATCAGTACCTGTAACAAAATATACATCGTATCCCTGCATCTTCTTAAACTTCTTAATTACATCTGCAGCTACTGTTGTGTAAGTGTGTCCAATGTGTAGATTGTCAGAAGGATAATAAATTGGTGTAGTCAAGTAGTATTTTTTCACTTCTCATAACCCCCCATATTTTTAGTTAATAGTTAATAGTGAATAGTTAATAGTTAACAATCAATAGTAAATATAGTGAATAACTAATTAATGAATAGTTATCCTGTTGGAAATTAACTAAATAAAAAACCTTCATCTCTTAGAGACGAAGGTTGACTTCGTGGTACCACTCTAATTCGCCTAAATCTTGCGATTTAGGCCTCAGTAGGTTTAAAACCTTACAGCGTAACGGCTGCTTCCGTCGTGGCCTACATATCGACCACAAGGTTCCGGGGCCATCTTCGGAATAATTTTAATCACTGGCTTTCACCTTACCCAGCTCTCTTTAGATTAAAATTTATCCTACTCTCCCCTTCACTACCTTTGAATTTGCAATTTTTAATGTCATTTCTATATTTTACCTTATTTGATATATTATTATACTCAAAGTAAAAATTTTAGTCAACTAACATGTTTTTTTATTAAAAAATGTATAATTATCCAGTTTTTGTATAACATATAGATTGTACAAGATATATAATAAAAAATATGATGTTTTTTTCAGAATATTATGTCTTCTACTTCAAAAATTTGACAAAATAATTTTTATTGGATACAATACATAAATAGTTAAAAAATAGGAGGTATTATATGGAAACTCAACCAACAAATTGGAAGAAGAAAATTCCAGTATTGATACTCCTAGCTATAGCATTAACTATATCCTTAGGAATATACTTATATCAAAGCAATTTAACTAAAGTTACCATAATCTTAGACAATGAAGAAAAATCTTTTACCTCAAATGCTAATACATTGGAAGAACTTCTCCTAAAAGAAAATATAACATTGGAAGAAGGGGCTTACATAAGCCACCCATTAGATGTAACCCTTGTAGACAACATGACTATTGTTATAAAAAATCCGAAAGTGTACACTATTTCAGTGGATAAAGTGTTAGTAGATGTGAAATCAACCCATGATACTGTAAAAAGCATTTTGGCTGACAATAGCATACAACTAGGAGAGAAGGATTTCACTAATCCAAGTTTGGAAGAAAAAGTATCCCCTGGAAGTACAATAGAAGTCTACAGGGTTGAAGAAGTTTTTGAAACATATGATGAGGTTATTCCTTTTGAAAAAGTTGTTAATAAAAATCCAAAATTGGATATTGGAACAACAAGGACTATCCAAAAAGGTAAAGATGGGCTTAGAAAAGTTACTGTTAAAAAGGAAATCGTTAAAGGTCAAGTTGCCTCAACTATAATAGTGGGGCAAGAGGTAATTACAGAACCCATAAATGAAATTATGGAAAGAGGCACAAAAGATATTCTTGTGACATCAAGAGGCAGTGTCAGGTATAAAAAAGCCATTGTTATGACAGCAACTGCCTATGATTTATCATATGAAAGCTGTAAAAAGCTGCCAGGGGATAAATACTACGGCATAACAGCTTCTGGCACAAAGGCTAGGCCAGGTGTTGTAGCTGTAGACCCTAAGGTAATTCCACTAGGTACAAAATTATATATCCAAAGCCTAGATGGATCAAAAGATTATGGTTTTGCTGTAGCTGAAGATACAGGAGGAGCAATCAAGGGAAATAGGATTGACTTATTCTTTGAAAACTCACAAGATGTAGCTAAATTTGGCAAAAGGAAAGTAAAAGTATATATACTTGAATAATTGAAAACTATTAGGCTCTCTATATAGAGAGCCTAATAATTTTTTGCCAATATTAATTTAATTTCATCAATTTAATATTGAGTACTTTCTCAATAAATATTTCCACTAGTTCTGGATCAAAATGAGTACCTGCATTTCTCAAAAGCTTTTCTATTACTTCATCTTCTAATATAGCCTTTTTATTTGGCATATCTGAAGACAACATTTCATAAGTGTCTACAATGGCTATTATTCTCGAAACTAGCGGTATTTCTTTCCCCTTTAGACCTTTTGGATGTCCTAAACCATCATACCTTTCATGATGATAAAGTACATATTCTGCTATTTGCCCCATTTCATTTACTGTGCTGAGTATCCTATATCCTATTTCAGGATGTTTCTTTATTTTTTCCCATCCTTTATTAGAATATGGTTCATAATTATTCAACGCATCATCAGAAATTGCAATTTTCCCTATGTCATGAAGCAGCCCAGCAGTATAGGTTTCTTCAACTTTATCCTCAGGCAAATTTAAAGCAATAGCCATTTGCTTGCAGAGTTCAGCCACCCTTTTTGAGTGTTCTTCTTCTCTTTTGCTTTTTTTGTATAAGAAATCAACTATGGTTTCTATGGTTCTGCTTCTCATTTTGGATCCTTCAAATAGCTTTCGAGAATACATGTAGTCTTCTGCTTCCTTAATTACTTGCAAAATATCCATATTAGGCTTGTCTTTAACTCCTATACCATAGGCTACAGATATTTCTATATCTATTCCTTTATCCTTCAAAAATCTCCTGCCAAAACTTAAATCCTTTAATCTATCTATTATTTTCTTTGCATCCTCCAATGTTGTTTTGGGTAGAATAATTACAAATTCATCTCCGCTTAACCTGCAAGCAATATCACTTTCCCTAATGCCTTTCTTTATAATTCTTGCTATGCTCTTTAATAGCTCATCTCCAATAATGTGTCCAAAGGAATCGTTTATTAACTTCAATCCATTAACATCTGCCATAATTATAGCCAGTGGCAAGTTTTCTTCTCTATCAAGCTTGTGAATCATTTCATCAAAGAATCTTCTGTTGTATAATCCAGTTAATTGGTCCCGGTAAGACAGGTCTCTTAATTTTTCCTCTAAAATCTTTCTCTGTTCAATATTCTCCGCCAGTTCATTGTAAGATGCAATTAATTCCTTATGTTGGGACATCAATTCTTCTTTATCCTTTTCTATTTGTTCAAAGAATTCTTGAGCCTTATCTAAAGCTAAATTAATTGATTTTCTCAATTCTATAAATGGATCCATTATATCTATTGGAAGCCTGTATTCTATATTTTTCTCAATGTTGATATTTCTAATATCATCATCTAGCTTCATAATTGGTTGAATTATGCTTTTACTTTGCAAATACATGAAAATGACAAAGATAGCCAGTGATACCCCTAACGAAGTGGCATACAAATCAATCATATTCCATTCATTTTTTCTAAGGTCATTTGAAGACATAAAATTCCCAATAACCCAGTCCGTATTTTCAATGGGCTTGAAGAATAAATGGCCTAATACTCCATTTAATTCTACTTCTATTTCACCGCTTTTTATCTTCTTCAATTCATTGTGTGTATTTTCAGAAATGGAGTTTATATTTACTATTTCTTTACTTGATTTATCTTTATATCCTGGATGTGCGAAGATATTGCCAGTACTATCAATTAAAAATGAATATCCCAAATCATCTGTATCAGTTTCTTCAACAATATCTATTATCTTTTCTAAGCTGATGTCGCATACCACTGCTCCTATAAATTCACTGTTTCTATCATAAACTGGCTTAGCAATGGCAATAATAGGTTCATTTTCTAGCGAATCCTGAATAATATCTGAATAAAATAATCTGTCATTTTCTATATCCATTGTATTGAAGTTTTCTTCTACCCATTCATAGCTTTTAGGCGAATTGGCACTATCTGTGGCAATTAATCTATTGTCTTTGTCTTTAAAATAAACGGATTTTATGTAAGGGTCATTTTCCATAATTTTTTCAAAATATTCCTTAACTCCATCTTCTGTCCAGTTCCCCAGGGAAATGTACTCTGCTGCAGCAACAGCATATTGGCTGTGAAGCTTTAAATTGCTATTTATTTGATATCTTAAATATTCTAAGGACCTATCGATGGATTCTTTCTTTTCACTGGTTATAATCTCGTTTAAATGAATATACTCAAAAATTAACCCTACAGTTACTATAACTGTTAATATAATTCCAAATAAAATGTACCTTCTTTTAACCGAATTCATGAGTATTACCACCCTGGTACTTAATTAGCTTTAGGAATATAATATTTATACCCAAAAATTGTTTCTTCCCTACATATCAATCCTTTTTTTGCTAGTGTTTTTAACCTATCTTCCAAAGAATTCACAGTAAATGTAACATCATATTCTTTTTCCAGTTCTGATATGAGATTTATTAAGTCGGTTTCCATTATGGGAAGTTTGGTCTTTATCATATTTAAAAATTTATCCTCGTCTTCTTTTTCCTTATTTTTCAATTCATCAAATGGGTTTTCTGTATGGGGGCTAGATGTAATAGCTGCCCTTATTCTTGCAAATATGGTTCTTCCCATAGCTGCAGAAGATATAAACACATCTCCTGTTCTCAAATATGGAAGCCTTCTTGTTTCTTCTACAGTAAGGTCTGTTTCTTCCTTTATAGTTTGAATGTCTGAGGCCCTTACGGTTCTGAAGATAAATTTAGTATTTAACTGAGCAGTAATGGTTTCATCCAAGAGGGTAGGCCTTTGGGTAGCTAAAATTAGAAATACTCCGTATTTTCTTCCTTCTTGAGATATTTCCTTCAATATTGACTTGGATGGGGAGTTATAACCCTTTGGTGCAAAATTGTGGGCTTCATCAGTAACTATTATAAATGGTGGGAAATAATCAGAAGGTGTATTCTTGTACTGTGAATCCTTATAATCCCTTCTCTTATGATAAAGGTTATTTAATAGATAGGTACTGAATACTTGAAGTATCCTAGTATTACCTTGAATGACAATCAGTTTTCCTCTTTGAAGACCATCTTCAATCTCTCTTATATCCTTAGAAAATATGCCTTCATTGTCTAGCCTTTTTAACCTCCACATTATGCCTCTAACAGAGCTGTATGGGCATGTCTTATCATAGGACAAATAGAGTTCTTTTCTTTTCTCCCATGCTTTTCTTTCCTCTTCATTTTCCGCTTGGTTTATCCTGTTTTCAATTTTTTCTAAAGAACCTTCTTCTTGAGCTTCAATTAACATCTTTATTCTATCATAAAAACTTTGAAATGAATCATTATATTTAAACAATACATCTACTGCATTGTTCATAGCATCCGTAATTGGCGATGCAGCATCTAGTAGGTTTTTTAAATCTTGAGGACTTAAATCCTGGAATTTTACACCAACATGGTATCCTACTTGCAAGCATTTAAATCTATCAGTAAAATCTATTTCGCTGTTTTCAAAATATGGTGCATTTTCACTAAAGTCCATTTCAAAATGGGGATCTAATACGATAGTTGGTATATTGTGCCTCATTAACTCCTCAAGTATTACCCTAAGGCCAAAGGACTTGCCTGAGCCAGAACCACCAAAGACACCTATGTGAGGATACTGGTACATGGATTTCAAATCCAATATAAATGGAATTTCCCTTTGAGGGCATAACTCATTGTCTTCAAAGGTATATAATAGATTCTTAAATTCTTGGTCCATTTCACCTGCCATATCGTCTGTATTCCTAATAGTTCCTAAAACCAAGCCATCTTCCTTGGTCGCCTTAATCATTAGGTTCTTTATTTCATTAAACTTAGGCAGCCTTACATCTGAACCAGTTTGAATTGGATATAAAGCTTCGTTTAGTAACCTTACTTTTGCAACATAAATAGTCTCTTCGTCTATATTATAACCCAAAGACTTTAAGGATTCCAAAACAGAATTGTCTATGAAATCTCCGCCAATGTTTAGAGGAATATATCTATTAAAGGTATATGCTTCAACGACTTCCCCCAATAAATCCTTTTGTTGCGGATCTTCAATTACTACAAATTCATTTATTCTAAAGTTTCTATCCCTAGAGCCTATGTAAACTTCCTGTTGGGTAGTTATGCCAACTACTTTCATAGAAACACCTCCTTTGTCAATTCACAATGCACTAAATCAATTTATAATGCACAATTCACTTAATTAATTCACAATGCACTTAGTCAATGCACAATTCACAATTATTTCCATTTATATAATTGATAAAACTGTGAATTGTGAATTATTATAAAGTTCTTTTAGCTCTTTCTGATACGAAAAATCTTTCATATAAGCCCCTGTCCAAGTACCTTTCAAGCAATCCCTTCATTAGGGCATCGGAAATTTGGACTTCCTTATCTACCAAATCAAGCCATAAAGGTACTCCTCTGCTGTTTTCTGGTGTCAAAGTAAAGATAAGTCTACTCATTTCTTCCAAATAATCCTTTTGACTGTCTATTATATCCATTCCAATAACTGCTGGGGATCGTGAAGACCTCATGAAAACAGACGAATATCCTGATTTCTTCTTGCTGTTTACATCATCATCAATGATTATTACTTCCCCATAATCTAATATTCCAAACAACAGCTCCCTGTCATAGGCATTTATCCTAAATTGTGGGTAAACGTCGCCAAGCTTGTCGCCTATTATCGTTGTTTTTATATCCTTTATAACTCCTACAAGTATAATACCTTTTTCTTCACATTCACTTCTTAACTGCATCCATAAATCATAGGAATATATATAGTATCTAATTAATGAACCATCCATTAATACTCCAAAGGGCTTATATCTTTTTACAGCCTCCAATGCAACTTTTACCTCAATGTCAGATAATAATCTGTTTTTAGTTTCTATTTCCTTCTTTTCGTCTTCTTCCAAAACATTCTTTTGAATATTTGAAAACAGTGGGGAATAAATATCTGCCTTATAGATAGGCTCGTCCTTCATTAAAGTGGATTTGGCTAAACCTTGAAAGACTTCTACAAAGTGAGGGTAACTTCCACCTACTCTGTTTGTAGATCCATCTACTCCAACAATACCACCTTTTGCCTCATATAAAGCAAGATGCTTATTATCAAGCTTTTCCATGGGTTTAATTTGCCCGATATATTGTCTTATAAACGTTCTTAAAAACTCTCTATCTTGAGAAAATATGGTATTGTATTTTTCGTATAATAGGTCGTTTAAGCTGCTAATTTTCTCCTTTAGGTCATTGTGTATGTTGTAAATGAAAACCAGCCCCCTTCATCAGTTCACAATGCACAATTCACAATTTTTTCCATTTATATAATTGATTAAATTGTGAATTGGTAAAGTTAATAGTGAATAGTGAATAGTAAAAGGTTAAAAAGTTTTTTATAGTAGAAGCGAATTTATTTGCTTCATACCTAAACTATTCACTATTCGTTATACACTATTAACTATATTTGGTGTATTTGTTAATCTAATTTAAGGCTTATTTTATAGACATCATTTTTAGGCAAATTATATTTTTGGGAGATAATTTTGACAGCTTCTTTTTTGGTATATCCTCGACTTATATATTCCCTTAAAATTTCTTCTATATCTATATCTAAATTTTCTTCTTCTTTATTTCCTTCAACTACGATTACAAATTCTCCCTTTACGCCTGAGGATTTGAATTTTTCCAAAGCTTCCATTGGTGTTCCTCTAAAAGTTTCTTCATATTTTTTTGTTAGCTCCCTTGAAATAGATATTCTCCTATTGCCTAATACTTTATCCATGTCTTCAAGTAAATCCAGCAGCCTGTGGGGAGCTTCATATATAATTGTTGTCATCTTGTACTTTCTTATTTCTTCTAATTCCTTAATTCTTTCATTTCTCTTTGAGGAAAGGAAACCATAGAAGATGAACTTGTCTGTAGGAAGACCTGATATGATTAATGCAGTAATGCTGGCAGTTGGTCCAGGAAGGGGTACTACATCGATGCCTTCATCTATGGCTTTTTTTATCAAATCTGCTCCGGGGTCAGATATACCTGGCATTCCTGCATCTGATACAAGGGCTATATTAATTCCTTGATTTAGCTTTTCTGTTAGCTCAATTCCCTTTTCCTTAATATTGTGCTCATGATATGATGTTAAAGGCTTTTTTATACCATAGTGATTGAGAAGCTTAATTGTATGCCTTGTATCTTCTGCAGCTATTAAATCTACCTCTTTTAATACCTTTAATACCCTCAAGGTTATGTCTTCAAGATTCCCTATAGGAGTTGGGCATATATACAGTGTCCCTTTTTTCATCTTATCACTCCAATGTTCGGATATCATCTTTTGTCATTCCATATATTTTAAATATTTCATCAGTATAAGTGTTGTCGTCATTATAGACTATTAATGGGTCATAAAACTTTAAATCTGGCTTTCCGCCTTTTACGCATTCCATCAAGACCAGATTTGGCTTCTTACCTATCTTAGGTTGAACGAACCTTATATATTTAGGTTCTATATTGTATTTCCTAAGATTGTATATTATATCTGCCAACCTGTTTGGCCTATGTACCATATAAAGCTTTCCTAATGGCTTCAGCAAATAACTGGAAATCTTTATTATATCTTCTATTGTGCAGGCAATTTCATGGCGGGATATGGCAAAGTTTTCTGCGGGATTAATTAGTGCACCCTTTTTAATATATGGTGGATTTGTTGTTACCACATCCACTGAAGCCTTCTTAAAGTGTTTTGTCAATTCCTTTAAGTCAGCATTCAAAATCTTAATTTTATCCTGAAGATTGTTTAATTCTACAGACCTTTTAGCCATATTGACAACTTCTTCTTGTATTTCCACACCATAGATTATATCCACATTTTCTTCATTGTATATCCTAAGGGGGATAATTCCCGTCCCTGTACCTAAATCAACTACTACTCCCTTAGCCTTGACGAAAGAGGACAACAAAATGGCATCCATTCCATAGGAAAACTTTTCTTTGTTTTGGATTATCTTGTAATTTGTACCAGGAATAATATCTATGCGCTCATTGGGATTTAGCATTAACAACACCTTTCTACTTTTATCAATTCACAATTCACAATGTTTAATGCACAATTGTAATTAATTCACAATGAAGAATGCACAATTCTCAATTATTAATATCTTAATTAATAATGAATAGTGAAAAGTTAATAATTTATAGGAGTAAATTTCGCTGCTTACCTGAACTATTCACTAAATATAATTGTGCATTGTGAATTGTGCATTGTGCATTGTTAAAATGTACTAAAAAAGACCCGAAAGGGTCTTTTTTTTAATGTTATGCTGGTTGTGGAGCATCTACAGGACAAACATTTGCACACGCACCACAATCAATGCAAGTATCAGGGTTTATAACATAAATATCGCCTTCAGAAATTGAACCAGTTGGGCATTCTGCTTGGCAAGAACCGCAAGCTATGCAAGCATCAGTAATCTTGTATGCCATTTAATACACCCCCCTTTGTCAAGGTAATGACTAATACATAAATATTCTATCAGATTTTATTATACAATTAAAGAGATTTTTATATATTTAGTCATTTTGTTAAATTTCCTTAATCTTTATCCTCAACCTCTTCATCATCTTTATCATTTTCATTATTTATGTCTCTTTTTTCATCTGATTCCAATTCTTGTACATTTGCCACTTTATCTTCAATAATAGCATTATCTTCATAAATTTCCTCAATAACTTCTGTTTCTTCATCATCTGCTAGGATTATTTCACTTGTTTCACTTTCAGTTACTTCATTTTCTATTTGATGTGCTTCTTGATTTTCTGCTTGGACTTCTTCATTAATTTCCCTTTCTTCACTTACATAATGTAAATCCTTTTCTCCATTTTCATCATCATTTACATCATCTAAACCGCTAACTTCATTAAATTCACTTTCTTCCAATTCTTCAATGTTTGCTTCTTCTGTTGCTGGTAATTCAGCTGCTTCTCCAGATTTTTCATAGGCTGGGTCCATTTCTCCTGTATCTTCAATGTCATTTATATGGAATAAAAATAAATCATCTGTCATATCTGGAAGCCTTACCTTTACTTTGACTTTTTCAAGTAATGTGAAAGTTTCTATTACTGTTCCTTTACCTTCAGGAGTATTTACAATGGCACCAATCTTAGGCATCTTTTGCAGTAGTTCCTCATATACTTGATGCTCAAATTTCAAGCAGCACATAAGCCTTCCACATAAACCTGAAATCTTAGTAGGATTTAAAGATAGATTTTGCTCCTTTGCCATCTTTATTGATACAGGTTCAAATTCTCCTAAAAATTGGGCACAGCACACAGGCTTGCCGCAAGGGCCTAAACCCCCTATCATCTTCGCTTCATCTCTAACGCCTATTTGCCTTAGCTCGATTCGAGTCTTGAAAATAGCAGCCAAATCCTTAACCAATTCCCTGAAATCCACTCTGCCATCAGCAGTGAAGTAAAAGATTACCTTGTTGTTGTCAAAGGTATATTCAACATCAACTAGCTTCATCTCTAACCCATGTTCTTCCACTTTCTTTTCGCATATTGCCAAGGCTTCCTTTGCCTTTCTCCTGTTCTCCCTATGGATTTCAAAGTCCTCATCTGTTGCTACCCTTATAACATTTTTTAATGGAGCCACTATTTCCTCTTCTGGCACTTCCTTTGGCCCTACCACAACATGTCCAAATTCTATGCCTCTTGCAGTTTCTACTATTACAAAATCATTTAGCTTTACATCTATATCACCAGGGTCAAAATAATATATTTTCCCTGCACGTTTAAATCTAACTCCGACTACTTTAACCATTAAATAATTCCTCCTATATACTGAGAAGCATTGTTTCTATAAGCAAGTTATAATTGACATTCCTTTTTAAGTTTGTTTTTGTTTCGTCTATTCTATATATTATATCATTTATTTTCCTTAAATCTATAAAAGTTTGGCTGGATAATTTTTCAACCATATCCTTATTTATTAATAAGTCAATGTCCCCTGTTTCTTTAAGGATAAGCAAGTCCCTAAACCAATAAATCATAATGTCCAATATTTCTTCTGCATGTTCCTTATTTTCATTGAAGAAATCCATAGAAGTAATAGCTTTTATCTTTTCTCCCTTAAGTAAGCTGTCAATGATGCTTATAACTTTTTCTCTCATATTAAAAAAATCACTAGAAATAGCTAGTTCAAGTGATTTTTTTAATGAGCCTTTTGAAAAGTTTGCAATAAATCTGGCTCTGTTAACTTCCAAATTATATTTCTCAACCAAAATATTTACTATTTTTGAGCTATCTAGGGAATGAAACTTAATTATTTGACATCTCGATAGAATAGTTGGAATTATTTTATCCTTTTGAGAAGTAATTAAAATTATGGTTATATATTCCGGTGGTTCCTCTAGGGTTTTTAAAAGGGCGTTTTGACTTTCCAGCCTCATGGTATGGCAGTCATCTATAATATAGACTTTTCTCTTGCTTTCAAAAGGCATGACAGATGTATCTTTTACTAAATCAACGATTTCTTTTATAGGAATCACATCATTTGTTGGAGAAATAACTTTGAAATCAGGATGATTGAAGCTGTCAAATTTAATACAGGAATTACAAACATTACATGGCTCATCTTGTCCACTTTCACACAACAGCGCTTTAGAAAAAGCATGCGCAACAAGCTTCTTCCCTAATCCCTCTTCACCTTCAAAAAGATAACTATGGCTTACAGTTCCTCTTCTTATGGAATTTTTTAAGGATTCAATCTGTTTTTCATGACCTATTATTTCTTTGAAATCCATTTGACACCCTCAATTTAAAGTTTTATATGCCTATCAATGTCTATGATGAATAAGTTTGCTCCTCCAACTGTTACTTCACCTTTTCCAGACTTGACATTCTTGCTTTTACATTGTTCACTAATCAATTCAACTACTTTGTCTACTTCGTCGTTATTTACACCTATAAGCAGTGTAGTATTCCCTGACTTTAAAAATCCACCAGTTGAAGCAAGTTTTGTAGCCCTTATTTTATTATTCATTAATGCTTTTATTACCATATTTATATAATCATCCTGAATAATGGCAATTATGAGTTTCAAATCATTCCCTCCTATACCTTAATATGCTTTTCTACATCCAACACGAACACTGTAGCACCGCCTACTCTAATTTCTAGTGGGAATGGCATATAGGTATCTCCTGGCATATTCATTGTCATTAAGGATGTTGTAATTTCCCTAGTCTTACAGTTTTCTTCTATAATTCTCAAAACAGAATCAACTTCTTTTTCTTCAACACCAACTAGCAAAGTGGTATTCCCTGATTTTAAGAACCCTCCTGTAGAAGACAATTTAGTTACCCTAAATTGATGTTGAGTTAAATCATCTATTAATGCTCCAGCATCTTGGTCCTGTACTATGCAGATAATTAATTTCACAAAATCACTCCCCTTTACCCAAAAGGTTCTCTATTTCTTCGATGCTTTGCTTGAAGACTTCTTCAATTGGTTTGTTGGCGTCTATTATCTTGATGTTCTTTGGATAGATTTTAATAAGCTTCATATATCCTTCATAAACTTTTTTGTGAAATAAGCTTCCTTCCAATTCAAGCCTATCAGCGTTCTTCTTCACTATTTTCCTCTTTAAAGTTATTTCTGGATCAACATAGAAAAATAGGATTAAATCTGGATAGATTCCCCTTATGGCAAAGTCATTGATAGATTTAACTTCTTCAATGCCCAAACCTCTTCCAACGCCTTGATATGCAAGGCTTGATAAGACGAACCTATCACAGATTACTAATTTTCCTTCTTCTAAAGCTGGTATTATCTTTTCATGCACATGTTGGGCCCTGGCAGCTGCTAATAGCAGTGCTTCTGTTTCTTCTGCCATGTTTGTGTTTTTATTATCTAAAATTATTTTACGGATTTTCTCGCCAATATCAGTTCCGCCTGGCTCTCTAGTAGTAATAAAATCTATACCTTTATGAGATAGATAATTCTCGATTAATTTCAATATAGTAGATTTTCCAGAGCCATCAGGTCCTTCTAATGCTATGAATTTTCCCTTCACAATAGCCTTCCTTTCCTATTCTACTACGACTAATCTATCTTTATTATATCCCATTAAACCGACTATTTCTATATTGTTTTCCATAAGAGATACTATTTGGTCATATACTTCTTCTGTTATTTCTTCACCTGGTACTACCAATGGTACTCCTGGTGGATAAGGAATTATTGAAGTAGCAGATATTCTGCCAATACTATCCTTTAAATCTATTTGCTTTTTATTACTATGATATGCTTCATATATTGGCATTATAATCTTTGGCATAGTTATTTCTACCTTCATTGGGACTATTTCTTCATAAGGGCTATTCTTTGCTAAATCTTCTACTGCTGTAATCAACCTTTCATAGTCCCTTTCTTCATTCATTAGGGATGTCAAGGCCAAAGCATAATAATAGTCAGTCATTTCTATTCTAATATTGTGTTTAGTATATAAATCCTTTTTAACCTGGGTAGCTTTTATGCCATCTATTCTAAACAATATCTTCGTATTGTCCTTAGCATATATTGTTTTATCTTCTTCATCTCCTGTAAATACAAATACCCTGTCGATTTGATTTAACCTTTTTATGGTTTCTTCACATTTATCTATATTCCATTCAAGCCTCATCTTTGCTTCATCAGTATCCATATAGGCTGTCGCTATTTCATTGGAAGCAGTAAACAGATATGAAGGTGATGTTGTAGTAAATAGCTGGAACCTGTCTCTAAGTTTATTTATATCTACCCTGTCACTGCCCACATGAATCATGGATGTTTGAGTAAAAGAAGGCAAAGTCTTGTGGGTACTCTGTATTACTATATCTGCACCACATTCTAATGCTGATTTAGGCAGCCTCTTTGAAAATGTCATGTGCGGCCCATGGGCTTCATCTACCATTAATATTCGATTATGTTTGTGCACTATTTTTGCTATTGCATCCAAGTTGCTACATACTCCATAGTAATTTGGATAAGTTATAACTACTGCTTTTATGTCCTTGTCCTTTGACAAAGCCTCATCTACATCATTAGGGTCAATACCTGTCATTATATGGTATTTTTGGTTATAGTTGGGATAAACATAAACTGGATTCAATCTATTTAAAATCATGGCATTATATACTGCTTTATGGCAATTCCTTTGAACTAAGATTTTATCTCCTGGCTTTGTTATAGCTGCCAATGCAATATATATACTTCCTGTTGAACCATTTACCCCATATAGGGTATATTTAGCACCAAAAACCTTGGCAGCTAATTCTTCGCTTTCATTAATAATACCCCTAGGGTCAAGAAGATTATCCATACCTATTGTTTCAGTTGTATCAATTGCTGGTATATATTCTCCCCAGTTTACCAATGTATTTTTCCCTTTGTGGCCTGGCATGTGAAAGAATACGCTGTTTTCTTCCTTCAACTTCTTTAGTGCATCAAAAACAGGGGTTCTCATCCCATACATTCCTCCTAAATTTAAATTTCTTACATATTATATATCACTTTCAAAAATATATAAACCTAAAAATTGAAAAAACCCCATATTAATTTACGGGGTTTAATATTTGTCTTTCAGATATGTAGTACCCAAACATTATCCTTATCATGTTCTTATAATAATCATAATTTTCATCCCATGGAAATGTTTCTATAATTTCATCTACACATTTTTTACATATATTTTGCCCTAGAATATTTAATGCTATACTTTCATTCCCGCATACTTTACAATACATAAAAACACCCCTCACCCAAGCATCTATTACAATTATTGCCCTGTTACTATATTTTTATTCCATTTATTAAATTTCGTGCTTGGCAAGGGGCAAATATTAATATATTAAATTTATTTTGTACTGGCATTTGCTGCATTTTCCATTTTCTACGGACATGACTTTCTTCCTCAATGTCCTATCAACCAATTTCTCATGGCACTTTGGACAATAGGTATTATTGTCTATCCCCCATACATTGCCTATATAAACATAATCAAGATATTTTCTTGCTATTTTTTGAGCCTCCACTAAAATTTCCAATTTAGTTGGAGGAATTTTCATCTTATATGCAGGAAAATACCTGCTGAAATGAAGAGGAATGGATTTATTTATCTCCGCTATTCTCTTGGCTAAATTCTCAATTTCCTCAGAAGACGAATTTTCGCTACCTACCAACAAAGTCGTTATTTCCACATGGGTTTTTTTTGCTGCAATCTCAATAGTCCTTAATACAGGCTCTAAAGTCCCTTTGCAATAATGCCTATAATAAAAGTCATTGAAGGATTTTAAGTCAATATTCATGGCATCGATATAGGGCAATATCTCTTCCAAGGGCTCTTGGTTTATATACCCATTGGTAACCAAAACATTTTTTAATCCTAATTCCTTAGTTTTCTTTGAAATATCAAGGACATATTCATACCATATGCTTGGTTCGTTGTAAGTAAAAGCTATACCTATGGAATCATTGCTTTTGGCAAGGGTAATGATTTCTTCATCTGATACATCGATGACTAAGGACTGCTCATAGACTATTTCCCAATTCTGGCAGAACTCACAGGCCAAATTGCATCCGAAACTGCCTATGGAAAAAATATAGCTTCCTGGATAAAAATGATATAATGGCTTCTTTTCTATTGGGTCATAAGCGTATGAGGTGACTTTGCCATAGTTTAAAGTATAGAGGGTGCCATCTATGTTCTTTCTAGCTCTACACCTTCCTTTATTTCCGTCCTTTATCTTGCAGTAGTGAGGGCAAAGAACGCAGTAGACCTCTTTGTTATTTCCTTTTTTATAGTACATGGCTTCTTTCATATCTACCAACACCTTTAATAATATCTGTCAACCCTAAATCTCTCAATGGTATAGTCTTCATAAGGACTTATATTGGCTTTCCTTAATGCTATGCTTATTTGCTCATCCACTGTATCTACACCCTCTAAATTAGGAAGAAGCAAACCTCTTCTAAATCCGCATGAAACAATGACTCCATATTTCTCCACATCTAATTCATCCTTTGAATTGACCTTTTCAGGTTCATACAATACATCAACAGAATATACTATTGAATCCAATTCATCCTCAGTAACCTCATCAAATCTAGGGTCCTCAGTACCTGCAGCAACTGCATTTCTAATGATTTCATGGGCAACATTTTCTGTTACAGGTTCAATGGTTCCTATACATCCTCTCAACATGCCATTTTTCTTTAAAGACACAAAAACACCTCTCCTAGCCTTTAGAAGTTCTTCAGGAGTGTCAGGGGGAACATCTATATATTTCCCTGTTTTTATATAATGTTCTAGGCTCATCCTTGCAAGCCTTACATAGGGGCTTTCATTTTTTCTCAACTCTTCTATTTTCTTTCTTTCCCTTTCCTTTAGGATTTTCAACATATCTTTATCTGAATCCTCCCCTTTAATATCCAACTTGGCTGTACAGTATCCTACTCCAAAGGGCCCTTCATAGGAAAATACTTCTGATTCTACTTTATAACCATCTAAAAATCCTGCCATTACCATAAATGACCTTAAACCGCATTCTCCTGCCCTTTCTGCCAGTTCTAAATCAAAGGTTACTATATCTTCCATATTCCCTTTTCTAATGACATCAACTATTTTTTCATCATAGACTCTTCCATAAGGCGAATATGGATATGGACCATCATGAGACAGCCTGTGAGACAAGTCTCCACTTGCAAGCAAAATTACATCATCGTCAGAATCTAATACTGCTTCTTTTATACACCTTCCGAATTTATAAAGTTCCTGTGGAGACAACAAACCATAAGTTATGTGGATAAGTTTAAAGTTTTTATAGACTTTATCCACAAAATATAGGGGAACCATTGTGCCATGGTCTAATTTATTCTCAACCCTATACCTTCTAGCTGTTGAATTGTCTATTGCTACTATCCTTATACCTTCTTTTAGACTATTGTTGATAATTTTCTTCATAAGTTCAAGATTATTTTCAAACTCAAGCTTTACTTCTTTATGCCAGAAATTTCCAAAATCCCCATATAGATTTCTTTCCGCTGATATACTTATGGCATCGCTAAATAGGGGCCCATGGGGAGTAATGACTATAATAGTAGTTGGGGACTTTTCTTTTATGTAACTGCTTACAGCCTTAACCCCATCAATGGTATTTTGGGCCTTTACTTCTTCTCCCCTCCCAATTTCTGAAACGATTATAGGAGGATGGGGGGAAATTACTGCACCTAAAACTTTACCCATAAAAACAACACCTCACTTATTTAGTGAATAGTGAATAACTATTCACTAATAATTTTACCCTAATATGCAAAAAACCTATATAGAAAACTCTATATAGGTTTTGTAGCTCAATTATTCCATCCTATTTTCACTTGCTTCAGTAGCTTCTGGTATGCCAGTTTCCTCTTCTTCTTCCTCATCGCTTGGAGCAGATGGTGGCGTTAAGGTACATACAATATCATCTAAATCCCTTAATATGGTTATGTTTTCGTTTTTAGCTATATCCAAGTCCTTAACAGTTATTGGAGTTGAGAAGTCCATATATTGAACATCTACCTGTGCAGCAGGTGGTATATGAGCTGGTAAGCATTCGATTTCGATTTCATCTAACAATTGAACTAATACTGAAGGTTGAAGCCTTATATTATCTCTATTTAACAATACTATAGGTATAGTCAACCTTACTTCTTCATTCATATTTAATCTTTGAAAATCAATATGGACAACTTGGTCCTTTAGATGATGTTTTTGTACTTCTTTTACTACAACAGGTATTGTTTTCCCTTCTAATTCTAAATCAATTAGTGCTGAAGTCCCTGTACCTCTATTTATTTTTAAAAACTCTGATGAATCCACTTTTACATTTATGTTATCTTCTCCCTTCCCATAAATAACAGCAGGAATCATATTTTCCCTTCTCAATCGCCTAGCTGCATTTTTTCCTGTTTCTTCTCTTCTCTCTACTTGCAACTTAGGTGCTGTCATTTATATACCCCCTCCTTGGTTTTTTGTTTACATAATTTAAGTATAGCACAAGTTACCAGTTTCTGTAAACCATACCATGTCCTACAAAAGAACTTGCAAAATCAAAAGCAGTATAACACCAGGTACTCCTAAAAACCCTACTATCAAGGCATTTATAGGATTTATTGCCAAACTCAGTCCAAAAAATTTTCCAATGAAATTAAATATCAACAATGTAATTCCACCTAAAATTCCATTAAATATCAATTTCATTATTTTCTTTATAGGCCAAACAAGAATAAGCCCCAATATATATAACATAATCAGGCCAGCAGCATAATAAAAAATTGTATTAAGTCCCATTGTATCCCTCCTATATCCTACCTATATCTTATATTATAATATAGGAGGCAATAGGAAAATATTACTTATTATTTAGCTTCGTTGTCTGCCATTGCCTTTTTTATTCCCATCGCTTCCCTTAATTTTTTTAATAGATAGATATATTTTATCTTTGATGCTTCAAGTTCATATATGGCCACATCTATCAAATCTGGATCAGTTACTTCTTGAAAGAACTTTTCCTTTTTCTTCCATTCATTGTGGGCATGTTCTAAACTTTCAAGGATTTCCTCTATTTCATCATTTCTTTCTTTAAAATCAAACATAAGAACACCTCCTATTTTTTGTATTATTGACAAAAAATAGGAGGTGTATACAGAACTAATGGTGATGATGTATAAAATTCAAGGCCAGTGCCATGACTATCATTCCCAATATGGTAACATAAATGCCTAGATGGTGGTTGTCATCTTTTTTAGATGTAGGGATATGCTCATCTAATGAAATAAATATCATTATCCCTGCTACTATTGAAAAGAGAATTCCATGTACTGTATCATTAAGATAATTTGATAGGAAAAGATATCCGACAACTGCACCAAGAGGCTGACATAGGCCAACAATTAAAGAATATATAAGGCCCCTCTTTCTGGAACCTGTTGCGTAAAACATAGGCATTGTAATTGCTACACTTAATGGAATATTATGCAGTATAACTCCTATGGCTATTGGAATAGCTAAGGATAAATCCTTAAGCCCTGTTGTATACACTGCAAGTCCTTCTGGTAAATTATGAATAGCAACTGCTATGGCAGACATAATCCCCAGATTATTTGTATGATGATTATGCTCACTATGTTCTTCAGCTTCAATGCCATGAGAATGGCCTCCAAGCTTATGGACTGCCTTCTCAATCAGTGAAGTTAAAAACATTCCTCCAAAAAAAGCAGCTAATGCTATATAATAACCATGTTCTCCCAAGTTATCTTCCAAAAGGTGAATACCTTCTGGAAGTATTGCCATAAATGCTGTATATATCATAATCCCTGCGGAAAAACTCAAAGACAAGGATAAAAATTCCCTATTTTCCTTTTTAATTAAATAAGTAAGTAGGCTTCCCAATACCATAGTTAATCCTACAATAGTTGTTAGTCCCAACGATAGGATTGCCTTTGACATAGTTAATCTCCTTTTTTTGTATATTAATAAATTTTTTCTTATGCTTGATTATTTACTATAAGAATACTCTTTAAACTCTTATACCAAATTTAAAGTTAATTAAATCAAAAAAATTGTCATAAGCATATGACAATTTAATATAAAATCAACTGGATTACAGGCATAAATGCTGCTATTGCCATAGATATGAGCAATAGAAAAATGATTATTTTAGTCATCTTCATTCTATTCAACTGTTACACCTCCAATAAATAATATTATACTCCAAAGGCTTTAATAAATCTATTATTATCAGAAATTGATTTTTATACCTCTATTGATAATTAGCTAAATTTATGGTAACATTATAAATACAAATCTGGGCGGTTAACTCAGCTGGTAGAGTACCACCTTGACATGGTGGAAGTCGTAGGTTCGAGCCCTATACCGCCCACTTTTTATTTAGTGAAGAGTTAATATAATGAATAGTGAAGAGTGAAGATATAATCGTATATTTTATGTGGGCAGTTTTTGACTGCCTTTTTTATTTTTTTGTGAGTTTAAAATAATATTTGGTATAGTATAATTAGAGTATCTAAATAAATTGAAACGGGGTGAAATGATGAAGATTTTATTAGGGAATAAAGGAGATGTTGAAGTCCTATTGGCCTTCAAAGGACAAGAAGGGCTTGAAAAACACAATGAGTTATATACCTACCTTAAGAAAAAGGAAATTTTTAAAGGGGATTTATGTGAAATTTATTCTCTTATTTCTCCAAATGAAAATGTAATATTCTTAGGGCTAGGAGACAGAGAAAAACTAAATTTACAATCCCTTAGAAAAGCATTTTACAAAGTAGGCAAGGAACTTATGAGACTAAAAGTAGAATCTGCCAAGGTTTCTATTCCAAAATTTGAAAACCTATGCTACAAAAATACTTGCATGGCAATTGCTGAAGGGCTATTACAATCGGAATACTCCTTCGATAAATACCTTTCTGAAAAGAAAAATAAACATGCTGTAAAGGAATTTTACTTGGATGTATTGGAAGATAAAAAAGAAAGAGCCCAAGAAGCAATTGATGAAATTTATAATGTTATAGATGGAATTTTCCTAACAAGGGATTTAGTTAACGAGCCAGCCATAGTACTGACTCCAAAGGAATTGGCAAAAAGGGCTAAAGAAGAACTAGAACCACTAGGAGTGGAAGTAGAAGTACTTGGGAAGGAAAAAATAGAAGAATTGGGCATGAAAGCCTTTTTAGCAGTATCTAAGGGTTCTGCCAATGAACCTCAGTTTATAATTATGAAATGGAATGGAGACAAAAACAGCAGCAAGAAGGTTGCTTTAGTTGGCAAAGGCATTACCTATGACTCAGGCGGATATTCCATCAAAACCCATGAAGGCATGGCAACTATGTTCAATGATATGGCAGGTGCTGCAAGCGTTATTGGTACCATGAAAGCCATAGCAAAATCTAAAATAGAAAAGAATGTTGTAGCATTAGTTGCAGCTTGTGAAAACCTAATATCTGGAGAAGCATACAAGCCTGGAGATATAATCAGCTCCATGGCTGGAAAAACCATTGAAGTAGTAAGCACTGACGCTGAAGGAAGATTGACACTTGCAGATGCACTTTGGTATGCTGCAACAGAAGAAAAAGCTGATAAAATAGTTGATGTAGCTACTTTAACAGGAGCTTGTGTTGTTGCTTTAGGCAATGTAAATATTGGAGCAATAACAAACAGCGATGATTTAATGAAAGAAATAAAGGAAGCTTCAGAATTGGCAGGAGAACCTGTATGGCAATTGCCTTCCAACGAAGAATATAAGGAACAAATCATAGGAACCTTTGCGGATTTAAAGAACAGCGGTGGCAGAGGTGCAGGAACTATTACTGCTGGACTATTCCTTGGCGAATTTGTTAACAACACTCCTTGGGTACATCTAGATATTGCAGGTAAGGCATACTCTACAAATGAAAATGGATACCTTCCAAAGGGTGCAACAGGAATTCCAGTAAAGACTTTATATAATTTTGTTAAGAATGCTTAGGCTAGAGAGCTTTTCTCTAGCCTTTTTTGTAGGTTTGTAACTATTTTGTAAGAAATTTGTAATATCTGAAAGCCTTTAGTTTGATATAATTAACTAAAGGAGATGGGATATATGAAAAAGAGAAAACTATTTTTTGCAATATCTTTGGTGCTGAGTATTGTTATTATTGCTGGCTGCAGTGCTAAAAGTATTAAAGAAGAACTTACTAGAGATGCTGCCCCTTCCCAAGGAGCTAGCGAAAATGAAGCCTACGACAATTCAAAATATGAAATAGCTACTGCAGAAACTGCTGAAGAAGAATACTATGAACCTGATAAGATTATCACTACAGTATACATATCAATGGAAACTTTAGAATTTGATGAGACCACTAAAAAATTGGATGAGCTTATAAAAAAATATAAAGGATATGTTGAAAATTCCGATATTTCCCATAATAACTACATATATTCGTCAGGATTAAAATTCGCAAGCTATACTATTAGAATACCTCAGGAAAACATCGAAAATTTCGTAAACGATATTAAGGGAATTGGGAATATCATCTCTGAGAATACTTCTAAAGAAGATATTACTAAAAAATACAGGGATACAGAATCAAGGCTTAGGGTACTGGAAACCAAGGAGAAAAGGATACTTGCCTTATTGGAAAAGGCAGAAAAGATGGAAGATATTATCACCCTTGAAAATCAGCTAGCTGAGGTTATTTATGAAAAGGAAAAAATAACTGCCAGTTTAATGGAAATGGATGATAAGGTAAACTACAGTACAGTTAATTTGGAAATAAGGGAAGTTGCCAAGTTGACTTCTAGAGGTAATGAAAAAACCCCATTTTCAGCTAAAGTGTCAAATGCATTTAAGGAATCCATATACTATTTCACTCGCAATATTGAAAATCTTATTGTTTCCATAATATATATACTCCCTTATGTAATAATTATTGGAATAGTTGTCTACATTATAAAAATATTTATCAAAAGGAGAAATATTAAATTCCCTAAAATAGGCAAAAAAGATGGAGAATAAACTCCATCTTTTATTTTTACTTCATTAATCTATACTCTTTAAAGACTCTACCATTTTTACATTCTTCAATTTATAATACATTGCAAAATTTACAAATAATGCAAATCCTAGAGTTAATACTATTGCCATTATATAGGATTTAAGCTTAATTTCCATTCCAAACATTATCTTATCCATTTCAACAGTAGTCATTATATATCTGTGGAGGAATATGCCTAACACAAGCCCTATCACAGTTCCTACTATGGTCAATATGGTATTCTCCCTGTAGATATATACAGCCACCTCATTATCATAAAATCCTAAAACCTTTATTGTAGCAATTTCCCGTATCCTTTCAGAAATATTTACATTAGTTAAGTTGTATAAAACTACAAAGGCTAAAGCCCCAGCAGATACAATCATCACCATTACAACATAGTTTAAGCTGTGAATTGTATCTCCAAAATTGTCCTTTATTTTTGTGTTGAAGTTGATGCTTATAACTCCATCTTTTTTTAATAGGTCTTTGGAAAGTTCATCTTCATGTTTTTTCACATCTTCTTTAATTTTCCCTATTGCTTGGTTATATTCAATATCCTTGTTGAAAACTTCTTTATAATAATCTGGTGATAGATATACATAGTTAAATAGGTAATTTTCTGTAATGCCTGTTACTACAACAGTCCCTTCCTTGTCGTCGCTGTTTTTTACAACTACCTCGTCACCAATTTCAATATTTAAGTCTTTGCTAAGCTGCCTTGAAATTACTGCCCCTTTTTCTTGTATATAAACTGGCTCCTTTGTCTTTTCATCTCTAAGCCTTATATACTGGCTTATGTTTTTTATATCCTTAGGTACTACAATATAGACATCCCTAGATATAGAATCATAATTAAGGGAGCCAGGTTCACTGCTAATCAGTTCATATCCAAGTATCCTACTATCATCTAAATCTACATTTTCGGAATCTAATCCTATGGTTACATCATAGGTTAATAATTCCCCAAACTGTATATCTACTACATCCCTTATGGAATCCCTTATGCCAAAGGCAGCAAGTACCAATGCAGTACATCCTGCTACTCCTATTACTGTCATGAAAAACCTTCTTTTATATCTGAATATGTTTCTAACTGTTACTTTTCCGCTGAAATTTAACCTGTTCCATATAAAAGGTATTTTTTCAAGGAGTATCCTCTTTCCTGGCTTTGGAGCCTTAGGCCTCATCAAAGCTGCTGTAGTTTCTTTAAGCTCATTGCTGCATGCCAAGTATGAGGTTGCAGTTGTAAGCATAACAGCAACTAAAGATGTGGCAAAGGCAAGGAATGTATCAAAGTGTAAGTTAACAGGAGGTAGCATATATATTATTCCATAGGCATTAAATACTACAGTTGGAAATACTGTAAATCCAACAGCAATTCCTAATATACACCCCAATAAGGATGCAAAAAGGGAATAGAGTATGTATTTATATGCTATGGCTGACTTGCTGTAGCCCAAGGCTTTCAATGTTCCAATATTTATTCTTTGCTCATCTACCATTCTTGTCATAGTTGTCAAACATACTAAAGCTGCGACTAATACAAAGAATACTGGAAATACCTTTGATAATGCCTCTATATTATCTGCAGCCCCTTTGTAGTCTACAAAGGAATAATGGCTGTTTCTGTCTAATACATACCATTTGCCCTTCTCAATGTTTTGAATGTCCCTTTCTGCCTTTTCTATTTCTTCCCAAGCATCCTTTAATTCCTTTTCTGCCTTTTCCTTGGCTTCTAAATATTCTTCCTCACCTTTAGCTAAATCTTCCTTTGACTTTTCAAGCTCTTCTCTTGCTTTATTAAGCTCTTTAAGCCCAGTTTTTTCTCCTTCCAAGAGTTTTTCCTTTTCTTCCTCTAGCCTTTTTTTGGATGATTCAAGATATTCCTTTGTTTTAACCAGTTCTTCTTCTGCTGAAGCTAATTGGAGCTTTTGTGCCTCTAATTCTTTTCTCCCAGCTTCAACAGATTCTCTTGTGCTGTTTAAAGTAGCTGTAAGGGTTTCTAACTGAATATTTAATGTAGCTTTTTGTTCTTCTGGCAGTTGAGGGTTTGCCAACGCTAAGTTTATTTCTGCAACTTTGGACTCCATTTCCTTTATGGCATTTTCGCCTTTTAATATTTCTTCCTCTGCTTGTTTAAATTTTTCTATAGCCTGAGATTTATTTTCTTCAAAGGCCTTAAGTGCTTCTTCGTACTGCTTTTCACCACTTATCAATTCTTCTTCAGCTTTTGCAATCTTTTCCTTGCCTTCTTTTATGGTCTTTTGAAATTCCCTTTCTCTTTTAGCCAGTTCTTTTTCACCCTTAGATATTTCTTCTTTCCCATCTTCGATTTTCTTTAAAGCATCAGCAAGTTCCTTTTCTGCTTTCGCCTTTTCTTCATAGTACTGTTCCTTTGCTTTGTTTAGTTCTTCAGTGGCTTCATCCACTATTTCTCTATACCTAATTTCTTCCCTTTCTTTAGCCAAGTCCTCTAACCTTGCTGTAACCTTATCTATTACAGGAAAATAGCTATCTCCATAGGAATATATTTCTTTTGCACCCTCTACAGTTACATAAATGTCAGTATAAACATCTAGCTTGAAATTTCCTTCAGGGACCATAATGTACGCCCTTATCTGCCCATCGCCAATATTGCTGGTCCCCTTTTCAAAGGATACATAATAGGGTGTTTGAACCATGCCAACAACTGTATATTCAGTGTTTTCAAGTTTCTCACTTAAATCCTCATCTGTACCTGAGTAGAGTTTCAAAGTACTCCCAATCGGAACTGTAAAGCCAACTTTCATTCCCTTTTCTATGACACATTCATTTGGTTTTTCAGGAAGCCTTCCTTCTATTAGCCTTACTCTGTTTATTCCATCTGATTTTGGAAGATTATGAACTTTGAGAACTACTTCACTATCATCATATCTTGCCAAAACATCTAGGCTATATCCTCCTTCTGCATCTTCTACTCCTTCTATTTCCTTTATTTCCTTCAAATCATCTTCTGTAAGTCCCATGGTAGAAACTACCCTTATATCCATTAGGTTATAGTCATCATAGTACTTATCTGCTGTCATCAGCATATCATCTGGTGCTATAGTTAGGCCTGTAAAAAAAGCAACCCCCAAGGCTATTATTAAGGTAATAGATAAAAATCTGCCGAGGGATTTCCTTATGTCCCTTGTGATGTCCTTTAGCAATGCAGTCCTCATCATTACCACTCTATCCTTTCTATTGGAACAGGGTTTTCATTAACTGTTTGGCTTTCAATTATTCCATTTTTTACTCTGATGATTCTATCTCCCATCGGTGCTATGGCTAGGTTGTGAGTTATGACTACTACTGTTACTCCTTTCTGCTTGCATGTATCGTGCAATAGTTTAAGTATTGATTTCCCTGTATTGTAGTCAAGAGCCCCTGTAGGCTCATCGCATAATAATAGCTTTGGGTTTTTGGCCAGTGCTCTGGCTATGGCAACTCTTTGCTGTTCTCCTCCCGATAGCTGGGCAGGGAAGTTGTTTTTCCTGTGGGATAGACCTACGTCTTCCAATACCTTGTCTATATCCAGTGGATTTTTGGATATTTGAGTTGCCAGTTCAAGATTTTCCCTGGCAGTTAGATTTTGGACTAAATTGTAAAACTGAAATACAAATCCTATATCGTACCTTCTGTAGGTAATAAGCTCCTTATTGGAAAACTGGCTTATATCCTTGTTGTCTACAATGACCTTCCCTGAAGTAGGCCTATCCATTCCTCCTAATATATTTAGAATTGTGCTTTTTCCTGCCCCACTGGGGCCAGCAATAATTACAAATTCTCCCTTTTCAATTGAAAAATTTACTCCATTTAATGCATTTATCTCTACTTCTCCCATTTTATAAGTCTTTTTTACATCAACAAATTCTATATATCCGCTCATAGTTCATCTCCTCTGATGTGCCTTAAAATTTTCTTCCTCCACCTCCATGGGTCCTACCGCTTGAAGAACGGTGGGTAGTGCTTCTAACAGTAGAAGATTTATGGGCAGTGGATGTTTTGGAAGCTCTTGGTATAACCCTATGGGTTACAAAGGAAGATATTAATCTATCTTCGGTAGGCATGAAATTGACTATGCTGTTATTGCTGAATGAAAAGCCACCATAGGTACGAGGTGTCTTATATCTGGATTTTACAGTGAAATAAAATATTAAACTTGCAATTAGCCCTCCAGCAATGCTTATTACAATATCAAAAGCTGTTATCTCTTTTGGTTTGGATTCAGGCTCGTTATATTGCCCCTGAGGAATTCCAGCTTCAAGATAAGTTCTGGCCCCATTTATAAAAGCCATTGTTGCGCCAAAATAATCTCCATCCAGCAGCCCTTCATCAAAGACTTTGTCAAGTATCTTCTCTATCCTATAGTCCGTTAAATATCTAATTGCTATGCCTGAAGTAGAGATATAAACCTCTCTATTGTCCATATCTATAAGAAACAGGATGCCATCTCGGTCCTCTCCTACTCCAAAGCCGCTGTAGTCAAAAAAGTCATCTGCATATTCCCTAGATGTCTTTCCTTCTGCATCATTGGTAGTTACAATAACAATATCCATGTTATATTCATTAGATAGATTATTGGCTTCTTTTTCCAAAGTTAACCTTTCTTCTTCTGTAAAGAGGTTGGCACCATCATAAACTAGCACCTTGTCAGCTCTTACATTTAAGGCAACAGAAAATAGTATGGAAATTAATAAAATCATTGAAAATATTCTTCTTAAAGCTACCATATTAGCCATCCCCCTAACAATAAAATTACAAAGGTAATGGCAAATACAATACCTGATGCCTTCAAGGCCTTCTCTTTACAGAAAGGTAGTTCTCCAAAGGATTTGCCTGTCTGCCCGTTAACTGCATATACATAGGTCTTCCCCTTGTAAATATAAGTTAAAATCCATGCAGGAAGTAATGTATAACTCCAATTTTTAATTGACATCCTAAAATCCTTTTTCTTTTCACGAACTGTACTATATCCCGAAATAGACTGGTCAATAACATTTCTTGCATAGCTTTTTATCTTTTCTTCAATCTTAGGTGCAACTTTTTCTTTTTCTACATCATATTGTTCTGCAAAAAAGCCTGATAGATAAGGCATTGAAAATTTTTTTACCTCTTTTTCATTATATGGCTGTATTCCATCCAACAGGGATTTATCTATTTTAGTAAAGGCTAATTCCCCAATATTATTTACATCTACATTTCCTCTTCTTACTATTTCATATTTCTTCGTTTCCGTATATTCCCTATCTCCAACACGCCATACCCTTATATTTATTCCTTCCCCAACATAATCAAAATCTAATTTACAATTGGCCCACCAGTATGGCAAGTAAATCCCTGTTATCTTTTCCAACTGGGACTCACTGTAAAAATCATCAGGAACAAACTTCTTCTTACCAGCCCAGTCTAAAAACTTTTTTCTTGCAGTTTCCTTATCTATGGAAAACGGAATCATCTTATCTGGTTTAAATTGCTTCAACCTACTAGATATGATTACAGGGCTGTGGCAGTAGTAGCAGAATGTGGCGGTAGTCGTGTCATCAGTTACTACAGTAGCACCGCAGTTGTTGCAGTGATAAGAGACAAATTCCCCTTCTCCATGTACTTCTTCTTGATTATATTTTTCTATTTCCTCCACAGTATATTCCTTTAAGCAGTACTCGCATTTAAACTTATTTAATTCCGGGTTAAATGAAATTGGAGCCCCACAGCTGGGGCATTTATAGGATTTAATAGGCATATAACCACCTCTAGAATTTATGGCCACATTCTGGACAGAATTTTGGTGTAGGTCCATTTATTTCATAACCGCAATTAGGGCACCTGTTAGCATCTGGCCTTTTAGTCCCACATTCTGTACAGAAATTCCCAAAGTTTTTTGTTCCACAATTTGGACAAAACCACTGCTTTTTAGAAGTCTTTTCTTCCTTCGCACTTTCCATTTCCATCTGCTTTTGATTTGACTGAGAAGCAGCTGTCATGAAATTCCCTGCACTTTGCATGCCAATTCCCATTCCCATAAAGGCAGTGGCAGAACCTCCTTCATTGGAACCTGCTGCTTCCAAACCCCTTGCAATAGACCCTTGTACATAAGCTTCTCTTATAACAGGGTCTCCAAGCATTGCACCTTTATTTCTCATATTGATTAGTTCCTTAGATTCTTCATCGTAGCTAATGCTTGCAATTCCTACTGATTGGATTTCTATGCCCCTCATTCGCTTCCAGTCCTCATCTAAGATATCTGCCATGTATTTGCTTAATTCCCTGCTTTTTGAAGGCACGTGGGATATGCGAATTCCATCAGCTGACATTTGGTTTAGTGCAGCTTGTAAAGCTTCAAGGAATTCTGATAAAAACTGTTCGTTGATATCCTCAATATCTACTTTATCCTTATTCTTAGGTACTACTTCCCTAAAAAATAACAATGGATCAGTTATCTTGATGGAATAAGTACCAAATGCACGCAAAAAAAGCTCTGAATTATAAAAGTTGTCAAAATAATTTAGAGGATTTGGAGTCCCAAACTTTATTCCCTTTATCTCCTGTAAATTTATGTAATACACCTTTTGTAAGGTAGGGGTTACTCCGCCATATTTTACTCTTTCAAAGGATTCCTTCAAAGCATCTTTAAAACTTCCGCTAAACAAGGATGGAAGGCTTGAGTTATCTACCTTATAATAACCTTCTTCTGCAGTAAAATCTACAACTTTTCCTCCATCTACTAACATCATAAATTGGTTTGGATATACATGAATGATTGAGCCATTTGATACTGTATCTTCAGTACCTTTTTTATTGGAACCTCTTCTATCGTTTTTTCTTATCTTTACACCCTTAGTCATTACTGTAGTATCGCTCATGTTGTCTGGTTCTATTACCTCTAGCCATTGGTCCGCCAATGACCCGCCTATGGCTGATGCAAATGCTTTAATTAATCCCATTTACCGTACCTCCTAGCTAAAATGTATTTACTTATGATTAATTAGTACCCAAGATAAATATTTTTTTATCAAATTTAATTTCTAGTTTAACAGTTAATTTCTAACAGCTTACAAAAGCAAAGATATCAATGGTATTGTAATTACACAAAATATATGAGATATTATCGCAAACTTAGAAGCGAATTCAATTTCCCCTTCATGTTTTTGAGTAAGAACAACAAGCAATATGGCCACAGGTAGTGATTGCATAAATACCATTATATTTCTAATAAGTTCAGGCGCTTTAATTAAAAGCATGACGCCTAAAGTAACAACAGGAAGGACAATGAGCTTAACAAAGCAGCCATAGTATATGTCCTTATCCTTTATCATTTCCTTAAATTTCAATTTTGTTATTTTTTCACCTAAAATCAGCATTGATATAGGGGAAGTAAGTGAACCCAACATTGAAAAGGACTTCGATAGTGCATAGGGCAGCTGTATATTAAGTACAAATAAAACAATCCCTATTGCTATTGCTATTAGAGACGGATTTTTAATTAACTTCTTTAATGGAGAATCTCCTTTATCCTTTGCCAGCAAGCTTTCGCCATAACTCCATAAAACCATATGATAGGGTATCAAAAACACAGAACCATAAAGTGTGGCTTCCTGACCAAACAATTCATAAATCATAGGCAGTCCTATAAAACCGCAGTTTCCAAATATAGTACCAAACCTTATGACTGCATTTTTCCCATTATTATATTTTATATATAGAAATTTGGTGATAACAGCATTTAAGATATGTATTCCTAAGGAATATATAAATACTAGCAATATCCCCTTTAAGGTTTCTTCGGAATAAGTTATGTTAAATGAAGAAATCAAAAATGCAGGTAAAGCTATGCTGGTAAGTATATTGGCCAATCCTTTTGATACGTTTTCATCTATGATATTTTTCTTTGTTCCTACATACCCAATGGCCATAAGTACTGCAAGTACTCCTACTTGTTTCGCTACTAAAGCTACTTCCATCTTTTATCCCCCTTTGTTTTTAATTAAGTTAATATATAATATTATATATTTTTAATGAAAAAAAACTAGATAGTAAATCATGTATTAAACTACATAAAATAAAACATCACCTAAACAGGTGATGTTTATTTATTGGCTTTCCCTACCTTTTTTAATCCATCTAGCAACTTCTACAGTTCTCTTTGCTTGATGTTTAACTGCTTCTTTTACATCTTCTACCATCTTGCCATCAGGTCCTTGAGTAACAGTTGTTCCATAGGGGTTTCCACCTGCTTTAAATATCGACTCATCAGTATATCCTGGTGGAACTATGATTGCACCCCAGTGCATTAAAGATGTGTAAATAGCCTTTACTGTGGCTTCTTGACCACCGTGTGGGTTTTGAGCAGATGACATTGCAGATACTACTTTATTCATTAACTTGCCTTGTGCCCAGAGCCCACCTTGCATATCTAAGAAATTCTTCATTTGAGATGCTACATTACCAAATCTTGTTGGTGCACTAAATATTATAGCATCTGCCCAGACTAAATCATCACCAGTGGCTACTGGAACATCCTTGGTTGCTTCTGCATTTGCCTTCATAGCAGGATTATTATTAATTACTTCTTCAGGTATTAATTCTGGAACTTTCCTAACTCTAACTTCAGCACCTGCTTCAAGGGCACCTTCTTCTGCCATTTTTGCTAATTGATAATTTATACCTGTTGCACTATAATAAATTATAGCTAACTTAACTTTATCCATAACATATCTCCTTTCTCATATACTATAAATATGTATATGGATATATTATTATTCCCTTTTATCATTACTATACCCAATGTAAAATTTAATAAACAAAAACCATAGTGAGTTGCCACTATGGTTTTTTTATATATTCTTAGCTTGTAGTGCAGCACCTATGGAACCTGCATATCTTGCTAAAGGATTGGTTTCTACAGTCACTCCAAGTTTTTTTGAAAGCATATTAACAAAGGAATCTATTTCACATAACCCACCTGTTAAAAACACTGTTCCTTTTATGCCATGCTTATAAGCTATTGAATAAACCCTTCCGGTTATTGAATTAAGTATTCCCCTTGCAATGCTTTCCTTGTTAGTCCCATTGCCTATAAGGCTAATAACTTCCGATTCAGCAAATACAGTGCACATGCTTGTAATATTTATATCTTCTCCTAGTAAAGCCATATCCGATAATTCCTTTATGCTTACGCCTAGAGTGTTTGCCATCAGCTCTAAAAACCTGCCTGTACCAGCTGCGCATTTATCGTTCATGGTAAAATTGGTGACTTTGCCATTTTCTAAGGTAATTATTTTAGTATCTTGCCCACCAATGTCTATAACTGTGGCATCTTTCCCCAAAAGGTAGTATGCTCCTTTTCCGTGGCAGGTTATTTCCGTTACTGTTTTATTGGCGTATGGCACAGAGACCCTGCCATAACCAGTGGCCACAACCTTTGATCTTTCTAAATCTATCCCGTTTTCTGCCAGCTTTTTTTCTATTACCAGCGAAGTTTCCTTGCTGTTCCACCCTGTTGGCATAACAAAATTCAATATTAATTCATTATCATTGAAAATAGATACTTTAGATGCAGTGGAACCTATGTCTATGCCTATATAATGCATTTTTATCATCCTTACTAATTTGTAGTTGCAGGTATTTCTATAGTTTCCAAGAAGGCTTCCACCCTTACCTTAACTTGCCCTGTATCCGAATCAGAGTAATCAGTTTCTATTTGCATAAATGGAAGTTTCAACTCTTCTTCTACAAATTTCTTTACTGTATAGGATTCAATATTATATGTATGGCATGCCTGCCATGTCAAATCCACTACTCCGTCAACTTGATATTCTTCAGCTAACCTCTTTATTAAATCAAGCCTTCTATTGTTTGGTGTCATACATGAGCAAGGAGTTTTAAGATATTTTTCTGCTATGGCAGTAATTGGGTCCTTATCTTCATCTACCATTACATCTAATCCCTTATATCCTGTGCAGTTTTCAAGGGCAACAACTGAAGCGCCAGCTTCTTCTAATGCTCTCAATACCTTTTCAGAGCCTAAGCCTATTGGACATCCTGTTAACAATATTCTTGGTGCCTTTTCATCAAAGGCATAAATTCCCTGCCTTATTTGTTCTTCAACTTCTTCTATTAATCTTTCTATTAATTCTATGCCTGCTTCCTTGTCTACGTTAAATCCCTTTATCCATTGAGCAAGCATCATGTCAATCCCTGATAATGGTGCTGGCTTGTGGGCATTTAATTTATGTAATCTCCTCATTACATCTCTTTCTCTATTCATTAACTTTATTGCATCTCTAAGTTTTTCTTCTGTAATTTCTACGTCAAACTGTTCTTCTAAGAATTTTATAAGTCTGACTATCTCCTTCTTCCACATTTCTAGGGAATCCTCACCTTCTGCTGTTTGTGGAAGATTCATCACATGAACAGGCTTCAATTCACCCATGAGTTCATACATCTTTTTCTTCCCATCACAAGTAGTTTCTGCAACTATTACATCTGAAAAATAGAAATATGGACATTTCCCAGTAATTGCAAAGCCATAACTAGACTTAATCAGTGGGCATAGATTCCTTGGCAATACTTTTTCAGCTTCTTCTATTGGCTCTTGAACTGTTCCACACAAGCTAACGGGTATGGCCCCTGCTGCCAATGCAATTTCAGAAGGTGAAAATACACAATACATGCCTACCACTTTTTTCCCTGCTTCATGGGCTTCCTTTACCTTTGCAGAATTGACGCCCCTTAAGGCCTCAATTTCCTCCATTACCTTTGGCCTCATATTATCCCTCCATATTGTCTAATATTTGTTTATATTAAAAGTGTATCATCATAGAAAAATATCAACCAATTGTTTTTATCAATAGTTAACTATGTTTATATAAGTAATTTTTATATACTGTATTTATTGCATTTTTTAGTCCAGTGTTCATATTTTAATAAATAAAAGAGGACAAATGGACATACCTCCATTTATCCTCTTTTTTTCATTTAAAATATGCTAAAAAACTCTTGAAAAATTTTCATGCCACATTGACTAATGGATGTTTCTTAAAATTCAATTAAATGGTTAATTGTTAGATTTAACTATTACTTAATCTTTTTTCATTCATATTTTTATTTAAATCAGCAAAATACTGGACATAAGTACCAGAAATAAATCTGCCTTCTCCAAATAGCTCATTCTTTTTCATCTTTATCTGTACCTTATTCAATTCCCTTATTAACTCCATTCTTTCATTTTCATCAACAGAAAATTCCACACCATACTCATATAACTTTATCCCATACTCATATAGATTGCTTTTTATTTCTTTACTCCATACAGGGTAGCCATATACTTTAAGTTCTTTACCTATAAGTTCAGTGGTAAACTGTAAGACAATATCCTTTTCAACTGGAAATCTTATGTTTGATATAAAACACAAACCTCCAGGACCTAAATTCTTAATAAGTATTTTTGTATTTCCTACATTGATTTTCTTCCCTCGAATTTCTTGTACTGTCAAATCTCCTTCCAATAATTGTAGGAAATTAATCCTAAAGAATTTCCTTCTTTCTGCAAAAGGTACATTCGCCAAATCTTTAAATAATACAGATTTTACATTCCCTTCTTTTAATAGTTTTTCAAAATCCTCTACCTCTAATGGTTTGCTAAAAATAAAACCTTGGCCTGTATAGCAATTTATGCTCTTTAAATACAATAATTCTTCAACTGTTTCTATTCCTTCTGCAACTAGCTTTATTTTAAGTTCCCTTGCAACATTAACGATGAGTTTTATTATAGATTTATTGTTTTCATTTAATGAAATATTTCCTGTAAATGATTTATCAATTTTTACTATATCAACATTAAAACTGCTTAAATATAGCAAGGAAGAATATCCCTTCCCTATATTATCTATGGCAATTTGTATCCCATGGGATTTAAGTTTCTTTAAATTTTTAATTATAGTATCTTGATTCTTTAAGAAAGTAGATTCAGTAATTTCTATAATAAGGAAATCTGGATTTAATTCATACTGGTTTATTATATCTAAAATATCATCAACAAAATTCTCTTCATAAAATTGTATAGGTGAAAAATTAACAGAAACTTTAATAGATGGCAATCCATTTTTAATCCATTCACAGTAATTTTTACAGACTTCCTTTAAAGTCCATCTTTCTATATCAATAATTAATCTAGTTTCTTCAGCAAGGTGTATAAAATCAGAAGGGAATATTATCCCCCATTCTGGATGATTCCATCTTAAAAGGGCTTCTGCAGCTAAAATATTATTATCGTTTAACCTTACAATTGGCTGATAATATATGCGTAATTGATTTTCACTAATAGCCCTGTGCAAGTCGCTTTTTAAAATAAATTCCCTATAGCTTTTTATATCTAAATCAGAAGAATAAAATCTCTGTACATTTTTCCCCTCTTTTTTTGCTCTAATTAAAGCAAGATTTGCATTCCTTATCAAAGATTCATAACCTTCAGCATCTTTAGGATATATTGATATGCCTAAATTAACACCTAAATCAAAATCATAACTTTCTACTTTAAAAGGATACATAAATTGCTTTATAATTCCCTTTCCAATTGTTTCATAATCCCCCAAATCCTTCATGCCATGGACTATAATAGCAAAAAGGTCATCATGATATCTGCTTATAAAAGTTTCTTCCCCTAAATAATCCTTTATTCTCTCAACTGCATTTATTAATAGTTGTTCCTCTGTTTCATAGCCAAAAGAATAAGCTATGTCTTTTATTCCATCAATATACAACATCATCAATGCAAAGGGCTTTTTATTCTCATTAGCATATTCACACTGCTGCCTTAATTTTTTCATAAAAAAAATATTATTAGGAAGCCCTGTTAATTTATCATGGGTAGACATAAAGGACATTTTTTTCTCAGTTTCTATTGTTTTTGTTATATCTCTGTAACTTAATACTATACCTTCAATACTAGAATTATTAAGTAGATTTTGTATGCTAACTTCAATATGAACTTTTTGCCCATCTTTTCTTTTAAGTGGGAAATTCTCTATAATCCTTTTGTTAGGACTAGATAATGACATTAGAACTATATTTTTTACATTTTCAGCTTCTTTTCCGTCAAAAAATTCCCATGGCTTTCTCCCTAATTTCTCCTTAACTGTATAGCCAATAACCCTTTCAACTGCATCGCTAACATATATAGTAGTTCCATCCTTATCCAAAATTTCAAAGACATCATTAGAACCTTGAATCAGTGTTTCATATTTCTTTTCCAGTTTTATTCTTTCAATATGCTCTTCTTTCAGCTTGCTTTTTAATTCCTTATATTCTGTAATGTCATGAATAACTCCATATACAAAAACTGGCTTGTTTTTTTCATTAAAAATAAAATCAATCCTATGATATATATAACTAATTGAACCATCTGGCTTTAAAAACCTGTATTCTAAACTACAAGGATTATTAGGTGGATTATCTAATATGTCATTAAAAATATGTTGGTCTTCTGGATGAACTCTTTTTAGAAATTCTTCATAGCTATTGTCAAATTTAACAGGATTAATCCCATAGATTTTCATAGCTTCTTTTGAAAGAATCAACTCTTTATTTTCCAAATTCATTTGCCAGCTTCCAACATGAGCAAGGTTCTCTACCTTTAAAGCGATATCATTTACTGTGTTAATTTTTTCCTCTAATACTTTACTATCTGTTATATCCTGTAGTATCCCAAATAATTCAACTAATTCCCCATTTTTGTCATATTGAGGTTCTCCTTTTGCTTTAACATACTTATATGTACCATCATTTTCCAATATCCTAAACTCTATATCAATAGCATCACCAGCGACATAATTTTTTATGGCACCTTTAACTATAGCTTTATCTTGAGGATGTATTAGTTCTAACAGCATTTCATAATTATTTCCCAAATCTTTCTGCTCGATGTTTAATATACTAAATACCTCATTTGTATAGTAAAATTTCTTCTCCTTAAAACTATATCTCCATGCTCCTATCCCCAAAATCCTTTGTAAATCTATTAAATCCCTACTAAAAAATTTTAAGTTTTCTTTTACAGCCATATTTTCTGTTAAATCTTGAATAATTCCGACTATCTTTTGAACTTTGTTTTCTTCTAAAATGACCTTAACCTTTTCCCTTAAAAACTTTATATCCCCATTATTATTAATGATTCTAAACTCAATATCAAATTCCCTTCCTTGAAATGAATTGCTTATAGATTTTACTACTTTTTCTAAATCTTCTGGATGGACAAATCTATAAAAGTCCTCTAATTTTTTCAATGAAGATTTTGATTTAACTCCTAATAAATTATATATTTCTTCTGACCAAAATACTTCATCTTCATCAACATAATATATCCAGCTTCCAACTTTTATTAAACTTTGAACATAAATATAACTTTCCTTTAGTTGTTCTAATTTTTTTTCTAATTGTAATACCCTTATTGGTTTAAATGTTTTTTTTATTATGTTTTTCATCTCGTCACCTCTAATCTTATTTGGTAAGGTGCTCTATATTTTACATGTAAAATAGTAAAGCTATAAATTAGTACTATAGTACTATTATAGTTTAATTAAAATAGGACAAAAGACCTACGAAAATTATACAATATTTGACAAAATATTACAATCACCTTTTGAAATATACTCATATAAAAAAAGAGCACATATAAAGTGCTCCTTAAAATGCTTATTCAGTTATGTTAATAACCCCATCTATTATTTCTACTTTCAAGTTCATTACTTCTTGTAAAAAATCGAAAGGTACAAAAGTTCTTGAATCCTTCACAACAGGAACATTTCCAAGATTTATTAGCATCTTAGCAAAGCTGTAATTATCCTTTCCAATAGTTAATGTTATATATTGAGGTCCCTTTATTAACTCAATCCTCTTAGCATCATTGTCCCAAGTAACTTCATATCCTAAAGCTTCTGCTATTTGCCTTAAAGGTATCATTACTATTCCATTTTCATTTTCAAACATTTCATTGTCCAACTTTATGTCTTTTCCATTGATGTTTATCTTTCCTAAAGCTTCTATATTTAATTGCAACTCTATTGATTCAGGTGTATCTGCTACTTGTTCTTTTCTTTCCAAAACTATAATTTTTTCAGGTTTTGTTTGAGCTGGATAGCTTTCCATTACGATATTGTAGAAGACTATTAAATCCTTATTCTTAATATCTTCCTTATTAACTTTATTGCCATTTTTATCTATTATTGTAGTATCATCAGATACATTTAGTTTTAAATCCCCTTCAGAGCTTATTAGGTTTTCATCGAATTTTGATATGCGGATAAAACTTGGATTTTTATTTTCATTTATTACGATTACATTGGGTGCCAATTGAGGAGGCATGCTCATTGCCATAACTGTTTCTTTATGATAATAGCCAGTTACATCCATGCCTACTTTAAGTTCTTCAGCTTTAGCAAAATCATTAGTCTTGTCATTCAACAAGATTACATCTTCTGTTATATAGAAAAGCATTCCATTAAATTCTTCATCTAAATTATCCTTAACCCAGATTCTTACCATATCGCCTTTTTTATCGATTTCAGCAATTTTACCTCTATATTCAATATAATCCGGAATTTGGACTTCATTTATTATATCATCCACTTCTTCAGAAATAGGTGCTAAGATTATATTGCTTTCTACTGGGCTGTCTGGTGGAATTTCTAAACTATTTTCTGCCATCGAGGCTACTGGAAATATTAGCATAGATGAAATCAATGACATGGCTACATATTTTTTGATTTTTCTCATATACATCACTCCTATCCCATTTCTTTTTATATAAAGTATATCAAGGATAGAAGCCAAATGGGTTACATTAGATTTACAATCAAGTTACATAATGGTTAACAATTATTGCTAATTGTATCACTGCCTTTATTTTTTAATAAATTAGAAAAATACTGTATATGAGTAATGGAAATAAACCTTCCATCTACAAATAATTCATTTCGCTTCATCTTAATTTGTGCTTTGTTAAGGGTCTTTATTAATTCCTTCCTCTCGTTTTCATCAAGTGTAAATTCTACACCATATTCATATAGCTGTAATCCATATTCATTTAATTCTTTGTTTATCCTCTTAGCCCAAACAGGACTTCCATAAAATTTAAATTCTTCTCCCATCATTTCTGTTGTAAATTGTAAAATCAAATCTTTACTTGATGGGAATCTTATGTTTGATATAAAGCAAAGTCCTCCAGGGCCCATGTTTTTTATTAAGACTTTTGTGCTTCCAACATTAACTTTTTCTCCTCGGATTTCCTGTACAGTTAAATCAGCTTCTAAATAATGGATAAATTTTACTCTGAAGAATTTTCTCCTGTCTGCATAAGATAAATCAGTTATGTCATTGAAAACTGCTATCTGCATATTGCCTTTAGACAAGACTTTTTCAAAATCCTTCACTGAGATAGGTTCACCAAAGATAAATCCTTGTCCCATGTAACAGCCTATATTTTTCAAAAACATCAGTTGCTCATAGGATTCTATGCCTTCTGCAATTACTTTTATTTTCAATTCTTTTGCCAACTGAACCACAAATTTCATAATAGATTTGCTGATTTCACTTGAAGAAACTTTCTTAAGAAAGGACTGGCCAATTTTTATTATGTCAATATTGAAATTGTTTAAATACATTAAGGATGAATAACACGTACCAAAGTCGTCTATTGTTACCTGTATACCATTGGCTTGCAACTTTTTTAAATTCCTAACTATTATGCTAACATCTTGTAGTAAAACAGATTCTGTAATTTCTACAATAAGGAATTTTGGGTCTAATCCATATTCCTTTATTATACCTAAAACATTTTCTGCAAAATCCTCTTCATATAATTGAACTGGCGAAAAGTTTACTGATACTTTTATTGAAGGCAGCCCTTTTTCTGCCCAACTTTTATAGTTTCTGCATACTTCCCTTAAAGCCCATTTCCCAATATCTACGATTAATCCGGTCTCCTCAGCAAGATGTATAAATTGGCTAGGTCCAATTATCCCCCATTCTGGATGGTTCCATCTCAACAAAGCCTCTGCAGCTAATATTGAATTGTCACTTAAACTTACTACTGGATGATAGTTGATAATAAATTGTTCTTCTTTTATAGCTTTGATTAAATCACTTTTTAAGGCAAATTCCCCATATAATTTCATTTCCATATCTGAAGAATAAAACCTGCATAAGTTCTTGCCTTCTTTTTTTGCCATAATCAAAGCTAGCCTAGCATTTTTAATTAGATCTTCAGCTTTATCAGCATCTTTTGGATATGAACATATTCCTAAGTTAACATTTATAGTGAATTGATAGTTATCAATCTTAAATGGTTTCTTAAACTGATTAATAATTCCCTTTCCTATTGTTTCAAAATCTCCTAATTCATTTTTGCCTTGTAATATGATGGCAAATATATCATCATAATATCTGCTTATATATACTCCTTGGCCTAAATAACTTTTTAATCTCTCATAAATTTCATCTAAAAGACTATCTATTACATCAAATCCTAAAGAATAATTTACATTCTTTACATCACTTACATCCAGCATCATCAATGCAAAGTGTTTCTTCACTAACTTAAGATATGTACAGTGCTGGTTTAACTTTTCTAATAGGTCTACCCTACTAGGCAAACCTATTAATTTATCGCTACTAGTTATGTAGGATACTCCTATTTGAGATACTTCCCTAGATTCAGTTATATCCTGAACTATTCCTATGATTTTTTTAACTCTTCCGCTATCATCTAAAATAACCTCTGTTCTTGCCTTTAGGAATTTCAAATTGCCACTGGAATCTATAATCCTAAATTCAATATTATAACCTTTTCCTTTTATGGCACTTTCTACAAATTCAGCTACTTTTTTTAAATCATCTGGATGAATATATTCGTTAAAACTTTTTAAACCATTTGTTAAAGACTTAGAATCAATTCCTAGTATGTGATAAATCTCTTCTGACCAAAATATCTCCCCTGAATCAGGATAATATGTCCAAGTTCCAATTTTAGTGAATTTTTCGACATACGAATAATTTTCCTTTAATTGATTCATTTCCTCTTCTAAATGCTTTGGATTTTTCAGGCTTATTATTTTATCCGTAAAACTTTTATTAATAAGAACCATGTCCTCACCCACCCCACTTTCATTTTAGACATATGCAAGAAATAGCTAATAAAAGTTTTCAGATTTTTAGATTAAATAAACCCCAAAATTCCAATACAATTTTATAATACTTAAATATTTCAAAATACACAATAATTTGACTATAAAAAATATCATTTAATGAATTAAAATATATAATTTTTTGAAAATAAAAAATAGCATCGATATCGATGCTATTTTTTATCATCTTTTGTTGATTTATTGCAATTTACACTGCCAGTTTAATTAAATTCTCTGAAGAGTCCTTGACAAATATACCTTCTGCATTTTCAATTACTTCATATCCAAGTTCCCTTAAATTTTTTATCTTTTCCCCTCTAATTTCTTCATTAGGAAAGACCAAACTAAAGTACTTCATTCCAGCAGAATTTTCTGGTAGTGGCAAAGCTCCTTTCCCCTGCCATGTATTTAGTCCTATATGGTGATGGTATCCGCCAGAAGATAAAAATATGGCAGAATCTCCCATGGAAGTAATTAAATTAAACCCAAGGCCATCACAGTAAAATCTTTTGGCTTCATCTAAATCACTTACATGAAGGTGAATATGGCCTATTATAGTCCCTTCTGGTATCCCGTGCCACTTTTCTCCCTCAGCTAATTCCATAATTTCTTTATAGTTTAAAGGTTCTGTCACCATCCTTATTTCACCATTTTCTCTGTCCCAAAGGCTGTCATCTAAATCTCTGTAGACTTCAATCCCATTATTATCCACGTCCTGCAAATACACTGCTTCGCTGACTCCATGGTATGCACCGCCAACAATTGGGTAGTTATTTTCCTTAAGATGATTTAACAATAGCCCTAAGTCTTTTCTACTTGGCAAAAGTATTGCAAAATGGTAAAGGCCTGTTCTTCTTGGAGGCTTTGGTATTGGATTTTCAGGTTCAACTATTGTTACTATTGGATTTTTACCATCTGCTGAAAATACAACTCTTTTCTCATCTTCTTTTAAGATTTTAAATCCCATGATATTTGTATAGAATTCCTTGGATTTCTTTATATCCACAACTTTTAGCATTATTTCATTTACATAAATATTTGGGCTCATATGATATTTCGACATCAAATCATCCTCTCGAATTTTTGTTATAAATATAATACCCACTTACATTAAATATTTATCTTTACTGATAATGGGGAGATAGTATATAATATCAAAAATAATATTTATAAGGTGATAAAAATGGGCAATATAGGGGCGTTCTTTGATATTGACGGAACAATATTTAGAAATTCACTGATGATAGAACACTTCAAAAAACTCATTAAATATGAAGTCATTGATCCTTCCATTTGGTATAAAATAAAGCCTATCTACGATGAATGGGAAAAAAGATATGGAGATTTTGATGATTATATAGATGCCCTAGGAAAAGTATATGTAGATGTCCTAAAGGGAGTAAATAAATCTTATATTGAATTTATTGCTTCTCAAGTAATTAATTTAAATGGAGATATGGTTTATAAATACTCAAGGGATAGGATAAAATGGCATCATGAAAACGGTCATAAGATATTCTTCATATCTGGAAGCCCTGATTTTCTTGTATCCAAAATGGCTGAAAAATATGGAGCAACAGAATACAGGGGTACAACTTATTTTGTAGATGAAAACAACAACTTTACTGGTAAGATAAAGAAAATGTGGGATTCAGAAAATAAACATAATACAATAACTGAATTTATACAGAAATATGATATTGACTTAAAATCAAGCTATGCCTATGGAGATACAGCAGGGGATTTATCTATGTTAAAAATAGTAGGCAACCCCATTGCAATAAACCCAAACAGAGAACTGCTCTTAAAAATTAAAGAAAATGAAGAGCTTTCAAAAAAAGTAACCATCATAGTTGAGAGAAAAAATGTAATATATAAATTAAAGGCTGATGTGGAAATTATCTAAATAAAAAAAGCAAAAAATCCTCACTGAATCTAAGGATTTTCTGCTTTTTTTATATCTAAAATTGAGATTAATCACCTTCATACAACCCTACTGTTCTTGAAACATCTAAAACAAAAATTATGCCCTTGCCTTGTTCTTCGATTTTTAATTTATCTCTAACTGAATTTATTATTGCTTCTGTTTTTTCTTTTTTAGACAGAATGAGTAATATATCCTTTTCAGGCTCTATTTCAATGTTAAATAGCTTTGCTTTTTCATAAGCACCTGCACCGCGGCCATGAATTACTGTGCCACCAGTGGAACCAGCAGCTTCTGCTGCATCAAGAACGTCATCAATGTATCCTTTATTAACAATTATAAATATTGCATCATAGCCCACTTTTTTAACACCTTCCTTTTCAGGATTGGAAATATACTTATCTTCATCTATCTTTTCACAGTATTTTATCGGTAAAGAAAATGCTATTCCATGATGAGGCTTATCTAAATGGAATTTTTTCAACATATTTTCATAGAATTCATCTTCTTTGCTTTCTTCTATCATAGCTATGAATATTTCCCTTCTTATATCAACAGCACCCAACATCTTAAGAAGCTCGTTCCTTATGGTCCCTCTTCCTAGAAAAATTGTACCTCCTAAAGCACCAAGTTCTTTAGATAATCTTAATGCTTTGCTTCCTTTTCCGAAGTCAAGTATTGAGCAGAATAATATGAATCTATCTTTTGCTGTATCCACTTTTAGCCCTCCTTTCTAGCCTTTACTTTAAATATTAATCCAAGTAACTGCAAAGCTACAAGCGGAGTCATGGCAACCATGGCAATAATGCCAAATCCATCTATCAATACATTGGCAGTAGGAATAGCATTAGCAGCTCCTTGGGCAAAGGCTAAAACAAAGGTGGCAGTCATGGGACCGGATGCTACTCCGCCTGAATCAAATGCAATACCAACAAAAATCGGAGGTACTATATATGATAAAATGATAGCCAGTGCAAAGCCTGGAAGCAAAAAGTGCCACAATTTTAAACTAGGTATCATAATCCTCAACATTGACATAGAAACTGCAAAAGCAATTCCTATGGAAAGTGCACCTAAAATAACATTACGCTTAATATACCCTGCTGTAACATCTTCTATTTGCTTTGTAAGTACATATACTGCAGGTTCAGCCAATACTACTACCATTCCCATTACAAAACCTACAATTGGCAAAATCCTTGGATAGTAGGTAGCAATATATTCTCCCATTACCCTGCCAACTTCCATAAATCCTGCATTGACACCAACAGAAAATAAGGTAAGTCCCGTAAATGTATAAAAGAGGCCTTTATATATTATATTCTTGCTTTTTCTGTTTAGTTTAAATTTAAGCCCATTGAAAATTATAAACAACACTAATATGGGAAGTATGGTTAATAATGATTCTTTTAAATACTGTGGAAATACTTGAATGTATGGCTTTATAATCCCCACATTTGGAACAAAGGCTTCAGCTTCTCCCTGTACATTAGTAATCCTTTTTATTAAGCTCATTAGCAATACAGCCACAATAGGACCAGCAGAAGCCATTCCTACCAAGCCAAAGCTGTCTTCTTCCACTGATTTTCCGCCTTTTAACTGAGAAACTCCATAGCCTAAAGCTAAAATAAAGGGTGTAGTCATTGCACCAGTAGTAGCTCCAGAAGAATCTACAGAAATAGCCAAAAATTCCTCTAAGGCAAATAATCCTAGAATAAATATAATGAAATAGACTACAGTATAGCAAACATTTAAAGGTTTCTCATAGACTATTCTTAAAAGGCCCAATCCTACCATTAACCCTACGCCAATGGATACTACTATAAGAATTGAAGAGAATGAAATCATACCACCAGAGGCTAGACTAACTTGATGGGATAAAATTTGTATATCCGGTTCTGCAATATTAATTAGAAATCCTAACAGAAAGCCCAATAAGCCTACTATGTAGGCCCTATTAGATTTTGCAATCGTTTCACCCATCAGGTGGCCTATGGGCGATATCCCGATATGAGCTCCAAATAGGAAAATACCAAGTCCTATAATCACTAATACAGCGCCTATTATAAATCTTACAAGCATCTCTCTTTCAACGGGAACAATAGTAAAATTTAAGATAAGTACTAATAATGTGATAGGTAGAACAGACATAGACACATCCTTTAGCTTGTTCAGGAATATGTTCACTTGATGCCCTCCTTTATTAACTGATATTTCTATAGGATTTTTTATATTATAACATATTTAATATTTCGATATAAACATTTTGTTGAAATTTATACAAAGTTTAATACATGAAACTTACCTAATATATTCCCAAATTTAAAAAGCATAAACAAAAATACCAGTGAAAACACTGGTATTCCGCTTAATTTCTATTACTTTCCATTGAAAATCAAGATAAGCCTAATGAATAACTCTTCTTGCTGTATAATAGCTTCTTGAATAATATCCCGATAACAATGTAGAAATCCTTACTACATCACCAGACTGTGGAGCATGGACGAAATTGCCATTCCCTACATATATACCAACATGGTTTATGGTCTTTCCATTCCTTGCAAAGAAAACCAAATCGCCATACTGCAAATCCTTTTTAGCTACATAAGTGCCTACAGTAGCTTGCTCCCTTGATGTCCTAGGTAAAGTTATGCCTATATTCTTGTATATATAGTAGACTAAACCTGAACAGTCAAAACTGTTTGGACCTGCAGCTCCCCATACATAGGGTTTCCCAAACTGTTGAGGTATAAGGTTCTTTAATTTTGTTATTTGAGAATTTTCCGCACTCCTTATTGTATTTAAACCACTTCTAGATACTGCTAATGCATTCCTTCTTTCCCTTTCTGTTTCCAAAACCTTATCATATATACGCTTTACAGTTACTATAGCCTCTTCTCTAGTTGTAAGTCCAGAAGGATTAAATTTATTATCCCCAACTCCATTCATTATCTCAGTTGCATATAGGTAATTTATGGCATCTTTAGCCCATGAAGATATTAAGTAGCTGTCGTTAAAATAATATTCATTACCTTGGGAATAATCAAATTTAGGCTTGGCTATCTTCAGGGTACGATATAACATTACCGCCAGTTCTTCACGAGTTATATTATTGTTAGGTAAAAACAGTCCATTGCCATAACCTTGTATAATCCCAAGCTTGTTTGCAGCTATAATATTGGGATTATCAGTATCGATAAATGGATTTTCTCCTTCAAAATATACTTCTTCTCCAACTAAAAATTCATATAACTCTAAAGCAAGTTCTCCAAATTCTTCCCTGTTTATGGCTTTTTGATAGCTGCCTTGTACCTTTTCTGTAATTAAGCCAATTTCTATTGCCTTCTCCACATCTTCCCTTGCCCAAGAACTTAAAGTTTGGGATTCCATTTGAAATAATGACGAGCTAGCGTATGTAACATTGGAAACTATTGACAAGATAATAATTAGTATTAAAATAAGTTTGTACTTTACTAAATTTATTTTCATTTTTCCCCACCTTTCTATTCAAGGCAGTAATAGAAATTAAGCCATAGACCGTTATTTAAATACTATCACAAAGATAGGCTTGTTTTCTCGCCTTGATTCTGGAAGGTGGGCCATATTATGGAAAATAGTTTACAAAAAAGTAAAAAACAAACATAGAATTTTCCTATGTTTGTTTTCATTTCTAATGCATTTAAATATATGTTTTTCTAATTTTTGTATAATCAATCATTTTTTTCAAAAGACTATTCTTTTAGTTCGTATTTTAAGATAATATGACTTGTTTTTCTTAATAAATCCAAGGAGTTTTTACAGAAACTTGCTTATGGCAGCTTATCTATAATCTGATACTTAATAAAATTATTAATATCATTTAATTTGTTTTCCTTTATTCGCCAACTACTACTAGTGGGGAATATAATACCATCAGTTTTGACGTTCTCCATATGCCAAAATCCATCTTGGGCTAGGTTATCACATAACCATCTTTTAACAAAATTTAATTTTTCTCCGTTTCTTGCATAAGAAGCAGCAAATCTAATGGCTAGAAGATAAAATATCGTATTTTTATTATCAAATACCTTGGGCAGTTCATATAAATTTTTATTATAGATGTAATAAATGCCTTTTTCCATTATATGTTCAAAATATGCCATGCTAGTATATTCATCTAATTGATTTCTCAAAAAATTTACCATATAAAAGGAAGTTGGGTCAATAACTCTTTGTCCAGATTTTAGTTTCCCAAAACTTCTCTGATAATTAGTTTTATATAAGTCCACATTAAATTTACCATCTTTAACAGACTCCCTAATTATATCTGCCCATATTAATTGCAAATTCTTCACTCTATCATGTTCCACATTAAAAAAAACTAACCAAGCTCCAAACATTAATTTTTCAAATACATCCCATTGAAGCACCTTTTCCTTGCGATCAGGTATTTCCAACTCACCATCAAAGCATTTTTTCACATAGGATAAGGTCTTTTCTACAACTGGATTATTTTTATCTAAACCTAAATAAAAAAACCGATTTAATGCTTTTTCTGTAGTTATTTGATTACCCTTACTCATACTATGAAATGCACCAAAACTTCCATCCTGTTTTTGATTCTTAATTAAATCTTCTATTTTCATAAGTATTTCCTTTCAAATGATTAAGATTTGCCCTTATAAACTTAAAAATCCACACTCTTCACTATGATATTATTCTTTCAATTCATATTTCATAATAAAAGGCTCTAAAAAGAAGATGTAGAGGAAAAACAATATAAGTAATAACCAGACTTTTAAATCAAACACCCATATAGAATAATATAAGAATATAAAAATAAATAATAATGCAGAGAAAATTATGGAAAATATACTGGCCCTATGAATTGCACCACATTTAGGACATTTAAATCTGTACCTGTTAATCATATGTTGTTTATAAAATTCCTTAAAGGAAATAGATGAATGGCATTTTTTACATTTTAATAACATTTATATTTTCCCCCTAGAAACTAATAATTTTTTTAGGAAAATATTCAGATTGCCATTTAACTATCAACTTTTTTATTATTATAACATATTATTAAACTATAATAGTTGCAAAGATGAATTTTATTTTTTGAATCAATATAATATAATAAATGTAATTCTTAATATATTATTATGTTTCTTTTGATAAAACTAGGAGAGATATTTATGGAAGATAGTTATAAAAAAGTCCAGAGAATCCTATTTATCATCTTGCTGGCAAATGTACTTGTAGCTGTACTTAAGATTTTCATAGGTTCTTTAATCAAAAGTACAAGTATGACTGCAGATGGATTTCATTCACTTTCAGATGGTTCTTCAAATATAGTAGGATTAATAGGTATCCACTTTGCTTCAAAACCAGAAGATGATAGCCATCCCTATGGCCACAATAAGTTCGAAACATTGGCAGGCTTATTTATATCCTTTATGCTTTTTGTATTAAGTGGAAGGATTTTTTTATCTGCCATTGAAAGGTTTAAAGAACCGATTATTCCTGAAATATCTTTAGAAAGCATTTTAGTACTTATATTTACTTTAATTACAAATATTTTCGTCTCAATTATTGAGCACAAAAAAGGAGAGGAACTTAACAGCCAGATACTTATTTCTGATGCAGCCCATACAAAAAGCGATATATATATTTCCATAGGAGTACTGGCTACACTAATAGGGATAAAGCTTGGACTTCCTCCTGTTATCGATTCAATAGTTTCAATAATTGTTGCTTGCTTCATAATACATGCTGGCTATGAAATCTTTAGGGAAAATGGCGATATCCTTGTTGATAGCGTAGCAGTTGATTCCAACGTGATAAAAGATATAGTAACATCTTTTGAGGAAGTTAAAGATGTTCATAAGATAAGGAGCAGAGGAAGCAAAAATAATTTATTCATAGATCTGCACATAGAGGTTGACCCAAAATTAGATGTTGAAAAATCTCATCAGTTGGTTCATAATATTGAAGATGCCATAAGAAAAAATTTCAATAAAAATTCCAATGTAATTGTCCATGTTGAACCTTATGATGAAAAAAGGTGAGGAGTATGGAATATACTGTTAGAACTACAAAAGCTCAAGAGTTTATTAATATTACAAATTTAATCAATGAAGAAATTAAAAGGCAAAATGTAAAGGAAGGCATAGCAGTAGTATTTGTTCCCCATACAACAGCAGCAGTTACAATCAATGAAAATGCAGATCCTGATGTTGTTGAAGATATA